>Ga0335083_10008289_pt1 | contig 12703 bp, 15 predicted proteins | sample Lox_Sample_42_FD_206716 | JGI IMG/M metagenome (GOLD analysis project Ga0335083, IMG submission 206716) | Soil microbial communities from Loxahatchee National Wildlife Refuge, Florida, United States - Lox_Sample_4.2 | ecosystem: Environmental > Terrestrial > Soil > Wetlands | place: USA...
GTCGCGCTGGGCCGCTGCCTGGATGCGCTCGCGCAACCGCTGGTTCGCAGCCACGCCGCCCACCACCGCGAGACGCCCGACGCCCTCGCGCTCGAGCGCGCGACGCGCCTTCGCGACGAGCGAATCGGTCGCCGCGGCCTGGAACGAGGCCGCGAGATCGGCCACCTGCTTCTCGCCGAGCGTCCCCGCCGCCTCGACGGCCAGCGCCACCGCGGTCTTGAGCCCGCTGTATGAGAAGTCGAGGCCGGGCCCCGCGAGCATCGGGCGCGGCAGCGCGACGGCGTCCTCATCGCCGCGGAGCGCGACCTCCGCCAGCGCGGGACCACCCGGATACGGAAGCCCGAGCAGCTTCGCCACCTTGTCGAAGGCCTCGCCCACGGCGTCGTCGCGCGTCTCGCCGAGCAGCACCGGCTCTCCCTCCGCATCGATGCGGTAGAGCGCGGTGTGTCCGCCGGACACGACGAGGCCGACGTAGGGCGGCACGAGGCGCGCGTCGGCGATCTCCGCGGAGGCCAGATGGCCAGCGACGTGGTGGACGCCGACGAGCGGGAGCCCGAAGCGCGCGGCGAACGCCTTGCCGAAGCAGAGACCGACCAGGAGCGAGCCGACCAGCCCCGGGCCCGCCGTCACGGCGACGCCGGCGAGCGCCTCGGGCGCGACGCCGGCCTCGTCGAGCGCCTGCTCCACCACCTGCGAGACGAAGCGCGCGTGGTCGCGCGACGCGAGCTCCGGCACCACGCCGCCGTAGGGCCGGTGCACCTCGAGCTGCCGGTGCACGACGCTGGCGACGATCTCCCGCTCGCCGCGCACCAGCGCGGCCGCCATCTCGTCGCACGAGCTCTCGATCCCGAGGACGAGGTTGCTGAGCTGTCGCACGTCCTGATGAACTTCGCTCGCCTGCGGCTCGCTGCGCGCCGCCCTTCGGCGGCTTGCGGACGACGCTCCGTACGAGCGCCTTGCCCCGGACAGGCGGGCCGAAGCTAACCCATTCTCCGTTCGAGGCGCTCCTGCTCGGACTTGCAGTCGATGCAGAGCTCGGCGACCGGGCGGGCCTCCAGGCGCTTCAGCCCGATCTCCTCGCCGCAGCTCTCGCAGAGCCCGTACTCGTTGCTCTCGATCTTCTCGAGCGCCTGATCGATCTTGGCGATCAGCCGGCGCTCGCGCTCCCGCAGGCGCCCGGTGAAGGCGAGGTTGATCTCGGAGGAGGCCGCGTCCATCTCGTCCGGGAAGTCGTCGGGGTCGAGATGGATGTCCCCCGAGAGAGCTCGCCGCGCGTTGCCCGCGAGCTGCTCGCGCTGCATCAGCAGGATCTTCCGGAACTTCTCGAGGTCGCGCTTCCTCACCGCCGTTTCTCCGTCCTTCGCTCGACCGACGTCGCCTAGCCCGGGCCGAGCAGCTCCAGCTGTTTCTTCGCGTCGGCCGCTCGCGCCGAGTTCGGATACTCCGCGATCACCCGTTGGAACGCCTTGCCCGCCGCCTTCTGGTAGCCCGGTCCCAGCTTCAGCAGAGCCTCGCCCTGTCGGTACAACGCGTCCGGTGCCTTCGCTCCTTCGGGATAGCGCGCCACCACGTCGTCGAAGCGAAGGATGGCCGCCTTGTAGTCGCCCTGCTTGAAGTGGCACTCCGCCATCCAGTAGGCCGCATCGTCGGCGTACGGCGAAGAGGGATAAGTCTGCAAGAAGCGCCGGAATCGGTCAATGCAGGCGTTCGTGTCGCCGGAGCGGTATGCGGCATGAGCCTCGCGGTACGCGTTGACCTCGGCGCCGGAGGCGCCCGGCTTGACGACGACGTCATCTGCGGCCGCGCTCGCGGGCTTCCCAGCGCCGGCGCTCGCAGCGACCGCGCCCGCCGTCGCCGCCGCGACGGCAGCGTCCGCCGCGCCCGGCGCGGCCGGGTGCGCCGCGGCGCCGGGATCCGCCAACGCCGAGGGCGAGGCCCCGGACGGCGGCGCCGTGACGCCGGGTGGCGGGGCGGTGGCGCCAGGCGGCGGCGCGGGAGCGTTCGGATCGACGGGGCCGGCGGGCGACGCCTCCTGACGCGCGTGGCGCGCCTCCGCGAGCGCGAGATCGGCGTCGTGCTGCACCTTGTCGACGCGGCCCTCGAGGTCGGCGAGCTTCTGGTTCATCGCGTCGAGCTGGGCGCCGACGTCGGCGAGGCGCTCGCGCGTGCCGCCGCTCCCGACCTGCTTCTGCAGGCGCATCACCTGCTCCTCGAGCTTGCGGTGCTCCGCGACCGTGACGCAGCCGCTCGCGAGGAGCGCGAGGCTCGCGAGGGCGAGGCCGGCGGCGGGGATCCTGGGCATGGCGTGCTCCTCGTCTCAGCGGGGATAGGGGCCCCAGCTCGGCATCTTGTTGTCGCCGGCTCCGTCGGTGAGCCGGCGCAGGTTCTCGCCGTCGACGTCGATGCTGTAGATGTCCGACCGGCCGCGGCGCGTCGACGCGAAGGCGAGCTTGCGCCCGTCGGGCGCCCACGTCGGGTTCTCGTCGCTCTTCGGATGCGTGACCAGCGGCGCGTTGGTCTGGCCCTCGGGGTCGATCAGCCAGATGTCGAACTGGCCGCCGACGCGGACCTCGTAGGCGATCCAACGCCCGTCCGGCGACCAGGCCGGCGCGGCGTTGTAGCCCCCGTCGAAAGTGAGCCGCTTCACGTTCGAGCCGTCGTCGTTCATCACGTAGATGTTGGGCGAGCCGGCGCGATCGGAGACGAACGCGATGCGCTTGCCGTCGGGCGACCAGGTCGGCGACACGTCGATCGCGGGGTCGTGCGTGAGGCGCCGCGGATTGCGGCCGTCGGCGTCGACCACGAAGATCTCCGGCGCACCGTCGACGCTCACCACGGCCGCGATGCGCTGGCCGCTCGGGTCCGGGACGCCGCGGTACACGGCCGCCTTCGAATCGAGCGACTCGAAGAGCCGCCCCGGCCGCTCGCTCCCGCTGCGCACCAGGCGGAAGAGGTGCGGCGAGCGCAGGTACTGGTACGACATGTAGAGGATCGAGCTGCCGTCGGGCGTCCAGCTCGGGAAGGCGTTGATCGCGCGGTTGCGCGTCGCCTGGCGCTGGTTGCCGCCGTCGGCGTCCATCACCCAGACTTCCTGGCTGCCGCTGCGGCTCGAGATGAAGGTGAGCTCGGTGCTCGCGACACCGGGCTTCCCGGTGAACGCCGCCACCACGTCGTCCGCGACGCGCTTGGCGATGCGGCGCGAGTCGCTGGCGCTGCCCGTGTAGCGCTTGCGCAGCGGCGTCCGGCAGCGCGGGACGTCCCAGACGAGGAAGTCGACCGCGATGCCGCCGGCCGCCGCGGAGGTCTCGCCCTGCACCAGCGCATCGGCCCCGATCTGCGCCCAGTCCGGGCAGGTGATGGCAGGCTCGCTGCCGAGCGAGGCCGTGCGCTTCGGGCCGAGGAAGGCGCCGGGGTCGATCGAGGTGAAGATGCCCGAGAAGTCGAGCGCGTCGACCAGATCCTGGCGGAAGTGCGCGACGTCGAGGCCGGGCGCCCCCGGCGCGAACTCCTGTACGGCGGCCTTGAAGGTGTGCTCGTTCGGATTGGTGACGACGACCGCGGGGCGGTCCTCGGCGCGCGCGGCCGACGCGACGGCGAGGAGCGACAACGCGAGCACGCGAAGCAGGAGATGCACCCGATCCGCCGACCCGCGCATCAGCCGAGGTCCTCGGGCCGGAACACGAAGGGCCACGAGCCGGCCTCGGGCGGGCGCGGCAGCGGGCTCGCCTTCTGGATGGCGCGGACCACGCTCTCGTCGTACCACGGATTGCCCGAGCGCTGCGTCACGCGGGGCTCCGACAGCACGTTGCCCTGCGCGTCGAGTTCGACCGTCACGTGGGTCTCGAGCGGCTGGTTGCGGAACCCGGCCGGCAGCGCCCAGGCCTGGCGCACCGCGATGCGCGCCGCGCGGAGCCAGCCCGCGACCTCGGGTGTGACGGCGACGGCGCCCGCGGACGCCGCGCCGGGCGAGGCGGCCGTCGGTGCCGGTGCGCGCTCGGGGCGCGTCTCACCGCGCTCCGCGCGGAGCGAGGACAGCACGTCGTCGTAGTCGGGCGCCGGAGGAGCCTTCGGGGGCGGCTCGGGCTTCGGCGGGGACGGCGCAGGCTCGGGCTTCGCCTTCGCCACCTCGGGCTCCGGCTTGGGCTCGGGCTTCGGGCTCGGCTTGGGCTTGTCGGGCTCGCGCTGGGGCTCCTTCGGCAGTACCGCCTCGTGGGTCGGCGGGGGCGGAGGCGCCGGCTGCTGCGGCGCCGGCTTCGGCTCGGGAGGGATCGGCGCGGCGGGCGCCGTCCGGGCCGGCGGCGGCGTGCGGCTCGGCCGCGCCGCGTCGCTGGCGGGCACCGCCATCGCGACCAGATCGACCATCACGGCGCCCGGCAGGGCCGCCTGCGAGCTCGGCCGCGGCGCCCAGACGAGCAGCGCGAGCAGGAGCGCGTGGCCGGCGACGGAGAGCGCGATCCAGCGCCGGAACTCGCGCCGGTCCTCGCGGTCGGCGTCGATCCACTCGCGCGCCCGGTCCCGCACGGCCTATCCCTCCGGCTCCGTCACGACGCCGAGCTTGGTCGCGCCGGCCCCGCGCGCCGCCGCCATGGCCTTGACGACCAGGCCGTAGGGCGCGTCGCGGTCGGCCCGCAGATACAGCTCCTTGTCGCCGCGCGCGCCGAAGACCGCGACCAGCTTCGGCTGCAGCTCGGCGAGGGCGATCTCCTGGCGGCCCAGGAAGGCCTTGCCGTCCTTGCGCACCGTCAGCACCAGCGGCTCCTGGTTGAGCCGCAGGGGCTGCGTCGTGGTCTGCGGGAGATCGACGTCGACGCCCTGCTGCATCATCGGCGCGGTCACCATGAAGATCACGAGCAGCACCAGCATCACGTCGACGAACGGCGTCACGTTGATCTCGGAGATCTCGCGGCCGCCTGCCCCGGCGCGCCGGACCGCCACGCCTCAGCCGCCCGTGGCGCGCGCCGCGTCGCCCGCAGCGCGCGCGCCGCGGCTGCGCACGTCGGTCTGGAGCTCGGTGCTGAAGAGCTCGATCGACACCGAGAGACGACGCAGCTCGCCGACGAAGTGGTTGTAGAAGATCGTGGCCGGGATGGCCGCGGCCAGGCCGACGGCCGTGGCGATCAGCGCCTCGGCGATGCCCGGCGCCACCACCGCGAGGCTCGCGCTCCCGCTCTGGCCGATGTTGCCGAAGGAATTGATGATGCCGACCACGGTGCCGAAGAGGCCGACGAAGGGCGCCGCGCTGCCCGTGGTCGCGAGGAACTCGAGCCCGCGCTCGAGGCGCTGGCTCTCGTGCGTCGCGCTCCAGTCGACCAGGCGCTCGAAGGCGCGGAGCTGCGCCTCGCCCAGCGCGCCCGGTGTGCGCCCGGCGTAGCGCGCGATGCGTCCCAGCTCGGCGTACCCCTCGAGGAAGATCTGCGCGATCGGGCTCGAGGGCAGCTCGCGCGCGGCCTCGCTCGCCGCTTCGAGCGAGCCCTCGTGGTACACCTCGAGGAAGGCCTCGCTATCTTCGGCGGCGCGCCGGAGCTCGCGCCACTTCATTGCGATGATGGCCCATGAGATGACTGAGGCGAGGCCCAGAAGGAGGAGGACGAGCTTGACGAGCCAGCTGGCCTGAAGGATCAGGTCCAGCACGTCGAGACTCGCGAGACGTACCCCCCAGTCCGCCCCGGCGAGAAACAGCGCCATGTTCCTCTCGTGTCCGAGTCGGCGGGAGAGTAGGAAAGACCCCGCCCTGGTTCAAATTGCGCTCGAGGAGGCTTCATGAAGGTCCTGGTGGAGACGCTCGAACCCGCGCGGGCGGCGGTCGATCTGCTGGCGCTCCCGCTGTTCGGCTTCGAGCGTGGCGCGCGCCGGCCTGCGCGGCTCGCGGCCCTCGACCGCGCGCTCGGGGGGCAGCTCGAGGCGGTGTTCCGCAGCGGCGACTTCCGCGGCCGCAAGAGCGACAGCCTGCTCCTGTATGGGCGCGCGCGCGGCGGACCGCGCCGCGTCCTGCTGCTCGGCCTCGGGGAGGCCGCGAAGCTCGATGCGGAGGCGCTGCGCCAGGTCGTCGGCCGCGCCGTGGGCGCCGCGGCGGCGCGCGGGGCGCGGTCGGTGGCGATCCCGCTGGTGACGTCGCGGCGGCTCGGGACCGCCAGCGCCGCACGCGCGATGGCGGAGGGCGCCGTGCTGTCGGGCTATCGATCCGATGCCTGGCGCACGAAGCGCGAGGAGGCGCGGCCGCCGGTGGCGCGCGTCTCGCTGCGGCTCGAGCGCGCGAGCGATCTGCGCGCGGCGCGCGCGGCGGTGGAGCTCGGCGTGGCGGTGGCCGAGTCCCAGAACGTGTCGCGGCGCCTCTCCAACGAGCCGCCCAACGCGTTGACGCCGGCGGCGCTCGCGCGCGAGGCGCGGAGCCTGGCGCGCGAGGTCGGCCTCGCCTGCCGTGTGCTCGAGGTGCCGGAGCTGCGGCGGCGCGGGATGGGCGCGCTGCTCGCGGTGGGACAGGGGAGCTCGAATCCGCCGCGCCTGGTCGTGCTCGAGCACCGCCCCCGCGGCCGCGACCGCGCGACCGTGTGCCTGATCGGCAAGGGCATCACCTTCGACTCGGGCGGCATCTCGATCAAGCCGGCCGGCGGCATGCAGGACATGAAGCACGACATGTCGGGTGCGGCGGCGGTGGTCGGAGCGCTGCGCGCGGCGGCGCTGCTCGATCTCCCGCTGCACGTGGTCGGCATCCTGGCCGCCGCGGAGAACCTCCCGGGCGGCGGTGCCTACCGGCCGGGCGACATCCTGACCTCCATGTCGGGCCAGACGATCGAGATCCAGAATACCGACGCGGAGGGACGCCTCGTGCTGTGCGACGCGCTCCACTACGCGCGAACGCAGTTCGAGCCCGCCGCGATGGTCGATCTCGCGACGCTCACCGGCGCGTGCGTGGTGGCGCTCGGCAGCCACGCCAGCGGTCTCTTCGGCAACCACCCGGCGCTGTCGGACGCGATCCGCCGGGCGGGCGAGGCGAGCGGCGAGCGGATGTGGCCGATGCCGCTCCTCGACGAGCACCGCGACGAGATGCGCAGCCAGGTGGCGGATCTGAAGAACGTGAGCGGCAGCCGCGACGCGGGCGCCTCGACTGCGGCCGCCTTCCTGTCGCGCTTCGTGGGCGACACGCCGTGGGCACACCTCGACATCGCCGGCACCGCCTACACGTCGAAGACGGGGCCCTGCCAGCCGTACGGCGCCACCGGCGTCGGCGTGCGGACGCTGGTCGAGCTGCTGCAGGACTGGCCGCGCGGCGGCGTTTGACGCGCTCGGGAGCGCTTCTTATGATCCGCGCCCCGGTCCGAAGAGGCGGCGCCTTCGCCGCGTCGAACCGGGGTGCAGTCACCGTGCGGACGCCGGGCCGAGCGCCCGGCCGTCCCGAAGAGAGGAAAGCGATGACCCGGACCTGGATCCCGCTCGGCTGGACCCCGCTCGGCCTCGGCCTCCTCGTCGTCGCGTTCGGCGTCGGGAGCGGCCCGGCGCCGGCGCGTGCCGCGGGCGACGCGGCGGCGGGCAAGATCGTCTTCGAGCAGAACTGCGCCTCGTGTCACGGCACCTCCGGCCACGGCGACGGACCGGCGGCGGCCGCGGCGGTCGCGATGGGCACGCCGCCGCGCGACTTCACCAAGGGCGAGTTCAAGTTCGACACCGACAAGGACGGCAAGACGGGAACCGACGCCGACCTGGCGAACGTGATCAAGGGCGGTGGTGCGGCGCAGGGCGGCTCTCCGCTGATGGCGCCGTGGGGCGGCGTGCTGACCGAGCAGCAGATCCAGGACGTCATCGCGTACATCCGCACGTTCCACAAGCAGTAGAGGTCGCTCTGCTAGCCTCCGGCGCGTGAGCGGCGATCCGTCTCCCCCTCGCGAGCCCGCCAGCGTCCTCCCCGCTCCGTCGACTCCCGCGCCGCCCGCGCCGGCGGAGCGGGAGATCGGGCGCGGCGACACGCTCACGCAGTACCTCGCCCAGCTCCGCCATCACGCGCCGATCCCGCGCGAGGAGGAGCACTCGCTCGCGCTGCGCTGGGTGGAGCACGGCGACGTCGAGGCCGCGCGGCGCCTCGTGCTCTCGAACCTCCGCCTGGTCGTCAAGATCGCGATGGAGTACCGGCGCACCTGGACCAACCTCCTCGATCTGATCCAGGAGGGGAACGTCGGCCTGATGCAGGCGGTGCAGCGCTTCGACCCCTACCAGGGCGTGAAGCTCTCCTCCTACGCCGCCTACTGGATCCGCGCCTACATCCTGAAGTACCTGCTCGACAACATCCGGATGGTGCGGCTCGGCACCACGCGCGCGCAGCGCAAGCTCTTCTTCCGGCTGAACAAGGAGAAGCGCGAGCTCGAGCGGCTCGGCTACGAGGCCGCGCCGCGCCTGATCGCCGAGCGGCTCGAGGTCAGCGAGGACGACGTGCGCGACATGGAGCAGCGCCTGGCGCAGGGCGACCTCTCGTTCGAGGCGCCGCTGCGCGACGAGGAGGGCAGCGCCAGCTACGGCGACTTCATCGCCTCGACCGTCCCCTCGGCAGAGCAGAACGTCGCCGACGAGGAGCTGCGGCGCGTCTTCCAGGAGAAGCTCGTGGCGTTCAAGCAGACGCTCGACGAGCGCGACCGCCGCATCATCGACGAGCGCATCCTCGCCGCCGAGCCGAAGACGCTGCAGGAGATGGGCGACGCCTTCGGCGTGACGCGGGAGCGTGTGCGGCAGCTCGAGGCGCGCGTGGTCGCGCGCCTGCGCGAGTACATGAAGGAGAACATGGTCGACTTCGAGTACTACGCGCAGCCGAAGGAGTAGGCTTCAGCCCTCCGCCGCCGCGCTCGCGCTCGGTGCGCTGCGCCGGCGCTCGCCGTAGCACGCGTCGACCAGCCCGTGCACACGCGAGGCGGCGCGGCGCGCGGGCCCGATGCCACCGCGCTCGAGGCGATCGAGCCACGCGCGGCGCTCCTCGCGCGGCAGCCACGAGAGCCCCCGCGCCGAGCGCAGGCCGAGGCGCGGAGACCACTCGAGCAGCCAGAGAGCGCGCGCGAGGCGACGGCGATCGCGCCGGGCCGCCAGTCGGGGAGCCAGCTCGGCCACGGCGTCGATCTCGCCACTGCGCTCGACCCACGCGTCGGCCGCGTTGTAGAAGACGCGCGCGGCCGCGGGCGAGAGCGGCCAGCCCGCCTTCACGCCGCGCCTCCCAGCCAGCGCATCGACACTGCGGCGTGCAGGGCGATGCCGGCCGCCATGGCGTCCTCGTCGATCACCATGCGGTTCGAGTGCAGCGGTGCCGGCTCGGCGCCCGCGGGTCGCGCGCCGAGGAACACGAGCGCGCCCGGCACGCGCTCGAGCACGTAGGAGAAGTCCTCGGCGCCCATGACCGGAGCGGGCATCTCGATCACGCCGCCCGCGCCGAGCAGGTCGCCGGCCACTCCGCTCGCGAAGCCGGCGAAGCCGGCGTCGTTCACCGTCACCGGATAGCCGGGGATGATGTGGACCTTGGCTTCGAGGCCGTGCGCGGCGGCGACCCCGGCCGCGACCCGGCGCACGCCCTCGTGCGCCGCCGTGCGCGTCGCCTCCGACACGCAGCGGATGGTGCCGAGCAGGCTCGCGCTCGCCGGAATCACATTGCTCGTGGTGCCCGCCTGGATCCGCGACACCGTGATCACCACCGGATCGAAGGCGTTGATCCGGCGTGTGACGAAGCTCTGGAGCGCGCTCACGATCTCGCACGCCACCGGGATCGGGTCGGCGGCGAGGTGCGGCATCGAGGCATGTCCGCCGCGGCCGCTGACGTCGATCGAGAGCACGTCGCCCGCGGCCAGGATCGGGCCCGGCCGCAGCGCGACCCGCCCCACCGGCAGGGTCGAGTCGACGTGGATCGCGAAGGCGGCGTCGACGCGCGGCTCCCGCTCGAGCAGCCCTTCCTCGATGAGGACGCGCGCGCCGGCGAAGCCCTCCTCGCCGGGCTGGAACAGCAGCTTCACGGTGCCCGCGAGCTCGGCGCGGCGGCGCGCCAGCAGCCTCGCAGCGCCCGCGAGCATCGCGACGTGCGCATCGTGGCCGCACGCGTGCATGCGGCCCGCGTGCTGCGAAGCGAACTCGAGCCCGCTCTGCTCTTCCATCGGGAGCGCGTCCATGTCCGCGCGCAGCAGCAGCGTCCGGCCCGGCCTGACACCCCGCACCGTCGCGACCACGGCGCTGGTCGCGCCGCCCGTCGCGACCTCGAGGCCGAGCCCCTCGAGCGCCTCGAGCACCGCGCGCTGCGTGTCGGGGAGCACGAGCCCGAGCTCCGGGTTGCGGTGGATGCGGCGGCGCAGGCGCACCGCGTCGGGCAGCTCCTTGCGCGCCTCGTCGAGCAGGGTCGCGAGCGGATCCATGTCCGGAGCTCCCGTTTCGCCGCGCGCGGCCCGATGCCGCCGCCGCCGGGATTCTACGCGGGCTACGCTCCCGCGGCATGACCGACGCGCCGATCCGCCGCCGCGTGCGCGTGCACGGCCGCGTCCAGGGCGTCTGGTTCCGCGGCTCGACCGAGCGCCGCGCTCGCACCCTCGGGCTCGCCGGCTGGGTGCGCAATCGCCCCGACGGCAGCGTCGAGGCGATCTTCGAGGGGCGCCCCGACGCCGTCGACGCCGCGCTCGCCTTCTGCCGCGAGGGACCTCCCGGCGCGCGCGTCGAGCGGGTCGATGTGTCGGAGGAGGCGCCGGAGGGTCTCGCGGGCTTCGACGTGCGGTACTGATCCCTTGGTGCGCATCGTCTCGGGCGGCCAGACCGGCGTCGACCGCGCCGCGCTCGAGGTCGCGCTGGCGCGCGGGCTCGACTGCGGAGGCTGGTGCCCCCGCGGCCGCCGCGCGGAGGACGGCGCGATCGATGCGCGCTTTCCGCTGCGCGAGACCCCGAGCCGCGACTACGCGGAGCGCACGGAGTGGAACGTGCGCGACGCCGACGCGACGCTGATCCTCACGCGCGGCGCGCCGAGGGGTGGCACCGCCTTCACCATCGAGTGCGCGCGCGCGCTCGGCCGCCCGCACCGCCTCGTCGACCTCGCCGCCGACCCGGACGCCGCCGCGGTGCGCGGGTGGCTGGCCGAGCTGGGCGTGCGCGTCCTCAACGTCGCGGGTCCGCGCGAGAGCCAGCAGCCGGGGATCGGTGAGCTCGCGCGGCACTTCCTCGAGGAGGTTCTCCCCGCATGAAGCGCGCGCGCCCGCACCTGCTCGGCATCGACGACGGCGCCTTCGACAAGTGGCGAGACCGCGACGTGCCGATCGTCGCCGTGATGATGGAGGCCGCCGACCTCGTCGAGGGCGTCGCGATCGAGCGCTTCCCGGTCGACGGCGCCGACGCGACCGGATTCCTGGCGCGCTGGATCGGCTCGATGCGCTTCCGGCCCGCGCTGCAGGGGCTCGTGCTCGGCGGCATCACCATCGCGGGCCTCGGCGTCGTCGACGTCGAGGAGCTGGCGAGGGCGAGCGGTCTCCCGGTGCTGGTGGTGAACCGGCGCGACCCCGCCGACCACCGGCTCGCCGGCGCGCTGCGCGCCGCCGGCCTGGCCGATCGCCTCGACACCGTCGAGCGTTGCCCGCCCGCGCGCAAGCTGCCGGGCGGGCTCTGGCTCGCATGCGCAGGCATCGAGCCCGAGCCCGCCGCCGAGCTCGTCGCCGCCTCCCGCCGCAAGGCCGACCTTCCCGAGCCGCTGCGCCTCGCGCACCTGATCGCGCGCGCGGTCACCACGGGCGAATCGAGGGGGCGGGCGTGAGAGCGGAGAGGGGTTGGTAGGGAAGAAGAGGCTCGCAAGACCTGGGGCGGTGCCCGCCGTCTGCGATGGACGCCTTGTCGACGATGCTTGACTTCCGATCAGAACATCGCCATAATCAACACTCATATGAGTCGTCAGATCGAGCTTCGGCTTCGAGGGCGTGCTCACGGCGGCGGGCGACCAGGCGCCGGACGGAAGCCGGGGCCGAATCCGAGGGTCCATCATCGCAGTCGAGCGTTCGCGTCTCCGCGGTTTCCGCATCATGTCACGCTGAAGGTCCGGGAGGACATTCCCTCGCTCCGCACCGTTCGACTGGTTCGAGAGCTCGAGCGAGGTCTTCGAGCCGCTAGCTCGCGAAGCCGCTTCCGCGTGGTCCACTACTCGATCCAAGCCGACCACGTGCATCTAATTGTCGAGGCCTCGAGCTCTCTCGATCTGGGTTGCGGCATGAAGGCAGTCGGCGCCAGGCTGGCGCGCGCGGTGAATCGAGTCTTCGCGCGGCGCGGTCCCGTGCTGCGCGATCGCTACCATGTCCGTACGCTCACGACGCCGCGAGAGGTGAGGAATGCGATCGCGTACGTGCTCCTGAACGCCCGGCGGCACCTGGTGAAACGCGGGCTCGCGCCGCCGCGGATCGGCCGCATCGATCCGGCGTCCTCCGGCCGTTGGTTCGACGGCTGGCGAGCGGGCACGCCGCGAGCAGTCGATCCGCCCGCCATCGCGCCTCCGCGAACCTGGCTCCTCAGCACCGGCTGGCGAAGGGCCGGGCTGCTCGACCCCAGCGAGGTGCCGGGCGGGATCTGACGCCCGTCGACCGGCACGCGCAAGGCCCCCTCCGGGGGGGCCGCGTCCCGCGCGCCCATTTCTTCCCCAACCGCCACTTCTACTTCCCTGACACCTCTCCCCCCCCCGCGCCCACTTCTGTGTCACAGGAGCGGTGCATGCGGACGGCTCGCA
>Ga0335083_10008290_pt1 | contig 12702 bp, 13 predicted proteins | sample Lox_Sample_42_FD_206716 | JGI IMG/M metagenome (GOLD analysis project Ga0335083, IMG submission 206716) | Soil microbial communities from Loxahatchee National Wildlife Refuge, Florida, United States - Lox_Sample_4.2 | ecosystem: Environmental > Terrestrial > Soil > Wetlands | place: USA...
GACCGCTGATTGTGGAACGGATCGGCCCCGGCTCAATTCTCATTCAATGGTCCACGATTTGGCCGCAGGCAAAAAGTCTACTTTGCCGGCATTATCGACGCCGCGAACGAGGAACGTGTGAGGACCAACGGCAAGATCCGCGAGAAACACCGCACTTTCACAGGGCGCCCAGGCCGCATAATCGAGGCTGCACTGGAATCCAACCCCGCGCTCCGATTGGAATGAAAACGAAGCGGTCCGGCTGGTGGTGGTTTGGACGTCCGGCTCGGGAAAGCTGGTGAGCAGCCCGGTCCGCAGCAGGGCGGTCCCAGAGGGCAACGGGTCGGCAGGAACGCCGGCCGTGTCCGGTCCGGAGTTACCGTTTGCGCCGGCATCCCTGGCCGCGACGATCAACCTCTTCATGGCAGGGGGCAGTGCCGTCGAAGAATTTGGCGAAGCGCATGCGACCCAGCCGGCACTTGCGTTTCTGGTGCACTCGAAGCCCGACTCCTCGCCTTGTGACATGAATGTGGAGTTGGCTGTGTCCGTGGTCACGCCGGCTGAGTCCGCAGGCAGAGCAATCTTCGCCTGGACCGGCGACAGATTTCGGGCGGGAACGAATAGGAAATGCAGAACCAACGGGGTCGGATCGCTATACCCGTTGGCGTGGGCAGTGATCGTCACGTTATTCATGCCTATCAGCCCGGGGTAGGACACGACCCCGGCATCGCAGGTTTGGGCGGTCGGCCCATTGTTGAGCTCGCAGTTGAACTGCACGTTAGGCGAAGGCTCGGTGGAATGAAAATGGATCGTGAGATTCACTGTCCCATTGCTGTTGGTGGTCGTTCCCTGATAGTTGTCGAGAATTGTGTCGATGCCGACGGAGAAATTGGATGTGCTGGTAGCCGTACCCGCCGGCGTCGTCACCGAGACGGTCCCGGTCTGGAATGGGATGTTGGGAACGGTGAAGGTGACAGAGTTCGCCGTCTTGTTCGTGATCGCCGCGGTTACGACATTCTGGCTTCCGTTGATCGAGACAGAGCTCGCTTCGACCAGGTGCGCGCCGGTTATCGTGACACTACGGCCAGGCAGCGCCATGGCGGGCGAGATCGAAGTGACCTGCGGCGGCAGATCCTTGGTCTGGAAGGACTGCGTGGCGCCAATATATGTCGCGTTGCCGGAGGTGGTGTAGCACATCCGCCAGTAGGTGAACGTTCCCGGCAGAAGACTCGAAAAGGTAGCGGGGTACGAACTGACACTGGCAGTGCTGGATGTGACGGCCACGTGATTAGAGGAGGCCGTGCAGGTGGACCCGGACGATGGCGGAGTGGTCGATTCTTCGATGAACAGGCTGCCGGTGGTACCTTCGCGGGAGAGAATCGCGGTGCCGGTCGCTCCTGTGGTCGTCACGTTGCTTATAGACGGCGACGGATACGTGATCGATGGCGCGCCGGACGGTCCGTTGATTTTGACTCCAACGCGCGGAAACGCCCAAGGGCTCGCCACTCCATCAATGAACCAGACGGCGGCGGTGAGGCAAGAGGAACACGGCATGGTCGGATCCGTGGTGGTCACGGTACCCGATAAGGGCGTGGTGGAAAGAAGTGGGACGAGCATTTGCCATCCGGTGCCCTGAGGGGTCGGCCAGGCGACGTTGCTCCCGCCAACCGGATAGAATCCCAGGCCCCCTCGCACGCCGGTAGCGGCCATCTTCGGACATTGGGCATACTCCGGGGCGGTCGTTTGGGGCAGAACGGCCGTGCAATAAATGGGATTTGCGGCGCTAATCGCAAGCGTCGTCCCATCGGGCAGGAACAATTCGGGGGCGACTTCCGCGCCGCCCTGGCAGGGATCGCCAGTCACCGACCAACTGATGCGGGCATAGTAGACGGTATTTACCGGGGGCGGAGAATTCAGGTTCCCGTACCAGGCGACTGAAGCACGGCCCAACTGTTCATTTTGCCCGGTGATGCAGTTCGCCGTATACACCGGTGGAGAAGTAACTTCATTCCAGGTCTGCGCTGTCATGGTTGGGGCGATCGACCAAATCATGGCGAGAAGCGCCATGATGCGCAGCAGCGGGGTCAAGGTTACTCGATAAGCAGCTTTCATTGTGATTTCCTCCGAAACGAACGGGGCGGGAAGGTGTCTATGTGGCGACCTTCTCCGGCTCTTGCCGTTCTCGTTCGAAGTTACGCGCAAAGGAGGGACAAAACAGTCCACGGAGTAAAAAATTTTTCAAACCGTGTATCTACCGGGCAGCCGGCAGTACCTGGGTCTTTTCCACGCGCACGGGACCATTTTCATGCTGGGTCGCATGGATACGGTACACCACGTTGAGTCCCGGGTCCCACAACAGGAACGTCAAACTCAACTTGTTTTTGTCCATCGTGGGAGGAATGAACGTCAGCCCCGCCTCTGACATCCGCCCGGGAAGGCCTGGCTTGGTCGCTTCATCCCGAATTACGACCCCTCCGCCGAGATCCCGGTGGTAACGGGTGACGATCTCCGCCGACCAAACCGCCGGCGCATCATGGGAGCAGATGTCGAGTATCTTCGCCACGGTTTCGCCGTCTCCGATGCCGATTATCTTGTCGCCGACGACCGCATAATTCACGAGCGGAGTGTCGAGGCGGGCGTCGTTGCCGACGGTGTAGAAGGAGCACGCCGGCCGTCTCAAGGCTTCCTCTTCGTACACGGAGGTGTGGCCGCCCTTCCAGCCGACCGCGGATTGCGCGATCTCCGCGATCCGCTGTCGTATGTTTTTGTCCGCGGGGGCTCCGAGAATGGCCCCGCAACTCAAAGTCCATGCTACGAGCGGCCGGACAACCAGCTTCCAAGGGCGTTGCCCGGAGTTGAACTGTCGCATAGTTTCCTCATTAGCCGGCGATTTTCGATGAAACAAAACGAAATCGGCCGGAGGAACGGGTTTCGTTCCCCGGCCGTTTTCAGACCGACGCCGGCGCTGGGACGACGGCCAGGCGTTACTCCGCGATTCCGGCCCATTGTCGCAGGATCGACTGGGCAATCTCCCGCCCTTGCAGTTGCATCGCCGGGTTATTCTGCTGCCGGCCCTGTAGATAGAGCACCGCAGCCATGCCGCCCGTGAGGATGGTGCTCTCATAGAGGATCTGTTTCTGATCGGGAGTCATCGCCCGGAACTCGGCCGAAGCGGCGAGGCTGTTGTTGAAGAATCGAATTGCAGCGCCAGTTTCGGCGATCGAGAGCTTCTTTCCGCGATCGATTTCGAGGCTGATCCGGAGGGAGTAGACGAGAGCGGAAGCAATGTTGTTCCTGCGGTTGGTTTTCTCGTACTCCGCCAGGAGTTGATTGCAGAGGGTTTGAACGGCGCCTTGCTGCTCGGGTGCGATTGCGGACGACAGACGCTCCGGAAGTTCCCGTCCGGCCGCTCCGCGGAAATCCGTCGCGGTAATCGGAAATTGTGGCTGGGCCGGCTGTCCCGGCGTGGAACGGGCTCCGTACGCGGACGACATTTTCGAGATGCTGCCGAGGTACTGACGCTGCATCGTCGTAAAGTTCTGCGTCATGGTGTTGGTTACGCTCAGCATCGCCGAGTAGGAATTGTTGTAGGTTTGCCCGGTCGCCGAGTTCTGGTATTGGGCGCTAGAGGCCAAGGGCAATGCCAGGCACCCGATCGTAACGCATAGTGACGAAAGGCGGTTATCAGTTCTCATGATTCTTTCCTCCGTGGTTTGAGGGCTGATTTGTCTCCTCCTGTCCCTCTCGTTGAAGGAAACGCGCAAGACGGGATACGAAGTGGGTCACGCGCGCGGGATTTTTTTCGCGATTAATGCCGGGCGAGGGCGGAATCGATTCGCGCCAGTTCCGCGCGGACGTGGGCGGGGCCAGGTGTCGGGAAGCCATTAGGGCTGAGCGCACCGGGATGGGCGACGGTCGTCCAGACCGAGGCGCTTCGACGAAACCAGGTTTGCGCTTCGTTCATCGAGCCTGATCGTGCCGAGAGGCTGCCCATGCCGGCATACGCGTCGGCCAGGACGTATTTCGCCTGCTCGCTTGTCCCGTTCGGGCCACCGGAGGGTTCCGCCAGCTTCACGGCATCCTGAAATGCGTTTCGAGCCTGATCCACGGAACCCTGCTCGATCCAGATTGCTCCGAGCACGTTCCGGCTCGCAGCCAGATTCAAACGCGCCGCAGCGTCGCGTGGTACAGCCTTGACTAGCGATTGATAGATGCCCGCGGCCTCATTCGCCCGGTCCGCAGCCTGTGCCTTATTGCCAGTTGTCGCACAGGCTTCCGACGACCAGATCAGCAGCATCGCAAGGGTGGAGCGATTCAACGCGGACTCCTTATCGACCGCCAGTTCGTTTCGTAAAATCTCTTCAGCGGCTTGATAGTTCCGGATGCCTTCGGCAAGGTGTCCTGACCTGGCCAACGCAAACCCGACGCTTCCCAGTGCCGCCGCGACGCCAGCTCGCAAAATGGCGTTTTGGGGATCCCGGGCGAGTTGCGAACGCCACGCTTCCAACTCGTTCCGGTAGTGAACCAAAGCCGCGCCCGGATCTCCGCTCATCATGAGGTTGTCGCCAATCCGGCCCTGCAGAACCGGAACATGCGATTGCGCCAGAGTGTTTCCGCTGCTGGCCAGCGACTCGAATACCGCCAGCGATTCCGCGAACAGCCGGAGGGCTTCGGCGCGTTCTCCCAACCGGGTGAGATCGGTAGCGATTTTCGATGTGGTCACCGCGCGGACGTGCCGGGCAAGAGCCGAGTTATCTTCCGGTTTGCCGGAACTGATCGCGAGAGCCTTGCGATGGTATTCCAATGCCCGGTGGTCGTCATCCAGGCTTCCGGAGGGTCCATCTCCGGACTGCAGATCTCCGACAAACTCATAGTCCGCAGACAGGTGCAGGCGATCTTCGGGAGTATGCCCTGGGCTGTCCACGATCGCCTGATAAATGTCCAACGCCTGATGCACCGCGTTGGTGGCTTCCGCGATATCGCCGAACCAAAGTTGCTGTCTGGCGATGCGATTATAGACCTCGGCGAGATGTCTGCGGACGGCAACATCGGAGGGGTTGGCGGCGGCGAGCTCCCGCCGGATGTGCAAGGCCTTCTGATAATTGGCCAAGGCCCCGGCCGAATCGCCGAGGTTGGCGTAATTCGCGCCCCCCTGAACGTCGGCCACTTTGATATAGGCGGCAGCGAGATCTTCTTCCAAACCGGGGTCCCGGCCCTGTTCTTGCGCCAGCTTGTCCAAATATTGCAAAGCGCGGTCGACGATCAGTTTGCGAGCAGGCGTGGCTCCCGGCAGGTCCTTGATGGCGTCGTGGATGTCAAACAGCAGGGAGTTGGCCATGTGGCGGACGTCGGAGAATCGCCGGTCGGCGCGTTCCCGCTGGATGCGGGCGAGGTGCGCTTCCCATAACGCGACCCCGAGCCCTGCGGCAAGCGATACTACAACCACGGCGGCGGCCAGAGTGGCAGCCACGTGCCTCTTTACAAACTTACTCGCCCGGTAACGAGCTGTATCCCGGCGGGCAATTACGGGCTTTCCCGACAGAAATCTGTCGATATCTTCCGAGATCTGTGCGGCCGAGACATAGCGATGCGAAGGATCTTTGTGCATCGCCTTGAGGACGATGTTGTCGAGTTCGGCCGCGAGGGGCCGGATGGCGCCGGGCCGGGCCGGCTCCTGTTCGCAAATCACCCTTTGAATTTCAGCGGGATCGGCGCTCGAGAACTGGTAAGGTTTTGCTTCCGTAAGCAGCTCATAGAGGAGGACTCCCAACGAATAGATGTCGGTGAGTGTATTGAGCGGCTCGCCGCGCACCTGTTCCGGGCTGGCGCATTCCGGTGTCAACAATCGGACCACCGCGGATGTTCGCTCGCTATCGGATGCAAGGAGTTTCGCGATGCCGAAATCGAGCAGTTTGGGGGAACCGTCGGGGGTGACCAGGATGTTTCCGGCCTTCAGATCGCGGTGGACGATCAGATTCTGGTGGGCGTGCTGCACCGCCGAACAGACGGTTTGGAACAGCCGCAGCCTCTTCTCGATGGCGAGGCCGTGGGCGGCCGCGTATTCGGTGATGGGCCGGCCCGTGATAAGTTCCATCACGATGTAGGGCCGCCCGTCGACGGTCGCGCCTCCATCCAGCAAGCGCGCGATGTTGGGATGATCGAGAGCCGCCAGGATCTGCCGCTCTTGCCGGAAACGTTCCAGAATGAACTCGGTATCCATTCCACGCTTGACGACCTTAATGGCAACCTCTTTGCGAAAGTCGCTGGAGCGCGCGGCGCGATAGACGGATCCCATGCCGCCGCGGCCGATCAACTCGAGAACCTGATAAGAGCCGATCTGTTGCCGGGCCTGCAGGTCTTCCGGCTGCGCATGCTCGACCATCGGGGTCTCGAGGAATTCACCCGCCTCGGAGACGGATGCGATCAGGCTTTGAACTTCCGCCGTGATCGCCGCATTTCCCGCGCACGCTTCGGCGATGTAGCCCGGACGATCGGCGGCGGGGCGCTCAAGGCATTCGGCGACGATCTGCTTGACCCGTTCCCAATCCTCAGTCGTCATGTCTGCCGCCTCTGGAGAGTTCGCGGAACAACCATCCTTTGGCGACCACCCAATCGCGTTTGACCGTGGATTCGGAGATTCCGAGCACCTTGGCGGTTGCTTCGATCGAGAGCCCGGCGAAGAATCGCAGTTCCACGATGCGGGCCTGCTGTTGATCGGTTTTTGCGAGGCCCGTCAGGGCGTCATCCAAGGCAACCAGATCCACGTCGCCGCCGCCGGGAACGCCGAGGGCCTCATCGAACAGCAACTTCGGTTGTCCTCCTCCGCGTTTCTCCGCCTTGCGCTCCCGCGCCCGGCTGACCAGGATGCGGCGGATCATCTGTGCGGCGACCGCGAAGAAATGATTGCGGTCCTGCCATTGAACGCGCTGCTGGTCCACCAACTTCAGGTAGGCTTCGTGGACCAGCGCGGTACTTTGCAGAGTGTTGCCGGGGGTCTCCCGCCGAAACTGGCGGGCCGCGATTCTCCGCAACTCGTCGTAAACGAGGGGCATTAACTGGTCAAGCGCAGCGGGATCAGTTCCGCTACTCCAATTTCGCAAGAGTGTGGTTACGTCTTTGGAAGCGGATGGCACCGGCACACCCCCCAAACCTTAGTGTCGATTCTACCAGGACAGGGAAGCCCGTGTGCCTGGCCGGCAGTTTTGTTTCTCGCTGCGATCGCGCGTGCCGGGAAGGGGTTGGTTTCCTCCGGCAGCCAGTGGATTTTAGCCCGATCATCATGAGCCTGGTACGAATGCGTCCGTTGGTGCGTGGATTGCCGTAAATAAATGGGAGGTTGCGACAATGCCTTTTGTTTATGCAATTGTTACGGTGATTGTTGTGGTGGCGGCGGCGCGGCTTGCAAATACGTTCATCGACATGCCGGCAACCATCAAGGCGATTTTCAACGTTGTGCTGGGGCTGATTGTCGCGGGTGTGGTTTTGTGGATGATCAACACCTACATCCCGATGGCCGGCGCGATTAAGGGGTTGCTGAACTTCGTGGTGTTCGTGGCCGCGTGTGTCGGCGTGCTGCAGGCGTTCGGACTCTGGGGTTCCGTGGTTGGATTGTGGCATCGGATGAAGACCAAGGCGACGGCGCCTCCGGACGAACCGGCGCCACAACGGCACTGAACCGTACGGCCCGGAACGCGGCCGGCGGGGAACTCAGAAGTGCTCCGGCCATCGAGTTCGATGGCCGGGCGCGGGCTGAGGCATGCAAAACCCGCGATCCAAGAGGCTCTGTAGGCGGGTCCACGCATTTCCATTCTTGTGGTTCGCGGAGATACCCGGAAGAGACGCCTGCAAACTTCAGGCGACGGAGGTTTCTCGAAATAGACAAGTTACATATGGAAGCCTGGCCGCGGGATCGTATCAGGCGTGACGGGAGAACCCGGCATCCTTCGAACGAAGAGTCGCACACCCGGCGCGTCTTACTGATGCGCTGTCAGCATGACGTTGCCCGGCGAGGCGGCGCCGTTAATGGTCGCGACGATCGGATAGTCGCCGTTGGCCAGCCCCGCCGGAACTGTCACCACGATCTGGTATAACGCGGCGAGACCCTGTGATAGCGCCGCACCCGATACGGCCGCCGGCTGCCCGCCGATGGTCGCCGTCACGTTGCTGGCCGTCAACGAACCCGGTCGGCGGCACTTCCACTCCCACGGGCGCCGCGGGCGTCGTCGGACCGAATCCCGTTCCCCACAGGATGATCGTCTCGCCCGGCTTGGCGGGAATGGTCGGCGCTCCCAAAGTCCCGTTCCCCGCCGCCACGCTGAAATCCACATGCGTCGCCACCGCGTAGATCGTGGACTGGAAGGAAAATTGGAAAAACGCGGGCTGATAGGTGGCCGCCACCCCTTGAAATGGCTGGCTGTTCCCAGCCGCGGTCATATTTTCGCCTCATCGGCCGGCGACTTTTCAAAAACATCGCCCGCAAGCTCGGGGCTCACGGCTCTGCATGACATCGGTCGCCAGCCACACCTGTCGAGCAGTTACAGGGGCGTGAGCGGCCGTCGAGACGGCTGGTCTGCCGAATCCGCCCTGTGATCCGAAGCACGTTCAACGGGGGATTTGAGGCTTTGCCGGTGAAACCGGCCGGTTGGCGTGTCTTGGGCGTTGGCAGCCTCGCGGTTGGATCTGAGCCCCTTTTGGACGTCTGGAAGCCGGGGCTTTACCTTCTCCTGCCGGTTAACTACCTCTCCTGTTCAGCCATAGTCGAGTTCCTGAGGCATCCGGTAGGATGAGCGGCCATCCGGTTCAGTGGCCGGTGGCTCTTCGGTGTACAGAATCGAGAGCCTCGTCCAGAGTGCCATACAGGCGATTGCCGGTAAGGTGGCGCAGGACCTGTTCGTTCAGCCCGCCGGGGGTGGCATGCCTCACCGCCAAATCCTCAAAGCTCAATTGGGTGAGTTCCAGGCCCGCGTCGGCAAGGCCGGCGAACATCAACGCCAGATACTCGCGGGCCTGCTGTTTCGCAATTCCCTTCCGTTCCGCCCATGACGCAATGCCGCCAACAAAGCCGAAGTAAGCCGCCATCGTGGAGGTGACGGTGTTGAAGGCGTTGAGATGGTCTTCTGCCTGCATTTCGAAGACGTGGCCCAGAGTGGAAAACAGTTGAGTGGCGGAAGAACCTGGCGGATAAACTGCAATCGGACTCTTCCTCTGAGCCACCGATGGCAGCGGTATTGCCCTGCAGATCCTGCCGGCAGGAACGCCGAATTTCGAGATGGTCCGCGTGGGCAGCCCGGGCACCAGGCTGATCAGAATTCGGTCGGATGGAAACCGGAGCTCTGACAGGACATTCTCGGCGACCTGCGGACGAACGGCCAGGACAATCGTATCGGAAGTATCCAGCACCTCCTGGTTGGAGGAGCAAACCACGACATTGTCAAATCGGTTGGACAATTCCGCCGCGACGGTAGCATTACGGGGAGACAGGCGAATGGCCTGACGAGGTCCGCCGCCGGAGCTCAATCCGGTGACGATAGCGGCCGCAATGGTGCCAGCTCCAACGAATCCGATCATATTGGCGTATTCATTGTCCCAGGTTTCGAGTGCGGTCCTTGCATGCGGCCTCCGGGAAGCGTGAACGGCGATTCTCGTCAGCTGGTTCGGCCAATGGGCGGGACTTGGTGTGCAGCCGGCTTCGCTCGCCAACCCGGGCTCGGGTCTCCCCGTCGCGAAGTCCGGCTCCGATGGGCCAAACTCGCGCTTGAGGGGATTCAACGGATGAGACTGTCGATCGCGTTCCTGTTGGCGGCTACCGTCGATTTTCCGTTGTTGGCGTGGGACCGCGAATCGTGACTTCCACCATTGCGGCCTGTCTAGTAAATCTGATTCTCAACCGCGGAACTGAGTGCTGGCGCCGTTTGACTGTCGGAGTTCTCCCCGATGTTCCCGAGGCCGAGAAGGAAGGGCCAATGGATGATTTGCTGATGAGGGTGGCTGGACGGCCACTGAGTTTGGCGCTCTATTTCAAGCACCCTGCCTTCGCTTCGGAGGAGGAGTGGAGGGTGTCTCTACTTGAAACTGCTGATGATACCGGTAGGTTCGACGGCGTGAATGCAGGCTGAAGCGGTGAGGACGGCCAAAATGCTGAAAAAGCCCGACGAGCAGCGCGGAAAATCGCTCGCGCGCCAGACGCGCCTTGCAATTGACGCTCAGTTTAGCGTCCGGCAATCATCAGGGCTGACGCCTCGTCGGTGTGGATCTCAAGGCACTCGTCGCCGACTGTCACCAGAAGGCCGGACTTGCTCGGCCGGCGTTGCGTCTGCGGTAGCGACCACACCAATCCGCCGAGGGACTCCGCCAGCCCCGCCACATGCCCGGCGAAATCGCCTCCGCGCGCATGCAAAGCGTCAATGAGGGCGGAGACCGGGAATACCGCACGCACCTTCGTCTGGCGCAGGCCGACGGCGGCGAGCATAGCCGTTTTTGCGAGGCCACCCTTGCGCAAACCGCTGTTGAGGGGAATGAAAATAAGCTGTCCGCCGGATATCACGCTCATTCCAGCCTGCGAAATCTCGCTGCCCCTGCGCAAACTGTGTGCGGACAACTCGTATCCGGGACCGCGCGGCGGGCTCCACTGCGGCAGAGGCCAGTGACACATCACGAGCAAAGCTCCCCACACTTTTTCGTAGTCCCGCTGGTAGCGGATTCGCAGGGTGACCGGACCGTCTACGAACACGCTGTCGGTCGCGGCGCCAATCGTGATTTTTGCGCCTTTCAACTGCTCGATCGCTACCTCTCGTGGCTTCCCGATGCAAGGCTTGACCACCAACCGGCGGTCGGTCAGCACGAATCGGCTCGAACGCAGCCAAAAGTACAACGCGAGCGGCATTAGCACAACCGTTGGCGCCAAGCCTACCGCTAGGATGAAGGTGTAGATCCAGGCAACGCCGCCAAATCGGCCGCGCAGGATCTCACGTTCGTCAGAACTCAGTTTGGGTGGGAACATTTAGACTCTTTGCTGGTGACAGGACCCGGCAACTTCTTGGGGTCGCCAAGGCTCTCCGGCCGGGTCCGGCGGGTTTCATTGCGTCCTCCGAGCGTCGGGTTTTTCTGGCACTTTGTGAACGGTGGCGACCCCGTCACCACACTCACGATAGTGATATTAGAAGGTGGAGGAGTTCTTTCGCGATTCCTCAAAAACTCCTCAAAAAAATCTCAAACGAGAAATCCCCTCTTGACCGCATAAGCGTAACCGGCCCTTATCGGAACTCTTCAGCCGGCTAAATGCTCGATTGACCCGATTTCCGGCAATACACGACATTCGCCGGAGCGCCATCATGCGGAATGGGGCGGGCTAACGATTCTCCGCTCCCCCACAGCTTGACGGTACGGCTGAGGAGTTCTGGCAATCTCACATCCACAGACAAGAAGGTCATTCAGCGAACGAGTAAACTGGATGCAGATGGACGACTGGCGTTTCATTGCCGATCGAAAAATCCGCGAGGCCATGGCGGAAGGCGCGTTTGAGCACTTGGATGGCATGGGCGAGCCCTTGGATCTCCGGGAGAACCCTTTTGAGGATCCGGCACAGCGGATGGGTCACCGACTCCTTCGGAACAATGGTTTCGCTCCGGCGTGGATCGAAGAGGGCCGTGAAATCGATGCCGAAATCCGCTGGCTGAAGGATATCTTCGAGCGTCTCCATCCCACCGAACAAACCAGGCTGGCAAACGCCCTCAATCGCCGCATCGCGGCGTACAATCTGATTACCCCCGTTGTGAGCACGCAGAAGCTGCCGTTCCGGCCATAACACGAGGCAGTTGCCTGTCTGCGCTATGCGCCGGGCGAGCGTCGCTGTGCGACTGATGACCGACGGGCCGGAGAACGGGAGCGCGGCAGTCGAGGAGCACGTCGCGGCGCCGCGGCGCCAAACCGTGATGTTGGATGAGGGGGACATCCAGCAGAGCCCGGTGAACGTGTTCAACAACGCCATCAGGCATTCGCCCACCGGAAGCCAGGCGCGGGTGAGAATCGGGACGCCGCCCGACGTCCTCCGCTTCCGGGTGGCCGTCGAAAAACTGCGGACGGACTCCCAGGCGAACAATCCGCCTTTGGAGCGCGGCAACAAACGGTCAGGAAACGCCGCGCCGAGGGGCGGGGGCGCTCTGCCACTTAGGTCAGCTCAGCCGATATAGAAACAAAATGAGAATCAGGAAGCCCACAACGTATCCCACGTACGCGTTCAATCGGCCGTGATGCATTCCTGCCAGCAACCGAGCCATGGCGCTCATCGCTCTGCCGACCGGGCGTAAGAGCAGACGTTCCACCAGATGAGTCTCATCCCGGCGCCGCCGGATCGCCGTGCGGAAGTGTACCGCAACAGTCTGGCGCGTATCCTCGACGATATTGGGGCGGAAGATCGCCTGAAAGACCACCCGGACCGGATTCGAAAAGCCGGTTGCGGTGTAGGTCATTTCCGGTAGCAGCCTGGGTATGCCACCCGCCCAAACTTCGCGCCGGGCGAGTGCGCGTCGACGGGTGAGGAGCCTTACGAGAAACCAAGCGGCGAGCAGGAGGATCGCCAATGCCGCGAGGCTGTACGAGGGTGACATCGCAAAGACGACTGGATTTTGCTCTGAGCCTCGCAACAAAATCACAAGCCCCCGACCGGGAAGCACACCGCTTCCGGTTTGTGCTCCCAGATTGTGAAAGTCTCGCAGGAACGCGGTG
>Ga0335083_10008291_pt1 | contig 12701 bp, 8 predicted proteins | sample Lox_Sample_42_FD_206716 | JGI IMG/M metagenome (GOLD analysis project Ga0335083, IMG submission 206716) | Soil microbial communities from Loxahatchee National Wildlife Refuge, Florida, United States - Lox_Sample_4.2 | ecosystem: Environmental > Terrestrial > Soil > Wetlands | place: USA: Florida...
TCGAGCCTGTCCAGCAGCATGGCGGCTTCGCTCGCAACCGCCGCCACTTCGGTCGGCGCGCACGGGCGGCGCAGCCGCAGCACGATGTCGAGCCCCGAAAGCGCAGCGCGCCGCGCGCGAAGCGCCTCGCGCAGCACGCGACGCAGCCGATTGCGGTCCACGGCCCGCGGCAGCTGCTTCACGCCGATCACATAGCCGACCTGGCCTGGCAGCATGGCGGCGGGTGCGACGATGAGCTGCACTCTCGAGCCTTCCAGCCGGCGGCCGACGCGAAGGTTTCGTTCAAACAACGGCGCCCCGCGGCGGCGAGAACGTTGGAGCGAAGCGGCCGGAGCGCTGTTCAGACGACGAGCCGCGTCCGCCCCTTGGCGCGGCGCGCGCGAAGAACCTTGCGGCCGCCGACGGAGCGCATCCGGGCACGGAATCCATGCGTGCGCTTGCGGCGTATCACGGAAGGTTGGTAAGTGCGTTTCATGGCTGGGTCCTGCTCACAAAAAAGCCTTGTATTAGAGCGTTCTATCGCTGGCTCTGTCAAGGTAAATGCACGCTTCGCGTCCAGCGAAAAAGATATTCCGGCAGGCGCTTGATTGCTGTGGATAACCAGCGTCGGTTGTGAGTACAATGGGATCGTATCGGGCGCCCTCGACGGCGCCCGCCTTTTTCGTCAGCCGCGATAACCCCCGAAGCGCCATGTCGACGCCGTCGTTCTGGGCGAACTGCCTCGATGCCTTCAGGCAGGAGTTGACGCCGCAGCAGTTCAATACCTGGATCCGACCGCTTCGACTCGAGTTCGCCGGAGACGGCTTGCTGCTGATCGCACCGAACCGGTTCGTGCTGCAGTGGGTCAAGGAACGCTTCGCGGCGCGCATCGAGGAGCTGGCCACGCTCGCGACAGGGCGTCCGCTGCGCCTCGCGCTCACCGTGGCGGACGCTGCGGAGCGCTCGGATTCGGTTGCTGCGCCAGCAAGAGTCGTCGAGCCCGCGCAGACCGGCGGGCGGCGAAGCGAGCAGGCAAGCCTCAATCCGTCTTTTTCGTTCGCGGCCTTCGTCGCCGGCAAGGCCAACCAGCTCGCGCGCGCCGCGGGGCTTCAGGTTGCCGAGCATCCGACGTCGTATAACCCGCTGTTCGTCTACGGCGGTGTCGGTCTCGGCAAGACGCATCTCATCCAGGCCATCGGCAACCACATCCTCGATGCCAACGCGAGCGCCAAGATCCGCTACATACACGCGGAGACCTACGTCTCCGACGTCGTGCGCGCCTACCAGCACAAAGCGTTCGACGATTTCAAACGCTACTACCGCACGCTCGATCTCCTGCTGATCGACGACATCCAGTTCATCAGCGGCAAGACGCGCACGCAGGAGGAGTTCTTCTATCTCTTTAACACTCTGATCGAGGCCCACAAGCAGGTCGTGATCACCTGCGACACTTACCCCAAGGAAATCTCCGGCATCGAGGAACGCCTCATCTCGCGCTTCGGCTGGGGCCTCACTGTCGCGCTCGAACCGCCCGAGCTGGAGATGCGCGTCGCGATCCTGCTCTCCAAGGCCGCCGCGTCGGGCATCCGGCTCGACGAGCAGGTTGCCTTCTTCATCGCCAAGCACATCCGTTCGAACGTGCGCGAGCTCGAAGGGGCGCTGAAGCGCGTGCTCGCCTATTCGAACTTCCACGGCCAGGAGATTTCGCTCTCGCTCGCCAAGGATGCGCTGCGCGATCTGCTCGCGGTGCAGAACCGGCAGATCTCGATCGAGAACATCCAGAAGACCGTCGCTGACTACTACAAGATTCGCGTTTCCGACATGCATTCGAAGAAGCGTTCGCGCGCCGTGGCCCGGCCGCGCCAGGTCGCGATGGCGCTCGCGAAGGAACTGACCCAGCTCTCGTTGCCGGAGATCGGCAGCAATTTCGGCGGCCGCGACCACACGACTGTGCTGCACGCGTGCCGTCAGATAGCCAAGTTGCGCGACGCGGTTCCCGAGATTAGCCACGACGTGAATTTCCTGCTCCAGGTGCTGCGCAACTGAAGCGTTTTTCAGGGTGAAAAGGTAGGAATAGCTTACAAAACGGTTTATACTTTGTGGGTTAAGCTCAAGCTCGGACGACCGTTCGTTTTGTCCCCAATCGATACACAGCCAACACAGCGGTTCTGCGCGGTGGAACCAAGCCACCAAGCTCAGGAATGCGTTGTTCTTTTCGCGGTTCTACCAGATTTGCATCGGCTCTTATTAGTAGTTACTAGGTTTAAACAATGCAATTAAAGCAAGTACCCCGAGACGCATTGCTCAAACCGCTGCAGGCGGTTGCCGGCATTGTCGAGCGTCGGCACACCTTGCCCATACTTGCCAATGTTCTGCTCGAACAGAAAAACGGTCGGCTCTTCGTCACGGCAACCGACCTCGAAATGCAGATCACGGCGCACAGCGAGCTTGCTGGCAAGCAGGATCAGTCCGTAACCGTAGGCGCGCGCAAGTTGCAGGATCTCCTGCGGGCGCTCCCGGAGGATGCTGCGGTCACGGTGGACACCTCGTCCGGGAAAATGACGGTGCGAGCCGCGCGGTCACGTTTCAATCTGCAGACGCTGCCTGCGGCCGACTACCCGCGGATGGGACTCGCGCAGGAACAGCAGCAGACGATCAACCTGCCGCAGAAGCAATTTCGCGGACTGCTGAAACTCGCCGAGTTCGCAATGGCCCAGCAGGACATCCGCTATTACCTGAACGGAATGCTCCTGGTCGTGGACAAGGGCTCGCTGCAAGCCGTGGCAACCGATGGACACCGCCTGTCGTATGCGAGTATCTCGGTGCCAGGAGACTACAGCCGTCACGAGGTGATCCTGCCACGCAAGACCGTGCTCGAGCTGGGAAAGCTCCTCGAGGACAGCGACGCGATGGTGGCGATCGACATTCTCGCCAACCAGGTGCGCTTCCGGTTCTCGAACATCGAGCTCACGAGCAAGGTTGTCGACGGAAAGTTTCCCGATTACAACCGCGTCATCCCGAGCGGACACTCGAAGCGGCTGGAGCTCTCGCGCAGCGAGCTGCTGCAGGCTCTGCAGCGCGCTGCGATCCTGTCCAACGAGAAATTCCGCGGCGTGCGTCTCGTGCTCGGGACCGACCAGCTCAAGATCATCTGCACGAACAGCGAGCAGGAAGAAGCCGAGGAGGAGCTCGAGGTCGGCTACAACGGCGAAGCGCTCGACATCGGATTCAACATCACCTACCTCCTCGACGTGCTGCAGAATCTGGCCACAGACCAGGTGGTGCTTTCCCTCGGCGACGCCAATTCCAGCGCGCTCATCACCATGCACGATCGCGGTGACTACAAATATGTCGTCATGCCGATGCGCATTTGAGCTTGCTTCCTGTTTCCGAGCCGTCCGCGGCGCCGACTCCGAAGTCGGCGTCGGCGTTTTGATGATCCCCGAAACTCAAGCGAAACCTGCATGACCGACGCCAATTCCCGTCCAGCCGACAACGGTAGCGATTACGACTCGAACAGCATCAAGGTGCTGAAGGGTCTCGAGGCGGTGCGCAAGCGCCCCGGGATGTACATCGGCGACACCTCCGACGGAACCGGCCTGCATCACATGGTGTTCGAGGTGCTGGACAACGCTATCGACGAAGCGCTCGCCGGCTATTGCGACGAGATCAAGGTCGTGGTGCACGCGGACAATTCGGTGTCGGTGCTCGACAATGGGCGTGGCATTCCCACCGACGTGAAGGAGGACGACGAGCAGAAGCGCTCGGCAGCGGAAATCGTGATGACCGAACTCCATGCCGGCGGGAAGTTCGATCAGAACTCCTACAAGGTGGCGGGCGGGCTCCACGGCGTAGGCGTGTCGGTGGTCAACGGTCTTTCCGAATGGCTCAAGCTCAAGATCTGGCGCGACGGGAAGGCGTACCAGATGGAGTTCCGCGACGGCGTGGCGGTCGCGCCGCTGGCGGTCACCGGACCGACCGAGCGCCGCGGCACCGAGGTGCATTTCAAGGCCTCGGAGGCGATCTTCGGGAAGGTGGAGTTCCACTATGAGATCCTGGCGCGGCGCATCCGCGAGCTTTCCTTCCTCAACAACGGCGTGAAGATCGAGCTTCTCGATCAGCGCGACGGCAAGAACGAGAACTTCGCTTTCTCCGGAGGCATCAAGGGGTTCGTGGAATACATGAACCGCAGCAAGACGACGCTGCATTCGAAGATTTTCCATGCGAGCGGCGAGAAGGACGGCGTGACCGTCGAGATCGCGATGCAGTGGAACGATTCGTACGTCGAGAATGTGCTGTGCTTCACCAACAACATCCCGCAGCGCGACGGTGGCACGCACCTGACCGGGCTGCGTCAGGCGATGACCCGCACGCTCAACAACTACATCGAGAAGGAAGAGCTCGCCAAGAAGGCGAAAGTCGAGACCACCGGCGACGACATGCGCGAGGGGCTCACCTGCGTGCTCTCGATCAAGGCGCCGGAGCCCAAGTTCTCCTCGCAGACCAAGGACAAGCTCGTCTCCTCCGAGATCCAGCCGATCGTGCAGGAGGTCGTCGGCGGCAAGCTCGGCGAGTTCCTGCTCGAGAACCCGACCGATGCGCGGATCATTTGCGCCAAGATCATCGAGGCGGCGCGGGCGCGCGAAGCGGCGCGCAAGGCGCGCGAGCTCACGCGCCGCAAGGGCGTGCTCGACGGGATGGGACTGCCCGGCAAGCTCGCCGACTGCCAGGAACGCGACCCCGCCCTGTGCGAGCTCTATCTGGTCGAAGGCGATTCCGCGGGAGGCTCCGCCAAGCAGGGACGCGATCGCAAGTTCCAGGCAATCCTGCCGCTGCGCGGGAAGATACTGAACGTCGAGCGCGCGCGCTTCGACAAGCTCATCAGCTCGCAGGAAATCGTGACCCTGATCACGGCGCTGGGCACGGGCTTCGGAAAGCCCGAGGGCGACAAGGAGGACAAGGACGCCTTCGACGTGGCGAAGCTTCGCTATCACCGCATCATCATCATGACCGACGCCGACGTCGACGGATCGCACATTCGCACGCTGCTCCTCACCTTCTTCTATCGGCAGATGCCGGAGCTCGTCGAGCGGGGGCACATCTACATCGCCCAGCCGCCCCTCTACAAGGCGAAGCAGGGCAAGGAAGAGGTCTACCTCAAGGACGATCACGACCTGAAGCAGCATCTGCTCAGAGTCGCGTTGAAGGGCGCGGAGCTTACGCCCGGGACCGAGCTTCCCCCGCTCTCGAGCCAGGCGCTCGCCAACGTCGCGCGGCAATACCTGCTCGCCGAAGCGGTTATTGAGCGGCTCTCGCGGGTGATCGACGCGGCGGCGCTGCGCGCGCTTCTTTCGGGAGTCAGCGTCGATCTGTCCAGCGGCGCGATGGCTGCGGCCAGCGCCGCCGCAATCGAGCGCGCGATCGCCGACCCGGAAGCGAGAGTCGAGGCGCGCTACGACCAGAACACGGAGTTGCACCGCTTGATCATCGTGCGCACGCGACACGGGACGCCGCATACGACCTCGCTCGATGAAGAATTTCTCGCGAGCAACGACTATGCGCCGATCAAGGCCGCGGCCGAGGTGTTGCACGGGCTCATCCATCCGGGCGCCAGCGTCCGACGCGGCGAGCGCGTGGCGGCCGCACGCAGCTTCGCCGAAGCGCTCGAGTGGCTCCTCGCGGAAGCCCGAGCCACGGTCGCGATCCAACGCTACAAGGGACTCGGCGAAATGAACCCCGAGCAACTCTGGGAAACCACGATGGATCCCAGTGCGCGCCGGCTCCTCAAGGTCCAGATCGAGGACGGCATCTCGTCGGATGAGATCTTTACGACGCTGATGGGCGAAGAGGTCGAGCCTCGGCGGGCCTTCATCGAAACCAATGCGCTCGGCGTGCGCAATCTCGACGTCTGACGGGATTCGTCGAGCGCTTCTGTCGTCACTCATCTCGACGCTAGCATCATGACCGTTGATCACCGCGCGGTCCTCGCGCGGCTCGGACTCGAAGCCGAGAACCAGGGCGCCTGCGCGGGGCCGAATGCCTGGCGCGGATCAGGCTCGCGCCTCGTCTCGCGCAGCCCGGCTGACGAATCCGAGGTTGCGGCCGTCGCGACGGCGGCAAGCGCCGACATCGACGCGGTGCTTGGGGCTGCTTCCGCGGCGGCGCTCGCCTGGCGTGACGTGCCCGCGCCCAAGCGCGGCGAAGCCGTGCGCCGGCTCGGCATGCTCCTTCGCGAGCACAAGGACGCGCTCGGCACGCTCGTCTCGCTCGAGAACGGCAAGATCAAGGCCGAAGGCGACGGCGAAGTCCAGGAAATGATCGACATCGCCGATTTCGCCGTGGGCCAGGCTCGCATGCTCTACGGCAAGACGATGCACTCGGAGCGCCCGGCGCACCGGATGTACGAGCAGTGGCAGCCGCTCGGCGTGGTGGGCGTGATCACGGCGTTCAACTTTCCGGTCGCCGTCTGGGCGTGGAACGCGCTGCTTGCCGCGGTGTGCGGCAACGCCACGATCTGGAAGCCCTCGCCGAAGACCCCGCTCGCCGCGGTCGCGGTGCAAAGGCTCTGCAACCGCATCGTCGAGGAGTTGTCGCTGCCGCCGATCTTTACGCTGCTTGTCGATGCGGAGCGCAACGCGGCAACGCAGCTGGCGACGGATCCGCGCGTCGCGCTGGTATCGTTTACCGGGTCGTCAGCGGTGGGTCGCCAGATCGCGCAGAGTGTCGCGGGACGCTTCGGGCGGTGCCTTCTCGAATGCTCCGGCAACAATGCGATCATCGTAGCCGAGGATGCGGATCTCGATCTGGTCGTGCCGGCGGTCGTATTCGGCGCCGTCGGCACCGCCGGGCAACGCTGCACGTCCACGCGTCGCCTCATCGTGCACGAGTCGATCGAGGACGAGGTCGTGCGCCGGCTCAAGGCCGCGTATGCGCAGGTGCGCCTCGGCGATCCGCTTGAGCCCGTTACACTGATGGGACCGTTGATCGATGCGGCCGCGGTATCGAACTTCCGCCGCGCGATCGAGGAGGCGCTGGCCGCCGGGGGCGAGCTTGTCTGTGGCGGCGGCACGCGGGCAGGAGCGGGACATTTTGTCGAGCCTACGATCGTGCGCGGCGTCCAGAATGTCTGGCCGGTAGTGCAGCGCGAGACCTTCGCTCCGATCCTCTATGTGATGCGTTATAAGGAAATCGACGAGGCGATCGCGATGCAAAACGGTGTGCCTCAGGGGCTTTCCTCGTCGATCTTCACGCGGAGCCTTCGCAACGCGGAAACGTTTCTCTCGGCGGCCGGCAGCGACTGCGGCATCGCCAACGTGAACATCGGCACTTCGGGTGCGGAGATCGGGGGCGCCTTTGGCGGCGAGAAAGAGACCGGCGGCGGACGCGAAGCAGGATCGGATGCGTGGCAGGCCTACATGCGCCGCCAGACCAGCACGATCAACTGGAGCCGCGAGCTGCCGCTCGCGCAGGGCATCCGCTTCGACCTGGGCTGATCGCGGCTAGGCGGCGCGCTTTCGCGCCGAGTGGCGCGCGACCGGCTTCCTTGCTTGCGCGGGCTTTGCGGGTTTGGCTGGCGCACGGCCGGCCTTGGCCGCGAGCAGCGCCACCGCTTCGCGCAGCGTCACCGACTCCACCGTGTCCTTGTCGGGCAGCGTGGCGTTGATCCCGCCGTGCTTCACATAGGGGCCGTAGCGGCCCGCATGGAGCTCCACGGGCTGCTTGTCCTTGGGGTGCGGACCCAGAACGCGCAATGCCGCTGCACGACGAACCGGCCGCGCGCCCTTCGCCTTCCCATCCGGCTTGGGCTGGAATTCGAATCCGATCTTCCCGTCGGGCTGCCGCACCAGATAAGCCGCGAACGGCCGCCGCGTGCGCGCCGAGACGAACTGCAGGAGATCCGTCTTCCCGGTGGCGAGAAGCCTCTGCATCTGGCCTCGCTCGATCGGCCGCTGGAGAATGACGCGCCCTGAGCGAAAGTCGCAGGTCTTGTCCGGTCCGACCGCGTGCTCGCACACATAGGCCGCGGGCAACTCGAAGACCCTCCCCCCGCATTTCGGACACGCGCCGAGCGGTTCCTGGCCGGTGAAGTCGGGCGCTTCCGCGCCGCCGCCGCCATCGCCGAAGTCGAACTCGACCTCATAGGCATCGTTGAGCCTCAGGCGTGCTGCGAAGGGACGGCCCTGCTTGCTGCGAAAGCCCTGGAGCGGTCCGACGCCGCGCTCGCGAAGCAGGGTCTCCGCCTCCGGGACCTCGAGCTGGCGTCCGGCAATGATCTTCCACATCCCGAAGTCGCATGATTGGCACTGGAATTTCTTGTACTTCTCGTGCACTTCGCCTCCGCATTTCGGGCAGCGCGCCGAGAGCGTGGCAAAGTCGCCGGGAATCGTATCGCTCTCGTAGTTCTTCGCCTGGCCGACGATGTGCCTGGTCATGCGCACGATCTCGCGCATGAACTCCGCGCGCTTGAGCCTGCCGTGCTCCATCTGCGCCAGCTTGAATTCCCACTCGGCGGTGAGCTCGGGCGAGAAAAGCTCGGGGACGCCAAGACCGTGCAGCAGCGTCATGAGCGAGAACGCCTTCGCGGTCGGGGTGAGCTCGCGGCCTTCGCGCAGCACGTACTTCTCTTGGATCAGCCCTTCGATGATCTGCGCGCGCGTCGCCGGCGTGCCCAGGCCCTTCTCGCGCATCGCTTCGCGCAGCTCGTCGTCTTCGATCAGCTTCCCGGCGCCCTCCATCGCTGAGAGCAGCGTGGCTTCGGTGAATCGCGCGGGCGGTCGGGTCTGGTTCGCCGCGACCCGGATTTCCTCCGTGGCAACCTTCTCGTTCGGGACGATCTTGGCGAGCACCGGCTCTTCGCCGGATTGCGCTTCCTTGCCGTACACCGCGAGCCAGCCGGGACTGACAAGCACCTTGCCTTCGGTCTTGAACGTCTCCTTCTCGACGCGGGTGTTGCGCGTCGTCAGAAGATATTCGGCCGGTGGATAGAAAACCGCCAGGAAGCGCTTGACGACGAGGTCGTAGAGCTTGGCTTCCGCCTCGCTGAGGCTCTTCGGCCGCTGCAGCGTGGGGATGATTGCGAAGTGATCGGAGATCTTCGCGTCGTCGAATATCCGCTTGTTGGGCTTGACCCACTTGGCCTTGAGCACCTGGGCCGCGAAGGGCGCGTACGGCTTCGACTCCCGCAGGGCTTCCAGCGTTTGCTTGACCGTTGCCAAGTAATCCTCGGGCAACGCGCGCGAATCGGTCCGTGGATAGGTGAGGACCTTGTGCCTTTCGTAGAGCGCCTGTGCGAGCGAAAGCGTTGTGCGCGCGGAGAAACCGAAACGCCCGTTGGCATCGCGCTGCAGGCTCGTGAGGTCGTAGAGAAGCGGGGAGCTTTGCGAGGAGGGCTTGGTCTCCTCGCTCGCCACCCCGGGCCTGCCTTCGCAGGCGCGCGCAATTGCTCGTGCCCGTTCTTCATCCCAGAGGCGCTCGGCGCGCGCATCGGGTTCGTCGTCGGACTTGCGGAACGCCTCGTCGAACCAGCGTCCGTCGTAGCGCCCGTCCTTGGCGGCGAAGGTCGCGTGAATTTCCCAGTAATCGCGGGGCTTGAAGGCGCGGATCTTCTCCTCACGCTCGACGAGGATCGCGAGGGTGGGAGTCTGGACACGTCCGACGGTGGTGAGTTGGAATCCCCCCGACTTCGAGTTGAACGCCGTCATCGCCCGCGTCCCGTTGATCCCGACCAGCCAGTCCGACTCCGAGCGGCAGACCGCCGCGTCGGCGAGCGGCCGCATCGACTCGTCGCTGCGCAGCGCGCCGAAGCCATCGCGGATCGCCCCCGGCGTCATCGACTGCAGCCACAGGCGCCGGATCGGCTTCGAAGTCTTCGCGTACTGGACGATGTAACGGAAGATGAGCTCGCCTTCGCGTCCGGCGTCGCAGGCATTGATCAGCTCGGTGACGTCTTTGCGCTTGATGAGCTTGAGGAGGAGCCTCAGGCGAGGCTCGGTTTTCTCGAGCGGCTTCAGCGCGAATTTCGAAGGGATGGCCGGCAAATGGCCGAAGGTCCACTTGCCGCGCTTGACCTCTTCTTCCTCCGGCATGCCGATTTCGAGCAAATGGCCGATTGCGGAGGACAGGACGTAGCGGTCGCCCTCGAAATAATCGTCGTGACGCGCGAGCCCCCCGAGCGTCCGCGCGATATCGGCAGCCACGGAAGGCTTCTCGGCGATGATCAGGCGCTTGGCCATGGGCTCGTTTTGTGATTTCGACAGCTAAAAGGAGCGTGATGATAAGCAGGGACCCGGCGCCGGGACAAGCCGGATTTTTCCGACGGCGGGACTCCTTGCACCGCAAGCTCAGGCGCGACAGTAAGTAATGGCTTCGCGGAGAAAGGGCTATTTGCGGCGTTGGTAGAGTCCCCCGGCCATGCCGACGACCACGCCAGCGAGCTCGAGCTCGACCAGTGCCGCGGCAATTACTTCCGCGGCGAGTCCACTGCGCTCGCTCAGCTGGTCGATGGCTGCAGGATCATGCCCGAGGGCGCAGAGTACCCGTTGCGCAGTCTCGCCGGGGACGACCGAGGGGTCCGACGGGGGAGGTGCGGCGCCACTTGATGCGCTCGGCTCGAAATGCAATTCCTCGAGCACGTCCTGCGCGGTCTCCACGAGCTTGGCTCCGTCGCGGATCAACCGGTGAGCGCCCTTGGAGAAGGGGGAGTGGATGGACCCGGGGATCGCGAACACTTCGCGCCCCTGCTCCGCCGCCAGGCGTGCGGTGATGAGCGAGCCGCTGTTCAATGTGGCTTCGACAACGAGCACACCTCGGGCGAGGCCGCTGATCACGCGGTTGCGGCGCGGGAAGTTCTCCGGCAGCGGCGGAGTGCCGAGCGCAAACTCGGAGGCGACGCCGCCCTCGCGCTCCAGGCGCTGCTGGAGCGCGCGGTTTGCCGGCGGGTAGTAGCGATCGACCCCGGTCCCAACCACCGCGAGGCTGCCGCCGGGCGCAGCGAGTCCGCCGCGATGGGCCGCGGCGTCGATGCCGGTCGCCAGTCCGCTCACGATCGTGAGCCCAGCGGCGGAAAGCGCGGCGCCGAAAGCCTCGGCGTGCTCGAGGCCTTGAGGAGTCGCGTTGCGGCTGCCGACGATCGCAATGGCCGGACGGTTGAGCAGCTCGCGGCGACCGAGGTAGTAGAAGGCCGGCGGAGGGTCGGGGATCGCGAGCAGCGCCCGCGGATAGTCGGGGTCGTCCCAGGCGATCAGCCAATGCCCGGACTCGCTTAGCCAGGCAAGGGCGTTCTTGAGAACCCCGGGATCGGGACCGCGTTCGATCGCGGTGGCAACTTCGGCCGACGCGGCCTTGACAAGGCTGCGCCGCGGCGCCGCACGCACCTCGACGACGCCGCCGAAGTGCTTGAGCAGCGCGACCAGTGTGCGCGTGCCGAGCCCCTGCGTGAGCTGCAGCGACGCCCAAGCCTCGACGCGGGCGTCGACGTCCATCGTGAGCGAGCTGCGTTAGGGCTTGCGGACGACGTCGCCGGGGAAGACCGGATCGGTTGTGTTCAGCACGACCGCGTAGGCGACCCGATCGAACACCCGGAATACGAACAGCAGGCCGGTGCGCTCGGGAGGAATGTTGAGATACTGCGTCGGCGGGAGAAGGGTCTTGGTCGGCTCGGGTCCCTTGGAGAAAATGTCGCGCGTCTCGTAAGGCCGTGGGTCCGTCATGACCGGCTGCGGATGATAGACCGCGAGGACATGGCCCACTTCGAGACCGTCTCCCGCGCCCCGATCCAGGGTGACGATGGCGCCTCGTCCCGCTTCATGCGCATCTCCGGCGAGATCGATGATTCGTCCTTCCAGCGCGCGGTCCGGCGCATGAGGCACATAGTTCACCAGCTCTTCACGCGGCGCCGGCACGAGAAGGTCCCCGATCAGAATCTCTTCGCGCGCACTGGTGATGGTGATCGTGCTCACTTCGGCGAAGCGATCGACCTCGGCGGTGCCGAGAAAGCGCATCTCGTATCCGAGCAGCTCCTTGCTGTCATACGAGCGAAGCGCGCGGCCCGGGCGGTACAGGAACCATTGGGTGCCCGCTCGCGGATCGATGTTGACCGCGTAGACCTTGTCGCCGCGCCCGCGGACGACGCGATTGTCGCGCCCGGCGACGATATTGGCGGCGGCGGGCAAACCTTCGGGCCCGGTGATGAGCGGCCGCGTCAGATAGGGCTCCAGGTCCTGGGCCGGGATGCTCGGGATCGCCTGCGCCGCAATGGATTCCACGCGCGTCGTCGGCGTCATGCGGACCGCGGAACCGGGGCGATCCACGCTCAACTGCCACTCGCCGTCGACGCGAGACAGCACGATCACGTCGCCCGGGTAGATCCAGTGCGGATTCTTGATCTGGTCGCGATTCATGCGCCAGAGCTCCGGCCATCGCCAAGGCTGCTTCAGGAACTTGGCGGCGATGTCCCACAGCGTGTCGCCCTTCTGCACTGTGTAGCGCTCGGGACGGTTCTCCTGGAGCTGGAGATCCTGAGCTTGCGAGATCGCAGAAGCGAGGAGAAGCGGCAGCAGGCAGGCCGAGAACAGCAACGACGTGATAGACTTCACGCGCATGACGCCTCTCCGCAACGATGGTTGAGCGGGCCTTGCTATCGTCCTAAATCGCCGCAAAATAAGGGCTTAGATGTGATTCTGCATCCCGAGTCTGCATTTTGCAAGCAATTATGGTGCTGAAGA
>Ga0335083_10008293_pt1 | contig 12700 bp, 5 predicted proteins | sample Lox_Sample_42_FD_206716 | JGI IMG/M metagenome (GOLD analysis project Ga0335083, IMG submission 206716) | Soil microbial communities from Loxahatchee National Wildlife Refuge, Florida, United States - Lox_Sample_4.2 | ecosystem: Environmental > Terrestrial > Soil > Wetlands | place: USA: Florida...
TCGGCTCGGTCGGAACGCGCTGGCTAAAGGACTTGCTGCTTTCCAGAGAGGCGCACAGGACGGGCAAGGTCGCGGTTTCGCGGCTGGAAACGGGGACTGTCTTGGTTGTGGGTGGGGCGGGATATATTGGCTCCGTCGTAACCGGCCAACTCCTGCGGCGCGGCTGCCGCGTGAGGCTATTGGATAATTTGCTGTATGGCAAACAAGCGATCGAACCGTTTCTTGCGAATCCACGGCTCGAATTCGTGCACGGCGATTCGCGAAATATTCAGGACGTGGTTCGTGCCATGAGCCACGTCAAGGACGTGATTCATTTGGCGGCGATCGTAGGGGACCCCGCCTGCGCCGAAGACGACGCAAATGCCTTGCAAATCAATTACGCAGCAACCCGCATGATGCTCGAAATCGCCAAGGGACACGGCATCGAGCGGTTTCTTTTCGCATCGAGCTGTAGTGTCTACGGAGCGTCTGACAATCTGATGGACGAAAAGTCCGAGACCGAGCCGATTTCTCTCTACGCCGAAACGAAGCTCAACTCCGAACGCGTGCTGCTGGAAGCCAGGTCCAAGACCTTTCACCCTACTATCTTGCGCTTCGCAACCGTTTTCGGGCTGGCACCGCGCCCACGCTTCGATCTGGTCGTCAATCTCCTAACAGCAAAAGCCATTCAGGACGGTCTGATTACGATCTACAACGGTGACCAGTGGCGTCCGTTCATTCACGTGAGCGACGTAGCTGCGGGAGTGGTGGAGACGCTCACAGCACCTTTGGAAGCCGTGAGCGGAGACATCTTCAATGTCGGCGACGATAGGCTGAACTTCACGCTTACACAAATCGCCGACAAGATACGCGGATACGTTCCGCAGACGCGCATCGAGTATGTGACGAACGCCGACCGCCGGAACTATCGCGTGTCTTTCCGTAAGATACGGGATTGCCTCGGCTTCACCGCGAAGAGGACCGTGGAAGATGGGATCCTGGAGGTCAAGCGGGCGTTTGAGCGCGGCGACATTTTCAACTACCGCCAGTCGTTCTACAGCAACGCCTCCTACCTCAAGGAGCGCGGGCACGTCGACGCAAAGAGCGAACTCGACGTCAAGGTGATGGCTGCCTTCGCAGGCGCGTCACGGTGGGCATCCACCACGATCTCCCAGCCCGTTCGGGCGCCGCAGCTCCTGACGCCAATTGGGCTCGACCGGAAACTTGAAACGCTCGAAGCGGCGCAGCAGTCTCCCTCCTGAGCATGTTGCACCAGAGTCCATTCGAATAGACCTATCCCCGGCGTCCTGGACACCTCGGACGAATCGTCTGCGCGAGATTGGCTTCTAGACTTTTTGGGCGAGCACTACGATCGATGTACCCCAGGGCAAATTGATTCTTTCCATGATCCAGGCTTCGATCTTCAGCATGAAGATCAGAAGATCGTTGAAGATGGCCGGCAGGATCACATGTGACGCCTTCGGCGCGAAGGCGTTCTTCGGAAAGACACCCCGAAACAGGCGATAGAAAACGATCGGGTAGAACGGGAAGAAGACGGCATAACTTCGCTTCAACACTTGGAGCTGAGAGTTGGTCAGCTTGGCGTGAAGTTCCGACGCCACATACCGCCTTCGATGCATCAGCGCCTCGTCGTGCTCGCTCCAGAGGAATCGGTAGGCGGGAACGGTGACCAGCAACAGTCCGCCGGGTCGCAACACGCGCTGAAACTCGTTCAACGCGCGAATATCGTCGTCGAGATGCTCGATTACATCGAGTGCGCTCAGCAGATCGACGGAACAGTCCGCCAGAGGAAGCGAGTGGCCATCGGCGCAGGCTACGGGAAGGCCGCGGGCGGCCGCCAAGTCCGAGGCAGTGGGGGAACGATCCACTCCCATTACCCAGTCGCTGTGTTCTGAAAGCAGCTGCAGGTTTCGGCCGCTGCCGCATCCGACATCCACGGTAAGACGGCTGCGCCTGCCGAAACGCTTGAGAATCCGGTCGATGATGCTGCGTCTGCCAACGAACCACCAGTAGCTTTCTTCAAGGTCTCTCTCGGTTCGGATGAGTTCGGCATTCATCGGGTTCGTGGTCCCGTCGGCGACGAATGTCTTGCGACGGTCGTGCTGCACAGATTACCGATCAGGCCCGTCACGTTGATGACGGAGCGGTTAATTTCCGTCTGTGGCGCGGTGAAAAACGACTAGGATTCTGGCGCACCGGCAACGATGCGGAGAGCGTCGTGGTGTCTCCGTAGATTTCAAGAGGAATTCACGCGCCAGCAACGTGAATCAGCAAACTGGTCGGGCGATTTGTGCGCCGGCGAAGCGGACCGCGCTTGTCTTGAGGCGCAGTGGTCGTCAGGCATTTCGTAGAGTGCGAATACCGCGAACAGGCGATGAGTGATAACACGTTTCCAGTAACAGCAGCAGCGGCTTCGCCGGCATCAACAATGGGAAAACTCTCGGAGGGCAGGGGAATCCGTTGGGTTGTGGGCCTGTGGGTGCTCTTCATCGCGAGTTTTGTGGTCCTTAGCGTCTGCCTCGGGACCCGGACAGACATTGTCTATGCAGCGGTCACGTTGGTACTGTTTATGGTCCCGGGATTTGCCATCCTGCCGATGTTCGGAACCGGACGCGGCGTCCGGCTCGAGCGGGCCGTCGTAGGCGCCGTATTCGGCCTCGCGATCAGCAGCTACGCAACGATCGTTGCGGCGTTTCGCTTCGGCTGGAGCCCCAAGGCCATCGTCTTGACCATCGTGGCGCTGTCTGCGGTGTGCGCTGCGGTCGGAAGAATCCTTCGCGGCGGTATCGAGCTACCGGTTCGAAAGTGGAGGCGAATCGATTACGGTATTCTCGGGGCAATGAGCACTGTAGTGGTGCTCTTTACGGCCGCCCCGGCTCTTCATGTAGGGAAGCTGACCGAGCGCGGCTACGCCTACACGTGGCTGTATGGTTTGGATTTCGTCTCGCGCGCGGACTTCGCCGTGGCGATGACGACAAAGCTGCCGCCGGATTTCTTCTGGATGACAGGCATTCCGCTGCGGATGTATCTCGTCGGGTATGCGATGCCAGCATTCGCTTTCGCCGCCAGCGGAAAGACGGTCGCGATGCATTCCGTCATGCTCTTGATCACACTTTGCCTCAGCCTGCTGATGGTGGCCTGTCTTTACATCTTTCTTCGGACTCTCTTCAGCGACACCAAGGTGCTGGTCGGGTCAATGTGTCTTGCGCTTATGGCTTATAGCTACTACTGGATGTATGACGCCGTGAAGACCGTGCTGATGAAGCCGGGCCAGCGAATGCAATTCTACGACAGCGTGTCTCACCTCTTTCAACGGAGCTTCTTGGTCGAGCCGCAAACGCTCCTCGCGACATCGCTGTTGTTGATCGTTCTTTCAATGCTGGCTCTCGTGAAGTGCCGGCTAGAAAGCTGTGCCCTGGCCATCTTCATGGGCGTTTGTCTGGGCGTTTGCTTCGGAATAGACGCTATGCAAGGGCTTGTGGTGATCGGTTGGTTCGGTCTGTTTCATCTGGGGCGGTTGGTGCTCGATAGACGAGCAATTCGGAAGGAGCTGGCTCCTTTTCTGGCGAGTATTGTGTCCGTCGGGCTGATTTGCGGCAGCTTCTTTCTCCTCGGAATGTATCGACGCTCTTCGTCTCATCTGGTCGTATTCAATTTCAATACCTGGATCATCAAGTACGGGCTGGTGTTCTTCCCGGTCGAGTTTGGGCCGTTGCTGTTCTTGGGGGGCTGGGGACTGATTCGGTGGTGGCGGTCCCGCGAAGATTTCGGCTGGCCGATGTTGGCGTTGGGCGCGTTTTCCATGTTGCCCGTTCTTTTCCTGAAGCAAACGACAGTGCCCCGGGAGCGGATGGCAGACCGGCTTCTGCCGATCGTGTTAATCATCTTCGCGGCCTACCTGATTCGAGAGCTGTGGGCCCTTCGGGACAATCGGACAGCACGCCTCGTGACGGTTGGAATCGCGCTCGCGGCTGCCCCGACGTTCTTCGCGGACATCTACTATACGTCGAACGTGAACGATCTCTACAACACGCGATACGTGCGCGTCGAGGACAAGCAAGCGTGCGACTGGATTCGCCGGAACCTGCCTGAGACTGCGGTGATCCAGGGCCGCTACAACTACTATGTTGATCCAGACCGGGGTCTCTATTTGTCCCTGATTTCCAGCTTCGCCCAAAGGCCACAGGTGCTCGGGTGGTTCTCTGGTGCGGCCACTCTGGTTGATGACGGCTGGCGCCTCGCCGAGCAGCGGCGAGAAGAGATCGAAGCGGTACTCGGTTCGCGCGACCTATCGGTGCTTGAGGCGTTTCTCAGGAAATACTCCGTCGGGTATGTCTACGTCGGTCCACTCGAGCAGGCAAAGTCCAGGACCCTTCTGCCGCTTCTTCAGAGCGCGCCAGGTGAGTTTCGTCAGGTGTACGTTAAAGGTGGCGTGGCAATCTTCCGGTACCTCGGCCGCGAAGATGGGCACTCCTCACAGGCGCTTTTGGACAATCACTCTCAACTTAACCCGACGCAGCGGTAGATCTCCCTGGATCCAGGCCGCAGTTGTTATCACTGGATCTAGAACAGGAATTTTACCCCGAGCTGCAGTGTCCGCGGCCGGTGTGCGTCCACCGGGTGCAGGAAGGCACTCGTCGCGACGCAGGACGGATCGTCCGCTGAGTTTGCTGGCAGGAGGTTGCTGCTGCTGCCATAGCACGTGATGTTGTTGTTTCCGGGATTCCCGGGGTTGGACGGATCGTACACGCGAAACTGACTCGAGTTGAAGAGATTAAAGGTTTCCAAACGAAATTGCAGAGAACGCCCCTCCGCGAAGTCGACGTCCTTTGAGATCGACACATCGAAGTTGAGCCGGCTCGGATTGTCCACGGCATTTCGACCGGCGTTTCCGTATGTCAGCCCCTGGGGCGCGACGAATCTCGCTGGATTGCCGAGCAGCGGGCCCGGCGCACCACCCAGCGAGCTGACGAACGGCGCACTTTTGTTCGCCGCGGACACGTCGGGGTATGCTCCCGGCCCTTGCACTGCCGCGACGCCCGCATTGTCGAGGGAAGAGATGCCGCAGGAGCAACCCCCGTCGATCACGCTGAACGGAGTTCCCGAGGAATACAGCGTGATCCCCGAAAGCTCCCAATTTGAAAGAAACGACTTTGCGCCAGCTGATAGTCCGGATCCGGCCACTGTGTTCGTCGGCTCTTGGTCTCCCCATAGGAATATCTTCTCGTAAAGGTGCTCCAGCGGCAGCGTGTAGATGTAGCTGAGGTTCAGTAAGTGACGCTCGTCGAAGTCTGAACTCGCGCGATTCTGCGCCAGATTGTACGCGTTGATGAAGTTTGCGCTGGTGCGGTCGGATGAATCGTCGATTGAGTGGCTATAGGTGTAGGACACGCCAAGAACGAGAGGGCCCTTCGTCCGGCGCAGGCCCAGTTGCAAGGAGTGATACGACGAGTTGGCGACGTTTTGGAGTGAGAAGACTTGCCCAAGACCCGGCGCGATCACGTACCCGGGCTGCCGGAGCGCGTTGGGAGTTGGAATTTGCAGCGCAAGGCCGGCGCATGCCGCAAGCAGGTTGTCGTATCCCGGTTGCCCGGCTCCGATCGACTGGCCGTTGACCGTGAAAACACCACCGCCGTAGCCGGCGCAGACGTCTGATGTCAGCGGCTGGCCCGGCGAGAAAGGATTCTCGCCCGGATTGACGGGTACGAGCTGATTGACTTGGAGCTCTGCCGTCAAATGCGTTCCTTTGCTTCCCACGTACGCTGCGGTGCCAAGCAAATTCCACGGCATTTCCCGCTGAACGCTCAGACTCCATTGCTGCGTATAGGGCCACTGCACTTTCGTTGGAATGGACGTCACATTGAGCGGGAAGGTGCCGCCAAATGCCGGGCAGCCCGTTCCTTGGTTGCCGATGCAACCCCAATTCAGCGGATAGTATTGCGTCATGTCGAGGACGCCCCCGGCCCCGATCGATCCGGGACTGCCCTCCAGCGAGCCCGTGTTCGCTTCGTTGCCGGTCCCGTGCTCAAAGAAGACTCCGTATCCCGCCCGGATGGAGGTCTTCCCGTTGCCGAATGGATCCCAGGCGAACCCAAGGCGAGGCGCCGGATTCAACAGATGATTTGTCATGCAACCCGGCGGGACTTTCTTGCCGTTGCCATAGGTGTCCACGCCGCAACGCACAATCCCGTTGGTAAGGTGAGGGTCAAGATTGTTCAGATCCAGAGGTATCGCCTGCCCGGTGCCCGCGTTCTGCAGGTATCCCCAAAGGCCGTTGATCACCACTTGTGACGCGAGCGCTGAACTAAACTGGGACGGCACCCAGTTGTAAGATTGCAGGTTCTTCTCCGCGTAGAGTCCGAAAAGGCTGATGCGCAGGCCCAGGTTCAGGGTGAATCGAGTCGTGATCTTCCAGTTGTCTTGAAGGTAGGGTTCCGCGATCTTGTAGTTGTTGTGATACAGCGCCTGCGCGCTGTCCTGCTGGAAATTCTGGATATACGGCATCAGGAAATCCGCGAACACGTTGCCTGTCGTATTCGTGTTGTTCACATTGGTGAACGTGGCAACTCCTTGCAAGTCTCCCGTGTTTGCTCCGACAGGGGCATTCACCTCGTTCCGCTGCGCGATGATGAAGAGCGCGCCAAATTGCAGTGTGTGCTTGCCCAGAGCCAGCGTGGCGTCGTCTCGAGGGCTGTAGGTCGGATTCGAGTGGCGCCAGGGCATGTAGCCGGAATCGACCTGGAAGCCCTGTCCGCCGTAAGCCGCATTCGTGCCCGCAATCACGATTCCGGGAATCTTGTTCCCGAATCCGTTGCCGAATATCCACCCAAGTCCGCATGGGGCTGCGCCAGTGTCGATCAGGCATGGCGGATTGTTGATCACGGGGACTTGCGATCGATCAATCGTCGTGACGCCCGGCCCCGCGATGTCGGAAAGCGTGATGTGGTCGGTTGTGTACGCCATGGCCGCATCGTTGACGAACTTGTTCTTGATCGTTGCGCTGTAGTGCATCACGACGCTGGTCCCGGGTCCGACGAACTGGTTCTGCACCGTCGGAAAACTATTGTGAACGAAGCCCCACTGAGGAGCTGGCACCACGGTGCTCCACGCATCGTGGATGTAGCGAAAATAGATTCTCTGCGACGAATTCAGGTTGTGGTCAATTCGAAAGAGATCCTCGCGCCATGTGGTCAGCGGAGAGACCGCAACCACGTAGCAGGAGCTGATCGTTGAGGTGCAACCCCTGGTCGAGTTCGGCAAAGGAATCAGGTTCGTGTTCAGCAACGCCAGCGACCGGGGATCGATCGGCACGAGATTGTCCTGGCGGAGCGACGTATAGGATCCCGGCGGTGCGCCGCCAGCCGTCTGTGCGGGTCGGCCGGGGCAATCGGGAAAGTAGGGAACCCCCTCCGTCTTCGCGATCTGCGGCGAGCGCGTGAAGTAGGCCAGATTGCCGCCAGCGAGGGGAGCGGGGCAAACGTCGCTGAAGTCGCCGAAGCTTCCCGCCGGGGCGGCAAGGCACGCGGCGCTCGGCGAGGCGGCATCGAGGCAGTTGCGCTCCGCGAGGCTTGGAACGCCCTGGTTGAAATTGACGGGCTCGCGGTCGTGCCGATATTCCTCCGAGACGAAGAAGAAGGTTTTGTCTTTGCTAACGTTGTAATGATTGGGAACGTAGAGAGGTCCGCCGATGGTCCCGCCCGGCTCGTATTTCTGATAGAGCGGCGCGCCCTTCCCCACAGGATCGAAGAAACCGCGCGAGTTAAAGATATTGTTGCGGACGAAGAAGTACGCGTCGCCGTGAAACGCCGGACCGCCGGATTTCGTGACGGCCAGAATCGTTCCGGAGGCGCTGCGGCCGTACATGGCGCCGTAGTTCGACGTCAACACCTGCAGGTCGCCGATGGCGTCTACACTGGGATAGACGATCAGCGTGCTGCTTCGGCCATTGACGCTCGCGTTCAGAATGTCGCCTCCATCCACGTCGTAGCTGTTGTACTCGACGCGGCCGCCATTCACGCTGTAGTTCACACTGCCTTTGATGCCGACCAGCGCCTCGTCTTGACCGGTTTGATTGCTGACGCCGGGGGCCAAGGCAACCAGCTGCGTGAAGTTCCGCCCGTTCAAGGCATACGTGGTGACTTCCTGTTCGGTCACCGTGCCGGCGATTTGCGCCGACTCCTGCTCCACTTGCGTCGCTCCTCCGGCCGTGACCTCGACCTTCTCCGATTTCGTTGCGGGAATAAGGACGATGTCCAGGCGGACCACCTGTCCGGCCGCCACAGTCACGCCCTCCCTCGTGAAGTCGGCAAAGCTCGGAGCCGATGCCAGGACTTTGTAGGTGTCGGCCGCGATCCGGTCGAAGTGATACTCGCCCTTGTCGTCCGTCGTGGACATCTGGATGTTACCCGCGCTGTCGAGTGCGGTAACACTCACGCCAGGAATGACGGCACCCGTGGAGTCGGTCACCGTTCCAGCGATGGACGAATCGCGCAAAGAAGCCTGACCGGGGCCCGCAGCTGGGGCTTGTGCATCCGCGCGTGCCGTAGTTCCGAGGACCAGGCCCAATAGGGCGATCGGCAAGAACATTCCTCGAATCACAGGATTCCCTCAGTTGGAAAGTAGCCGCTATCCTTGCGGCCTTTCTGTTACGTCGCGATGAGTCGAAAGTTGAATTCGCGTCAATATTGGAAGCCAGCGCTGCTGCTTGCGACAGGCTCTCGCCATAGAAGGCGATTTCTCGATGAGCAAGTGAGGCGCGAATCGGATATTCGTGCGGATTGCGAGCGCAGCGTAGCCGATCATTGAAGGAAAACTCTTCGTGCGCTCGCGTTCTGACTTCTGCGCGACGCGAATCTCTTCAAAGGCCAACTCATCGTTTAATGTCCGTTCACAAATGCGCGCGCCGGGCCAGGATTTCCTGCGTTTCACTTTAGATTTCTGTTCACTTCATTCCTCGTTAACAAAGCTCGCCGATATTTGCCTCAGTGATGGAATTTGTGATTGCAGTTGGGTTGTCGGCCCGCACAAATTCCCGGATGGCCATGTTTGTTTGAGGCCTGAGCACCGCCTAAATCCATCCCGGGCGGAACAGATGCGAAAACGTTCAGGCCGCATCACGCGAGAGAACGCTCAACCTTCACGGCACCGCGAGGATTTGCCTCGGCCGGATGAGCGCGTGCGATGCACGTGTTCGTCCGTCAACCCGAACCGCTCAATCCGAGAGGAGAATACGTGATGAATGTGAAGAAGTTCTGTATGACAGCTCTGGCGATGGCGGGCGCGCTTGTGCTCGGCTCATCGACAAGCTCTGCGCAATTGGCGCAGCCACAGGTCGTGGGTGTTGGATCGTCGGGCGTGTTTTCGTCGGTCGTCATTGCGATGGTGAACGGCGATCCGATTACGGGCGCATCGATGTGCGGCACACACGTTTGGACCGCCGGTTCGTCTATCGCGCAGGGTATCGATGCCCGCAACGGTTCGATCCCGCCGGAAGGCGGAAACGTCGCGGTCGTCTGGGACAATGACACCACACCGACCACAGTGTGCGCCTATCTCTCAGTGGACTCAGTGGTGGGCCAGCGCTTGTTCCTTGGCCAGGCAGCCACGGGAAACGCCACTCTGAACCTGACGGCAGCCGCAACTTCTACGGCTGGCGCCAACAAAGTATCGTTTGTGAAAGATACGGCCACCACAGGGCTTCCTTCCGCCGTCTACAGCATCGTTAACGGGAAGCATTTCAACATCGCTTTCACCGACATCCGCCCCGAAGATGGTCAGTTTGCCTACGGTCGCGCTGCATGCAGTCGTTCTGGTGTGACCGATGTGAGCTGCTTCGGCTACGGTCCGCTCGGCGGGATCGGCACCGCGATCTCGAGCTCCTACTCTCAAACCTCAGCGCAGGTGGTCGCGTACTCGATCTCCGGCACCGATCCATTCACTGGACTGACGATTCCGGCGTTCACCACGATCAACATGGGCGCGGTGCCGGTCATCGTGTTTTACAACACGACGGACACCGCCGTCGGCGGACTCGGCAACGTGCTCCCGACGAACATCACGGATTCGACGGCTTCGGCGCTCTGGTCCGGCCTCATCGGCCTTGATGATCAACTGGTAGGATTCAGCACCGGAACCGCAAAGATCCTCCACGTCGTGTTGCGCGAGCCGGTTTCTGGAACGTACAACACGTTTGAGTGGCAGATGGTGCATACGCGTGACCATCACGGCGGGGATTTCAGCCAGGAATATGGCTTCGGTCCGACGCCGAGCGGCTGCTTCATTCCGCCATCTACCGCGACCTACGTTCCTCCGACAATCGCCTGCGCGAATCCGGCTAACGTGGCCGGCTCGATGGGCTCCACGTACGGTGGCTTCCGCACGCGTGCCATCGGTACTGGTGAGATGGTCAGCGCCGTCAACTCCGCGAACAACCCGAACAGCATCGGTTACGCCTTCTGGGGCCTCGGTACGTTCGGCGGCAAGACCAACATCAAGTACATGCAAGTGGACGGAGCCGATCCGCTCTATCCGAACTACGCCACGAACAGCGGGAATTTCCCCAACTGCACCGGCTTCTTCAACACGACGCCGGCCTTCGGTTGCACGGGCCCGCTGCCGACGTTCGACAACGTGGTGAACGGTGGCTACCGGGTCTGGTCGATCATCCGCGCGGTTGTGTACCAAAGCTATACACCGCCGTCCAGCGGACCAAGCGTCACTCAACTCGTCCAAGCGGCTCAGGATCAAGCGCACGTGAACATTCCGGACTTGGTTCCGGCGGTTTACTGCGCCAATTCCTCGTGCTCGAGCGTAGTTGACGGTTTGCCCGTGTTCCGCACCCACTATCCCGTTTCCGGCAAACAAGCCAACAACGGGACCACGTCGGCCTCAACCGGCTTCTGCGCCAGCGATCAGACCGCCCCGAACTGCATCGAAGAGGGCGGCGATATGGCCGGCAAGCCGTTCCTTGACATCCAGGACCAGGAATACTTCAGCTTGACTGGGAACGAGTTCCTGACCTGGGTTCAGTAAACGCAATCTAGGAAAACCGGCAGACGGCGCGACCGCGCCGTCTGCTTCTCCCTGTTTCGGTTCTGTAGTCGACGTGTTTCAGCCGGAAGAATTCCAGGCTCATCCAATAGCGAGGGTCAGTCATGAGGTCCATCCTGCGCGCGCTCTCTGTTCTGTCGCTTCTCGTGTTCCTGCCCGTCGTCTCATATCTCGGTACCGCGACCGGTCAACGGGCGGAGACTGCGCCGTCCGTCAACCAGACGAAAGCGGCCAAACCCGGGGCTGCCAGGAGCGCGGACAACTCTGGCAAGCCGGACGACTATCGAGAGGACTTTGCGGTTCTGCCTTTGGAGAAGAACCGCCTGAAGACGGAGATCGAGATTCTCGGAGAAAAGGATGATAAGCCCGGCATGCCGTTCATCCGCGAACGCTGGCATTTGATGTGGCGCCCGGGAGACCCGATAGACGTATTCATCGTCCGGCCCCGTGACATCGAAAGGCCGCCCGTCGTCCTCTACCTATATAGCTTTCCTCAGGACACCGATCGCTTCAAGCAGGACTACTGGTGCGGGCAGACCACGGCGGGAGGTTTCGCAGCCGTTGGTTTCGTCTCGGCGCTCACCGGGCAGCGCGTTGAGCAACGTTCCCTCAAGGAGGATTTCTTCAATCAGCTGCCTGAATCAATGGGCGCAACCGCTCATGATGTGCAGATGATCCTGAACTATCTGGCGAGCAGAGGCGATCTCGACATGAGCCGGGTGGGAATGCTCGGCCAAGGTTCTGGAGGCTCGATCGCGATTCTGGCATCTGCTGTCGATCCGCGGATCAAGGCACTGGATCTTCTCACTCCTTGGGGCAACTGGCCGCTGTTCCTCGAGAAATCCACGTTCGTTCCCTCGGAAGACCGGTTGGAATTGAACAAGCCGGAGTTCCTAGCGAAGGTCGCGCCCGTGGACCCTTTGCAGTGGTTACCGGCGGTGAAGGCGCAGAGCGTGAGAATCCAAGACGTTCGCAGTGATGGCCACATGCCGGATGAAGCGCAGGAGGCAATGGAAGCCGCTGCACCGCCAGCCGCCGAAATCGATCAATTCGGCGATGGAGCGGCACTCGTGCCGGCAGCTGCCAACGGCAGGCTGCTTGAATGGATCAAAGGCCGGCTACAGCCGGACGCGAAGCCGCAGGTCGCCGCGGACAGATCCCAGCGCGTTCATTTCCATCCCGCGAAGGGAGAAACGAATCCACTGGGCGAGGCGCGATAGCACAGCACGTCCTCCAAGCGCAAGTCCCGACGAATCGAGCGCGTGAGACAAGCCGTATTGTCGAACGTGCCCAAACATTCGCACGCCGTTCTCATTCCGTTCATACGATTCGATTAATGTGCGCTGCCTCGGGATCCCGAGTCCGCGAAATCTCTGAGCGAAGGGCGCTAACACCTCTCATGCGTGCTTTTCTGCTGGGCCTCCTAGTCCTCGTGATGTCTCTCTCGCTCACCAACTGCGCTGGCGTCGCACAGCGGGGCTCGGCGATACAGGTCTTGATTACAAACGTTTTCCCGAATCATACCATTCAGGCTGGCACAGCTCCTGTGACGCTGACAGCCGACGTGGCGAACGATCCGCACGCCAAGGGTGTCAGCTGGACCTTGACCGTCGCGAATGTCGGCTGCTCACCCGATTGTGGCACGCTGGTT
>Ga0335083_10008294_pt1 | contig 12700 bp, 12 predicted proteins | sample Lox_Sample_42_FD_206716 | JGI IMG/M metagenome (GOLD analysis project Ga0335083, IMG submission 206716) | Soil microbial communities from Loxahatchee National Wildlife Refuge, Florida, United States - Lox_Sample_4.2 | ecosystem: Environmental > Terrestrial > Soil > Wetlands | place: USA...
GCCCGGCAACTGGCCGGCATACGCTCCCGGGCCACGGGGGTCGGCCGGCTGCGCGCCGCGCTGCAAGGCGTCGATCAGCCTCGGCAGCTCCTCCATCGGAAGCCGGAAGGTGCCGGTGCAGGTGCCCCCCTGCCAGATGCTGAACACCGACACCCCGGTATCGGAGTACCAGCTCAGGCGCATGCTGCGGGAGCTGCCGCGCACGTCGAAGAAGACCTCGCCGAGCCGGGGCAGCGGGGCTGCGTCCGACGCTGACATGGTGCCCATCGTGGCCTTGCTCCCTTCCCTATGTCCAGTTCGTCACCAACGCTTCTTCAGCAGGCTAGCTGGAGGCCGGAATTCAGGTAGGGAATTTCGCCACCCCGCCTGCAAGACCGCTGCTGCTGATGGCATCATTATCGGCAGGCTTGCAGCGGCCCGCGTGGTGGTTTCAGCAGGACGGGTGAACCAGCACGGTGGGGCCAGCCGTTCGGTATGGTAACCACTTGCTTACAAAGGTCGCCGTACCCGTGCATGGGAACACCACGCCGAGAAGACGCGTTGTATCTTGCAACGGAGCCTTCCGGACAAGGACAGGTTCGCGTGCTCATCGAGCCTGCCGCTCCACTGTAACGCACATTTTGATGCATCTTGGTTGAGGAGATTGATCCATGTCTCAGGTACGTCGGCAGTCGGCCGTGCTTCCCCGCCCGAACTGGGGGTGGCAGGATGCTGCCGCGTGCAAGGGCGAGGACCTGCTGCTCTTCTTCGGCCCGGACGGCGAGCGCCAGCCGGAGCGCGAGATAAGGGAGCGTAAGGCGAAGGGGGTCTGCGCCGCTTGCCCGGTTCGGCTCGAATGCCTGAACTACGCGGTGTCACGCCCGGAGAAGTACGGCACGTGGGGCGGGCTCAACGAGGATGAGCGCTCGGCCGAGCGCCGCCGCCGCATGCGCCGCGCCAACGCCGCCTAGACCGCACCGCGATACCGCCGGGCCCCCTCGAGCACGAGGGAGGCCCGGCGGTTCACGTCAGGCCCGCGACTCAGGCAAGCCCGGTGATTCAGGCAAGCCCGGTAATTCAGGCAAGCCCGGTGATTCAGGCAAGCAGGGCGAGGACGTCGGCGTCGGTGAGCTGGCCGAAGGAGCGGTAGTACTGCCCCACGGACCGGAACCGGCGGGGCACCGCCACGATGACGACCTGGTCGGCTTCCGCCCGCATCTCCTGCGCCGCGGCAGGCGCCGCGACCGGGGCCGCCAGGACGAGGTGAGCCGCCTCGGCCGCCCGCAGCGAGCGCAGCGCGGCCCGCGCGGTGACGCCGGTCGCCAGGCCGTCGTCCACCACGATCACGCACCACCCGGCTACCTGCGGCAGCGGCCGCCCGCCCCGGTATACCCGCACCCGGCGGTTCAGCTCGGCTCGCTCCGCGGCCACCACCGGGGCCAGGTCGGACGGGGACAGCGACAGCCGGGCCAGCAGGCCGCCGTCGTAGACGACCGACGCCAGGCCCTCCGCGATGGCGCCCACGCCAAGCTCGGGCTGGCGGGGGTGACCGATCTTGCGGGTCACCAGGACGCTCAAGGGCACGCTCAGGCCGGCGGCGACCTGCTTCGCCACGGCCACTCCGCCCCGGGGCAGGGCCAGCACCACGATCCGCCCGGCCCAGCCGTCCAGTGCCACGGTGTGGCCGAGCCGGTCCGCGAGCAGGATTCCGGCCGCCTCCCGGTCCGGGAACGGGAGCGCGTACTCGCCGTGGCGCATGCCCGGGATGTACCCGGCGCGGACGGGCGCGAACAGGACGGGCAGACCGGGGCGCACAATAGAGGGATGATCTGCGTCCCGTGCCGGAAGCGGAAGCACGAGGATTGCCCCGGCGGCTCCTGGTGCGACTGCCAGCACCAGCCCCCGGCTGGCCCGACCCAAGGACCCGCCCGGGAGCCCGCGCTCAGCTGGCTCCACCAGGGCTGAGGGCCTGCGGCCGGGACGGGTCCCGGGAATAGTCGCGGCCGGCGGCACGTTGCCACGCGTGTGCCGCCGAACCCGACCTCCCGCACCGTCCACATGCCGGACGGTGCCTGGACAGTCCGGTTCGTTACATGTGATCCTGGATTCATGAGTGTTACGGACCCGCTGCTCGTCGTGCGACGGCACGTCGACTTCCTGCGCGTCCGCAGCGCCATCTGTTAGTCCGCCCGATAATCGCCGGCCCGGTTTTGTCTGAAACCAGGGCGCGCGTGCGATGCCGGGCGCCATCCCGCTGAATCCCGCGGCTTCAGCGTGCCAGGAATGACACGCTGAACCAAGGTGTCCAAGGGAGCCCCCAAGTCGTGACACGTGCGTCCGCGACCCGAAGGAACCCCTGGAACATGCCAGTCGCAACTGGGGCGAAGCGTAAACGCGGCGAGGGCCAGTGGGCGCTCGGCTACCGCGAGCCGCTCAACAAGAACGAAGAGCACAAGCGCAACGACGACGGGCTCAACGTCCGCCAGCGCATCATCGACATCTACTCGAAGTACGGCTTCGACTCCATCGACCCGGCCGACCTGCGCGGCCGTTTCCGCTGGTACGGGCTGTACACCCAGCGCCGCCCGGGGATCGACGGCGGCAAGACCGCGGTACTCGAGCCCGAGGAGCTCGACGACCGCTACTTTATGCTGCGGATCCGCATCGACGGCGGCCAGCTGACCAACGACCAGCTCCGGGTCATCGGCTACGTCTCGCGCCGGTACGCGCGGGGCACCGCGGACGTGACCGACCGGCAGAACATCCAGCTGCACTGGGTGGAGATCGAGAACGTCCCCGAGATCTGGGAAGCCCTCGAGGCGGTGGGCCTGTCCACCACCGAGGCCTGCGGTGATACCCCGCGGGTGATCCTCGGCTGCCCGCTGTCCGGCATCGACGCCGACGAGATCATCGACGGCGCGCCGGAGATCGCCACCATCACCAGCCAGTACATCGGCGACTCGGCGTTCTCCAACCTGCCCCGCAAGTTCAAGACCTCGATCAGCGGCTGCGCCGCGCAGTGCGCTATCCACGAGATCAACGACGTGGCCTTCGTCGGCGTGCTCAATGAACGCGGCGAGCCGGGATACGACCTGTGGGTCGGCGGCGGCCTGTCCACCAACCCGATGCTCGGCAAGCGCCTCGGCGCGTTCGTCCCGCCCGGCCAGGTCGCCGAGGTGTGGGCGGGCGTGATCAGCGTGTTCCGCGACTACGGCTACCGGCGGCTGCGGCACCGCGCCAGGATCAAGTTCCTGGTCGCGGACTGGGGCCCGGAGAAGTTCCGCGAGGTACTCGAGAAGGAGTACCTCGGGTACGCGCTCCTTGACGGCCCGGCCCCGGGCGCGCCGCGCGACGGGATCCGCGACCACGTGGGCGTCCACGCCCAGCGCGACGGGAACTGCTACGTCGGCTTCGCGCCCACCGTGGGCCGCGTGTCGGCGGACACCCTCGACGTCATCGCCGACCTGGCCGAGCGGTACGGCAGCGGCCGGGTGAGCACCACCACCGAGCAGAAGATGGTCATCCTCGACGTCCCGCCGGAGCGAACCGGCGACCTGGTGGCCGAACTGGAGGCGGCCGGCCTGCCGGCCCGGCCCAGCGCGTTCCGCAGGCACACGATGGCCTGCACCGGCATCGAGTTCTGCAAGCTGGCCATCGTCGAGACCAAGGCCCGCGCCGCCGACCTGATCAGCGAGCTCGAGCGGCGCCTGCCCGACTTCGACGTCCCGGTCACGATCAACGTGAACGGCTGCCCGAACTCCTGCGCCCGGATCCAGACGGCCGACATCGGCCTCAAGGGTTCCCTGGTCACCGGGCCTGACGGCCAGCAGGTCGAGGGATTCCAGATCCACCTGGGCGGCAGCCTGGGCGGCGGTGACGGCTCGGGCTCCGGGTTCGGCCGCAAGGTGCGCGGGCTGAAGGCCACGGCCGAGGAACTGCCTGACTACGTGGAGCGGGTGCTGCGCCGGTTCGACGCGGCCCGCGAGCCCGGTGAGAGCTTCGCCACCTGGACGACGCGGGCGAGCGACGAGGAGCTCTCATGAGTAACCGGGCGGTCCCGTTCTACTGCCCTTACTGCGGCGAGGAGGACCTCGAGCCGCAAGGATCCGCGGACGGTGAATGGCACTGCCGCAGCTGCACCCGGAGTTTCCAGCTACGCTTTGCCGGAATAGGAGTCACCCTGTGAGCCCCGTTGTAACGCCCGGCCTGGCGCAGCGGACCACCCTGGAGGATCCCGAGCTCATGCGAACCCTCGCCGAACAGGCTGCGGAGGAACTCGCCGACGCCCCGGCCGAAGAGGTGATCCGCTGGGCGGTGGACACGTTCGGTGAGCGCATCTGCGTCACCTCGTCGATGACCGACGCGGTGATCATCCATCTCGCCTCGGCCGTCGAGCCGGGGATCGAGGTGGTCTTCCTCGACACCGGCTACCACTTCGCCGAGACCATCGGGACCAGGGACGCGGTGGAAGCGGTGTATCCGATCAAGCTGATCAACATCACCCCGTCGCGCACCGTCAAGGAGCAGGACGCCGCGCTCGGCCCGCGGTTGTTCGGCCGCAACCCGGACCTGTGCTGCTACCTGCGCAAGGTCGAGCCGCTGGAGCGGGCGCTGAAGAACTACGACGCCTGGATCACTGGCGTACGCCGGGACGAGACGAGCAACCGCCGCCAGACCAAGGTCGTCGAGTGGGACGACCGGCGGGAGATGGTCAAGGTCAACCCGATCGTCAGCTGGTCGCAGAAGCAGGTGGACGACTTCATCACCGAGCAGGGCGTCCTGGTGAACCCCCTGGTCTACGACGGCTACCCGTCCATCGGCTGCGCCACCTGCACCAGCCGCGTCGAGGAGGGCGCCGACCCGCGCAGCGGCCGCTGGGCCGGCACCGGCAAGACGGAGTGCGGCATTCATGCCTGATGCTGCTCACCGGCGGGGGGGACTACCCCCCCGAACCCCCCCGCCAAGCGTCCTTGTGGCGGTAGCGCATGGCAGTAAGGATCCGCGGGCTTCGGCCACCGTCGCCGAGCTGGCGGCGGTGGCCAGGGAACGCTCCCCCGGTCTTGACCTGCGCACCGCGTTCCTGGGCCACGCCCCGCCGTCGCTGCCGCAGGTGCTGGGCACGATCGAGGCGGACCGCCCCGTCACCGTGCTCCCCCTGCTACTGACCGCGGCGTTCCACAGCAAGAGCGACATCCCGCGCATGCTGGCCCGGGTAGGTCGGCCAGGGGTGAGCTACGGCGCCACCCTCGGCCCGCACCCGCTGCTGCTCGGGGCGCTCGACCGCCGCCTGGCCGAGGCGGATCCCGGCGCGCACGCCGACCCGGGCCGCACCGCGGTCGTCCTGGCCGCGGCCGGGTCCAGCGATCCCGCGGCGAACGCCACCATCGCCCGGCTGGCCGCGCAGTGGCAGGCCCGGGCCGGCTGGCACGCGGTCCGCCCGGCCTATGCCTCGGCCGCCGGTCCCGCCCCCGCGGCGGCGGTTGCCGGCCTGCTGCGGGACGGCGCGCCGCGCGTCGCGGTGGCCACCTACCTGCTCGCCCCCGGCCTGTTCGCCGACCGGATCCGGCACGCGTCGCTGGCGGCCGGCGCGGCCGCCGTATCCCCCGCGCTCGGCGCCTGCGCCGAGGTGGCCGACGTCCTGCTGGACCGGTTCGCGGAAATTGGATCGACAAGGCGGACCGCGGCGTAACTCAGATCCGCGAATCTGGGTAAAACTCCGGATAACCCCTCGGGAATACCGAGGAACCCCGATCCGCTAGTCACGATCCGGTATCGTACGTCCCCTCCGGGCATACGCTGACCCGGCAGAGTCGGCCGCTGGCCGAACGCGACCCGATTGGCCGCCAAAGGGGGCGAATGCGTATCTGGCCGGGAACGCCATACCCGCTTGGGGCGACTTGGGACGGATGGGGCACGAATTTCACTCTTTTCTCCGAAGTCGCGGAACGCGTGGAACTCTGCCTATTCGACGAGGCCGGCGACAAGGACGCGCTGACCGAGACACGGGTCGAGCTCACCGAGACCGACGGCTTCGTCTGGCACGGCTACCTGCCGGGTATCGCACCGGGACAGCGCTACGGCTACCGCGTGCACGGCCCGCACGACCCGCCGCGCGGGCTGCGCTGCGACGGCTCCAAGCTGCTGCTCGACCCGTACGGCAAGGCGGTCGAGGGTGACGTCCGCTGGGACGAGTCGCTGTTCGACTACCAGTTCGCCAATCCCACGAAGCGGAACAGCGCCGACAGCGCGCCGCACATGCCCAAGAACGTGGTGATCAACCCGTTCTTCGACTGGGGCAACGACCGGGCCCCGCAGATCCCCTACCACGAGACAATCATCTACGAGGCCCACGTGCGCGGGCTGACCCTGTGCCATCCCGAGGTCCCGGCGGCGCAGCGCGGCACCTACGCCGGGCTGGCCCATCCCTCGGTCGTCGCGCACCTCCAGCGGCTCGGCGTGACCGCGGTCGAGCTGATGCCCGTGCACCAGTTCGTAGCGGAGCAGTCCCTGGTCGGGCGCGGCCTGACCAACTACTGGGGCTACAACACGATCGGATTCCTGGCCCCGCACAACCGGTACTCCTCGGCCGGCCAGCGCGGCGAGCAGGTCAGCGAGTTCAAGTCGATGGTCAAGGCGCTGCACGAGGCCGGCATCGAGGTCATCCTCGACGTGGTGTACAACCACACCGCGGAGGGCGACCACATGGGCCCGACGCTGTCCTTCCGCGGCATCGACAACGCCGCCTACTACCGGCTCTCGGACTCCGAGCGCTGGCGTTACCTGGACTACACCGGCTGCGGGAACAGCCTGAACGCCAGGCACCCGCACTCGCTCCAGCTGGTCATGGACTCGCTGCGGTACTGGATCCTGGAGATGCACGTCGACGGGTTCCGCTTCGACCTCGCCGCCGCGTTGGCCAGGGAACTGCACGACGTGGACCGGCTGTCCACCTTCTTCGACCTGGTCCAGCAGGACCCGGTGGTGTCCCAGGTCAAGCTCATCGCCGAGCCGTGGGACGTGGGCGAGGGCGGCTACCAGGTCGGAAACTTCCCGCCGCTGTGGACCGAGTGGAACGGCAAGTACCGGGACACGGTCCGGGACTTCTGGCGCGGGCGGTCCTCGACCGTGCCCGACTTCGCCTCGCGGCTCACCGGTTCCAGCGACCTGTACGCGACGAGCGGGCGCCGGCCTTTCGCCTCGATCAACTTCGTGACCTGCCACGACGGGTTCACCCTGGACGACCTGGTCTCCTACAACAACAAGCACAACGAGGCCAACGGCGAGGGCAACCGGGACGGCACCGAGGACAACCGCTCGTGGAACTGCGGCGCCGAAGGCCACACCGGGGACCAGGCCATCGCCGAGCTGCGTGCCCGGCAGAAGCGGAACTTCCTGGTCACCTTGTTCATGTCCCAGGGTGTGCCGATGTTGCTGGCCGGCGACGAGATGGGCCGCACCCAGGCCGGCAACAACAACGCCTACTGCCAGGACAGCGCGGTGTCCTGGCTGGACTGGGGCCTGGCCGCCGCCGAGCAGGACCTGCTCCAGTTCACCGAGACGCTGGCCGGCCTGCGCCGCGACCACGCGGTGTTCCGAAGACGCCGGTTCTTCCTCGGTCAGGTCCCCGGCGACGAGAAGGGCGACATCGTCTGGCTGACCCCGGCCGGCGGCGTGATGACCGACGCCGACTGGGGCGCCGGCTACGCCAAGTCGCTGGCGGTCTACCTCAACGGCGACGCGATCAGCGAGCCCGACCCGCGCGGCGGGAAGATCACCGACGATAGCTTCCTGCTGCTGTTCAACGCGCACAGCAACCCGCTCACGTTCACCCTGCCCGACGGCGGCTACGCGGCCGGCTGGGAGGTCGTCATCGACACCGCCGGGAAGCCGCCGCCCGAGCCGGGGACGGTCCGCCCGCCCAAGGACGAGATCGAGGTCCGCGACCGCGCCGTCGTCGTGCTACGTTCCTGCGCGTGACCCTGCGCCAGCTGCTCCCCGCCCCCCAGGACTCCCCCGGCCTGACCGACGCCGGCCTGACCGACGCCGGCCTGGCCGCGCTGTACGCCTACCCGGACGGCCGGTGGCTGCGGGCCAACATGGTGTCGAGCGCGGACGGCGCCGCGACCCTGGCCGGCGCGTCGGCCGGGCTGTCTTCCGACACCGACCGGCGGCTGTTCGCGCTGCTGCGCACGCTGTCCGACGTCATCCTGGTCGGCGCCGCGACCGTGCGGACCGAGCGCTACAAGCCGGCCCGGGCGGCCCTGGAGCCCTGGCGTGACCTGCGGGAAGGGCGCACGCCGACCCCGCCGATCGCGGTGGTCACCCGGCGCCTCGACCTCGATCCTGACAGCCCGCTGATCACCGCCGCCCCGGCGGACGCCCGCACCATCGTCATCACCACCGCGCAGGCCCCGCCGGACATCAGGGCCGCCCTCGAGCCGCACGCCGACGTGATCGTGGCGGGCGAGGAGGGTGTCGACTTCAAGGCCGCGGTGGCCGCGCTGGCCGAACGCGGCCACCGCCGCCTGCTGGCCGAGGGCGGCCCGCACCTGCTGGCGGAGCTGCTCGCGGCCGGCCTCCTTGACGAGCTCTGCCTGACTGTCGGCCCGCTGATGGCGGGACCGGGCCCAGGACGGATCGTGACCGGGCCGCGGCCCGACGGCGCCCAGCCGCTGAACCTGGCGCACGTGCTGGCGGAGGACGGCTTCCTGTTCTGCCGTTACACCAGGAAAACCCACGATCATTAGGCCGAACGGGGCCGGGCGCGAGCCCCGCTCACCCGCGCGTGTCAGGGACGGGGCAGCATACCCCGCTCGAAGCCGACGGCGACAGCGGCGGCCCGGTCGTTGACCCCGAGCTTGGCGTAGATGTGCAGCACGTGGGTCTTGACCGTGGCCTCGCTGATGAACAGCCGCGACGCCGCCTCCCGGTTGGAGCAGCCCTGCGCGATCAGCCCGAGGATGTCAAGCTCACGCTGGCTCAGGGGTTCCCTGGCCGGCTGCCTGACCTGGCCGAGCAGCCGGGTGGCGACCGAGGGCGAGAGCACCGCCTCGCCCCGCGCCGCGGCCCGGACGCCGCGCAGCAGCTCGTCGGGCGGGGAGTCCTTCAGCAAGTAGCCGGTGGCGCCCGCCTCGATCGCGGGAACCACGTCAGTGTCGGTGTCGAAGGTGGTGAGCACGAGTACCCGCGCGCCGACGCCGCGCTCCGCCAGCAGCTTGATCGCGCTCACCCCGTTCAGCACCGGCATGCGCAGGTCCATCAGCACCACGTCGGGCTGGAGGGCGGCGGCCCGGTCGACCGCCTCCCGGCCGTTGGCCGCCTCCCCCGCGACCTCGAACTCGCCGCTGGCCTCGAAGATGCCGCGTAGCCCGTCGCGGACCACCGGGTGGTCGTCGGCGATCAGCAGCCGGATCAGGTCGCTCACTTGGCTTCTCCTATCGGGATCGCGGGCAGGCTGGCTGACACGGCGGTGCCCGCGCCCGGTTCCGATTCGATCTCCAGCTGCCCGGCCAGCCGGGTGACCCGCTGCCGCATCGCGATCAGGCCGAAGCCTCCCGCGGCCGGGTTCCCGTTGCTCTCGCCGTTCAGGTGCCCGTTGGATTCCGTGACCGTGAACCCGGCGCCGTCGTCGCGTACGTCCAGGCTCACCACGTCCTCCATGTAGGACAGGGTGACCCCGGCCCGGGCGGCGCCGGCGTGCTTGGCCACGTTGGCCAGCGCCTCCTGCGCCACGCGGAGCAGCGTCACCTCGATCTCCGGGTGCAGCAGCCGCGCCTCGCCGGTGGTCTCCATCTCGCCGGCCACGCCGCTGGTGGCCGACCAGCGGGCCACCTCGTCGGCCAGCGCCTCGGGGAGCCTGCTGTTCTCCAGCGCCTGCGGCCGCAGCGCCTGGACGGACCGGCGGGCCTCGGCCAGGCTGTCGCGGGCGAGCCGCTTGGCGTTGCTGATCCGCCGCTCGCGCTCGTCATTGCTGCCGGTCTGCTGGGCCGCCTCGAGCTGGGTGATGATCCCGGTCAGGCCCTGGGCCAGGGTGTCGTGGATCTCCCTGGCCATCCGCTGCCGCTCGTCCCCGGCCCCGGCCTCCCTGGCCTGAGTGAGCAGCTGGGCCTGCAGCCCGGTGTTCTCGGCGACCATCTCCTCGAGCCGGTGGTTGGCCACGGCGAGGTCGGCGATCATCTGCTTGCGCGCCCGGTTCTGCTCTTCGGTCTTCATGCCGAGCAAGGTGAAGACGCCGATGAGAACCATGTCGACGCTGGCCAGCAGCACCCAGATGACCACCAGCGAGACGGTCGGCCGGTGAAAACCCCCCGACTGGGCCATGCCGATGAACAAGCCCACGATGCCGCAGCCGATCCACCGCCACACACCGGTCAGGTACGTCCAGGCGTGCAGGAAGCCGATCCAGGTGAAGAACGCGAACCATCCGCTGCGGATAGTGAGCGCGGCGATGAACACCAGCAGGCCGACGTAGTAGACCCGCTTCTGCCATGTCCGCTGCGTGCATTCCGGCTTCAGGACGACCAGCCACGTGACCCAGGCTCCGGCGGCCACCGCGATGCCGGCCGTGATGCCGAACGCTCCGGCGGTCGGGCTCTGCGAGAGCGCGTACGGGACCAGCGGGATGGCGAGCAGCAAGTACGGAATGATCCGCGACAGCGACTCGTAGCGCTTCTCCAGCGATTCAAAGCCGCTGTCCGGCGTGCGCACCGTCACCGCGCTCACCCCTTCCCTACGCCTGCTGCCAGCGGAAGAACCGCGCCGCCAGCGCTCCCGCGATCACCGCGTACGCCGCCATTATGCCCAGGTACTCGGGCCTCGGAGCCAGGCCCATCCAGCTGTCCCGCATCGCGTGCAGGGCCGCGCCGAGCGGGGTGAAGTTCCCGATCTGGCGCATCACCGGCGACATCTCCTCGGTCGGGAAGTAGACCCCCGCGAAGAACATGTTCGGGAAGAACAGCAGCCAGCCGAGCCCGGCCGAGGCGCGGGCCGACGGCGCCACCGCGGCTACCAGCATGCCCAGCGAGAATAGCGCGGCGATGCCGAGCAGGAGCGACAGGACGAACCAGCCCGCCTCCTGCGGAGCGGGCACGTGGTAGGCCACCCGGGCCACCCCGATGACCAGCGCCACCGACAGGATCGCGGCGGCCGCCCACACGGTCAGGTCGGCCAGCAGCAGGTTCAGCGGCCGCACCGGGGTGACGCCCAGGCGGCGCAGGATGCCTCGTTCCCGGTACTGCCCGATGACCATCGGCACCCCGTTCAGGCCGAGGATGGCCAGCACGATGGCGACGCTGATGGACGCGATGTACTCGGTGCCGATCTGGCCGGACAGTCCTTTCTGCGGATCGCTGAACCCCGGGATCAGCCCGAACCCGATCACCAGGGCTACCGGGAGGCCGAATACGCCGATGGCGGCGGCCTGCTCGCGCAGGAACAGCCTGGTCTCGGTAAGAGCGAGCCTGCCGAATCCGTTCATTTCCTTTCCTCAGCTTTCCATGCTCCGGCCGGTCAGCGCCACGTAGGCGCTGTCCAGGCTGCGTCCTTCGATCCGCAGGTCGGCCAGGAGGACCTGCCTGCGCGCCAGCTCGGCGGTGACGGCGCTAGCGAAGTCGCCGGTACCGGTGACGTCGACCTGCTCACCGCGGCGGGCGACCGAGACGACGCCGGGCAGCGCGGTCAGCGACTGCTCGGCCAGCGCCCCCATCGGCCGGAACCGCACCCGGTACTCGCCCCCGGCCCGGTCCACCAGTCCTGACGGGGTGTCCAGGGCCGCGATCCGCCCCCGTTCGAGGATCGCGACCCGGTCGCACAGTTCCTCCACCTCGTCCATGAAGTGGCTGACCAGCACGACGGTGACGCCCTGGGCCTGGATCGCCCTGATCAGGTCCCAGGTGGCGTGCCGCGCGCCCGGGTCCAGGCCCGAGGTCAGCTCGTCGAGGAACACCACCTCCGGGTTCCCGACCAGGGCCAGCGCGATGAACAGGCGCTGCTTCTGGCCGCCGGACAGCTTGCCGAACCTCGCCTCCGCCTTAGCGGCGAGCCCCCACCGCTCAAGCAGCTCATGCCAGTCGGCGGGGTGCGGGTAGAACGAGGCGTACAGCTCGAGCGCCTCACGGACCTTCAGCTTCTCCTGGAGCTGGCTCTCCTGGAGCTGCACGCCGATCCTCAGGTGCAGCCGCTGCCGGTCGGCCATCGGGTCCAGGCCGAGGATGCGCACCTGGCCGCCGTCCCGCTTACGCAGGCCCTCCATGCACTCGACGGCGGTCGTCTTGCCCGCGCCGTTCGGCCCCAGGATGCCGAAGATCTCGCCCTTCTCGACGTGGAGTGAGATCCCGTCCACGACCGCCTGGCCCCCGTAACGCTTGGTGAGCCCGGTCACCTCGATGACTGCCGTCATCATGCGCCTCGCCTTCGTCAGGTCGCCTCGCTGGCGACATAGCCAGCTTCGCCCGGAGCGGCCTCGCGGCGAATCGGCTCGACGGCCATGTCTGCCGCGCCGTCTGGAAGCGCGGCATCAACCGTTCGGCTGATCCCGGCTATTCCAAGCATGTGCTTGACATCGTCCTAGAAGCTGGCGCATGATTCCAAGCATGTCCTTGGAATCTGGTTCTGAGCGGTCGAAGCAGCGGTGGCGGCTGCTCGACGACCCAGTGGCCATCCGGGCGCTGGCGCACCCGCTGCGGCACGACCTGATGTCGATCATCGGCCGGCTGGGCAAGGC
>Ga0335083_10008295_pt1 | contig 12700 bp, 12 predicted proteins | sample Lox_Sample_42_FD_206716 | JGI IMG/M metagenome (GOLD analysis project Ga0335083, IMG submission 206716) | Soil microbial communities from Loxahatchee National Wildlife Refuge, Florida, United States - Lox_Sample_4.2 | ecosystem: Environmental > Terrestrial > Soil > Wetlands | place: USA...
GGGGCTCGGCTACAACCGCCGCGCGCTTGCGCTGCACCGCGCCGCCCAGCAGGTCGCGGCGCACGGCTGGCCCGACGACCTGACCGAGCTGCCCGGCGTCGGTCGCTACACGGCGGACGCGGTTGCCTGTTTCGCGTTCGGCCGCTCCGTTCTGCCCGTCGACGTCAACGTACGACGCGTCTCGGAGCGCACCGGCTACTCCTTCTCCCCCGCGGCCGCCCAGGCGCTCATGGATCTCGGCAAGGCCGTCTGCCTCGCCCGGATCCCGCGCTGTGGCGGCTGCCCGCTGGCAGGCGCATGTCCGGCGCGCGACCGGCGCTTCGAGCCGGCCCGCCGGCAAGGCCCGCTCGCGGGCTCCTTCCGTCAGCGGCGGGCGGCGGCTCTCCGCGTGGTCCTCGCGGGCTCGGAGCCGGAGGACGCCGAGGCCGTCGCCTCTCTCGCGCGCGACGGGCTCGTGCGCACCGACAGAGACGCCGTGTCCCTACCCGAGTAGCTGGGTACCATCCGAGCCATGCTCGCCACAGACTTCCCTGCCCTGCTGATCCCGCTCTGGATCCTGCTCGGACTCCTCGTCATCCTCGGCATCCTGGCGCTGCTCGGGCGCATCCAGAACGGCCGCTATCTGAAGCCTCTGTTCGCTCTGATGTCCAAGGTGCCGTTCCTACGGCGGATGCTCGAGAGGGCGTCGAAAGCCGCGATCGAGCGGTCGAATCCCGAGCTCGCGAGCGCGATGCGGAAGCTCGAGCCTCACGCGAAGCAGCTGCACAATCCGCAACAGGCGCAGAAGGCGATGTCGCGGCTGACGCGCGAGGAGCGCGCTGCGCTGCTGGAGATGCAGGAGCAGCAGGGCGGCCCCGAGCTCGCAGCGACGAACCGGCAGATGCGCCGCCAGCTCGAGAAGCAGAAGAAGCGGCGCTAAGCGCGGCTAGAGCTCATGCCGAACCCAGAGGTTCGGCTCGACATAGACACCACGGCCGTTCTTGAAGTGCACCGGGACGAGCGCGCCCGGCACGACATAGTTGCCGTCCTCCGGGAAGACCATCCCTGTCCACTCCTCCCATTCCTGGCGCGTGCCCGAGATCGTCATCGACCGCGGTGCAACCGCCACCGGCTCTCCGCCCAGCCGTTCGTGCGTGCGGAGCCAGGGATCGAAGGGGAATCCGTCGGAGCGGCGCCAGGCCACGTAGCGGTCGAGTGCGACGAGTGGGTAGCGCTCCTTCCACGTCGGGCGCACCGGCGCCACGAGCGCGTCGAGGCCGTGTCCCGCCGCGACGGCCCCGAGCCGACGCAGGATCGTCTCGGCGATACCGAGACCGCGGTATTCGGGGACCAGGCCGGCCACGATCGCGCAGAGGGTGGTCGGATTCCCCTCGACGCCGTCGGTCAGGGCCCAGTCGACGCCCCGCGGCGAGGGCCTCCCGTTCCAGCCGACCGGCACGCTGCACGCGTAGCCGACGGTCCGGCGCCGTCCGCCCTCGCGGTCGACGACCCAGAGCTGGAAGTCCGGATACTCGTCGTAGAGGCGCGGCCAGAACGACTCGATGACCGAGTCGTGCCCCATGAACTCGGGCCAGATGCTCGGGAGCGTGCCGCGCAGCTTCGGGTGCTCCGCGTGGGTGACGAACGCGAGCTTCATCGAACGAGGAGAGCGACGGCCTGTGCAGCCAGCCCTTCGCCGCGTCCGGTGAAGCCGAGACCGTCGGTCGTCGTGGCGCGTACGGCGACGAGCTCCGCTTCGACGTCGAGCGCCCTCGCGAGCCGCCGTCGCATCTCGTCGCGGTGCGGCGCGAGGCGCGGCTCCTCACCGATGAGGACGACGTCGGCGTTGCCCAGTCGCCAGCCGGCTCTCTGCACGTGCTCCCAGGCCCGCGCGAGCAGCTCGAGCGAGTCGGCTCCTGCGAGCGCCGGGTCAACGGAGGAGAAGAGTGCGCCGATGTCCTCGAGCCCCGCGGCGCCGAGGAGGGCATCCGTTAGCGCGTGCGCGAGGACGTCGCCGTCCGAGTGCCCGGCGAGGCCGCGCGGGTGGTCGATCCGGACGCCGCCGAGCACGAGCGGCACTCCGTCGGCGAGCGCATGCGCATCGAAACCTGTGCCGACGCGGTACTCAGACACGATCGAGCGCCTCCGGCAGCTCGGCGAGCGAGCCGATCGTGACGACGTCGGGCGGCGACTCGACATGCTCGTGGGCGCCGCGGCGGATGCGGACGGCGTGCAGCCCCGCGGCGAGCGAAGGGATGACGTCCTTGTCGACGCGGTCGCCGACGTAGAGGATCTCCTCTGCCGGAGCGCCCGCCGCGTCCACGACATGCGCGAAGAAGCCGAGGTCGGGCTTCTCGACGCCCCAGCGCTCGGACGAGCCGACGAAATCGACGTGCGGGCGGAGGAACTCCTCGTGAACGGTGTACATGTTGCCCGCCGCGCCGAGGCGGAGCCCGCGCTTGCGCAGCGCTGCGAAGCAGGGCAGCGCGTCGGCGTGGAGGTCCCGCTCTGCGAACACGAACTCGGTCACGCCTTCCGCCTCCCAGCGCTCGTACGTCGTCGTCTCGTCGACGAGCGTCTCCCCGACGTCGAAGACGACAAAGGTCAGCGCCATCCCGCCACCAGCTCGAGATCGGCCTCGGAGGTCACCTTGATGAGGCGCGGGTCGCCCTCGACGACCTTGACGCGACCGCCGGCTGCCTCCACGAGGCCCGCACAGTCTGTCGCCTCGGCGCCGGCCGTCTGCGCGCGACGGAGCGCGTCGGCCGCGAACGCCTGAGGCGTCTGCACTGCCCAGAGCCCGTCGCGCGGCACCGTCTCCTCGACGCCGCCGTCGGAGCCGGCCCGCTTCAACGTGTCCCCGACGGGCAGGCCGGGTATCGCGCCGTCCCAGCCCTCCGAAAGCGGAGCGAGCACCCGCTCGACCACCTCGTCCGAGACGAGCGGCCGCGCCGCGTCGTGCACGAGGACGACGAGCGCGTCGGACGGGACCTCGGCGAGGCCTGCCCGCACGGAGTCGCTTCTCGTCTCGCCGCCCGCCACGCACGCATGCACCTTGCCGCAGCCCTCCTCCTCGGCGACCAGGATCGCAGGTTCCTCCCAGCCGGGAGGCGCGACGAGGACGATTCCGTTCACCCAGGGACAGGCGTCGAGCCGCCGCAGCGGCTCTGCGAGGAGCGGCTCGTCTCCGAGCTTGGCGAACGCCTTGGGCCGGTCCAGCCCGAGCCGTTCCCCCCGTCCCGCCGCGACGAGGATGGCCCAGACGGACATGTCAATCGAGCGATCCGGCTACGCCGTCGCCGCCGCAGCGGCCTTCTTCTTCGCCGCCGGCTTGCGCTTCGGCGGGCTGTCGGAGGCGAGGACCTCCTCGAGCCACTCCGCGCAGGTCTCCTCGTCCATGTCCTTCGCGTACATGAGCTCGGAGGCGAGGATCTTCTTCGCCTTCACGAACATCTGCTTCTCACCGGTGGAGAGCCCCTTCTCGCGATCGCGAAGAGCGAGGTTCCGCACGACTTCGGCGAGCTCGAGGATGTCGCCGGTCTTCATCTTGTCGCGGTTGTGCTTGAAGCGCCGGTTCCAGTTCTTCGGCATCTCCGTCGAGACGCCCGTCAGCGCCTTGAGGACGACACCGACCTCCTTCTCACCGATCACACGCCGCAGACCGACCTTGTCGGCGTTCTCGGACGGGACCTGCACCGTCATGTCGTTGTGCAGAATCTTGATCGTCAGGTACTCGCGCTGCTGCCCGAGGACTTCGCGCTTTTCCTTCTTGACGACCGTCCCCGCCCCGTGGTGGGGATAGACCACCTTGTCGCCGACGTCGTACAAGCCCGACCTCCCCTGGCTCAAAAGCCGCTCTTCCGTAGAGAAAGCCGGCACGCCATTATGCGCCGGCCACAGGCGACCAGTCTAGCAGAAACCGCCTGGATAAGCCAAATCTGGCCGAAACAGCCGTGTCTGGGGCGGTCTCCGCTAGAGCTGCAGATACCGATCGACGAGGTTGTGCTCCTGCAGCCGGCGGAGGCCTTCGCGGATCTCGCGGGCCCGCACGGTGCCCACGCCCTCCACCGACTCGAGCTCGCGCTGCGACGCCCTGACAACGGCATCGAAGCTGCCGAGATCGGACACGACACGGCGGACGAGCGGCTCGGGCAGGCGCGGCAGGCGGGAGAGAACCCGGTAGCCGCGCGGCACGACGGCCTGGTCGAGCGGGTTGATTCCGCGCTCGTAGCCGAGCACCTCGGCGAGCCGTCCGAACTCGAGCAGCTCCTGGTAGGTGACGCCGCCGAGCTCCTCGAGCGCCGCCGTCGCCTCCTCGCCCGGACCGAGAACATGGTAGTCGCGGACGATCGCGTCTCGCTCACCCGGCACGTCGCCGACGAGCTCCTCGAGCTGGAGCCGCATCAGGCGGCCCTCGCTGCCGAGCTCGACGCAGTCGCGCGTGACGCGCCGCGCCATCCGCGAGATCATCTCGGCCCGTTGGAGGACGACCAGCACGTCGTCGAGCACCACGGCGTTCTGGAACTCGAGGGTGGTCAGGCGCGTCAGCACCTGCTCGAGGCGCTGTCCGTAAGTGTCGAGCGTGCCGAGCGCCTGGTTCGTCTTCGCGAGGACGTCCGGAACGGGATCGAGCTGATATCGCGCAGGCCCGACGAAGACCGTCACCGTTTCCCGCTGCTGCGAGACGGACACGACGAGCGCACCGGTCTGTTTCGCCACGCGCTCGGCCGTGCGGTGGCGCGTGCCGGTCTCGTTCGAGGGAATCGTCGGATCGGGCATGAGCTGGACGTTGGCCCACGCGAGCCGCTTGACCGCCTCGTCGACGATGATCGCGCCGTCCATCTTCGCGAGCTCGTAGAGGAGCTGCGGCCGGAAGGGCGCATCGAGCCTGATCCCGCCGGAGTAGAGAAACGAGAGCTCGTTGGGGTCGCCCACCACGATGAGCGCGCCCTCGTGGGAGCGGATCACGTCGTCGACGGCCTCGCGAAGCCCGGTGCCGGGAGCGACTTTGGCGATCGCAGCGATGAGCTCGGGATCGCGGCGCGGATCTTTCTCGGGCGGGATGCGCGTGAAGCCGAGATCGCCCAGGCGATGCTCCTTGCGCTCAGCCGTCTCCTTCGGATCGGTCGCCATCGAGTCCCGCCTTGATCGCCTGCCGTAGCGTCTCTGCTGCCTCGACGTCGATTCTGCCAGTCGGCGCCGCCGTACCCGCAGGCGCGACCACGGTGGAGAGGCCGAGCTTCGCGCACTCCTCGAGCCGCCTCTCGGCCTGCGCCGCCGTGCGGAGACGGCCGGTGAGACCGATCTCGCCGAACGTGGCAACGCCCGTCTTCACCGGCACGCGCCGCGCGGCGGAGGCGATGGCGAGCGCGACGGCGAGATCGGCGCCGGGCTCGTCGATTCGGACGCCGCCGGCGACGTTGACGAAGACGTCCGCCTGCCCGAGCGGAACGCGCGCGTGGCGCGAGAGCACGGCGACGATCATCGCGAGCCGCTTCGGGTCGATGCCGGTCGCGACCCGGCGGGGCATCGCGAGCTCGCTCTGGGCGACGAGGGCCTGGATCTCGAGCAGGATCGGCCGCGTTCCCTCGAGCGCGCAGGCGACCGCAGCGCCCGGCTCGCCCGGCACCGTCCGGCCGAAGACCTCCGACGGATCGGCGACGCCCGCGAGGCCGGCGCCGGTCATTTCGAACACGCCGAGCTCGTTCGTCGAGCCGAAGCGGTTCTTCACGGCCCGGAGGACGCGATGTGCGTGGTAGCGGTCCCCCTCGAACTGCAGTACGCAATCGACGAGATGCTCGAGCACGCGAGGCCCGGCGACGGTGCCGTCCTTCGTCACGTGACCGACGAGGATCGTCGCGACACCGAACTCCTTGGCGACGCGCAGGAGCCGTGCTGCCGCCTCGCGCACCTGGGCAACGGAACCGGGAGCGGAGCCGACCTCCGTCGCGTGAAGCGTCTGGACGGAGTCGACGACGCACACGTCGGGCCGCTCGGCGCGAAGGGTCTCGCAGACGGTCTCGAGCTCGGTCTCGGCCAGGATCCGGACGTTTCCCGCTCCCCCGAGCCGCTCGGCGCGCAGCTTCACCTGAGCGACCGACTCCTCGCCGGTGACGAGGAGCGCCGAGCGGGTCTCGCCGATCGCACGCAGCGCCATCAGGAGGAGCGTCGACTTGCCGACGCCGGGCTCGCCGCCGAGCAGCACGACCGACGCCGGCACGAGCCCGCCGCCGAGCACGCGATCAAGCTCCGAGATCCCGGTCGGGATCCGCGCTGCTTCCTCGATCTCGACCTCGACCAGCCTGAGAGGAGTCCGGGCGGTCGCGCCTCCGGCTCCCGCCTGCGCCTGGACGGCCTCCTCTACGAGCGTGCCGAAGGCCGAGCAGCCGGGACACTTGCCGAACCAGCGTCCGGCCGTGTAGCCGCACTCGGTGCAGCTGAACTGAACGGCCGCCGCCTTCGCCACAACCTCACCCTACGGCCGCAACCGGACGCGAAAGGCACCGAATCCATGCGACTTCGCGCCAAAACGGAAACGGCCCCGCCGAGTGGGGCCGCTTCCGCGTTACGAGGGAGGGAACTCGGGAGCCCCCGCCGCATCGGGGCTCACCGAGGTTGTGCCTTATGCAAAGCATCATCCTCGGACGACCCCGCTTGACTCGTCCCCTTTCAGGTGGTTCATCACCCCGCTTCACACCCGAATCGGGCGTACAGGGCTACCCGCGGTGGGGGACTCGCGCCGCTTGTGGCTGGCGGCTACTCCTCTTCGCTTGAAGGCTCGTCGCCGTCGGCCGACGCGTCCGGCTCGTCGGCCGGCACCGTCACCTTCTCGGGCGTGACCTCGCCCGGGATGAACGTGATGTCGACCTCGTCGCCCGGCTCGCCATCCTCCGTGCGCGTGCGACCGACGAGGATCGTCGAGCCCGGCTCGAGCTGGCGTCCGAGCACGAAGTCGGCGAGCGGGTCCTCGATGTAGCGCTGGATCGCGCGGCGCAGCGGCCGGGCGCCCATCGCCGGGTCGTAGCCCTTGTCCACGAGGAGCTCCTTCGCCTCTTCCGTGAGCTCGATCGAGACCTCGTGCGTCGCCATCTGCTCGCGCAGGCGCCGCAGCTGCAGGTCGACGATCGTCGTGATCTCGTCCTTCGAGAGCTTGTGGAAGACGATGATCTCGTCGATCCGGTTGAGCAGCTCGGGCCGGAAGACCTTCTTCAGCTCGCTCATGACGCGGCCCTTCATGTCCTCGTACGAGAGACCCGACTCGTCGCCGATGCTGAAGCCGAAGCTCACGTCCTTCGAGATCTGGGCCGCTCCGAGGTTCGAGGTCATGATCACGATCGTGTTCCGGAAGTCGACGCGGCGCCCCTGGGCGTCGGTCAGCTTCCCCTCCTCCAGGATCTGCAGGAGGATGTTGAACACGTCGGGATGCGCCTTCTCGATCTCGTCGAGGAGAAGCACCGAGTACGGCTTGCGCCGGACGGCCTCGGTGAGCTGTCCGCCCTCGTCGTAGCCGATGTAGCCCGGGGGCGAGCCGACGAGCCGGGACACGGAGTGCTTCTCCATGTACTCCGACATGTCGACCTGGATCATCGCGTCCTCGTCGCCGAACAGGAACTCGGCCAACGTGCGTGCGAGCTCGGTCTTGCCGACGCCGGACGGGCCGAGGAAGATGAACGAGCCGGTCGGCCGCTTCGGGTCCTTGATGCCGGCCCTGGCACGGCGGATCGACTTCGCGACCGCGACGATCGCCTCCTCCTGGCCGACGACGCGCTTGTGGAGCTCCTCCTCCATGCGGACGAGGCGCGCGGACTCGGCTTCGGTGAGCTTGAAGACGGGGATGCCCGTCCACATCGAGACGATGTCGGCGATCTCCTCCTCGCCGACCTGCGGCTGCTCCTCGGTCGACTCGGAGCTCCGCCACTGCTCTTCCAGCTCCCGCTTCTTCTGCGTGAGCTTCCGCTCCTTGTCGCGGAGCGAGGCGGCCTTCTCGAATTCCTGGTTCTCGATCGAGGCTTCCTTCTCCTTGCGCACACGCTCGATCTCGTCCTCGAGCTCGCGGTAGCGCGGCGGAGCGGACATCGACTTGATCCTGAGCCGCGAGGCGGCCTCGTCGATCAGGTCGATCGCCTTGTCGGGCAGGTGGCGGTCCTGGATGTAGCGGTCGGAGAGCTCGGCGGCCGCGGAGAGCGCCTCGTCGGTGATCGTGACGCGGTGGTGCGCCTCGTACCGGTCGCGCAGCCCGCGCAGGATCTGCACCGAGTCGTCGACGGTGGGCTCCTCGACGCGGACCTGCTGGAAGCGGCGTTCGAGGGCGGCGTCGCGCTCGAGATACTTGCGGTACTCGTCGAGCGTCGTTGCGCCGATCGTCTGCAGCTCGCCGCGCGCCAGGGCCGGCTTGAGGATCGAGGCCGCATCGATCGCGCCCTCGGCCGCACCCGCGCCGACGAGGTTGTGGAGCTCGTCGATGAACAGGACGATGTCGCCCCGCTGCTGAATCTCCTTCATGACCTTCTTCAGCCGCTCCTCGAACTCGCCGCGGTACTTCGAGCCGGCGACGAGGGCGGCGAGGTCGAGGCTGTAGATCTGCTTCCCCTTGAGGATCTCGGGCACCTGGTTCGACGAGATCCGCTGGGCAAGGCCCTCGACGATGGCGGTCTTGCCGACGCCTGGCTCGCCGATCAGGACGGGGTTGTTCTTCTGGCGGCGCGCGAGGATCTGCATGATCCGCTCGATCTCCGTCTGGCGGCCGACCACCGGGTCGAGCTTGCCCTCCTGCGCCTGCTTCGTGAAGTTGCGGCCGAACTGGTCGAGCAGCTTCGAGGACTTCGACTTCTCGCCGGCCGGGCCACCCGCGCCCGCCTGGCGGCGGCCGGGGCCCGAGAGCATGCGGATGATCTCGTTGCGGATCTTCTCGGCGTCGGCGTCGAAGTCGAGCAGGATCCGGGCGGCGACGCCTTCGTTCTCGCGCACGAGGCCGAGCAGGATGTGCTCGGTGCCGATGTAGTTGTGGCCAAGCGACAGCGCTTCGCGCAGCGCGAGCTCCAGCACCTTCTTCGCGCGCGGTGTGAACGGGATCTGGCCGGTCGTGACCTCGTCGCCCTGGCCGACGATGCGCGCGACCTGCGCCCGCACTTCCTCCACGGTGATGTCGAGAGACTCGAGTACCCGCGCGGCAAGGCCCTCTTCCTCGCGGAGCAACCCGAGCAGGATGTGCTCGGTACCGATGTAGTTGTGCTTGAGCGCCCGCGCCTCGTCCTGGGCAAGGACGACGACCTGGCGAGCCCGTTCAGTGAAGCGTTCGAACAAGGTTCCTCGACACTCCTTTCGTCGTACAGCGCCGCTGGCAGTCGAAGTCCGCCCATCGTAGCCGACCCCTTCGGTGGTACAGAGTGACCCCTCGGGGTCAATTCCTGACCGGAGAAAGAGCCGCCTGGCCCATCAGTTCGGCATCGGAGCCGCGCTGCCTCCTGCCTAATCGCGGGCGCGGAGCGTCGGAAAGAGGATCACGTCGCGGATCGAGTCCTTCCCGAGCAGGACCATGGCGAGCCGGTCGATGCCGACGCCGCAACCGCCGTTCGGCGCCATGCCGTACGACATCGCCTCGACGTAGTCCGGGTCGCCCGGCTCTGCCTCGACGTCGCCGGCCGCCCGCTCCGAGTCCTGCATCGCGAACCGCTGGGCCTGCTCCTCGGCGTCGTTGAGCTCACTGAACGCGTTCGCGAACTCCATCCCGCTCACGACCGCCTCGAAGCGTTCGACGAGCGTCTCGTCCGAGTCCGTCGTGCGGGCGAACGGCGACATCTCGAGCGGCCAGTCGAAGACGAGCGTGGGCTGGATCAGCTCGGGCTCGACGAAGTGGGAGTACGCGTGATCGGCGAGCTGCGCCCAGCTGCGGTCGCTCGACACGTCTACACCGGCCTCGGTCAGCTTCGCGCGCAGCTCGGCCTCGTCGCGCGTCCAGACGCCGTGTGCGTCGAGCGCCTCGACGAACCGCACCTCGTGCCACTCCGCGAGGTCGACGTCGTGGCCCCGAAAGGTCGTCGTCGTCCCGCCGATGGTCTGCTCGGCCGCCTGCCCCACAAGGGCCTTCAGCCGCGCGGCCGTGTCCTTGTAGTCCGCGTACGCCTCGTACCACTCGACCTGGGTGAACTCCGGCGAGTGCTTGTACGAGTAGCTCTCGTTGCGGAAGTCCTTCGAGAGCTCGTACACCTTCTCGAGGCCGCCCACCACGAGTCGCTTGAGGTAGAGCTCGTCGGCGATGCGGAGATAGAGCTCGGCGTCGAGGAGCTCGGAGCGCGTGACGAACGGCTCGGCGAAGCCGCCGCCGTAACGCGGCTGCAGGATCGGCGTCTCTACCTCGAGAAAGCCCGCGCCGTCGAGGTAGGCCCGGATCGCCGAGACCATCCGGGCGCGCAGGATCGCCTCGCGCCGCGAGTCCTCGCTCATGAGCAGGTCGAGGTAGCGCTTGCGATACCGGAGCTCGACGTCCTCGATTCCGTGGAAGGTGTCCGGCAGCGGCACACGGATCCGCGCGAGGATCTCGAGCTCGTCGACCTGCAGCGACGGCTCGCCGCGGCGCGAGCGCGCCGGCGAGCCGGTGACCCCGACGACGTCGCCGAGGTGGAGGTCGAGCTCGCCCGTCCGCTCGGCGGGACAGATCAGCTGGACGCGGCCGGAGCGGTCGACGAGATCGAGGAAGACGAGCTTCCCCATGTCCCGCCGCGCCATGACGCGACCGGCAAGGCGGCGCTTGGTCGTTTCGTCGGTTGCGCCCGGGTCGAGCTTCTCCGCCTCGGCCCGGACGGCCGCAATCTCGGTGCGGTCTCGGAAATGTTTCGGGAGGGACATGGCCGCGCGAGTCTAGTGGCCCCAGATCGCCCAGCCGATCAGGATCCCGACCGCGAGGGGAGCGGCAAACATGAGCCAACCCTCGAGGCGGATCGACGCTTCGCGTCGGCGCCGGGCGAACGACTTCTCACCGGCCGGGCCGCCCGCACCCGCCTGGCGGCGGCCGGGGCCCGAGAGCATGCGGATGATCTCGTTGCGGATCTTCTCTGCGTCGGCGTCGAAGTCGAGCAGGATCCGGGCGGCGACGCCTTCGTTCTCGCGCACGACGGCAAGCAGGATGTGCTCCGTGCCGATGTAGTTGTGGCCGAGCGAGATCGCTTCGCGCAGCGCGAGCTCCAACACCTTCTTCGCGCGCGGCGTGAACGGGATCTGGCCGGTCGTTCCCTCATCGCCCTGCCCGACGACGCGCACGACCTGCGCCCGCACTTCCTCCACCGTGATGTCGAGAGACTCGAGCGCCCGCGCAGCGATGCCCTCTTTTTCGCGGAGCAGCCCGAGCAGGATGTGCTCGGTGCCGATGTAGTTGTGCTTGAGCGCCCGCGCCTCGTCCTGGGCAAGAAGGACGACCTGGCGGGCCTGTGCAGTGAACCGCTCGAACACTCGAGCGGAGGCTAGCGCTAGGCGGCCTTGACCTCCATGATCTTGAACTTCTTGGCCCCACGCGGCGTCGGCGCCTCGACCACGTCGCCCTTCTTGTGGCCCATGATCGCCTTGCCGACCGGGGACTCGTTCGACAGCTTCAGCTCCGCCGGGTCGGCCTCCGCCGAGCCGACGATGTGGTACTCGACCGTCTTGTTCGAGCCCATGTCCTTGAGCCGAACCTTCGTCCCGACGTTGACCTCGCCGGAGCGGATCTCCTTCCTCGTGACGACGCGAGCGTTCTTGAGACGCTCCTCGAGCGTCGCGATCCGGGCTTCGAGGTGAGCCTGGTCGTTCTTCGCGGAGTCGTACTCGGCGTTCTCCGCGATGTCGCCGAATTCGCGCGCGATGCGGATGCGATCCGCGACCTCGCGGCGCCGCACGGTCGACAGCTCCTCGATCTCCTGCTGGAGCTTCTTGTAACCGTCCGGCGTGAGGATTACTTCCTTCACCGCTCTCCTCCTGTACCCCAGAACATGAAACGGCCGGCGGCTACCGGCCGTCGGCGGGGGCGGATGGTACCCCTCGGGTCAATCCCCGTCAACAAGGCGCCGATACCATCGAACGATGCCGGTGAATCTCCAGCAGCCGTGGTCGATCGGCGGCGTCGAGATTCCGACGCGGATCGTCCTCGCGCCGATGGCGGGCGTGAGCATCCAGGCCTTCCGGCGGCAGGGCCGCCGCTTCGGTGCGGGCCTCGTCTGTTCCGAGATGGTCTCCGCCGCGGGGATCGAGCACCGCAACGAGCGGACGTTCGGCTACCTGCGCGTCGCGCCGGACGAGCATCCGCTCGCGATCCAGATCTTCGGGGCGGACCCCCAAGCGATGGCCGAGGCCGCCCGGATGGTCGAGTCCGCCGGCGCCGACATCGTCGACATGAACTTCGGCTGCCCCGTGCGGAAGGTGACGAAGACGGGCGCAGGCGCGCACCTGATGGAGGATCCGGAGCTCGCCTGCCGGGTCGTCGCTGCGGTGGCCGCAGCCGTGGACGTGCCCGTGACGGTGAAGATGCGCCGCGGCGTGGCGAACGGATCCCGCGGCTGCCTCGAGCTCGGGCCGCGACTCGTGGAGGCCGGCGTGGGGGCGCTGACTCTCCATCCCCGCTCGGCGCAGCAGATGTACACCGGCGAAGCCGACCACGCCCTCACGGCAGAGCTCGTGGACCGCGTCGACATCCCCGTGATCGCCTCGGGCGACGTCATCTCGCGCGAGCAGGCACTCGGCGTGCTCGAGCAGA
>Ga0335083_10008296_pt1 | contig 12700 bp, 6 predicted proteins | sample Lox_Sample_42_FD_206716 | JGI IMG/M metagenome (GOLD analysis project Ga0335083, IMG submission 206716) | Soil microbial communities from Loxahatchee National Wildlife Refuge, Florida, United States - Lox_Sample_4.2 | ecosystem: Environmental > Terrestrial > Soil > Wetlands | place: USA: Florida...
GGTGCTTGTGGCTACGTGTGCGTCCATAACCGCGCTTGCGTTGCCGGCCGGTGCACGCCCGCTTGGCAAGCGCTCGCCAGCGAGAATGAGCCAACCTCGAGGACGAGACACGCCGCTGCGGTCATCGATGGGAAGTTCGTGGTGCTCGGCGGGTCGCACGACGGTACGGGCTCGCTCGCCGATGTAGCGGCCTACGATCTCGCGACTGATCAGTGGTCAACGCTGCCCGATTTGCAGGCGGCACGCTGCGGTCACATTGCGGTCTCCACGGGCTCGGAGATCTACGCGTTCGGCGGGCTCACCGATTGCAGCAACGGCACGACCGTCGGCCCCGGTCTGGAGCGCTACACACCGAGCGCGTCGGCGTGGGAAGTGATCACGAAGACGGGCGAGCCCTCGCACCGCTACAACACGACCGGCATCTGGACCGGCTCGGGCCTCTTCATCTACGGCGGCGGCGACAACACGCTGCCGACGCTTGCAACCGGTGCCGCGTTCTCGGGCTCCGCGTGGTCCGAGGCCGACTGTTCCCTCACCGAGTGCGACCGCAGTGAAGGCGTCATGTTCTTGGACGGCGACGTCGTGCATTTCATGGGAGGCGCCTACAACCCGACCTACCCGACGCCTCCAGTCGCGACCGTGGACGCCACGTCGGGCCTCACCTACGACCTCGCCGAAAACTCGTGGAGCACGTGGTCGTACCCCGCGGGAACGACGGAGAAGATCGCTTATCGTTACGCAGACGACGGCCGCCGCATCTTCTTCTTGTACTCGACCGACGTTGTCACCATCTTCGACCGTGCCTCCTCGGGCTGGCTCGCGAACGATACGAGCGAGATGCCGTCGGGATTCTGCACGCAAGCCGCGACGGCGTGGAGCGGCTCGGAGATGATCGCTTGGTCGGGTGATTGCGGGTCGGGCGCCGCGAGCGTCGGCGGGCGGTATCAGCCGAAGGCGCCGTAGCCTGGGCCTCGGTCGGACCCGCCAGTTGCAAGCCCGGAGCGCCAGCCGGGGCTCCGCCGGTTCCGCGCTACGCTTTGACGATGTCGGACGAGCTGATCATCGAGCGCGCGGTTTCGTGTCTCGAGCGAGAGTTTCCGCCGGGTTTGACCGAGCCGGCCGCGGTCGCGGACCGCGTGAACCAAGAGCTCCGTACGCGGGGCGTCAGTGTTGCACCCGAACGGCTCGTGGAGCTCCTCGCGGCGGACCCGCGGGTGCTCGTCGAGTATCGGGACGACGACGGCGCTCCGTGGCTCAGGTTGAGGAGCGCCGTTTCGGAAGAGGACGCCCGCGCGCGGCTCGTCGAGATCCTGATCGAAGCTCGGACCTTCGACGAGCTCGTCGAAAAAATAGCCGGTGAATCCGCCGCTCACTCGCATCCCCTTTTCAAGGACGCCTTGCGCTTCCTCGCGGAGGGGAAGGACGGCGCGCTCGAGGAGTCGCTCCGGGTGGTGTTTTCCCAAACGTTGAGCCGGCTCAAAGAAGAACGCTAGTCATCGCCTCGAGCTTTGCTACCTTCGTCGCCCGTGCCCAGGGTCGTCGCGGTCGCGCTTTCGTTCGGCCTGCTCTGTTTGGGTGGGCACGCGAGTGCGACCCCTGCCGCGACGTCGCCGCCGCAAGCGCACTTTCGCCTGGCGAACGGGCTCGACGTGTTGATCGAAGAGGACCATCGCGAGCCGCACGTCGCCGTCCTCGTGTCTTACGACGTGGGGACGCGCGACGAACCGAAGGGTTATGCGTCGCTCGCGCACTTGGTCGAGCACCTCACGTTTCGGCGCTCGCGTCACCTGCACGACTATGCGGGCATCGAGCTACTCGAGCGCGCGGGCGCCGAGAACATGAACGGTGAAACTCACGCGGACCGAACGCTTTATTACGCGGTCGTGCCGTCGAAGGCGCTCCCGCTCGCGCTCTGGATCGAGAGCGAACGGATGGGTTTCACGCTCGAGGCGTTCGATCAGTCGACGTTCGACCACGAGCGCAGCGTGATCCGCGCCGAGGTCGATTCGAAGCAGAACGAATACACCCGGTTCGGCTCGCATTTCCTGAACGCGCTCTACGGCGAACGGCACCCCTATGCCGAACCTCTTTATCCCGCGCAGGACCTCGACGACCTCACGCTGAAAAATGCAGAGTGGTTTTTTCAGCACGGTTATCGACCCGACAACGCACATCTCGTCATCGTCGGGGACGTGGGGATCGCCGACGCTCGAACGCTCGCCGAGCGCTACTTCGGCGGCCTCGTGAACCCCGCCGCTCCACGCGGGCCGCGTCCTCCGCTCGCGCCGGCGCGTACCACGGGCGCTCACCTCACCTACCTCACGCCCGCGCGGGTGTCGTTCTTCTTCGTCGCGTATCCGGCACCCCGCTACGGCTCGCAAGCGCACGTCGCAGCGCGGTTGTTGGTCCAGGCGCTCAACGCGCTCCTCGCTCCCGTGCTCGTCGACCAACGGCGCTTGGCGCTTTTCTTGAACATCGAGCTCAATGACGACGCCCTCGACTCGCAATTCCTGCTCCGAGCCGCACCGCGCGAAGGCGTCACGCTCGCGGAACTCGACGCGGCCGTGCGAAGCGCGCTCGCCCAGGTGACCCGCGAGCAGATTGCCGGCGTCTTTCACGAAGTCCGCGCCCAGCTCCTCGAACACGAGTGGATGATGCTCGAGAACCCGCTCGAGCGTGCTCGCGCTCACGTCGAGTCACTCGCGTTCGACGGGCGACCTTACGATTCAGCCGCGGAGATCCGGGCCTTGCTCGCGCTCACCGACGCGGATCTCGTCCCCGTGCTCCATCATTTCGCGAAACCTCTGCTCGTCGCCGAGATGCAGCACGATCCCGGGGTCGGCTCGATCGGCGGCGCCCATCTCTCGCAGCCATGAAGCGACTCTTCGGACTCGTCGTGCTTCTGGCCGCATGCACGCAGCGTCCGGAACTGCCGGCGCCGGTGTTGCCGCTCACGCCGAGCCCCGACGAGCCGTTTCGTGCGACGCCGCCGGCCGTCGAGGCGACGCCGCTCGACGCGCCGGAGGTACGCTCCGCCGTGCTCACGAACGGCATGCGCGTGCTCGTGGTCGAGCGCCCGGCGCTGCCGCTCGTCACGCTCGCTTGGGCGAGTCGGGGCGCGCGGGACGGCGCTGAGCTCCACGAGCGCGGCCTCGCCGCACTCACCGCGCGCGCGTTGACGACGGGTACCCGCCTCGGTGACGGACGAGAGCTCGCGCACGTGCGCATCAACGGAGAAGTCCCGCGCCTCTCGGTGGGTGAGGACGGCACCGTGATCAGCGTTCACACGCCCGCGGCGGGCCTCGGCGTCGGCATCGAGGTCCTCGCGGAGGTGGTGCGGCGTCCGACCTTCACGGCGCCCGGCATCCAAGCCGCCCGCGCCGATCAACTCGAAGCCATGCTCTGGCACTCGAATCGCGTGGATTACGAGCTACGCGATGCGGCCCTCCTCGGGCTATTCGGAGACGAGCATCCCCCGGTCACGGCGTTCGGCAGGCACGCGGACGTCATTCGCTTCACGCGCGACGCGGTCACGCAGTTTTACGCCACCCATTACGCGCCGGAGAACAGCGCGCTCGTCGCCGTGGGCGCCGTCACACTCGAGCAGATGGTCGGGCTCGCCGAACGTCACTTCGGCGATTGGCCGCGCGGCGACAAACCCGTGAGCGCGGCGGCGCCCCTCGCGCTCCTCGCGCCGTCGAAGCGCATTCAAGGCATCGCCGGCGGAGGCCATCAAGCGTGGTTCACGCTCGCGCTGCCGTGCCCCGCCGCCGGTGACGCGCACGAAGCCGACTTCGACCTTTTGGGCATGGTTCTCGGCAACTTGCCGCTCTCGCGCACGACTCGCTTGCTGCGTCACGAAGAGGGCATTGCGTACGCCGTGTCCGCGCGCTGCGAGGAAACGTCCAGTCGCGGCACGTTCTGGGTCGAATTCTCCGTCGACCCAGAACGCGGCGGCGACGCACTCACGCTCGTATTGAAAGAAATCGGACGTCTGCGAACCGAAGACATCCCGAGCACCGAGCTCGAGCTCGCCAAGATTCAATTGCTCGGTCGCTTCGGCGGCGGACTCTCGACCAACGCCGGCATCCTTCAAGCCGTGGCGGGCGATTTTCTCCGCGGCCAGCCGCCGGACGGCATCGCTCGCTGGCTCGACGCCGTTCGTGCCGCAACGAGCGCGCGCGTCCGCGAAAGCGCTCGACTTTACTTCACCGGACACGTCGGCATTGCGACGTACGGCCCCCGCGATCTCGTCCAGTTTGCCATCGCTCCTCTCGGCGGCGCCGATTGGTGGGAAGTCCGCTGACGCGCGACGCGAGACCACCACGCGGTGTCTTAAGAACTAACTATTCTCGCCCTCCTCTGCCGACGCCGACACGGACTCGCATCGAGGCGCTCCGGGCCGAAGGCGCGAGCGTCGCCTACAGTAGTTATTTGTTTCAACCCAATGGATGACGGCGCCGACTCATGGCACCGTATGGGGAGTTCGCGGCGGGCCGAACGGGTAAGCAGGCTAAGGGATCTTCATGGCGATCATTCCTGGTTTCGAGAATGACGTGTTCGTGAGCTACGCGCATATCGACAATGAGGCTGGGCCCGGGGCGGTAGGCTGGGTCGATTCGCTCATCGATCGCTTGTGTCGGGAACTCCAGCAGCGTTTGGGGCGGAAGGACGTGAGCGTCTGGATCGACCGGCGCCTGACCGAGAATCGACCGCTCACGCCGGAGATCCTCGACGCCGTCAAGCGCTCCGCGACGATGCTCGTCATCATGTCGCCGAGCTACCTGAATTCGGAGTGGTGCGCTCGGGAGCGCACCGCCTTCCTTTCCATGGTGAAGGATCGGGTGGCCCAAGGCTCCGTCTTCCTCGTGCATGCGCGCCCGGTGGACCGCAAGCTCGTTCCGTCGGAATTCGGCGATCTCACCGGGTTCCAGTTCTGGGTCGCCGATCGCGAGGGCGGCGCGGAACGGCCGCTCGGCGTGCTCGAGGACGAACAGCAAAAGCTCTTCAAACAGATCTTCGCGCTCAGTCACAAGCTGAAGGAGCAGTTCGCGCGCATGAAGCCGCCGCCGGCGACGACCACGATCGCTCCGCCGTCGTCCGCGCCGCGCCCGGTCGTCTTCGTCGCGCGAAGCAGCGAAGATTTGGAAGATCGAGAAGAGGAGCTCCGGACTTACCTCGAACAGCGCGGCTGCGAGGTGCTGCCGCGGACCTTCTACAGCAGCGATTCGGGCGACGAGTATCGCGAAGCGATGGTGCGCGACCTCGCCCGCTCTCGCGTGTTTGCCCAGGTGCTGAGCGGTTCCAAGGGACGGCGCATGGACTTCGACGTGAACAAGCGCCTCCCGGCTTATCAAGCCGAAATCGCGAGCGCCGTCGGCCTCGCGCGTCTGTCGTGGCGTGATCGCGATCTCGACCCCGGAACGATCCAGGACCAAGCGCAACGGGCCCTCGTGGATCTGGCGCGCGCGTGCGGGTTCGACGAATTCAAGCGCACGGTCTTTGAAGCAACGCAGCAGAAGCCGCCGCGGCCCCCGCCGCCTCCGCGCGCCGTGTTCGTGAACGCCGACACCGAAGACCGCCAGCTCGCGGCTCAGGTGAGCGCCGCGCTCGCGCGACTCGGCATCGATTGTTTTCTCCCGCTCGATCACGGAAAGCCGGAAGCCGTTCGCCTGGACCGGGAGACGAACCTGCGCGAGTGCGACGGCCTCCTCCTCGTCTACGGACTCGCGGGCCCCGATTGGGTGCGTCATCAGATCCTCCATGGCCGGAAGATTCTGAATCTGCGCGAACAGCCGCCTGCCGCGCTCGCCGTGCTCGAAGGGCCTCCGCCCGAAAAACAAGACCTCGCGTTGACCTCCTCCACCCTCAAACACCTCGATTGCCGCAATGGACTCAACCTCGACGTCCTCCGCGATTTCGCCGAGCAACTTTCCGGCTGAAAAGCGCATTTCGTTCGCACACATCGAGGCGAGCGAGGCGCCCTACCCGGGCCTGCGTCCGTTCGATCTCGACGAAGCCGACATCTTCTTCGGTCGCGAGCGTCAGACCGACCAGCTGCTCGAAAAGCTCCAGCAGCATCGGTTTCTCGCCGTCGTCGGCCCCTCGGGCTGCGGCAAATCGTCGCTCGTCAATGCGGGCCTGATCGCGGCCCTGCAGACGGGGTTCATGGCCGACGCGGGAGCGCGCTGGCTCCTCGCTCGGCTCAGACCGGGGGATCGACCCATCGCCCGGCTCGCCGACGCCGTGCTCGAATCGGGCCTCCTGCCCACGGCGCGGGCGTCTCACGAAGAGTCCGAGGTGCTCACCAGGGCGGCCCTGCTGCGCGGACCGCTCGGCCTCTTGGAGCTCGCCGAGGAGTCGGGCCTCAAGCAGCGCGGCAATCTGCTCGTCGTCGTCGACCAATTCGAGGAGCTTTTTCGCTTCGAGGCGCACGGCAATCGCGACGAAGCGGAGGCGTTCGTCGCTCTCTTGCTCGCGTCCGCCCAGGCCGTCGACACCCGCGTTTACATCGTCATCACGATGCGCTCGGACTTCCTCGGAAGGTGCGCCGTCTTCCACGGCTTGCCCGAGGCGATCAACGAAGGAGAGTACCTGACGCCGCGGCTCACGCGCGAAGAGTGCGAGAGCGCCATCACCGGCCCCGCGCGCGTCTGCGGCGGCAGTCTCGAGCCGCAACTCGTCAATCGGCTGCTGAACGACGTGGGGCCCGACCCCGACCAGCTGCCGCTCCTGCAGCACGCGCTGATGCGCATGTGGTCGCTCCACGAACCGGAGCTACGGGCGGACGGCAAGCCGGTGAGACTCGTGGTCGCCGACTACGACGCAATCAATCGCTTGTCGAGCGCGCTCTCGGACCACGCCGACGAAGCCTTCGCCGAGCTCGACGCGGGGTCACAACGGATCGCGGAGGTGATGTTCCGGCGCCTGTGCGACGCGACCTCGGCCAATCGCGACACGCGAACGCCGGCCCGCGTCGGTGAGGTCGCCGACGTCGCGGGAGCCACGGTCGGGCAAGTGATCGCGGTGGCCAACGCGTTTCGGCGCTCCGACCGCTGCTTCCTCGTCCCACGCGAAGAACAGCCGCTCGTCGCCGAATCCATGCTCGACGTGAGTCACGAGAGCCTCTTGCGCCAATGGCGGCGGCTCGTCGGCTGGATCGAGGACGAAGCCGAGTCGGCCGCATTCTATCGGCGCATGCGCGAGACGGCGCTCGCCTGGCGGCGTGAGGACGCGGCACTCTGGGGCACGCCGGATCTGGACCGGGCCATCGCGTGGCGCACTCGCGCGCAGCCGACCGCTGCCTGGGCGCGACGCTACGGGTCCGAGGCGGACTTCACGGTCGCGTGCGAGTTCCTCGAAAAGAGCATCGCCAAGCGAGAGGGCGAGCGCGAAAGGCTGAAAGCGGCCCGCGAAGAGGAGCTCCGCCGTGCTCGCCGCGTGGCGATGATTTCCACCGCGACCGCCGCCGCGCTGATCGTCGGGATCCTCGGCTACCTGGTCATGTTCGTGTTCGAGTACCGCGTCTCGTACGCGAACTTGGTGCGGCGCAACGGCGTCCCATCCGGCATCGGCCGGCTGAACCCCGAGCAGGCCAAGCATCGGGCGCTTTCGTTCGTCATCGTCAAATCCGGCTGGTTCGGCCACGTCAAGCGTGTCGAAGCACAGAACGGTCACGGTCATCCGATGCCGACCGGAGAGTTCGCTTCTCAGTTGCAGGACCCCGATGCGCCGCGGTTGCCCGTCGCCGCGGAGTTCGGATACGACACCAACGACCGGGTGGCGTATCAGACGAACTTCGGTGTCGACAAGGAACCGATCTCCGGTTTCGTGTTCGTCCCGAGCGGGAAGAGAGCGACGAAGCGGGCGGGCTACTTCGTGGGCGCCGACGGGCGACCGAGCTCCGCCGTCGCCTACTCGCCGGGCGTCGAGATAGAGTACGACCAGCGAGGGCTCGAGACGGCAATTCGTTATCGCAACTCGGGCGGGGCTCCGATGCCGGGACCCGACAAGGCATTCGGCCGTAAGATCGTTTACGACGCCGAAGGCCGCCTGTTGCAACTGATCTCCACCGACCGAAACGGCCAGCGCATGAACGACACGTACGGTAACTCCGAGTACCGCGTCGATCGCTGCGACGCCTTCGGCAACGAGCTCGAGACCACCGACGTGGACGCCGCCGGGCACGTGATCGCGGTGAAGGGCGGCTGGGCCAAAAGGAAACGGACGATGGACGCCAACGGAAACATGGTTTCCGATGCGTACTTCGACGCGGCGGGCAACCCAGTCGCGTCCAAAGACGGCTACCACAAGTTCGTGCAGCTGCGAGACGCTTGGGGCGATGTCGTCGCGGAACATTACTACGGTACGCGCGGCGAGCCGGCCGTGGAACAAACCGGCTGCCACGGCTTCTTGCTCGAGCGTGATGGCCTCGGGCGAACCGTCGTCATGAAGTGCGTCGACCAACGAGATCGAGCCGCTTACAACAAGTGGGGATTCAGCATCTCGCATTACGCTTATGACGCCGACGACAACGTGCTCGAGGAATCCTACTTCGATGTCAACGGTCGCCCCATCGCATCCAACCTCGGGTACGCCCGCGCCTCATCGAAGTACGATTCACGAGATAACCGCATCTCACAGCGTTACCTGGGCTCAACCGATGAACCGGTACTGTCGAACAGAGGGTATGCGGGCTGGACCGCAGACTATGATCGAAGCGGACACCAGACTCGTTTCGCGAGCGTGGGCACGGACGAGAAGCCCATTGCAGGGAAGAGCGGCTACGCGACGACCGAGCGGACGTTCGACGAGTATGGGAATCAGCTACAAGAGCGCTATTTCGACCCGAGCGGGAAGCCCGCCGTCGACGCAGACGGGTGGTTCGGCTGGCAAGCGAGGTACGATCAGCGAGGGAACAAGCTCGAGATGACCGCGATCGGCGCCGACGGTCTGCCCACGGCCACCAAGGACGGTTACGCCGGGTGGCGCACCGAGTATGACGATTTTGGCAACAAGACCAGCCAACGTTACGTCGACGTGTACGGTGCCGTCGTCGCCGATGCGACGGTCGGCATTGCTCAGTGGAGCGCCACGTACGACGTGCAGGGACGGGAACTCGAGCGTCATTACCTGAGTCCGCGCGGGTTGCCGATCACCGCGCGGAACGGCAACGCGGGCGCGCGCGAAAAGTACGATTCGCGGGGCAACGCGATCGAATATAGTTATTTCGATGTCAACGGTCACCCCGCACTCGAAAGCTGGGACGACGTGAGTCTGGGCAATGATGGCGGCTTTTCGAGGGTCGTACGGACCTACGACGACCACGGCAGGCTCGTCGAGCAGGCCTATTTCGGCATCCACGGCGAACCCATCAAGTCCCCGAATGGCTGGGCGAGCCGCAAGCTCGAATACGATTCGCGCGGGAACAATACCCGTGTTCGATACTTCGGCGTGACCGGCGCACCGGTGCTGATCCAAGAACGGTACCACGCGATCGGCTACGCGTTCGACGAGCATGGGAACGCCGTGGAGACGTCATACTTCGATCTCGACGGGCGAACTCTGGTCGGCACGCGGAAGGGGTACGCGCGGCTCGTCACGGCGTTCGATCGGGTGGGGCGCGCCGTCGAAGAACGGGCCTTCAACGCGCAAGGTAAGCCGTCTGCCCTCTCCAACCAAGGCGAGCACCTGGTTCGCAAAGGGTACGACGCCCAAGGGCACGAGGTAAGCGAAGCCTACTTCGATGATCAAGAACTGCCTTTTTTGAACCGTGCCGGTATTCACAGAAAAGAGTACCTGTTCGGCATTGCCGGGGACAAAGTCGAAGAACGGCATTTCGACGCCTCGGGTAAACTCGTGAGCAGCAGCGCGGAGCCCTGCGCGGTCCAGCGCTGGCGTCACGACGACCAACATCACGAAGTAGAAGAAGCCTGCTTTGGAGCAGACGAAAAGCCGGCGCTCGACCAGGATAAACGTGCGAGCGCGCAACTACGCTGGGGCGACCGCAACGAGCTCCTCGAGGTGCGGTATCTGGGAGTGAATCGTGAGCTCCTGGCCGGGGCACACGGGTATGCCGGCTTCAGGTATCGTTACGATGACCTAGGTCGGCGCGCGGAGATAGAATACTTCAATGCGCGCGAACAACCCGCAATCGAGTCGGAGAGCGGCGCGGCCTACATCGAGTACGAGTTCGATGTTTTCGGCGCAGTCAACGAAGAACGTCTCTATGGCCTCAAGCACGAACCGATCGTTGGGAATTTGGGCTACCATCGCTACGTGACGGTGCAGGACAATCAACGCCACTTGCTCGAGATGAGCACGTTCGGTACCGACGGGAGTTTGCTCCTAAACAAAGCGCGCTTTGCCCGAGCCAAGTGGAGTTACGACGAGCGGGGCGACCAGGTTGGAATCTCGTACTTTGGTCTCGACGGGAAGCTCACGCCGAGCGGTCGCGGCTACGCGCGCGAAAGCAGCACCTATGACACGTTCGGGAACGAGCTCGCGCACGCCTATTTCGACGCTCTCGATCGGCCGTTCGACGCTGGCTCGGGAGCACGCGTGGAGTTCTCGTACGACACCGCCGGCAATCAGGTCGAGGAGCGACGCTTCGACGCGCGCGGCTTACCGAGAGCACCGCTCGCGAAGATCGAGCGCACCTTCGATGCCCACCGGCGGCTGCTCGAAGAGCGCTTCCTCGGCCCGGATGGCCGCCCGGCTCGGAAGGATGGAACGCGGGGTGAGTGGGTGACGCGTTTCGATTACGACGTGTTCGGCAACAAGACTGCTGAACATTACTTCGACGCCGACGGCAAGCCGGCCTTCGGCGTTGCGCCGAACGGCGAGCTCTGCCGAAGCTGGCAGGGGGTGTATGACGGCGAGGGCAAGCTCACGCATCAGACTTGCGGACATTGAAGCGCTCGCCAGCGCTCGAGCGGCGAACTTCCGCTCCCTAATCACACCCGCACGTCGGCGAGAGCGCGCCGTCGCAACATACGGCGCGCTCGTCTTTGCAGCCGCAGACGCCCCGGTGATGGCTGCAGCAGCCGCGGCGTTCGGCGCTGTCGTCGGCGGCTGCCGCGCGTCCGGCGGCGAGCAAGCCGGCGAGGGAGAAGACGAGACCGGCCGTCAGTAAACGCCCCATGCGACCTCCTCGGCGACTGGACTTACTACGACTCCGTCGCTCAGTACCCGCCGAGATCCTGCGTCGTGAAGTTCCCGGTGTTGCCGTAAATGTGGGCAATGGTGCCGGTGGATGTGAGCATGACGATGTGAACTTTGTCGTCCGAGGTGACGAAGCAGTCCGGAGAGGAGCCGGGCGTCGCGGTGCCGGCGGTCTCCCAGGCGGAGAACGAGGTCGGCATGCTCGTATCGCTCGGCCAACCCGGATCCGAGTGCGCGTAATAGAGCTTGCCGCCGGCGACGGCCGCGAGGTGGCGCGTGTAGTCGCTGTTGCCGTTGTCCGACGTCGCGCAGATGGTCGGTGAATACGTGAACGTCTTGCCGCTCGGCGGCGAGACCTGCGCGGTCGGCAGCCAGTAGTTACTCTGGGCCCAATTGAAGTCGTACTCGTAGAGCGAGCCGTCGGCGAGAAATGCCGCCATCAAGAAGTGCGACGCATTGCTGCCGTTTTGCATGAAAATGTCGGGCGCGGACGTGAGCGACGTGATGTTGTCGGGGGATATCTGCGTGATGAAATCGGAGGATTGATAGAAAATCCAGATGGGGTTGCCGCCCGCCGCCGCCATTTGATAGCGGCCGTCGGTCGGGGACTCGCCGGGCCACATGGCGACGGAGCCGCCGGGAGGATTGAACGTCGCAGGCGTCGTCGTCGTGAGGTCGCGAACGAAGGCGTTGAACGCGGTACCGAAGCCGGTCGAGCGCATGTACGCGCCGACCGGGTTCGAGCCCGTCGCCGCAATCTGAACGATCGTCGAACCGCTCGTGCAATCGAGATCCGAGCGCGCGTCGAGCACGCTCGCGTCGAGGTTCGGGAGGCTCGTCCACGCGCCCTTGGTGGCGCCGCTGAACGCGCTCGAGTAGATGTGCTGGCCGTTCGTCGCGAAGATCTGGATATTTTGCAGATCCGGCGCCGTCACGCAGGGCCCCGCGGTAAAGGCGTTCTTCACGCACGTGCCGGAACCGTCGTCGTGATAGCCGGTCGAGCAATTGCCGGCGAGCAGGCAGGTGCCGGTCCCACCGTCGTGGTAGCCGCTCGAGCAGCTGCCGAGCGGAACGCACTTGCTGTTCCCGCCGTCGTGGAAGTTGGTCGAACAGCCCGACATGAGGCACGTGCCGTCGCCGCCGTCGTGGTAGCCGCTCGCGCACGTCCCGTCGAGCACGCAGTTGCCCATGTGGGGGCCGCCGTCGTGGTAACCGGTCGCGCACATGCCGGCTTCGACGCAGGTGCCCCCGCCGCCGTCTTGATAGCCCGGCGCGCACGAGCCCTGGACGACGCAATTGCCCGTCCCGTCGTCGTGAAAACCGCTCGAGCACGACGCGGTGACGCACGTGCCGGTCCCGTCGTCGTGATAGCCGGAAGCGCACATGCCGGTCGCGACACAGCTGCCGTCGCCGCCGTTGTGGTAGCCGCTCGCGCAGCTGCCCATCACGATGCATTTGCCGTCGCCGCCGTTGTGATAGCCGCTCACGCACCCGCTCGCGACGCAGCTGCCGTCGCCGCCGTCGTGAAAGCCGGTCG
>Ga0335083_10008297_pt1 | contig 12699 bp, 10 predicted proteins | sample Lox_Sample_42_FD_206716 | JGI IMG/M metagenome (GOLD analysis project Ga0335083, IMG submission 206716) | Soil microbial communities from Loxahatchee National Wildlife Refuge, Florida, United States - Lox_Sample_4.2 | ecosystem: Environmental > Terrestrial > Soil > Wetlands | place: USA...
CGGCCGCGGGGCGAACAAGCCGTGGCTCCAGGAGCTCCCCGATCCCGTGTCGAAAATCGCGTGGCACGGCTGGGTCGAGGTGCATCCGGAGACCGCCAAGAAGTGGCAGCTCGCGAGCGGCGACATCGTCCTGTTGTCCTCCAAGTCCGGGCGCGTCCGCGCCCCGGTCTGGATCACGCCCTCGATCCTCCCCGGCGTTTTGGCGGTGCCGACGGGTCAGGGGCATACCGCCTACGGGCGCTACGCGCAGGACCGCTCCTTCAACGCCTTCGACCTGCTCCCCGACACGGCGAACGGCTACGGCGGGCGCAGCTTCGTCGTCGACGTCAGCGTGACCAGGTCTGGCGACCATCGGCGTCTCGCGACCACGGAAGGCACCTCGCGCGACCACGGGGAGCAGATCGTGACGGTCCTCGGGATCGCGCAGGCGCGCGCGTTGAAGCCCGGAGCGCTGGACGAGGAAGAGATTCCCGCGTATGCCCGGTCGGCCGTCGAGGGGTGGGGCGAAGCGCAGCACGAGATGGCGTCGCTCGGGAACTACGCGGGTGACCATCCTCGCTGGGCGATGGCGGTCGACTTGTCCAAGTGTACCGGATGCTCGGCCTGTGTGACCGCCTGCTACGCGGAGAACAATCTCGCGACCGTGGGGGAAGAGCTGTTCACCCACCGGCGGTGGATGTCGTGGATGCGCATCGAGCGCTACTTCCGCGAGGACGAGGGGAAGCCGCTGCAGGTCGTCACCTCGCCGGTGATGTGCCAGCAGTGCGGCAACGCGCCGTGCGAGCCGGTCTGTCCGGTCTACGCGGCCTACCATACACCGGATGGCCTGAACGCCCAGGTCTACAATCGCTGCGTCGGCACGCGGTACTGCGCCAACAACTGTCCCTACAAGGTCCGCTACTTCAACTGGTACAACTACGCGGAGCGGGGCGGGGAATGGGAGGCCTGGCCGGAGCCGCTCTCCTGGCAGCTGAACCCCGACGTGACGGTGCGCGAGAAAGGCGTGATGGAGAAGTGCACCTTCTGCGTGCAGCGGATCCGCGGCGCCCAGAACCGGGCGAAAGTGGAGGATCGCGCGGTGCAGGATGGGGAGATCGTCCCCGCCTGCGCGCAATCATGTCCGTCGGAGGCGATCGTCTTCGGCGACCTGCACGATCCCAAGTCCCGGGTGCACGCGCTGGCCCAGGACCCGCGCGGCTACCACGTGCTGGCCGGCCTGAACACGAAGCCCGGCGTCACCTACCTGGCCCGCGTGACGGCCGGCGCGGAGACATGACGTGACGGCTTCGACCGCTCCGACCACGACGCCCCGCGTGACCTACGATTACGTCACCCGGGCCATCGCCCGCACGCTCGGGAATCCCACCCGGGGGTATTTCCTGCTATTGGGCGCCGCGGTGGCGCTCCTCACCGTCGGCATCGTGTGTCTGCTGTTCCTGCTGCGCTACGGCTTGGGCCTCGCGGGCTATTCGCACCCGGTGTACTGGGCGGTCTACATCACCTGCTTCGTTTTCTGGGTCGGTATCGCGCACTCGGGGACCCTGATTTCGGCGATCCTGTTCCTGTTCCGCTCGGGGTGGCGCACGGCGGTGTATCGCACCGCCGAAGCGATGACCGTGTTCGCCGTGATGACCGCCGGGTTGTTCCCCCTCATCCACATCGGGCGCCAGTGGTACTTCTACTGGCTGATCCCGTACCCGAACGAGCGGGGCCTGTGGCCCAACTTCAAGTCCCCGCTCATCTGGGACGAGTTCGCCATCGGGACCTACTTCACGGTGTCGACCGTGTTCCTGATCATGGGTCTGATTCCGGACATCGCCGCGGTCCGCGACCTGGCCACCGGGTGGCGCCGGAAACTGTACCAGGTGACCTCCATCGGCTGGCGCGGCACGAACGAACAGTGGCGCCACTACACGCGTGGGTACCTCTACCTCGCCGCCTTGGCGACGCCGCTGGTGCTGTCGGTGCACAGCGTGGTGTCCTGGGATTTCGCGATGGCGATCGTTCCGGGGTGGCACGCGACCCTGTTCGCGCCGTACTTCGTGGCCGGCGCCATCTATTCCGGGGTCGCGATGGTGATCACCCTGCTGGTGCCGATCCGTCGCCTGTTCCACCTCGAAGAGCTGATCACCGTCCACCACTTCGAGAACCTGGCCAAGCTGTGCCTGTTGACCGGGATGATCGTGGGATACGCCTACGCCACCGAGTACTTCGTGGCGTGGTTCGGGGGCAACCCCAACGAGCGGGCCGCGTTCTGGAATCGCGCCTTCGGGCCCTTCTGGTGGGCCAGCTGGACGATGATCATCTGCAACGGCTTCCTCCCGCAGCTGCTCTGGTTCAAAAAGATCCGGACCAACATCACCTCGCTGTTCGTGCTCTCCATTTTCGTGAACATCGGGATGTGGTTCGAGCGGTTCGTGATCATCGTGGTGTCGTTGGCCGGCGAGCCCTTCGACAAGTTCAACAACGCGGGCTACAACCCGACGTGGGCGGACTGGGGCATCATGGCGGGGAGTTTCGGCTGGTTCTTCATGTGGTTCCTCCTGTTCGTCAAGAACTTCCCGGCCGTCTCGATTTCGGAGGTCAAGGAAGTGCTGCCGCCGCCGAAACGGAGAGCCGCGTGACGCTGCCACGGATGCTGCAGGGCATCTTCCATCCGGCCCCCACCCCGGGCGTGCTGGGCGTGTTCGGCCACCTGGACTCGACCGTCACCGCCATCCGCCAGCTCAAGGCGGGACCGTACGGCGAGCTCACCGTGTATTCGCCCATCCCCCGGCACGAGCTGGAGGACGCGCTGGATCAACCCGTGAGCCCGGTCCGGATGTGGACGCTCGTCGGCGGGATCGCGGGGTGCAGCATCGGCGCCTGGTTGACGCTCTACATGTCCTACGACTGGCCTATGGTGGTCGGCGGCAAGCCGGTGGGTTCGATCCCGCCCTACGTCATCATCATGTTCGAGATGACGATTCTGTTCGGCGCGCTCACCACGATTCTCGGGATCATCTTCAACGCGTTGTTCGCCCGGCGGCGCCAGGGTGTGCTCGCGTATGATGACCGCTTTTCCAACGACAAGTTCGGCATCTTCGTCCCCTGCGCGCCGGATCACGCCGGGGCGGTCGAGGCCGTGCTCATGGGCGCGGGCGCCGAGGAAGTGCGGCGTGCGTAATCCGCTCCTGGGTCTAGCCGCCCTCGCGCTGGTGGCGCTCACCGCCTGCAACCCCGACGACGTGGTGCACCGCGTCGGGTGGTTCGCCACGATGCGACACCAGCGGAGCATCAAGCCGTACGCGATGCCGCTGCCCCCTCCGGAAGGCGCCGTCCCGGTGACGGGCAAGGAGCTGGTGCATCCGGTGGATCTCAAGAACGCGGATCGCCTGACCAACCCCCGCACCCGCACGGCCGAATCCCTGAACCGGGGCAAGTGGGTGTATGAGACCTACTGCCTGGTCTGCCACGGCGAGGGCGGGAAAGGGGACGGCCCGATCTCCTCCGCGGTGGGCGGGCCGTTCTTCGGCGTCCGCTCCCTCGTGAACGACACGATCGCCCGGCGCAGCGACGGCTACATCTACGGGGTCGTCGTCAATTCGCTCAACATGGGACGAGGGCTGATGCCGATCTACGGCGACAAGGTCCGCGGTACCGACCGCTGGGACGTCGTCAACTACGTGCGATCCCTGCAGCAGGCCACCCGTCCGCGAGGCGCCCGATGAGCAGTACCACCGCCGTACCGCGGGCGGAGCTGGCCCGGGTAGCCCGGCAATTTCCGGCCGGCGCCTTCCGGGCGGGAGGGCTCGTGGCGGCCATCCTCGGCGGGGCGCTCCTGTTCCTGCTCGCCATCAATGGACATGCCGAGCGCGTTTGGCAGGCGTACTTCTTCAACCTCCTGTTCTGGTGGGGCCTCGCCACAGGCGGCGTCATCTTCGCAGCCACCCAGAAGCTCGCGAAGGGGCATTGGGCGGGACTCGTCATCCGGCTCGGCCAGGCCTCGGTGGCGTTCCTTCCTCTCGGCGTACTGCTGTTCATCGGTACCTGGTTCGGCCGGGAGCATTTGTACAGCTGGCTCGCCGAGCCGCGACCCGATCTCGGCTGGTGGCTGACGCCCACCGCGTTTTACGTGCGGAACAGCGCGATCCTCGCCCTGCTCACGTGGCTGGCCTGGCGATTCGTGCACCGCGACATGAAGCCGGACCTGGCTGAGATCGCCTCGGGCAAGGCGGCCGACCTCGATCCAGCCGAGCAGGGACAGATCGCCAGCGCCGCGGCGATTCTGGTCGTCGCCTGGGCGTTCGGCATGAGCCTGGTGGCGTTCGACCTGGTCACGGCGCAGGCGCACAAGTGGGTCAGCAACCTGTACGGCGCCTTCTACTTCATGGGCAGCTTTCTGTCCGCGCTGATGTGGCTGGCGATCTTGAGTCTCTGGATGCGGCGCCGCATGGACCTGGGCGAGCTGTATTCCACCAAGCAGCAGCACGACCTCGCCAAGCTGTGCTTCGGGTTCACGGTGTTCTGGGCCTACCTCATGTTCGCCCAATACCTGGTGATCTGGTATGGCAACCTCCCCGAGGAGACGTACTTCATCTTCTATCGCCTATGGGCGTTCTGGCGGCCGGTCGGGATCGCGGTGTTCCTGATGGTGTTTCTGATCCCTTTCATCGGGCTCCTGGGTGTCAAACCGAAGCGCGCTCCGGCGTGGCTGTCGCTCATGGCGGTCGTGAGCCTGGCGGGGATCTGGCTGGAGCGCTACCTGGAGATCGTGCCTTCGATCAACCACGGCGCGGGGCCGGCCCTGGGGCTTCCCGAAGCGGCGGCGGCCCTTTGCCTGGGCGGTGTGTACGCCGCGGCGTATGGCTGGTTCGCCGAGCGCTACCCGATGGTATCGCCGCGTCTCGCGGCGGATACTCTGGAGCGGGAGCACCACTAGGAAGCGGCCATCCGGCTGCAGCCCACCTTGACTGGTCGCGATCGATGCGAGACTATCCCAAGGTGCCGGAGGGAGGCTGGATGCGATTCTCGTGGGCGAAGGCAGCCATTTGCGGCGTCGTGGTGGGCGGCGCCTGCAAGTCGGGATCCAGCGTTTCGAGCGGCTGCCAATCCACAGCGGCGAGCGCCGTTGTGCAGGCAACCGACGCCAAGCAATTCAACCCGACCCCTCTGCAGATCGGGCAGACGCAATCGGTGTGTTGGGAGAATAACGGGACCCTCACGCACTCCGTGACGTTCGACGCTCCGGATACCACGGATGCGACTCTGGCACCCGGGTACGTGGTGATCAAGGGGTTCGGCACGACGCCGGGAGATTTCACCTATCACTGCAAATACCACTCCACGATGACCGGTGTCATCCAGGTGCGCTGAACGGGATGACCGAAAGCCTCGAATCGTTTCGACACTTCCGCGAAAAGATGAACGCGGCGATCCTCGCGGCCGACAACCTCACCATCAACCGCTTCTTCGCCCTCGACACCCGGACCTACGAGACCGGGGCGCTGCCGGCGAAGACAAAAGAGCTGCTGGGACTCGTGGCCTCGATGGTGCTGCGGTGCGACGATTGCATCACCTACCATTTGGTCCGCTGCCGTGAGGAGGGGGTGACGACACCGGAGTTCTACGACGCGTTCGCGGTGGCCCTGGTGGTCGGCGGCTCGATCGTCATCCCACATCTGCGGCGGGCGGTGGCGCGGCTCGAGGAGTTGCCCGCACCGTGAATCTGTGGCGTGCCGCGGCGGAGCTCGCCCGCGCCGGATCGGGCGGCGCGCTCGCGACGGTGGCGCGGACGGCGGGTTCCACGCCCGTGCCCGTCGGGACTAAGATGGTCGTCGGCCCGGCTGGCCGGATCGCCGGGACCGTGGGGGGCGGCTGTGTGGAGGCGGATATCTTGGCGGCCGCGAGCGAGGCCCAGCGGATCGGCGCTCCACTGCTCCGAACCCACCACCTGAACGCCGATCTCGCGGGCGACCTGGGGCTGTCGTGCGGCGGCACCGTGGAGATTTTCGTCGAGCCGCTTCTTCCACTGACAGAGTATGTCCGGGTCCTCGAGCTGGCGGCGGCGGCCGAGACCGGCGTGGTGACTACGGCGGTCGCCTGGCCGTCGAGGCCCGAGAAATCCTTCGACCCGGCTCCGCCCGCGGCCAGCGCGCCCGCGGCCGCGCTGTCGGTTGATGGGCGGCTCGTGATCGAGCACCTCACCGCGCCACCTCGCGTTCTCGTGTTCGGGGCAGGGCATGTCGGCGCGGCGATCGCGTCTGCCGCGGCCGCTGCGGGGTTCCGGGTCTTGCTCATCGACGATCGCCCGGAGTTCGCCGACGCCACCCGGTTCCCGCCCAACATCAGCGTGCGAGCGTCCGGCGTGGATGACGTGCTCACCGACACGGTGCTCGGCGCGCGGGACGCGGTCGTCGTCGCCACGCGAGGGCATCGCCAGGACGCGGGGATCCTCGAGCGCGTGGCCGGGTCGGCGGCCGGTTACGTGGGTCTGCTGGGCAGCCGCCGCAAGCAAGCCGTGCTCACCCGCGCGCTCACCGCGCTCGGTGTGCCCGCCGAGGCCCTCGGTCGCGTTCGCGTCCCTGTTGGCCTGGACATCGGCGCGGAGACGCCGGAGGAGATCGCGGTGAGCGTGGTCGCGGAGCTGATCGCCTGGCGTCGTACAGGTACTACTGCTTCGTAACACGGCCGTCGCCATCCTCACCTGTGGCGCCCGCCGTGGCCCTTTTGCAGGGGGCCAGATGGTGCGTCGCAGCGTGTTCGTGGTGAGTTGCGGACTGTGCCTCGTGACCCTGCGTTCGAACGGCTGGGCCCAGGGGACTGACACGACCTCCGCCGCCAAACTCGGTCACGACTCCCTCGCCTCGGGTGTCACGCTCTCCGGGCGGTTGCTCCGGGTCCTTCCGGTGGATGATCCTCGCGCCGCCCTTCCCCTGAGTCCCGGGGTGGTGCTGCGCAGCGGGCCGGGAGAGGTGGGTATCGCCGCGGCACCGCAGCTGCAGATTCGCGGGGGGACCATCGGCGGCGCAGCGGCCTACGTTGATGGCGCGCCGGTCCGGTTCGAAACGCTGGGGTTCCAGAACCTCGTGCTTGGCGTCAATTCCCTCGGCCAGGTCGAAGTGACGACCGGCGTCCCGACGGTATCGGTCGCGGACGCGCGCGACGGTGTCGTCACCTACGAAACGCGAGCGGGGGGTCCGACCCTCGCCGGATCGGTCCATGCCGAGACCGACGGCCTTTTCGGCGACGGCTCCAGTGTGGGCTACAACCGGTTCGATGGGGAAGCCGGCGGCCCCTTTCCGGGCATCCGCAACCTGACCTGGTTCATCTCCGGGGGACTCACGGGCCAGGGCTCTCCCTACTACGGATCGGGCGCCGCCGATCAGCCGACGTTCGTGATGGGCGCGACGGATACCATCGTGCAGTACACCGACGGCAGTGGCAACACCGCCAACCAGGCGATCCCGACCTACATCCAGTACAGCGGGAAGTGCGGGGCCTTAGGGACATCGGGAAGCGCCCTCAACTCCAACTACGGCAATGACTGTCAGGGGCTGCAGCGTCCGATGGACTGGGCCACGCAGGCCCGGCTTCAGGGAAAGGTCCGCTTCTCGTACGGGGGCGGATCGAGTCTGGCGCTGACCGTCGTCGGGAGCGACCTGCAGCGGCGCTTCTTTCCCGGGGCGGTGATCGGCGCGCCCTCGCTATACGAGGGCGGGCGGACGTGGTCGCGGCTCTTGGTTGTGAACTGGAACCAGCGCCTGCGACAGGCGGGCGATCTCCGGCTCGATGTGAACATGTCCGTGGGGTCCGACAAGGTTCAGGAGGGACTCCTGCCGCCGCAGATCGAGGTGGACACGCGCGCGCCGGGACTGTGGATCGAGCTGTCGAAGCTCGACTTCGTGGGGCTCGACTCGATACCCTTCCCCCTGACCGACCAGATCATCCGCAATATCCGAACGAACAGCGGGCTGCGGGTGCCCTACCTGAACGCCACCAATCTCCGTAATGCCCAGCCGTTTCGTCTCAATCCCTTCGGGCTCTCAGATCAAGGCTGGTACACGCAAGGGTCGGACGGGTTGCTCTCGTTCGCTTCGGAGCGGCGGCTCAACGGGCGCTGGGCGGTCGCATGGGACGCATCGCAGGTTCATCACGTGGTTGCCGGCGTGGATGCCACGAAGACCGACTTGTCGGTGTACGCGTCCAACCTCCTCAGCCAGATCTTCATGAATGCCTACGTCGAGCACCCGAAGCGGATCGGCGCATTCGCTGCCGATCGGCTGGAGGTGGGTGACCTCGTCGCGGATCTCGGATTGCGCTATGACGGCTATTCCCCCGGCGGGGAGTTTGCGAATGTCCCGGGGCGCATCTTCACCAATCCTGCGTGGGATCCGGCGGCGGCAACTAGTGATGCTGCCTACCAGCAGTCCGTCAGCGCGGTGTTCACCCCTGGACGGATGCAAAGCTTCGTCTTACCCCGACTCCGGGCAGCCTACCGGATAGATCGTACCGTGCTGCGCTTGGGGTACGGTACGGTGGTAAGTCCGCCTGCCTTCAATGTCCTCTATGGTGGTATCAACAACGATCTTTCGTTCACCAGCGTCTCCAGCAATTTCGCACGCGACGTCGGCTTCCTGAAGCGGACGACCATCGAACTGGGCGTGCGGCAGTCGATTGGGGACAAGGTTGCCCTGGATGGGGCGTTGTACCGGCGCGGACTCAACCGCTACGCGTACCGCGTCATGCAATATGATGATCCAGCCAATCCCGGCAGTATCCTGAATGTGAATTCTCTTACGACCGTGGACCAAGGGACGGCGACCGGGGTGGATGCGGTGGCGGTGTGGACTCCGTCGAAGATCGTCACCGGCTCGGTGGCGTACTCTCTGTATCACGAACCTGAAGTACCCTCTGCGATCGGAAGTGCGTTGAGCGTCACGCTTCATGCTCTCAACATGACGGCGATTGTCCGCCTGCCGAGCGACTGGGAAAGCGGCAGTGTGTGGGGCACCTTGGGTCGCGACGTCACTGCAGCGGCGACCTATCGAGTGGCGAGCGGTCTGCCCTACAGTCCGTTCACGGGCGATCCGGTAGTCGGTCCTATCAATCCTGGCACAATGTTCAACGGTCCCATATTCCCGAGCGGCGGCGGCGAGCAGCTACCGGCCACTCAGGCGTTCGACCTGCGGCTCGCGAAGACCATCCACACAGGTCGCGTGAGTTGGCTCGTTTATCTGGATGCCCGCAATCTCTTCGCATTTAACAGTCAGATCGGTGCCTGGACGGCCACTGGCAACACTACCAATTCGCTGTATGAGCAACAACTGCTCGCGCCCGAATACTCGAACCTTCAGGTCGAGGCGCAAGCAAATGGGGTGACGCTTCCGGGCGGCGATATCGACTTGCGGCCTGATTGCTCGACGTGGACCGCCACGACGGGAGGCCCAGTGAATTGCGTCGCGTTGCGGCGAGTGGAGCAGCGATTCGGAAACGGGGACGGCGTGTATACGCTGAGCGAACAGACGCGCGCGCTCACGGCATTCTACGATTCGTTCTACGGGGCGTGGCGATTCTACGGACCTGGTCGGACTCTCCGGCTGGCTCTGGCGTTGACGTTCTAGCCCAAACCGTACCTACTGCGCTCGCTCGAGGAGCCGGCTCAAGGAGTCAGCGTTGACCGTCCCGGTGATTTCCACCCGCAACGATCCCACGTAACGCGCCAGCCGTTGGGTCGTGGTGCGGGCCGGCGCCGCCAGCCTCGCCATGTTTCCTCGATCCGCACCCGCGCGTTGCTCGTATAGCCGGATGGTGGTCCGCGAGTCAGGTGTCAGCGTGACCAGCACCATGGCCTGAGGGCCGGCGCTCGCCTGAACGCGGCCGATAGGGAGTCCCGGGATGGTGGCAAACGCTCCGCCCAGGAGCGCGCGTGCTGAATCGAGCGGGACGTCCGGCCACGTTGCGGCTACCTCGTCGGAAACCATCACCTGTCCCTGCGCGCCGGGATTGACCACAACGGCTTTGGCCGCCACCTCGTCGCGTGCCCCGACGGGATTGGCTGCCGCGACCGCCGCCGGCGACTGCCTGGACTCATTCCCGGGCGCCGGCGCGACGGGAGCCGCGCGGTTAGCCGCCAGCGCCGTCTCAGCGGGTGGTATTGCTGCGCGATCCACTTCTCCCGCTGACTGAGCGGTTGGGGTGGCATCGAGCTGGCCGCGGGACTCTGGCACTGCACGGCTCTGGTCTGTCCGAGCAGCCAGGTTGGTCGGCGCTGCCGGCGGTGCCGCGGCGACTGGTGCGGCCGACGGAATGGGACTCGCTGTGGCGACCGCTTCGCCCGGACGTGGACCTGGCCCCCGCAAATACCACCCCAGCCCGATCGCCAGCGCGATCGTCGCCGCCCATGCGAGTGGCAGATAGGGGAGCCGGCGACCGGAACGCGGCGCCAGCGCTTCCAGTGCCGGCATGGGGCGACCGGTGTCGGAGGGGGCGACCCGCTCGAGCAGTCGATTGGCCCGCTCGATCAGGGCGCGCTCTTCATCGAGGCGAGCGTGGCACGCGGCGCACCCGCCGACGTGGGCTCGTACGCGCTCCGCCTCGACGCCCGACAGCTGGCCGTCCAGGTAGGCGTGCAGCGTTCCCTCATCCACGTGCGACATGTTCACCCTCGCTTCCCGCTTCGTACGCTTCGACCAACCGGCGCCGCGCCCGGGCGAGAGTCGTGCCGATCGCGCTCCGCGCCAAGCCGGTGTGCGACGCGATGTCGTCGTAGGACCTGCCGGCGTCCCACAGCAACAACACTTCCCGATCCCGCGGTGTGAGCTGTTCCAGGGCCCGCCGGACCCGCCCCTGTTCCTCTTCCCCGGCCAGCGCCTCGTCCGGCGCCGGCGCCAGCGGCGCCGGCTCGCTCCGCAGCAGCGTGAGGTGGGCCCGTTCGCGCAACGCCCGCCGGGCATCATCCCGGGCCATATTCGCCGCGACCACGAACAGCCACCCCCTCGGGTTTTCGGGCTTGTGGACCACCGCCCGCGCGAACGCTTCCTGCGCCAAGTCCTCCGCGCGCTCGGCATCCCAGACCTTGCGGTACAGGAACCGCACGAGCGCGCGGTAGGTGCTGCGATAGATCGCGGCCAGGTCTTCAGCCATGACCGCCTCCCGTCACCGGAAATCTCTCACGACTTGCTCCAATTCTCCCGGCGCCCAATCGGCCTTGCCCGGCGACCCGATCTCGATCGTGACCCGGCTGCCGGCGACGCGGACGGCTGGGGAGAGACGCGCCGGCCCCAGCAGCTCAGGGAGCGCCCGCAACAGAGCAAAATAGGCGTCGCTGAACGCCGCCACCTTGATCACCGGCTGCCCGGCATCGCGCCGCACATCCGACCAGACGCTGTCGCGCAGCTCGAACAGGCGTCCCCCGAGGCGACGCGCCGAGCTTCCGGCGCTCGCGGCATCGATGCGGGCTTCGAGGTACGAGGCCGTCGGGGCGGCCGCCACCGTCCGTCTGGCCAGATCCCCCTCCGCTTGCGCCTGATTCACCGCTTTGGCGCTCACCTCGTCTCGCGGAACGGCCCGGCTCTGGGCCGCGACTGCCGTCGGCTCCTGCACCAGATACGCCGTGTACTCGGTGAGGATCCCGTAGCGCAAAGCCAGGTCGCGCAGCTCCTGCACCAGCTCAGGGCGCTCGCCGTGCAGGCGGATCTCTCGCGCCAGCGCGCCGGCCTTCCGCGCCGCCCAGAGCTGTTCGATATACCCCGCGTCTGGGGCCTCGCGATCCACCAGGGCGGTGCGGAACTGCTCGGTCCGCCCACCGCGGTCGCCGCGCGCGGAGACCGTCCGGTCCTCCGCTGGTCCACCCGAGAACCGGTAGCGCCCGAGCACAATGACTTCGTCCCCCGCGAACACGTCGGGTAAGGTCCCCGGCTGCACGTCATACAGCTCGACCCCGACGCCCGCGATAGCCAAGTCGGTCAGGACCGGCTCGGCGATCCGCGCCGCCAACGCCCCCACGGAGCGCTCGACCTCGTAATCCTGGCGAATGTACTCGGTGCTGCCGCGTCCCCGCTCGGTCAGGCGGTCCAACAGATAGGTGTTGACATCGTCGCCGATCCCGAAGGCGAACACGCGAGAGCGACCGCGACTCTGCTCGGCGCGGTCGACGATGCGCTCCGGATTGGATTCTCCCACGGTGGGCAGTCCGTCGGTCAGGAAGACCACGATGCCCAACGCCGCTTCCGCGGGCGGCATCCGGAACGCCTCCGCGAGCGCCCCCGCGATATTGGTCCCGCCTTCCGCCTGGAGGTCGGAAACCCAGGATTCCGCGCGACGCCGGGCGTCCCGCGTCAGGGGCGTCCAGTCCTCCGCAAAGCGGCGCACCCCTCCGGAGAAGGCGACCAGACGAAAGCGATCGCCCTCCTGAAGTGTGCCCAGCAGCTGCTGCAAGGCGGCCTTCGCCTGCGTGAGCTTTTCGCCGGACATCGAGCCGGAGATGTCCAGCACGGCCGTGATGTCCCGCGTCTGTCGCGTGGCCGCCGGTTGGGATCCGGGGGCCAGCAGCAGCATGAAGTAACCGTCCTCTCCCGCTGGGTGCTGGGTCAACAGTGAGAGTCCCACCGACGCCCGCGCGAGCGGCAGCAGCAGGTCGACGGTGCCGCACGTGCTGTCGGCGAGCTCGACTTCCAGCCGCGAGCCGTCGCGACGGGTCGTCACGCGGTGCGTTGGGGA
>Ga0335083_10008299_pt1 | contig 12698 bp, 11 predicted proteins | sample Lox_Sample_42_FD_206716 | JGI IMG/M metagenome (GOLD analysis project Ga0335083, IMG submission 206716) | Soil microbial communities from Loxahatchee National Wildlife Refuge, Florida, United States - Lox_Sample_4.2 | ecosystem: Environmental > Terrestrial > Soil > Wetlands | place: USA...
CCTGAAGTCCCACGACATGCTCGACTGCCTGCAGCTCGTGCACTGCCACCCGGGCAGCCAGCTCCAGGACATCCGCCGCGTGAAGGACGCCATCAACGAGCTGGCGCACGTGTACGCGGAGCTGAAGCTGATGGGTGCCGGTCTCCAGTACATCGACGTCGGCGGCGGCCTGGGCGTGGACTACGACGGCAGCGGAACCAACTTCTCGTCTTCGATGAACTACACGCTGAACGAGTACGCGAGCGATGTCGTGTACCGCGTTGCGAACGTGTGCAACGCCCGCCACATACCGCACCCGACCATCATCAGCGAATCCGGCCGTGCCGTCGCCGCCTACCACAGCGTGCTGATCTTCGATGCGCTGGGATCCTCCGCGCTCGACAAGTTCCGGGTGACCGGCAACGAGTTCGACGACTACCGGGGCGATACCGAACCCCCCGCCCCGGTGCAGGACCTGATGGTGGCCTACCGTTCGGTGAGCGAGCGGCGCCTGGTGGAGTGCTACCACGATGCGCTCACGGCCCGCGAGCAGGTGCTGCAGATGTTCAACCTGGGGCTGCTGTCGCTCGATTTCCGGGCGCTGGCGGAGCGGCTGTACTGGGCCACCTGCGCGCGGATCCGCGACGCCTCGCGCAGGCTCGAGCAGCTGCCCGAGGAACTCGAGGACCTGGAGTCGATCCTCTCCGACACCTACTTCTGCAACGTCTCGGTGTTCCAGTCATTGCCCGACAGCTGGGCCATCGATCAGCTCTTTCCCATCATGCCCATCCACCGCCTGGATGAGCGGCCGACGCGGACCGGAGTGCTGGCCGACATCACGTGCGACTCGGACGGCAAGATCGACCGCTTCGTGTCGCTGCGCGATGTCAAACGCGCGCTGGAGTTGCACGAATTGCGCGAAGGCGAGAAGTACTACCTTGCCGCCTTCCTGGTCGGCGCGTACCAGGAGACGCTGGGCGACCTTCACAACCTGTTCGGGGACACCCATGTCGTGCACATCCGCCTGCACGACGAAGGTGGCTGGTGGATCGAGGAGATCGTCAAGGGTGACACGGCCAACAAGGTGCTGGAGTACATGGAGTACGACGTCGCCGAGCTGGCACCCGCCCTGGCCCGCGACTGCGAGCGGGCGATCCGCGAAGGACGCATGACGATCGCCGAGAGCCAGGTGCTGAAGCGCTTCTATGACAGCGAGCTGGACGGCTACGCCTACCTGGAAGTCGCCGGTCCGTGACCACTGCGCGGACCACCGCCTCCTGAACCCCCACCGGCGCGACCCCGGACCGCGCGTAGCAACGGCACCACAGACATTCATGCAGTGTTGCGCGTCGCGCTGCGGCAGCGTGTTTGCTTCGAGCAAAAGCCGGGAGTAGCATTCCTGTCGCGTTCGTGTCCGCCATGGATGAGTACGCTGCCCGAATGTTGAGTGTTGCCTTCCCCCGCCCGGTACGTGTCATCCGTGCACGAACGAAGGTGCAGGCCGCTGGCCCCAGGCGCTGCGCATTGACTGCCGATCGTGTGCCTTGAAGCCTTGACCTGTTGGACTCCCGCTCACGCGCTGCATGCGACCGCTCCGCGCGGCTCGCCGCTGTACGCTTTCCCAAGAGAGACCTCCGGATGACGACGCTCTACGTGGGCAATCTGCCCTTCAATGCCACCGAGACCGACGTGAAGACCCTGTTTGAACGCCATGGCAAGGTGGAATCGGTCAAGCTGATCAACGACCGCGAGACCGGCAAGCCGCGCGGTTTCGGATTCGTCGACATGCCCCAGAACGAGGCGCAGGCCGCGATCCAGGCGCTCAACGGCTTCCAGATGAACGGTCGGCCGTTGCGCGTGAACGAGGCCCAGGAACGCCCGCAGCGCCCGCGCCAGGGCGGAGGCCCCTTCCGCCGCTGAACGCCCCGTTGCGCGCTTCGCCGGGCAAACTGTCCCGCCGCGTGCGAGGTGTCGCCTTTGCATGCGCGGCGCGCCGTGTTGCGACGCCACCCCTGTGGGGCTCCCGTCCACATGGTGTACGCTCTGGCAGCGCGTCAAAAAAGCCGCATTGACGAACCCGCCGCCCATGGCCAACAAGATCTCCACCCTGCTGCCGGTCGCGGCGGCGTTGCTCGCCGCCGGATTGCTGGCGGTCAGTTGTTCGACCACCAGCACTCGCCAGAGCACGGCGCTGGCGCTGGACACAGTGCTGGCGGGCGGGCAGCGATCCGAGGAGAACCGCGCGCGCGACCGGTACCGGCATCCCGAGGAGACGCTGCTGTTCTTCGGCATCCGGCCCGAGATGCGGGTGCTGGAGGTCTGGCCGGAACCCGGCTGGTACACGGAGATCATTGCGCCCCTGGTGCGGGAACGCGGCCATTACTACGCCGCGGTGATCGCGGCGGACCCGGGCAGCAAGTACGTCACGGAGCGTCTGTCGAGCTACCGGAGCAAGCTCGCCGAGCATCCCGAGTTGTACGATCACGTCGAGGTGGTGACCTTTCCGGCCGATGGCGGCGATGTGGTTCCCGCGGGGTCACTGGACCTGGTAGTCACCTTTCGCAACATCCATAACTGGATGGCGCGCGGGACGGCGACCCAGGCCTTCGCCACGATGTATCGCGCGCTCAAGCCGGGCGGCGTGCTGGGCGTGGTCGAGCATCGCGGCAATCAGACGGTACCGCAGGACCCGCAGGCCAAGAGCGGCTACGTCAACGAGGACTACGCGATCCGGCTGATCGAAGGCCAGGGGTTCAGGCTGGTGGGTGAATCGCAGGTCAACGCCAACCCACGCGACACCAAGGACTACGAGCAGGGAGTGTGGACGCTGCCGCCCAGTTACCGGCTGGGTGACAAGGACCGTGACAAATATGCCGCGATCGGCGAGAGCGATCGCTTCACGCTGAAGTTCATCAAGCCGAAGCTTTAACGCAGCGCGGCGAGACCGCGCACGACCGTTACCACATCTCCTTCAGGCGGGCGCTGACATCCAGCGTGGAGCCCTCGGCGGTGCTCTGTAACTGGGCATCGCCCATTCCGCCCGATCCCTGGAACGAGATGGCCTCGAGCTGCCTGAGTACCCTGTCGGTCAGGAAGCGGCTGCGGCCACCGTAGACGTGCGCATCGCCCTGCCGCGACTGGTTGGTCAGGTGGAACTTCAGCGGTGCCATCAGCAGCAGATCGTTCTGGGCACGGGTCAGCGCCACGTACAGCAGCCGGCGCTCTTCCTCGATGAGTTCCGCCCGGCCGGTCGCGAACTCGGACGGGAAACTGCCGTCCACCACATTCAGCAGATAGACCGTGTCCCACTCCATCCCCTTGGCGGAGTGGATGGTGGTGAGGGTCAGGTAGTCCTCATCCAGCAGCGGCTGGCCCGCCAGATCGCTGGTGGCGTTGGGTGGATCGAGTGTCAGCTCCGTCAGGAATCGCTCGCGCGAGGGATACCCGCCGGAGAGCAATTCGAGCTGATCCAGATCGCCCAGGCGCGTGTGGAAGTGTTCGTACAGGCGTTCGAAATGCGGCCGGTACCACTCACGGGCCTGGTGCACCTGACCCTGCCACTGCCGTTGCGGATCGGCGAGCGCGACCAGCAGATCGCACAACCTCTCGAAGGCATGCTGCGCCGCCGGAGGTGCGGCAAAGCTCTTGAGCGCGGTGAACGCGTTGCCGTTGGCTTCCAGGTGTTCCACTGCCTTGCGCGCGTTGGCCGGCCCCATGCCCGGCAGCAACTGCACGACGCGGAACGCGGCCAGCGTGTTGCGCGGATTGTCGGCCCAGCGCAGCACGGCCATCAGGTCCTTGATGTGGCTGGCTTCCAGGAATTTCAGTCCGCCGTACTTCACGTACGGGATCTTCCGCTTGCCCAGCTCCACTTCGAGAATGTCGCTGTGGCTCGAGCTGCGGAAAAGCACCGCCTGACGCTTCAGCGGCACGTTGGCTTCGCGGCGGCGCAGGATTTCGCTGCAGACGTATTCAGCCTGGGTCTGCAACTCATCGACGGTCACGATCTTGGGACGCACCCCCTGACCACGGATGGACAGCAGGTGCTTGCGGTACTGACGCGGCGCATCCGCCATCACTGCGTTGGAGACGTCGAGCACTTCCTGGCTGGAGCGGTAGTTCTGCGCCAGGGTCACCACTTCGGCGCGCGGCTGGAAGCGGTCCGGGAAGCCCAGGATGTTGTCCACCGCGGCGGCCCGGAAGGAGTAGATGGCCTGCGCATCGTCGCCGACGACGGTGAGGCCGAAGCCGTCCGGCTTGAGTCCCTGGAGGATCTGCGCCTGCAGCTTGTTGGTGTCCTGATACTCGTCCACCAGGATGTGATCGAAGTGGGCGGCCACGTGCTGGGCCAGGCGGGGCTCGGACATCATGACGTGCCAGTACAGCAGCAGGTCGTCGTAGTCGAGGATGGAGGCGCGCTGCTTCTGTTCGACGTAGGCGCGATACAACCGCGTGAGGTCGCCCTCCCACTGGGCGCACCAGGGGTACTGCTGCTCGAGGGTTTCCTTGAGCGTCTTCTGGGTGTTGACGCGGTAGGAATAGATCTGCAGGCAGGTTTCCTTGCGCGGGAAGCGCTGCTCCTTGCCCGCCAGGCCGAGCTCCTGGCGCAGGCCATCGAGCATGTCGGCGGAGTCGGCACGATCGACGACGCTGAACTGCGGATCGAGCTTGAGGTGCCGGGCGTAATGCCGCAGCAACCGGTTGCCCACTGAATGGAAGGTTCCGGACCAGCTCAGCCGCTGGCTGATGGCCTGGCTGATGCCACCGAGCGCTTCGTTCAGGGCCTTCTTGGCGATCTCGTGCGCACGCCGGCGCATCTCGGTTGCCGCCCGGCGAGTGAACGTCAGCATCAGGATCCGGCCCGGGTCCACGCCGTGGATGGCCAGGTGCGCCACCCGATGAGCCAGCGTATCGGTCTTGCCCGTGCCGGCGCCCGCGACCACCAGCAGCGGTCCGGCCCGGAAACCCTTGTTGTCCGGGAGCGGCTCGCCGTGGGTCACCGCCTTGCGCTGCGGCCCGTTGAGCTTTTCGAGATGTGACGTAGTTGGCATGTTCCGCGCCCGAATATACGGAACGCCGCCAGCGCCTGTCACTGCATACAGTCACGCCTTGAGAAAAAACTCCTACCGCAGGACGTTGCCGTCCGCATCGAGCACGCGCACCTCGCCCCAATCCAGCTTGCGGATGGCCGGCTCGATCACGGCCAGATCCCCCACGACGATCCAGGTCAGGGCATCGGGGTGGATCAGGCGGGTCGCCGCCGCCTGCAGCTGCGGCGGGGTGAGCGCGGTGACCTTGCCGACGAAATCGTTCAGGTAACTGTCCGGCAGCCCGTAAGTGAGGATGTCGGCGTAGGAGCTGGCCACTTCAGCGGAGGTCTCGTTGCTTCCCGGCAGCGTGAGCACCAGGTTGTTCTTGGCCAGACGGATTTCCGTATCGGTGGGCGCGCGCGTGCCCACCACTTCGCGCAGTTCCTTCAACGTTTCCAGCATGGACTCGGCCGTCTTGTCCGTCTGCACGGTGGCGCTGACCAGGAAGGGCCGCTGGCCCTTGGCGTTGATCAGCGCGGAGCTGGCGCCGTACGACCAGTGCTTGTCCTCGCGCAGGTTCATGTTGATGCGCGAGACGAAGTTGCCGCCGAACACGGTATTCACGGTCTCGAACGCAATGTCGTCCGGATCCGAGCGCGGCGGAGCCAGATGCACGGCGAACAGCAGCGATTGCTCGGCGCCGGAGCGATTGACGAGAAAGATCCGCGGGTGCGTCTGCAGTGGCACGGGCGGCAGCTGCTTCTCGGGCAGCGATTCGGCCGGCGCACGCCAGGCGGCGAGCCGCTGTTCGAGCAGCGGCTGGATTTCCGCGAGCGTAGTGTCGCCGACGATCAGCAGCGTCGAGTTATCCGGACGCACCCAACGGTGGTAGAACGATCGCAGCGCCTCGACCGACATCGCGCGAACGCTTTCCTCGGAGCCGATGCCCGAGAAGGGATTGGAGTAGGCGTGTCCTTCTCCATAGATCAGGCGCGGAAACAGTCGTGATGCGATGCCTCGCGGCTGCACCTTCTGCTGCCGGATTGCCGCGATGGACTGCTCTTTCAGGCGAACGAGCTCTTTCGCCGGAAAGCTCGGGTTGAGCAACACGTCGCTGAAGAGCTCGAGCGAGTCGGGCAGCTCGCTGCTGATGGCATTGAGCGCGATGTACGAGGTGTCCAGCGACGACGCCGCGTTGATCTGCGCGCCCAATGCCTCCGCGCGCGCCGCAATCTGCAGCGCATCGCGTCTGCGGGTGCCTTCGGTGATCATTGCCAGCGCCAGGTTGGAAGTACCGGGCGTGGCCAGACTGTCGGCCGCGTGACCCGCATCGACGATCAGGCTCAGCTGCACGACCGGTACGGCATGGCGTTCCGCGAGCACCAGCTTGAGACCGTTCGAGAGTGTCGCGCGCTGAAGAGGTGGCAGATTCAGAGGCGGAGCGCTGCCGACGTCCGGCAGTTTGCTTCGGTCCACGCCCGTGGTCGCGGCATGGTATTCGGGGACTGGCGTGACGTTCAGAACGAACAGACCGTCGGAAAGCCAGATGCGCGCTGCATTGCGCACATCCTCGCCACTCGCCTCACGCAGCCACCGCAGCGACTGCTTGTAGAAATCGGGCGAGCCGCCGTAGAGCTGACTCTCGCCGAGTATCGCAGCCTTGCCGCCAGCGCCGTCCACGCGCTCCACGGCGCGCACGAAACCGGCATAGGTGGAGACCTTGATGCGCCGAAGTTCGTCTCTCGTCGGACCTGACTTCAGGAAGCGTGCCAGCTCCTCGTCGATGGCGCGCTCGACTGCCGCCGGGTCGCCCTCGGGGCGGATCGTTGCGATCACCTGGAACTGCGAGGCGATCTCGAACGGACCGACGCCCACGCTGACGCTGGTCGCAGTTCGGTCGGTATAGACCAGGCGCTTGTAGAGGCGGCTGTTGATCCCCCCGGCCAGCACTTCCGCGGCGAGTTGCATGAGGGTGAAGTCCCGCGTGCTGTAGCCGGGAATGTTCCAGACCATATAAACACGCGGCTGCGGCACATGGTCCTGCAGGGTCGCGCGCTTTTGCCCGTTCATCCGGGCGACCCAGCTCTGCGAGCGCTTCAGCAGCGGGCCGGGCGCGATGTCGCCGAAATAGCGTTCGACTTGCGCGCGTACTTCATCCGGCCGCACATCGCCCGCAACCACCAGCACCGCGTTCGCGGCGCCGTAGTAGGTGCGGAACCAGGTCTTCACATCCTCCAGCGAGGCCGAATCCAGGTCGTCCATGGAGCCGATCGTCGTCCACGAGTACGGATGGCCGGCGGGCCAGGTGCTGGCGGCGATCAGCTCGTCCACCTTGCCGTAGGGCCGGTTCTCCCCCTGGCGCTTTTCGTTCTGCACCACGCCGCGCTGCTCGTCGAGTGTCTTCTGGTCGATGGCGCCGAGCAGGTGACCCATGCGGTCGGACTCGAGCCACAGCGCGGTATCGAGCGCGTTGACCGGCACGTTCTCGAAATAGGTCGTGCGGTCCAGCCAGGTGTTGCCGTTCATCTTCGTTCCGCCGGCCGCAAGCAGCGGACGGAAGAACTCGTCGCGATGATTCTCGGAGCTGGCGAACATCAGGTGCTCGAACAGATGCGCCAGGCCGGTGCGGCCGACACGCTCGTCCTTGCTGCCGACGTGATACCAGATGTTGACCGCGACGATGGGGGCCTTGTGATCCTCATGCACGATGAGCGTGAGCCCGTTGGGCAACACGTACTTCTGATATGGAATGTCTATTTCAGCCAGTGCATCCTCATCCACGGCACGGGCAGACGGCTGGACGCCGAGCACGACCACCGCAAACAGAGCAGGCAACAGCGCCTTACGCATGTGCCGTGCTCCGCTGCGCATCGGCGCGCATCCAGTCTGTCAGCTCGCTGAGCGCCAGTTGTTCAGCCACCTGCGGCGCCGCGCCCGTATGGAGCAGCAGGCGCCGGCCCGGCAGCCCGAGAAACGCGTCGCACGCCGCCGGGCGCGCGGCTTCGTCTCCAGGTTGATGGCCGGGATGGCGCGTGTTGTCCGACTGCCGCAGCGCGAGCCTGGACTGCCGCTGCGACTCGGGGAGCCGGCACAGGATCTGCGCAATCGATGGCGCGGGATCCGGCAGCGCTGCCTGCAGGGCCGGCTCGTGCTCGCCAGACCTGAAGTTGCCTTCCAGCACGACACCACCTGCGCCGGCCAGGCAATCCTGGAGACAGGCGAACACGATGGCGAACGCGGCATCGCTGAGCTGGCGCGACGGCACCGCACGCGGGGCCAGCACCCGCAGCAGCGGCTCCTTGATGGAATCCTTCGCCAGCAGCGGCAGGTGCAGACTGCGCGAAAGGGCGCGCGCCAGCGTGGATTTGCCGGTGCCGGGCAGGCCGGTGACGAGGATCAGTCGGGAATGGCTCATCGCGCTAGTTTAGTCGGGCCCGCGGGGTAGCTGTGCGTGGGAGCGCTGTACCCTTTGAGGGGTGCGCAGTAGGCTGCGTTCCCCATGAAGCCCGAAAAGCAGTCCGTGCATTTCCGTGGTCGCGTGGTCACCGTCACCACCGACGAGGTGATCCTGCCGAATGGCCATCGCGCCGAGCTGGAGGTGGTCCGGCACCCCGGCGGCGCGGCGGTCGTGGCCGTGGATGCCAGTCAGCGCGTGTGCCTGTTGCGCCAGTACCGGTACGTGGGTGGAGGCTGGTTGTGGGAGTTGCCCGCGGGCAAGCTCGAACCGGCGGAACCCCCGCTGACCACGGCGCAACGCGAGCTGGTGGAGGAAGCGGGCGTGAGCGCCGGGCACTGGCATTCCCTGGGCTCGGTATTGAGCTCACCGGGCGTGTTCAGCGAAGTGTTGCATCTGTTCCTCGCCACGGGGCTGCAGCCGGCCCCGCAGGCCCATGAGCAGGCGGAGGTCATCGAGGTCCACTGGGTGCCGTTCGAGGATGCCTGCCGGTGGGCCCTGGATGGCACGTTGCGCGATGCCAAGTCGGTGATCGGGCTGTTGCGGGCGCGGCATGCGCAGGAGCAGCTCCCGGCGGATGCCGCGCCGGGTTACGGCACGGACAATCCGTGACGGCGGTCTAGGAATCGCCGCGCCGCCGGCCGTACCGTACGGTTGCCGGCTCAGGCCGGCCACGATTGAACGTAATCCATGGCTGACTTCAAACACCGATCCGAACCGGGCGCCGCGCCCGAGGACCCGCAGCCGGGGCAGCGGCGGCGCATGAGCCGGATAGTGCACGATCACAAGGGCAACGCCAGCGTGCAGTGGCGCGATGCGCCGGATGATTACGAGCGGCCGAAACTGGAGATCGAGAAGACTCCGGCGGGCGCGCAGCGCGGCCTCGACATCGGCTCGCTGGCGCTGCAGAACGAAGACACCCATAACCCCTACACGCGCGTTCCGGACCTGAATCGCCGGGCCAGCGGCAACACGACCCGCACCGACCTGCGCAAGCTGTCGGCGTGGATCAAGATGATGCGCGAGCTCGAGGAAGCGAAGAAGCGTAACGGCGGCGAAGAAGGCGGCGACGAGAGCTGAAGCCTCTCAGGCGGTGCGCTCGATGTGCGCGACCTTGCGCGCGTTGCTGAGCCGGTAGAAGCGGCGCAGCTCCGCCAGCACCTCCCCCTGCGAACGACCCCGGGCCCGCCGCAGCGAGCGTTCCAGCCGCCTGCAGAAGCGCTCGGCGTAGCCGGACGCGGCGCGATACAGTCCCACGCGCCCCGCCGCGAGTTGTGGATCGATGCGCGTGCGCTCGAACAGCAGCCGCAGCAGTTCGGCGGGGAAGTGCCGCGGGAATTGCTGGCGCATCAGCCAGAAGCTCGCCACGTACTTGTCCACCTCGGCCTGCATCTCCAGTTCCAGCAGCGAAACGGGCTTGTCGTGGCCGGCATTCCAGGCCAGGTACAGGAAGTGGCTGACCCCTTCGAGCGCGGTCCAGTAGTCGGCCACGTTGCCGTGGTGAAGACTCTGCATGGGATCCGCATCCTCCAGTCGCGCCAGCAGCTGGGGGTCCAGATACAGGGCCATCGCGATCTCATCGCCGGCGCCCTCTTCCGGCTGTGCGACGATGAGTTCCTCATCAGTGGGACTTCGGCCCTGTGCGCACGCGGGCAGACAGGCGCGGTCGGTCACGAGGAAGTCGTAGACGTTGTGAGCGACGCTCACATCGTAGATGCCACCGATCAGATCCTGCAGGCGCTTCAGCAGCATGGGGATCAGTGGGCGAAAGTGACTCCGCCCGGCGCGGGTTCGACGCCCAGTCGCCGCAGGATGTCGTAGCAGCGGCGGCTGCCGGTCTTCAGCCAAACCTCGTACAGACGCAGGATGTCCTCGTCCGTATGCGTATAGGCCGTCTCGCTGACTGCGTTGAGCGCATCCACCATCGGCTGGAATTTCGCCGCGAGCTCGCCGAATACGGCGCCGAGCACGCGGCCCCGGCCGCGCGCCAGGCTGTCCGACAGCGTCGCGTAAGCACGGCCGCCCATCGCGATGTGATAGTCGATGTCGATCAGCTTGCGGGCAAAACTGCGCGCAAAGAATCCGGCGATGAACAGGGAGACATCGCCCAGGCGCTGCAGGCCGCGATTGCGCTCATCGCGCGTGGGCGCTTCCAGCGCCTCGGCGAGCATGACCACCAGTGGCTTCGTGCGAGTGCCCTGGGGAGTGTTCTCGTACAGGGCTTCCGAGCGGGAGAACAGCGTCAGCAGGTTGACGACGTAGTGCTCGGTCTGGTCCTCGACTTCCACGCGCTGCTTCTCCAGCGCGCCGTGGAGCTCGTCCTTGAAGAACTCCCGCAGGTTCGCAACGGGTACGACACGCTGGGCGGATGGGCCATCAGGCATGACTCAGGTCTCCTTCAGGCGCATGCGCCTGTTCACTGAATCGGCAGCCGGCGCTTGCAGTTCACTCCCGCAGGGCGCGCCATTCCGTGATCCGATGCTCCCTTTTCAAGGTAACGCGCGGCAAATGAAACGGTTTCACGCGTAGTGCGAACCAGTAGCGGGTGTTGGCACCGTGAGGGTGACTCTGCCAACACGCCCTGGAGCGCGGGATGGATGCCCGCGCATACGTAGTGTCCGCAAGGATCAGGCGCGCGGGCCAGGGAACGCTGCGTGACGCAGGGCGCGCGGGTCAGGCGCCCATGCGGTCGGCGAGTTCGAGGCAATCGCGCACGCTGAGGTCGGCGGCGAGCAGGCCGGAGGGCCACAGCACGGCGCTGCGGTTCATCCAGGCGGTGCGCAGACCGACCGCGCGGGCGGCGGCGACGTCCAGCATGGGATCATCCCCGACATACAGCAGCTGCCCGGGCTCGACCTGCAGTTCGCGCGCGAGCTGTTCGAAACAACGTCGGTCGGGTTTGGCGGCGCCGACGCCGCGCGCGTTGAGGGAGATCGAGAAGAACTGCGTCAGCCCGATGCGGCCAAGGTCGGCATTGCCGTTACTCAGCGTGCCGAGCGGGAACCGCGCGCGCAGGCGTTCCAGGCCCGGAAGGACGTCCTCGAACAGATCGATCTGGTTGCGGGCCGTGAAGAAGATCTCGAAGGCGCGCTCGGCGATGTCCTCGTCGTAACCGAACTCGCGCGCATGCTCGGCCAGGGAGGCAATGCGCAGGTACGTGAAGTCATGGGCGCGATGCGGCTCGCGGGCCGCCAGCTGCTGGCGCGCCAGGCGCATGTCCTCCAGCGACAGGCGTTGCGGAATCCGCGGACAGTGCTCGCGCATCCACTCGATCCAGCGCTCCTCGGCCCGCGCGATCACCGGCTCGACATCCCACAGGGTATTATCCAGATCGAAAGCGATTGCCCGCACCGTGTCCCGCATGTCCCACCTGCGCCGAAGTCCGCTACGGGATTGTACGCCGGTCACGCGGTGCGACGGCTGGGAGGGCTCGTGTCGGACCTGAACCTGATCATCGGCAACAAGAATTACTCCTCGTGGTCGTTGCGGCCGTGGATGCTGCTGCGGCATCTCGGACTGCCTTTTCGCGAGACTCTGGTGACGCTCGACACGCCCGAGTTCAAGGACCAGATCGCGCAGTACGGACCCAGTGGACGCGTGCCGGTGCTGCTGCACGAGGGTCTGTCGATCTGGGACTCGCTCGCCATCTGCGAGTACCTGGTGGAGCTGACCGGGCGCGGCCTGCCCACCGAGCGCGGCGCGCGTGCCGTGGCACGCTCGGTCAGCGCGGAGATGCACTCCGGATTCAGCGCCCTGCGTGCGCAATGGCCCATGAATGCGCGGGCGCGCAACCGGCGCACGCCGATCACCGCAGCGCTCAAAGCCGATCTGGAACGCGTGCAGGAACTCTGGCTGGACTGCCGCCGCCGCTTTGGCCAGCACGGGCCGTGGCTGTTCGGCGAGTACAGCGTGGCGGATGCCATGTATGCGCCGGTGGTCTTGCGCTTCAACAGTTATGGACCCCGATCGTACGCGGAGCAGATCTCGCAAGACGCCAGCCGCTATGTGTCGGCTGCCCTCGAGGACCCGCATTTGCAGGAATGGATCGCGGCCGGCGAGAAGGAAACCTGGACTCACGCGCATTCGGAGGTCGGCTGATGGAGCGGGTCGAGTACAGGTTGGTGCGCCAGCGCCTCGCGCTCGGCCTGGGTTGGCTCAGTCTCGCCGCGCTCGGGGCAGGTGCCACGCACGCGGCAGGCGCCACGCACGCGGCAGGCGCCACGCGCGCGGCAGTT
>Ga0335083_10008300_pt1 | contig 12698 bp, 6 predicted proteins | sample Lox_Sample_42_FD_206716 | JGI IMG/M metagenome (GOLD analysis project Ga0335083, IMG submission 206716) | Soil microbial communities from Loxahatchee National Wildlife Refuge, Florida, United States - Lox_Sample_4.2 | ecosystem: Environmental > Terrestrial > Soil > Wetlands | place: USA: Florida...
CGCCGACAGCACCGGCAATCCCACCATGGCGGACGCGGCCGCCCACCAGGCGATTGTCACCAGGTACCCGATCTTGCTGCCGAACCGGTCGATGAACTTGCCCGCGGCCAGATAGCCCACCGTATAAGCCAGCGTGAACGCCCCCGTCAGGTCGCCGTAATTCTCGGCGGTGAAGTGCATCTTGTCGCGCAGGGTTGGCCACAGGTTGGATAGGAAGACGCGATCCAAATAGGTCAACGTCGTTCCCAGGAACAGCAGCGTCAGAATGCGCCAGCGCATCGAAGCGGCTTGAGTCGGCGCCACGGCTCATTTTATTACAGATTTTAAGGCCTTAAATCAATCACCTGGCCGGCAGTTTTGGCTAGGAACTGCTCGTGCCGAGCAATCCACCAGTTCGCCAAGATCGGATTTACAACAGGGTAATCCTGCCCCCCTTTTTAGGTTGACAGCAATGACCCTACATCGGTGCAGGAGGCGCATGGTTTGGGGAGGGCGAGAACCGGGTCATGTGTTGCCGGCTTGGGGCCCGATCGCGATTCTCCATCCGAATGGCCGCGGCCGGGAACGGAAAGACTGGGGCCGCCGGCCCTTACCGCCCTGCCGCCTGCGTCATCTTCCAGATGCTGGACCGCACCTCGTGTGTCCACGCCATCACGGATCCATCCGCCGTCCAGCCCTCGTAGTGAAAGTCGACCGGCAAATCGAGCGGTATCCTCGTCATGCGCCCCGTGGCCAGATCGACCAATCCCGGCTGGTAGGACCACGAATCGAGCGACGCCAAAGGCACCGCCAGCTTGCCGTCCCGAATCCCGCTCGCGGTGATCGGTGACTGAATCAGATGGAACGGACCGTTGACCGGAATCTCTCTTTCGCCGCCCCCATCGAGCCGCACCTCCACCAGCCGCGTCCTCCCGCTCTCGACGATGTGCACCAGCAGAGATCGCCCGCCGGGCATCACCGCGACCGATTCGCCGGCGTGAATCTTCCGCGGCTTTCCGTCCGCCATCGCAATCGCCCAGATGTTTCCCGCGGCGGCGCAGTATAGGGTGTTGCCGTCCGGGCTGGCGGCCAGCGACACCGGCTCGCCCTCATCGAATGCGATGCGCCGCGCGATGCGGCCGCTGGAGAGACTGGCGATCGCCAGCGTGCGGTGCGGCGCCGGTCCGATCGTGCAAGCCACCCGATCGGCTCCCAAAATCTCGGCCGGGTTCGAGGTTTCCTCCGAGGTGTTGATCAAGGGAGCCGCCTCCTTTCCGGCCTCCATCAGCATCAATCGCGAGCGGCCCGCGCGCCGCGCCGTCACCAGCGCGCGCCCGTCGGGCAGGAAGACCGCCGATCCCCCGTGCACAGCCTGGCTTGGTAAGCCGCCAATGACGCTGGCCGGTCCGCCCGCCGGTGAAAAGCGAAGGATGTGGACCGGGTTGTCCCGATCATCCAGATAGACCGCGCCGTCGCGGCTGGAATCCAGGCAATCCACCGATTCCTCCGTAGTGAACAGGACGCGCGGTGAACCGCGTCCGGAAGCCGGCAGCGATACGATCTCTGTCAGATCCTCCGCCCTTCTTGCAAGGAGCACCGATTTGCCGTCGTGACTCACCGCCAGGCCCGCCGTCGAGGAGTCGTCGGCTGCTCCCGTATTAAGCCGGCGCAATTGGCCGCTGTCGAGGTCCAGAATGTATATGTGGACCACGCCCTGCTGGCCAGACGCCAGCAGTTCTCCAGAAATCACCGCATGGCGGCCATCGGGAAAGACCCGAGCCTGAGCGTAGATGGATCTCACTTTGACCGGAAAACTCTGCAGGCGGCCGCTTTCGGGCCAGAAGCGATAGACCCGGAGTTCGCGCTCGGCGCTCAGACGCACCACCAACAGGCTGCCATCGCGCAGCGGTTCGGGCAGCTCCGCATCCTCCAGAACGGATTGCTCTTCGCCGCCCAGGGCCGGCACGCTGAAAATGCCCATTGGGACGTCCGCCTGGCGATCGAAATAAATTCTATTGCCGTCGGCCGACCAGTTCAGTTCCACCACGGGCCCGCCGTTGCGTTTGTGAGTCAGGATGGCCCAGTTGCCCGTATCCGGTTTCATCACCGCCACCTGGGTAAGGCCTCGCTCCATTGCCACGAACGCCAGGGTATCGCCATCCGGCGAAATGCGCGGCGTCATCGCCACCTCGGGACCGCCCAGCAGCAGCCCGGACCAGGAGCCTCCCGAACTGCCCGCAAACCCGCGCCACCCCAGCAGCGCGATCGCCGCAACGGCCAGCGCCGAAGCCCCTATCCACGCCAGGCGAAACCAGACGGGGCGTCGCGGCCTGGCGGGCGCCGCCGGGACAGCGGGTTGTTCCACCGCCCATAACAACGCGGCTTTCAGATCGCGAGCCGTCTGGAACCGGTGGTCGGGGTCCTTGGCGAGGCATCGCTTGAGGATCCGGTCGAGCGGCAGCGGCGTCGGGAGCGGCGCGGGCTCGCGCTCCAGAATCGCCGCCATCACGCCCGCCGCACTCCCGGCTTCGAAAGCACGCTTCCCCGTCAGCATCTGGTACAGCACGCAGCCGAAGCTGAACAGATCGCTGCGCGCGTCCGCGTCCTTCCCCTGCAACTGCTCCGGCGCCATGTATTGCAAGGTCCCTACGATGTGTCCCTGCCTGGTCAACTCCGTCACCGTCGGATCGGCTTCTTTGAGAACGAGGCCTGTTTTCTTTGCCAGCCCGAAATCCAGCAGCTTGATTCCTTGCTTGGTAAGCAGGATATTGTCGGGCTTCAGATCGCGGTGGATGATGCCTTTTTGGTGTGCGGCGTCCAGCGCATCCAGAATCTGCGTTGCGTATTCGACGGTCTTCTCGAGTGAATAGGGACCTTGCAGCGGCGCCCCCTTGACGAACTCCATCACCAGGTAGCCCGCGCCATCCGGCAAGGTGCCTACATCGTAAAGCTGGCAAATATGCGAATGATTCAGCGTCGCCACCGCCCGCGCCTCACGCTCGGAGCGTTCGGAGAATTGTTCCTTGGAAACCTTGATTGCCACCACGCGATCGAGACGTGTGTCGCGGGCATGGTACACGTCGCCCATACCACCAGCGCCGATGGGGGCGACGATTTCGTACGGTCCGAGCCTGTCGCCGGCGGAAAGATTCATCTTTGGAGTTCGTTCCATTGTATCCGAGGATGGAACGACGGCCCTGAAGTACGGCGTCACGACTCCTGCCGACCGGGTGCGGGCCACTCGACGGGTTGCCTGTCACCTCCGCAACAAGCACTCGAACCATGTTTTCTGCCTGGGCCCATCGCAGCGCGGATACTGAATCCGATCGCAGTGGTTGCGCAAACGGGGAAATCCCAGCGCGGCCGCAAGAGAGCGGACGGCCACCGGCCGCCCTCCTGCCTCCGCCTCCTGCGTTAGAAGTTGTACTTCAGCGCCATCTGGATCTTCCGCGAGCCGCTGACCACGTCGTCCTTGATGCGCCCGAACGTGCTGCTGGCCAACGACGTTGTGGGGTAGCCGAAGGAAACCGAGTTCGTCAGATTGGTCGCTTCCGCGCGAAATTCCAGCCTGTGCCGTTCTGTAATCCGGAATCGCTTCAGCAGCGACATGTCCATGTCCTTCAGCCATGGCTGCTGGAAGCCATTCCGTCCCATGTTGCCCAGCGCGCCCGCCGCCGGAATGGCGAACTTCGCGATCTGGTCCGAGGTGAAGTACCAGATATACCCGCTCGATGGATTCTGGAACGGCGTTCCCATCGTGGCACTGCACCCGCTGCAATTCGCCGGGCTCGTGACGACGCTTGAAAACGTATACTGACCCGACCAGATGGTGAACGGCCGCGGACTGAAGACCGTGAGAAATCCCGCCAGCTCCCATCCGCCCACGATCTGGTTGAGAACACCGGAAGCGCCGCGCAGCAGCGGCTTGTTCTTGCCGAACGGCAGCTCGTAGGTCCACTGGCCTTGTATGGCGTTGCGCCGGTCGAAATCCGATAGCGCGTAATTGCCGTAGCGGTTATGCAGATCGAACGGCGTATCGCCCGCCGATTGCGCCGTACCCGTGCTGACCACCGTCGACGTCGGATCGAACGATCGCGTGTCCATCGACTTGGAAAGCGTGTACGAGAACTGGAACGCCAGGCCGCTCGAGAGCGCCCGCTCCAACCGGATCTCCAGACCGTTGTAATGCGAGTAGTCGTTGGAATCGATGACGTACGTCCCGCCCATGAACTGCGGATACGGAACGAAGAAGTACGGGCTGAGCCCGGCAAGCTCCGGCATGGTTTTCCCGTTCTGTACCCGCTGTCCGACGGCCGAAGCCAGGCTCGCCACCGAGTTCGTCGACAGGTTGCTGGCATACAACCGCCGCACCATGTCGGAGCCGGTCTCGCCTGTCTTCAAACGCGAATCCTGCGCCAGCAACTGGTTCATCAGGGCGCTCTGGCCGCCCGCCGCCACCGTTTTGAACGCGTCCAGGAAACCGTTGGATTGGATGTTCTGGCCGAAATCGTCGAGATTGTACGCTCCCAACAGGTGCAGAGCATGGCGTCCGATGTAATCGACCTCCAGTTTGGTGGCGTGGAAGATCTCGTACTGGAATCCAGCCCCGTACATATGGGTCTTGGGCGGCCGGTAACTCGGATCCATCACGTAGATGGCGTTGGTGGTATCGGACGGCGGAGTGAGCAGCGAGTTCGGCGCCGTCGGCGGAGCCAGTGTCGGCAATTGGGCGAGCCGGCCGCCCCCCTGCCCGAACGCCGTATTGGCCACCGTATAGGTGCTGCCCGGCAGGTTCTGGAAGATTTTCGAAGACAGCAGGAACGTATTGATCCGGTCGTCGGCCAGCCGGTAATTGGCGCGCACAGACATCTTGCCCTTTCCGGTCGGGTCCCACGCGACTCCCAGCGACGGCTGAATGCCCGAATAATAGCTGTTGTAGAGGGAGCCCGACTGCCATGTCAGCGAATTGCTGGGCGACGTCCCGATCGTAACCGCCTGGTTGGCGTGCTTGATCATGCCATTGGCGTCGGTGGGCGTTAGCTGGATTTCCCAGCGCAAGCCGTAATCGACCGTGAGATTGCGGCTCACCTTCCAGTTATCCTGCGCGTAAAAGTCCAGTTCGGGATAGCGGGCGTCGAATCGATACGTCGTCCCGGCCGGCGCCCAGGAGTTGCCGTTCTGCGCGACGAAGCCCTGGTAGATATCGCCGACTCGGCCCAGCAGGTTGTTGATCATGCTTTGCAGCGTGGGCAGGTCGTAGCTCTGGTTGAGCTGGTTGGTGGCGGGCAGGTTGAAAGCCACCGGATCGACCGAATTGACGCTCGTGGAGAAGTCTACGATCGGGGTCACGTCCCAGCTGCCCACCGAGCCGCGCTCATCCTGGTGCCGCACCAGCCGCAGGTTCGCGCCGGCCTTGAAATTGTGCGCGCCCCGGACATAGCTGAAGTTATCGACGGCCTGATAGGTGGTGATGGTGCGCAGGTTCCCGATCGCGTCCGTGAACGGGAACGTCGTCTGCGAATACCAGGAGATATCGGGAATGGTGCCGCTGGCTCCCGGCGTGACGAAGTTATAGACGTAGTGCTGCTCGCCAACCACCACCTCATTGGTCGTGCGCGCGGTCGGGCTCCAGCGCCAGTTGAAGGCCAGGTTGCGCGGGCTGCGGGTGGTATTGACGGTGCACGGGCCGCCCGGGAATCGCGGCTGGCCGCCGTTGGTCTGGTCGCAGTCGGTGTCCTCCTCCGCCAGGTAGACGCGCGCGAAGAGGGTTTGCTTGGGCGTCAGCACCTGGTCGATCTTGAAAACCGTATCGCGGTTGCGCTGCCCTTGCGGCGCCACGTAGGTGAAGCCCGCGAGGTTGAGTCCGTCCCCGACCGTGAAGTTGTTGGGCAGCGGCATGGCATTCACCTGCTTCATCACCTGCGGATCCAACCCGCCATGCTGCGGGTCGTTGCCGGTCACGCTATAGGTGCCGATGTTGAGGCCCGGGAGCGGATTGCCGGCCGCATCGACGGAAGCCCCGGCAACCGCATACGGAAGGTTGCGCCCGCCCACCACGTAGCGGAAGTTGCCCTGGCGCGCCTGCGCCGTGTATACGGTGCTGGTGAAGGTGCCCGTCTCATGCGTTCGCAGATACTGAAAATTCACGAAGAAGAAAGTCTTGTTCTTGCGAATCGGCCCGCCCACGCTGAATCCCGGGATCTGCTGCACGAACTGCCGCTTGCCCACCAGGTCCGTGTTGTTCTGCCACTCGTTGGCGTTGAAGCGCGGCGTCCGGTAGAAAAAAAACACCGTCCCGTGGAATTGGTTGCCGCCCGAGCGCGTGGTCATCGATACCTGCCCGCCGCTGTTGCGCCCCCACTCCGCCGTGCCGTTGCCCGTCATGATTTGCAGTTCGGAAATCGCGTCCGGATTGGTCTGGGCCGGCGTGGTATTGGAGCCGCCGTAGCTGGCTTCGTTATCGTCAATGCCGTCCAGCGTGTAATTCCAGGCCCGGTCGCGCGCGCCGTGGATGTAGATGCCGCCGCCCGCCATGTTGCCATCGGTCGGCACCACCCCGGGCTGCGTATACACCAGGTCGAGGGGACTCCGCTCGCGCGTGCCGACGATGGGAAGGTCCTGGAGCATTTGCTGCTCGATCACCGATCCGAAATTCCCCGACGTGCTGGTCTGCACCAGCTCCGCCGCCCCCGAAACCTCGACCGCCTCGGCGCTCGCCCCGACTTCCAGCCTCGCGTTCACCGTCGAGGGCTCGCCGATAATCACGTGGTTTCCGGTGGAGGCGAATTTCTTGAACCCCTTCGCCGTGATGTCCACGCGGTAATCGCCCACCTGCAAGGCTTCGAACACATATGTGCCCGCCTGCGTCGTGGTGGTGTTGAAGGTCACGCCCGTCCCTTCGTTGGTCAGGACCACCTGCGCTCCTGGTACCACCGCCCCGGTCGCATCCAGAACCGTCCCCACCAGCCGGGACGTTGTTCCCTGCCCCCAGAGTCCCATGCACGCTGCCAACAACAGCACGGCCGCGCCTACGCACTTGCGCATAGCTCACCTCGGTCAGATTGAAATTCCGAACTCACCCGATACCCCCCCGGCTACGACGGCCGGGCTTGGACGGGGGCATCGCCCCCGATTGGAGATATAGAGAGAGTATGACGAAATCCCCCCCCGATCAACCCCCGGCCGCGAGATCGGTATTTCACCGCCCCGTCATTCCACACCCCCGTCCGCCGAAGTCAGATCCTCGTTATGTCAACGCTGAGCTCTTGGGCATGGCGGCTTCACATCACCCTGCGCCCATGGGAGTCGGGCTTCCATTCACCTTGCGCCGGCACCGGGGACCCTCCCGACCGGCGGCACCCAGAGAATCCGCCACCCATTTCCGCCGTTCCCTAATAAAATCCCCTTCCCCTCCAATCACATCCGTCGCCGAATTTCAGACTCCAGACCCACCCCGTGGTACATCTGGAATCGGAAGCGAGATGCCGCGCCCACTACAACCCGCGCCCGGCCGCTTCCCCCTGTGTCCACCCGTTGCGCCGCGGACCAAAAACACCAAACGAACCCATTTTTCGCCCCAGTCCATACAAAACACACCTACTTACACGCCACAAAACGAACCCAAAAACTACCCGTCGAATCCCTCCGCACCACCACCCGCCGCTGGGTTTGACACCCCTGTTTCGCGCCTGTTAGCCTGTGTCTTCATGCCAGAAGCCCCGTCGCTCCGCGCAACGCCCTTGAACTCTGTCCATCGCGCGTTGGGAGCCAAAATGGTCGATTTCGGCGGCTGGGATATGCCCGTCCAGTACACTGGCATCATCGACGAGCACAACGCCGTCCGCAATTCCGCCGGGATCTTCGATGTCTCCCACATGGGAGAGATCGAAATCCGCGGACCGCAGGCCGAAGCTCTCACCGATTACGTCACCACCAACGCCGTCGCCAAACTCAAAACCGGCCAGGCGCACTATGCCGGCCTGCTGTATGATCACGGCGGCTTCGTGGACGATGTCCTGGTCCACAAAATCGCCCCCGATCATTTCCTGTTGTGCGTAAACGCCTCCAATCAGGATAAGGATTTCGAGCACATCCGCGAACACAACCGCTTCGATGCCGCTGTCGAAAACAACGGCCATCGATACTCGCAGCTCGCCGTTCAGGGTCCCGGCGCACGCGACCTGCTACAGAAGTTCACGCCCGTCGACCTTTCCGCGATCAAATATTATTGGTTCACCCACGGCCCGGTTTCCGGCGTCGATGCCCTGATCGCCCACACCGGCTACACCGGCGAGGATGGCTTCGAGATCTACGTCCCACCCTCGGAAGCCTGCCGCATATGGAACGAGCTGACCGCCGCCGGAGCCAGGCCGGCCGGACTCGGCGCGCGCAACACTCTCCGCCTGGAGGCCAAAATGGCCCTCTACGGCCACGAAATCGACGCCTCCATCTCGCCGCTCGAGGCCGATCTTGGATGGATCGTCAAACTCGATAAAGGCGATTTCGTCGGCCGCCAGGCCCTCCTCAAACAGAAAGAGAGCGGCCTTCGCCGCAAACTCGTTGGCTTCGAAATGCGCGGCCGCGGCATCGGCCGTGACGGTTACGAAGTGCGCATCGCCGGCACACCCGCCGGATGGGTCACCAGCGGCTCGCCCTCGCCAACCCTCAACAAAAACATCGGCCTTTGCTACCTGCCCGTGGAGCACGCGCAGCCCGGACTGGCCATCGAAATCATGATCCGCAACCAGCCCGTCGACGCCGTGACAGTCGAAACACCGTTTTATAAACGAGCGAAATAAATGTATCCAGAAAACTTCCGATATACCAAGGAACACGAATGGGTCCTGGTGGAAGGCGACTCCGCCACCATCGGCATCACCCAACACGCACAGGAAGAACTCGGCGATATCGTCTACGTCGATCTCCCCAAAGCCGGCGCTCAGATCGAGCAGGGCAAAAGCCTCGGCTCGGTCGAATCCGTCAAAGCCGTCTCCGACGTCTATTCGCCGTTGTCGGGCGAAGTTACCGAAGTCAACGCCACTCTCGCCGAAAAACCCGAATCCCTCAACCAGGACCCGCACGGCGCCGCCTGGCTGGTGAAAGTGAAACTTTCCAATCCCGGCGAAATCCAATCATTGATGACCGCATCTGATTATTCCGCTTACGTAGGAGCCGAAAAGTAAGTTGCGATATCTTCCGAAGTCCGATTCCGAACGCCGTGAGATGCTGGATACCTGCGGCGTCACCTCAGCCGACGAGTTGTTCGCTCACCTCCCCGATGCCGTCCGGCTCAACCGCCCCCTGGCTCTCGATCCCGGCATCTCCGAGTACGAGATTGTCGATTACTTCAAGAAACGCGCCGCGCAGAACGCCAACGGCTACGCCAGTTTCCTGGGCGCCGGCGTCTACCAGCATTATCGGCCGGTGCTTGTCGATACTGTAGTCTCGCGCGGCGAATTCCTCACCTCGTACACGCCCTACCAGGCCGAAATCTCGCAGGGCACCCTCACCACCATCTTCGAGTTTCAGACCATGCTCTGCCAACTCACCGGCATGGACGTGGCCAATGCCTCCATGTACGACGGATCCACCGCCGTCCCCGAAGCCGCCATGATGGCCGTCCGCGCCACCGGTAAGGGACGCGTCATGGTCGCCCGCAGCGTCCATCCCGAGTACCGCGAAGTTCTCCGCACCTACGCCCGCCACCAGGGTATGCCGATTCACGAATTCGGCTACCTCGAAGACCGCGGCACCATCGATCTGGAGGACCTCGCGCATCACATCGATCCTCTCACCGCCGCCGTCATCGTCCAGTCCCCCAACTTCTTCGGCGTGATCGACCAGGTGAAGGCAGCCGCCGAAATCGCTCACAAGCACGGCGCGCTGCTGATTATGGTCTTCACCGAGGCCGTGTCGCTCGGAATTCTCGAACCGCCCGCCGATGCCGACATCGTAGCCGGCGAGCTGCAATCTTTCGCCATCTCGCCCTGCTACGGCGGACCCTTCGCCGGCGTCATCGCAACCAAAGAGAAGTTCATGCGCCAACTGCCCGGTCGCCTGGTCGGTCAGACCACCGATTCCCGCGGTAATCGCGCCTTCTGCCTCACGCTCTCCACCCGCGAACAGCACATCCGCCGCGAAAAGGCCACCTCCAATATCTGTACCAACCAGGCGCTCATCGCGCTCATGGCCACGGTCTTCATGACCGTATACGGCAAACGGGGCCTGCGCGAACTGGCGCAGCAGAATCTCTCCAAGGCGCACTACCTCGCCACCAGATCGCAACCGCGATTCAGCGGTCCGTTCTTCAACGAATTCGTCACCCGCAAGGAAGGACAGTCGCCCGCGGAATTAAACAAAGCGCTGCTCAAGACCAAGATCATCGGCGGGCTGCCGCTGGCCAAGCACTACCCCGAGTTGTCCGACTGCATGCTGCTCTGCGCCACCGAAATGTCGACCCGCGAGAGCATTGACCTGCTGGCTACCGCGCTTGCCGCAACCAAACCCGTGGAGGTGCATGCATGATCAAAAAGGTCCGCCCCCACCTTTCGCAGAACGAAGCTCTGTTGTTTGAACGCAGCTCGCCCGGCAAGCGAGCGTATCAGCTTCCCGAGCTCGATGTTCCCGAAGTCGACGCCCGCGCGGCGCTCGGCGCGGAAAATGTCCGCTCGGAAATCGCCGGATTTCCCGAGGTCAGCGAAGTCGAGGCGATCCGCCATTTCACGCGCCTTTCCACCTGGAATTACGCCATCGATCACGGCATGTACCCGCTCGGCTCCTGCACCATGAAATACAACCCGCGCATCAACGAGCTGGTGGCCCGCATCGACGGTCTCGCGTGGGCCCATCCCTACCAGCCGGAAGCGCTGTCGCAGGGCTGCATGGACGTGATGGCCAAAGTGGAAGCCGCCCTCGCCGAAATCACCGGCATGGATGCCGTCACCCTGCAACCGGCCGCCGGCGCGCATGGCGAACTCACCGGCATCCTGCTCATCCGCGCCCTCCTCGAGAAGCGCGGAAACCCCCGCCAGAAGATACTCATTCCCGATTCCGCCCACGGCACCAACCCCGCCACCGCCGCCATCGCCGGATATGCCGTCGAGAACATCAAATCCAGCGAAACCGGCGCGCTCGACGTCGGCGCGCTCGAACAGCTCGTCAATGAGGACGTCGCCGCGCTCATGGTGACCAACCCCAATACCCTCGGCGTCTTCGAGCACAACATCATTCAAGCCGCCGAGATCCTTCATCGCAAGGGTGCGTTGCTATATATGGATGGCGCCAACATGAATGCGCTCGTCGGTATCGCCCGGCCCGGCGATTTCGGCGTCGACGTGATGCACCTCAACCTGCACAAGACCTTCTCCACGCCCCATGGCGGAGGCGGACCCGGCGCCGGACCGGTGGCGGTGAAGAAGCAACTCGAACCGTTCCTCCCGATCCCCCGCATTCGCCGCGCCGCCAGGAAGTACATCTACGACTACAACCGCAAACAGTCCATCGGCCGCGTCCGCGCCTACTACGGCAATTTCGGCGTGCTGGTGCGCGCGCTCGCCTACATCCTGGCGCACGGCGGACCGGGCCTCCGCAACGCCACCGTCGATGCCGTGCTCAATGCCGTCTACATCCGCAAGAAGCTCGAGCCATTTTACGATCTTCCCTACCCCGCGCCCAATCTCCACGAAGTGGTCTTCAGCGACAAGCGCCAGACCGCGCGCGGCGTCCATACCGGCGATCTCGCCAAGCGCCTCATCGATTACGGATTCCATCCCTACACCGTGAGTTTCCCGCTGATTGTCCACGGCGCGCTGATGATCGAGCCCACCGAGACCGAAGGCAAACTCGAAATCGACCAGTTCGTCGAGGCCATGATCTCGATCGCCGGCGAAGTCGAAACCGATCCGCAACTGGTGAAGAACGCGCCCCACGGCACCCGTACCAGCCGTGTCGACGAAGTCACCGCTGCCCGCAAGCCCATCCTGCGATGGAAGCCGGAGTGAACTTTTGTGGAGCCGGTTTTGTGGGGCAGGCTTTCAACCTGCGGCCGATTTTCAATCGGCCTCGACGGTTGCAAGCCCGTCCCCGCCGCTTCTCTCCAGACCCGGCAATTTGCACAAATTTGGTTTTGTCTCGCCCGCGGCGAGGCGGGTTGCAAACCCAACGCAGGGTGAAAACCTGCCCCACAAGTAACCCAGCACCCTGCGGCCGGTTTACCATCGGCCATTCCCGTGCGCACTCAACACGCTGACACCGCCGTGCCGCCGCCCCGCGCACTTCTCCTGCTGCTGATCCTGACACTCGCCCTCCGCCTTCCCTTCCTCACTCAACCCATCCAGGGCGACGACCACATCTACCTCACCGAAGCCGCCCACGCACAAGTCGACCCGCTCCACCCCAAGCACACCACCTACGTCTTCCGGGGCGAACTCGTCGACCTGCGCGGCCAGCCCCATCCCCCGCTCAATGGATGGATTCTCGCCGGGCTTCTCGCGCTCTTCGGCGATGTCCGCGAAGTTCCGTACCACGCCGCCTACATCATCTGCTCGCTGATCGCTGTCGCCTCCATGTGGTCGCTGGCGCGCCGCTTCTCGCCGCGCCCGCTCTGGGCCGCGCTGCTCTTCCTTGCCGTACCCGTGTTCGTCGTCAACGGCACCTCCCTCGAAGCCGACCTTCCCTTCCTCGCTTTCTGGATGGCCTCGATGGCGCTCTTTTGCGCCGAT
>Ga0335083_10008301_pt1 | contig 12696 bp, 4 predicted proteins | sample Lox_Sample_42_FD_206716 | JGI IMG/M metagenome (GOLD analysis project Ga0335083, IMG submission 206716) | Soil microbial communities from Loxahatchee National Wildlife Refuge, Florida, United States - Lox_Sample_4.2 | ecosystem: Environmental > Terrestrial > Soil > Wetlands | place: USA: Florida...
TGAGCCTCGGTGGCTATTCTGGAGTTCTCAAAGTAGTCGGCGTATTTGTCACGCTTGCCACGAAAGTCGAACCATGCCTGCGAATATTGATGCACGAACAGCGGTGCGAACGAGCCGATGTAACGCAGACCTTCGTATTCAAATTCGATGCGCTTCCAGGCGTTCCACACATCGGCGTTCAGGGGATAGGTGGAAGAACCCAGTCCCAGCAGGTACATCATCATCAACTCGCTGTAATAATCCCAGCGACCGGGCAGAAACCCGATTTCCGGCGTCCACCCATGTGATAACAACGAGGTGTCCTCCGACAGCCACGTCCAGTTCACACGATCAAAGATTTCGTAGGTCAGGCCGCTGATTTCCGAATGCGGCTCAAAATGACGACGGCAGGTCAGGACCCCAGCGAGCAGGAGGGCGGTGTCCACCGAGGAGACCTCGGAATCCCACATCCTCTCCCCGGTATTCACATTCGCGAAATGGTAGAAGAAGCCGCGATGCGCCGGTACCTTTTTCCATAGAAAGCGGAGGGCCGCCGCCACGCGCTCGCGAGCATCGTTGGTTGCGATATAACCCCGCTTTTCTCCGATGCACAGGGCCGTCAGGCCAAAACCGGTGGCGGCGATGCTGGCAACAATGCGGTTGTCGTTCCCATCGGCCTTGGCGCGGTCTTTCACCAATCCGGTCTCGGGATTGGCTTGCTCCAGAAAGAATTGAAAATGGGCCTTTTCGATCTCCTCCAGGAGCTGATCATCTTCCTGGGATAGCGTGCTTGCTGAGGCTTGAGCTGGCTGGGCAGGGTGATTCGGTGGCGGGTCTGTTCGCAGAGCCAGTGCGCGCCTGAGAGGGATACACAAGCTCGCCCCAGCAAGCTGACGCAGGAGTTGACGGCGCGAGAGGGAAAAACATGGTCGATTGGATCGAGTCACCCGGGCCCTATGATGGCATCGGCCCCACTGCGGTTGCCTCAGGGCGGCGAGTAACGCGATTGCGGCATCCAACCTATGCATCTTCGTTTTAAAGGATGATCGCGGCAAGGAAACTCGTAGTGTGGATCGCGGTCCCCGCACTGGTAGCCATTGGCATTTGGCTAACGCTGTCGATTGCCGCGAAGCATCGACAGGTCACGCTGCGGGGTGTGGTGCTGCGAGATGACGCCGATCCCAGCAAGCAGGTTGCGGTTGCAGACGTAACCGTCGCTGCCATTGCAGGTGGAACGATCAGCCAGGCAGTGTCCGACAAATCCGGCTTTTTCTCCGTGACCCTCCCGAGAGGTTTCCGCCTTCGCCAACCACTTACCCTGCAGTTCGCACACGCCGACTTTCACCCTCTTGAACTCACGGATTTCATTAGCGACAAGCTGTATGTCGCTCGGATGAAACCAGCCACTGCGCCCCAACCGGCCGACCACCGTCCCACACGCGCAATTGCCAATGTGCATGTGCGCTACGTAATTCGCTCGACGGAAAACGTCAATGTGGGCAGCGCGGTGCAGACGTTTCAGGTAAGAAACTCCGGGAGTGTCCGTTGCAAGCAGCCTGAACCCTGTTCTCCTGACGGCAAGTGGAAGGCGGCCACCGCTTCGATTGTGGTGGACGCTGGAGAAGGAAACGTCTTCCGCAATCAACGGGCCTCCTGCATTGCCGGGCCTTGTCCCTTTACCCATATTGACGATCTGACGTTCTCGGACAAAGGGAGGCAGTTGCAGGTTAAGGCAGAAAATTGGTCCGACACGGCTACCTTCCTGGTGGAAGCGGAAGTCGTTCGTCCCACGCTTAACGAGAGAGTCCTGGAACTGTATCCGGTGATCTTTGGTCCGTCATTGAGCTTCACCCTCCCGGCGTCGGCCGAGGGCCCCAGCATTGAAGCCGATGTCGATGGAAACACCATTGTTTTTCCGCTGCCTGCCAACTTGTCCTTGAGTTGGGCGCAGTGCACCGTGGCGCGAGACAAAGAGACCCTGGTGTACCGCTGCGATCTGAAGCCTGGATATCGCTTCCAGTAGCTTTCTCCAGGCGGCTTGAGCGCCTGCCACGCCCCGGGGCATGTTTTTCGCAAATATTGGAAAGAATTTCCGCCACACACCCGCTAAATTCTTACCGAACCAGGCCAACCCGAGAATCAACGGGTGCATCCGACCTGCATCTCGCATTACGGCGTGAAGAGCAGTCTCGCGGCGGAGTCGTGCCCTGGGGACCCTACCCGCCGCCCGTTCGGGATCGCTGAAAGTAGCTTTATCGCTGCGGCCCAAGCCGGCAAAGATTGCAAGTCAGTCCGTAATCACGATGCTGCGACACAGATCCGGCGCCCATGAGCAGCGCACGCTTCGCCCTTAATTCGAGTGCCTTCCCTCCCCTCGCGGATAATCCGTTCCCGGAGTTCTGATTCATGAAAAGAACCAGCTCAACCAATGCGTCCGGGCCTGTGACGGCCACCGGCCTGAACGATGCTCCCGTGCCGGCGAACGGCCACGGCGCCGATCTGCCGGAGCCGACAACAGCCGACTTAAGGGCCATCCTTGCAAGCCTGCAACAAATGCAGCAAGGCGACTTCTCGGCTCGACTTCCCGGATCGTGGACCGGACTTCCCGGCAAGATTGCCGACACCTTCAACGATATCGTCGCCGCGAATGAACAAATGGCGCGGGAGTTGAAGCGCGTTGGCCAGGCCGTGGGAAAGGAAGGCCGCACCCGGGAGCGTATTCATTTTCGGACGCGCGACGGAGCGTGGGGAGAGATGGAAGTTTCGGTCAACACACTGGTGGATGACCTTCTTCGTCCTACCACCGAGGTGACGGGCGCGATCGCCGCGGTCGCACAGGGAAATCTCAACCAGACCGTGCGGCTGGATGTCGACGGGCGTCCACTGGAGGGCGAATTCCTGCGTTCGGCCAACATCGTAAACACGATGATCCAGCAGCTCAGCGTTTTCACCTCTGAGGTGACGCGCGTGGCCCGCGAGGTAGGCACCGACGGCAAGCTCGGCGGACAGGCTGTCGTGCCCGGTGTCGCCGGTACGTGGAAGGACCTGACGGATTCGGTGAACTCTATGGCCAGCAACCTGACCAGTCAGGTCAGAAATATCGCAGAGGTCGCGACGGCTGTTGCCAGCGGCGACCTCTCGCGCAAGATCACCGTGGACGTGCGTGGCGAGATCCTGCAGCTAAAGGAAGCCATCAACACCATGGTCGATCAGCTGCGCTCGTTTGCCTCGGAAGTGACGCGCGTCGCACGCGAGGTCGGAACCGACGGCAAGCTCGGTGGACAGGCTGTCGTGCCCGGCGTAGCAGGAACCTGGAAGGATCTCACCGACTCGGTCAACGCTATGGCCGGGAACCTCACGGCTCAGGTCCGCAATATCGCTGAGGTAACTACCGCTGTAGCTCGTGGCGATCTATCGCGCAAGATCACCGTGGACGTGAAGGGCGAAATTCTCGAGCTGAAAGAAACCATCAATACCATGGTCGATCAGCTCAATGCGTTTGCCGGAGAAGTGACTCGCGTGGCCCGCGAAGTGGGAACCGAAGGCAAACTTGGCGGTCAGGCGAACGTGCCGGGCGTGGCTGGAACCTGGAAGGACCTTACCGACAACGTCAACTTTATGGCCAGCAACCTCACCGGCCAGGTTCGCAACATCGCCGAGGTGGCAACTGCCATCGCCAATGGCGACCTCTCCCGCAAGATCACCGTGGACGTGCGCGGCGAGATTCTTCAGCTCAAAGAAACCCTCAACACGATGGTCGACCAGCTCAACCGCTTCGCGGGCGAGGTGACGCGCGTAGCCCGCGAAGTGGGAACCGAAGGGCGCCTTGGCGGTCAGGCAAACGTGCCGGGTGTTGCCGGAACGTGGAAGGATTTGACCGACTCCGTCAACTCGATGGCCGGCAACCTCACGGCGCAGGTCCGCAACATCGCCGAGGTGACGACCGCTGTGGCCCGCGGCGATTTGTCGCGCAAAATCACCGTCGATGTGAAAGGCGAAATCCTGGAGCTGAAGAACACCATCAACACCATGGTGGATCAGCTCAATGCCTTCGCCAGCGAAGTGACGCGCGTGGCCCGCGAAGTGGGGACCGAAGGGAAGCTCGCCGGTCAGGCGCAGGTCTCCGGCGTGGCCGGTACCTGGAAAGACCTCACGGACAACGTGAACTTTATGGCCGGCAACTTGACGGCGCAGGTGCGCAACATCGCCGAAGTCGCGACGGCCGTGGCCCGCGGTGACTTGTCGCGCAAGATTACGGTCGACGTGAAAGGCGAGATTCTCGAACTGAAAGACACCATCAACACGATGGTGGACCAGCTTCGCGCATTCGCCTCGGAAGTTACGCGCGTGGCCCGCGAGGTGGGAACCGACGGCAAGTTGGGCGGTCAGGCTGCGGTTCCTGGTGTGGCCGGCACGTGGAAGGACCTTACCGATTCCGTGAACTCCATGGCCAGCAACCTCACCAACCAGGTGCGCAACATCGCGGAAGTATCGACGGCCATTGCTACCGGAGACTTGTCCAAGAAGATCACGGTTAACGTCAGCGGTGAAATCCTCCTGCTGAAAGAGACCATTAACACGATGGTCGACCAGCTCAACGCATTCGCCGGAGAAGTTACCCGCGTGGCCCGCGAGGTCGGCAGCGAAGGCCGGCTGGGCGGACAGGCCAACGTGCCGGGCGTCGCCGGCACCTGGAAAGACTTGACCGACTCCGTGAACTCCATGGCCGGCAACCTGACCGGCCAGGTGCGCAACATTGCCGAGGTCACCACGGCAGTAGCGCGTGGCGACTTGTCACGCAAGATCACGGTCGACGTGAAGGGCGAAATTCTGGAGCTGAAGAACACCATCAACACCATGGTGGATCAGCTCAACGCCTTCGCCGGAGAAGTCACCCGCGTGGCCCGCGAGGTCGGCACTGACGGCAAGCTCGGCGGTCAGGCTGAGGTGCCGGGCGTCGCCGGCACATGGAAGGACCTCACCGACAACGTGAACTTCATGGCCAGCAACCTGACGGGGCAGGTCCGCAACATCGCCGAGGTCGCCACCGCCATCGCCAACGGCGATCTGTCGAAAAAGATCACGGTGGATGTGCGCGGCGAGATTCTGCAGCTCAAAGAAACGCTGAACACGATGGTGGAGCAGTTGCGCTCCTTTGCTGCCGAGGTCACGCGTGTTGCCCGCGAAGTGGGAACCGATGGCCGACTTGGTGGTCAGGCGAACGTGCCCGGCGTGGCCGGCACCTGGAAGGACCTTACGGATTCCGTGAACGCCATGGCAGGCAACCTTACCGCGCAAGTCCGTAACATTGCCGAGGTGACGACGGCCGTAGCTCGCGGCGACTTATCGCGCAAGATCACGGTTGACGTGAAGGGTGAAATTCTGGAGCTGAAGAACACCATCAACACCATGGTGGACCAGTTGAACGCGTTCGCGGCCGAAGTCACGCGTGTGGCTCGCGAGGTTGGCACAGATGGAAAACTAGGCGGACAAGCGCAGGTGCCCGGCGTCGCCGGCACTTGGAAAGATCTGACCGACAACGTCAACGTCATGGCCGCCAACCTGACCGAGCAGGTGCGCGGCATTGTGAAAGTGGTGACCGCCGTCGCCAACGGCGTGCTCACGCAGAAACTCACGGTGAACGCCAAGGGCGAGGTTGCCGCTCTCGCTGAGACCATCAACAACATGACCAACACGCTTGCCACCTTCGCCGATCAGGTAACGACGGTTGCGCGCGAAGTGGGCGTGGAAGGCCGACTGGGTGGTCAGGCCAACGTGCCGGGCGCCGCCGGAACCTGGAAAGACCTGGTCGACAACGTGAACCTGCTGGCCGACAACCTGACCAATCAGGTGCGCGCTATCGCCGAGGTAGCAACCGCCGTCACCAAGGGCGACTTGACGCGCTCCATTCAGGTGGAGGCGCGAGGCGAGGTTGCCGAGCTCAAAGACAACATCAACACCATGATCAATAACCTGCGCCTCACGACGGAGCGCAACACCGAGCAGGATTGGCTCAAAACCAACCTTGCCCGGTTCACCGGGATGCTGCAGGGTCAGCGCGAACTGACAACTGTGGGACGCATGTTGCTTTCTGAGCTCGCTCCGCTGGTCAACGCGCAGCAAGGGCTGATCTACCAGACCGATGCCGAAGAATCGGACACCATGGTCTTGCTGTCTGCCTTCGCCAACGCGCCGGACGGCCACTTGGAGCGCGTGAAGATAGGCGAGGGCTTGGTGGGACAATGCGCCGCGGAGAAGAGGCGCATGTTCATCACGGATCTGCCACCGGAGAAGACCGTACCGATTCGCTCCGGACTGTTCGAAGCGGTTCCCCGCAACGTCATCGTGCTGCCTGTGCTGTTCGAAGACCAGGTCAAGGCCGTGATCGAACTCGCGACGCTGAGCGGATTCACGGCTTCGCATCTTGCCTTCCTCGAACAGTTGACGTCGAGCATCGGTATCGTGCTGAACAGTATCGAAGCCACGATGCAGACTGAGGCGCTGCTGAAGCAATCGCAGCAATTAGCGACTGAGCTGCAATCGCAGCAGAAAGAGTTGCAACAAACCAACGAGCAACTCGCGCAGAAGGCGCAACAGCTCGCTGAGCAGAACGTCGAAGTAGAACGCAAGAACCAGGAGATCGAGCAGGCGCGCCGGGCGTTGGAGGAGAAGGCCAAGGAGCTGGCGCTCACTTCGAAGTACAAGTCCGAGTTCCTGGCCAATATGTCGCACGAGTTACGTACGCCGCTCAACTCCATCCTGGTGCTCGGGCAACAACTCGGCGACAACCCCGAAGGCAATCTCAGCGCCAGGCAGGTCGAATTTGCGCGCACCATTCACGGTGCTGGAACCGACCTGCTGAACCTCATCAGCGACATTCTTGACCTGTCGAAGATCGAGTCCGGTACGGTCTCGGTCGAGGCGGAAGAGGTGTTCTTCACTGGTCTGCTGGAGATGATCGCGCGGCCGTTCCGCCACGAGGCCGAGAACAAAAAGCTGTCGTTCGATATACACACCGATCCACATCTCAGCCGCAGCCTGGTGACCGACTCGAAACGCTTACAGCAGGTGCTGAAGAATCTGCTGTCGAACGCGTTCAAGTTCACAGAACAAGGTGGGGTGCGCCTGTCGGTGTTTACCGCTGAGAACGGCTGGAGCCAGGACCATCCTGTGCTCAGCAATGCTGCATCGGTTGTCGCGTTTGAAGTGGCCGACACGGGAATCGGAATACCTCAGGAGAAACAGAAGATCATCTTCGAGGCCTTTCAGCAGGCCGATGCCGGCACCAGCCGCAAGTATGGAGGCACCGGTCTGGGGCTCGCCATCAGCCGCGAACTGTCGGCCCTGCTCGGCGGCGAGATCCAGTTGCGCAGTACGCCGGGCAAGGGCAGCACGTTCACGCTGTATCTCCCGCAAACCTACGTTGGGGCGGCCAGCGCTTCGTTCGTCCCCGAGACCTCGGGCACGTCCGTCTCGCCGAGGCATGCCTTGGCGGCAGCAACAGTCGCAGACCGCCCCGTGGAACACATCGATGACGATCGCGACAATCTCCAGCCCGGCGATGCCGTACTGCTGATTGTCGAAGACGATCCGCATTACGCGCGCGTTCTGTGCGACATGGCGCGTGACAAAGGCTTCAAGGTGATGGTGGCGATGCGCGGGGCAGAGGCTCTGGCGTTGACTCGCGAATATCATCCCACGGCGGTGTCACTGGATGTCTTCCTTCCCGACATGCTGGGATGGACCGTGCTGAACCACCTTAAGCAGGATCCAAGCACGCGGCACATCCCAGTGCAGATGCTCACCATGGACGAAGACCGTCACCACGGGCTCTCCCGCGGTGCGTTTTCGTTCATAACCAAGCCAACGACAGGCGCAGGACTCGATGATGTCCTGATGAGGATCAAGGAGTACTCGGCCCCTCGCCGCAAGCGGCTGCTGATCGTTGAGGACAATCCGGCCGAGCAACTGAGCGTGAAAGAACTGCTGGCTCACGACGACATCGATGTAACCGTCGTCTCCACCGGCAGGGAAGCCCTCGACTTGCTGAAGGAGCAGAGCTTCGACTGCGGGGTACTCGATCTGCGGCTGCCGGACATGAGCGGCTTCGAAGTGCTGGAGCAGCTCAGAGACGAGCCGTCGCTTAGCGAACTGCCGGTGGTTGTCTTCACCGGCAAGCAGTTGTCGCCGGAAGAGGATGCTCGCCTGCACACGCTGGCGAGGTCGGTCGTGGTGAAAGACGTGGAGTCGCCGGAGCGGCTGCTCGATGAAACCGCGTTGTTCCTGCACCGCGTCGTAAGCGATCTTCCTCCGGAGAAGCAGAAAATGCTCGACCGGCTGCATCGTTCCGATGAGGCGCTGGTTGGCAAGCGGGTTCTGGTGGTCGACGATGACGTGCGCAACATCTTCGCGCTCAGTAGCGTTCTGGAACGTCGCGGTATGAACGTTCTCACCGCCAGCACCGGGCGCGAAACCATCGCTATGCTCGAATCCACGCCCGATGTCGCCATCGTCCTCATGGACATCATGATGCCCGAGATGGATGGCTACGAAACCATGCAGGTCATCCGGCAGAACCCTGCCTTCCGGCGCCTGCCCATTATTGCCCTCACAGCGAAGGCCATGAAGGGAGACCGCGAGAAGTGCCTGGAGGCCGGTGCATCGGAGTATTTGGCAAAGCCGGTGAACACTGACCAATTATTGTCCGCACTCCGGATGTGGCTCCACCGATGAGGAGGACGGCTCATGGCAGCAGCAACGAGCTGGAATACATCAACTATGAATAGCCAAGGACACGCCAAGCCGATGGAAGACCACGAGAAGGTGAACATCCTCATGGTCGACGATCAGCCTGCGAAGCTCCTCAGTTACGAAGTCATCCTCGAGGATCTGGGGGAGAACCTGATCAAGGCTGCCTCGGCGAATGAAGCGCTGGAACACCTTCTGAAAAAAGACATTGCCATCGTACTGACGGACGTCAGCATGCCCGACATCGATGGCTTCGATCTGGCCGAAATGATCCGCCAGCACCCCCGCTTTCAGAAGACTGCGATCATCTTCATTTCTGGTGTACACCTCACTGACGTCGATCGAGTCAAAGGCTACCGCCAGGGAGCGGTGGACTACATCACCGTGCCGGTGATTCCTGAGCTGTTGCGCGCCAAAGTCAGCGTCTTCGCCGAGCTTCACCGTAAGCGCCGGCAACTCGAGTTGCTGAACCAGCAGTTGGAGCACCGCGTCAGCGAACGCACCCGCGAACTCAAACAGCGTGCTGACCTCCTCGACCTCGCAACCGAAGCCATCATGGTGCGCGACGCCGATGGAATCATTCGGTTTTGGAATTCCGGCGCCGAGGAGTTGTATGGATGGCCTCGCGACGAGGTGCTCGGCAGACACGTGAACGACGTCATCGCCATCAAGCCGCATAACTCTCATGAGGACTTGCACCCCGATCTGTTTTCCTTCGGCAGATGGGAGGGAAATCTCATCCATTCCACCCGTGACGGCAGAGAAATCGTGGTGGCTAGCCGCCAGGCCCTGAAGAGCAAGGGGGACGGTGGCATTGGCGCCATCCTGGAGATCAACCGTGACATCACCGCGACGCTGCAAACCGAGGAGGCGTTGCGTCGAGCCGAGCGCCTCGCCGCCATGGGACGGGTCGCCGGCATCATCGCCCACGAGATCAACAATCCCCTGGAAGCGATAATCAATGCCTTCTATCTGCTGCGCGATCACCCAACGCTCGATGACGAGGCGCGTCGATACGCCCAGCTCGGAGAGGAAGAGCTCTTGCGCGTGGCACACATCGTGCGGCAGACGCTCGGCTTTTATCGCGAATCGCAACATCCCGTCGATATCTCGATACCTGAAATCCTGGACAACGTACTGGAATTACAGTCGCGGCATTTTCAGCTCAGCAGAATTGAAGTGGAGAAGCTTTACGAAACCGAAGCAAGACTGTTCGGTTTCCCTATGGACTTAAAGCAGGTGTTTCTGAACCTGATCACCAACGCCGTGCAAGCCATGCCGGGCGGCGGCCGATTGCGGCTGCGGGTTCGGGACCACGTTGATCCTCTAACCCAGGTGCGAGGGGTTTACGTGTACATCGGCGACACCGGTTCCGGTATCGATGCGCAACACGCGAAGCAGCTCTTCGAGCCGTTCTTTAGCACGAAGGCAGCTAAGGGCACCGGTCTCGGTCTGTGGATCAGCAAGGGGATCGTGCAGAAATACGAAGGCAGCATCCAGTTCCGCAGTGTGCGCCTGGCGGGTGGCTCTGCGACCTGTTTTCGCGTTTTCCTGCCTGCGCAATTCTCGGCCAAAACCGCCAAGGGAAGGGCCGTGGCGTAGGACACCAGCATTTGAATCAACGGAGATTCCCGTGCGTGATGAAAAACCGATAATCCTGTGCGTCGATGATGAAGAGATACCGCTGAGCCTGCGGAAGTCGGTCCTGGAGAAGCTGGGCTATTCCGTCGTGACCGCCAACTCCGGGGCCGAAGCTCTGAAGCTGCTGGAGAAGCACCGGGTGGACCTGGTCTTGACCGACATGCTGATGCCGGGCTTGAGCGGCGCCGAACTCGCGCGCGAAATCAAACAGCGAATGCCCCGCATTCCGATCATCCTCTTCTCGGGAGTCAACGAAATTCCCGAAGACGCCGGCTACGCCGATTTCTTTCTCAGCAAAGTCGAGGGCCCGGCCCGCATGTCCGCCAAGATCTCTGAGGTGCTGAGTCAATCGGGATACTTAACCGGCCCGGCTGACAGCGCTGCCTAAGACGCCGATACACTGGTCAGCTCGCTGGTATTGCACCCCTGCTCTTGGCGGGCGCGGACTTGTTCGATGGATAATCGCAGCACTCGACGAACGAAGGTGTCCAGCCCATTTTCCGCGGGCCCCGGCTCGGAGCACGACATATGCACGGCTTCCAATATGGGCGGAGTTCCGCCATCCAGAAGAACAGCTCGCTCGAGAAAGTGGAGTGCATCATCCAGCTGCGGTGATGGCTCCGGGATGCCGAGCTTCGCTCGCCACGAGGTCGATCCGCGGGCGTCCGCAAGCAAGGGTTCGACACATTCAGGGGCATACGCGAGCGCCTCAGCCAAAGCTTGCGCCCAGCCGGTAAGGATGGTGAGACTACCATCCTCCAGCACCGGCTCGGTAGCCGTTCTGGACTCTGCGGCGGCCTGTGGCAAACCCGTTTTATGGGCCCGCACCTGATAAACCGCCACATCGAAATACTCCGTCATGTTATTGACGGGATGCCGGCCATCCACACTGCGGCGGGTCGCACAGTCACCGCAAACCGTAAGCAGCACACCTTCGGCGCCGGCCTCAAGCGGAATCTCGCGGAATCTACCGCCGGGAGCCTTGCACAGCGCAATCGCTGAAGAGGAATCCCGCCCATTCGGTCGCGAGCGCTGCACCATTCCATAGGAGGTCAGCGTGAGCACGGCCGAGCCCGGATCGTCCGCCAGGACACTGGCGTATCGAGCCGCCCAGCGTGAGCTTAGCTGCGGCCCGTCAAGCAGCGGAGTGTAAACAAACGTCGGACCGACGGAGCGTATGACCTCGGCTACATCGTCAATCTGCGCGAGATCCTCGCAGACCAGAGAAACAAAGGTGATCTCGTCGCCAAGTTCAGCGAACTGAATGGAGCGACGAGGAACATCCGTCGCCTCCCACCAGCGAATGTGCGGGTGAAGTGCGCCTCCCAAGTGATACTGAAGCACCTGCCGCTCGTCGAGCGACCAGCGATGATGCTTGTTCTGGCGGATATGAAACCATGGCTCGCCGTTTGCGTGCGGCGCCGAGGCACCCTTTTCGAGCTTTGGGTTGACGCCGATGTGTACCCAATTGCTGGGCAGCCGGCCCGGTTGCGGTGATCGTTGCCGCACACCCGTGACCAGCATCGTTACCCCGCAGCGTTCCAACAATGCTTCAAGAGCGGGGACCTCCGATTCTTCCACCGCGCTTTCCGGCAGCAGGACGACATCAACGCTATCAACCTCGTCTTGCGCTGCGAGAATGAGACGCTCCGCGAGATCAAAGTCGAAACCTTCCGAAGGTGAGAATTCGAAGAAGCCGAAGGCATCGTTCGATAGCCTCTGCACTGAACCATCCACAGGATGGAAGTCCGACTCTCGTACCCGCAATGGCCAGGGCAGCAGAAGCAAGTTCGCATGTCTGACGCCGGGCTCCGTCCCGTTACGACGGACCGGAACCTTGTGCCATTGGACGTCAACCCCCGGCTCGAGCACGCAGGCGTAACGCGAAAGTGAGCGGAAGGCGGCGCCGTCCGGTCGCGTCCGAACCTTGGGCAGGACGCGAAGGAAGTGCGCGGGGATCCGGGCCAGTGATCCCGTTCGCGCCAGCAGCTCACGGCCGTGGGCGCGATAGGCGCACGCTCTGCCATCGGATCCATCGAGGGTGACTCCCAGGCCCGCGCATGCCTCATCCGCGATGGCATGCAGCGTGAGCAGAGCCACGCACATGTCCCAGTCGAGTCCTTCCGCGATTTCGTCGAGAGACAAGTCGGCCCGGTCACAGAAGATCCTCCAGTGCTCTGCCAACAGGCGTGGCAATGCAACCTTTTTGTCATCGACCCACACGCTCCACTGGCGCCCGGCTTTTTCGACCATGTCAGCCCAGAGCGGAAAAGTCCTGGGCGGCCAGATCCTCCCGGGCGGAGGTGACAATACAAACCGATATGCCTC
>Ga0335083_10008302_pt1 | contig 12696 bp, 7 predicted proteins | sample Lox_Sample_42_FD_206716 | JGI IMG/M metagenome (GOLD analysis project Ga0335083, IMG submission 206716) | Soil microbial communities from Loxahatchee National Wildlife Refuge, Florida, United States - Lox_Sample_4.2 | ecosystem: Environmental > Terrestrial > Soil > Wetlands | place: USA: Florida...
CTGGATGCCGTCATCATCGGAGAGCGGTCCAGCGATCCACGGTTGAAGACCGTCATCCCCGATCCGGACGCGTCCGCGCAAGCCTGGTATCGGCGCACCGGTGCGCTGCAGATCAACCACATGCTGATGGTCAAAGACGACGTGGCGACCGCCCATCCGCACGCCGCGGAGGAGATCGTCCGCATGTTTTCGGAAAGCAAGCGTGCGGCCGGCCTGCCTGCGCCAGGCACGCTCGACACCCAACCCATCGGGCGCGAGGCCAATCGCCGCAATCTCGAGGTCGCAATCGATTGCGTGTACCGACAAGGTATGATCCCGCGACGATTCGAACCGGAGGAGCTGTACGCATGATCATCGATTGTCACGGCCACTACACGACCGCGCCCGCGCAGGCCGAGGCGTGGCGCAAACTGCAGGTGGAGGCGCTCGGCAAGCCGTCGCTCACGCCACAGAAGGCGGCATTGCGGATCTCCGACGACCAGATCCGCGAGAGCCTCGAGGGCGCGCAGCTCAAGCTTCAGCGCGAGCGCGGCACCGACCTGACGATCTTCTCGCCGCGCGCGAGCTCCATGGCGCATCACGTCGGCGACGCGCAGACGAGCCGCGTGTGGTCCGAGATCTGCAACGAGCTCGTGCACCGCTGCTGCACGCTGTATCCGCGCAACTTCGTCGGGGTGTGCCAGCTGCCGCAATCTCCGGGAGTGGCGCCGGAGACGTGCATCGCCGAGCTGGAGCGGTGCGTGAAGGAGTTCGGCTTCGTCGGCTGCAACCTCAACCCCGATCCCTCCGGTGGATACTGGAAAGAGCCGCCGCTCACCGACAAGTGGTGGTACCCGCTCTACGAAAAGATGGTCGAGCTGGAGGTGCCGGCGATGGTGCACGTCAGCGGCTCATGCAATCCCGTCTTCCATACCACCGGGTCGTACTATCTGAATGCCGACACCACCGCTTTCATGCAGTTTCTGACCTCGGACCTGTTCCGCGATTTCCCGACGCTGAAGTTCGTCATCCCACACGGCGGCGGCGCCGTCCCGTATCACTGGGGGCGATTCCGCGGCCTGGCGCAAGACATGCGGCGCCCGCCGCTCAAGGATCTGCTGCTCCAGAATGTGTTCTTCGACACCTGCGTGTACCATCGCCCCGGCGTCGAGCTGCTGCTCAAGGTCATCCCGGTGGATAACATTCTGTTCGCATCCGAGATGGTCGGCGCGGTGCGTGGCATCGACCCAGAGACGGGACACCACTACGACGACACGCGGCGCTACGTCGACTCGGTGGATTGGCTGACCAGCACGGACCGGAACAAGATCTTCGAAGCGAACGCGCGGAAAGTCTATCCGCGGCTCAAAGCCACCTAGCGGGAGACGCCGTCGACGCGGAAAGCGCGCGGCCGAGACACGATCCAGGAGAGCGCCATGAAGTTGCCACGAGAACGCTTCGACTATTCCGCAATCGTGGACCGCGAACCGGTCCGTCTGCCCGATGGGGCGCGGATCGCCGTCTGGACCATCGTCAACGTCGAAGAGTGGAACATCGAGGCTCCCATGCCGCGCACCGTGCTCCCTACGCCGGCCGGCGTGAACGTGGTGCCGGACGTGCCCAATTGGTCCTGGCACGAGTACGGCATGCGGGTAGGCTTCTGGCGGCTCAAGGCAGCGCTCGACAAGCACAACGTCAGAGCCACGATGGCGGTGAATGCGTCTGTGTGCCTGTCGTATCCGCGCGTCGCCGATGCGGCGCTGCGCGCAGGCTGGGAGTTCATGGGCCACGGCTATACGCAGCGGGTCCTGCATGCAGAGCCGGACCAGCGGGCGACGATCCGCAAGTCCATCGACGCCATCCGCACGTTCACGGGCAAGGCGCCGCGAGGCTGGCTCGGCCCGGGTCTGACCGAAACGTGGGAGACGCTGGATGTCCTCGCCGAGGAAGGTATCGAATACGTCTCGGATTGGGTGAACGACGACCAGCCGTACGAGATCCGGACGACGACGCGCCCCCTGGTGCTCGTACCCTACACGCTCGAGATCAACGACATCCCGATGATGCTGATCCAGCACCACCAGGCGCCGGAATTGTTCCAGCGTGCGCGCGATCAGTTCGACCGGCTCTACGAAGAGGGGCGCGAGTCGGCGCGCATCATGGCAATCGCGGTGCACCCCTACATCAGCGGCGTGCCGCACCGGATCAAGTACTTCGAGGCCATCTACAGCTACATGAAAGAAAAGCCCGGCGTGCTGTTCTGGAAGGGAGAAGACATCCTCGACTGGTATCGCCGGCGGAGCGAACGAGCCTGAGGCGCGCTCTACACAGGGGCGGCGCTGGAAAACGCCCCTTCGCTGCCGGCGCATAGAAGAATTAAGCGCGGCTTCTCTTCGAGGACTACCCTAGCGGGGACATCACAAGATAGCTGGTGCCGTCGCGGTACGGGCCTTTGAGCTGCAGCACGAGGTGGCCGGCGCAAATTCGGGGGTGACGATGCCCAACAAGAAGACCGTGGCACTGGCGAAGCTGACGGCCCCGCGACTCTACCAAACGATGCCGCGCAAGCGGCTATTTCGGCTGCTCGACGATCTGCGCGCGCACCCCGTGACTTGGATTCCCGGGCCGCCCGGGTCGGGCAAAACGACCCTCCTGGCTTCCTACATCCAGACGGCACGTCTGCCCTTCGTGTGGTACCAGCTCGACGGCGGTGACGCCGACCCATCGACGTTCTTCTACTATCTGGCGCTGGCGGTCCGGGGCATCAACAGGAGAGCGCATCGTCCATTGCCGGTTCTCACCCCGGAGTATCTGCCCGACGTCGCGGGATTTTCGCGTCGCTACTTCCGCTCGCTGTTCGAACGCCTGCCGCATGGCAGCGTGCTCGTGCTAGACAATTACCAGGAGCTGCCGTCCGACTCCCCGGTACATGCTGTCGTGGGAGAGGCCATCAACGAGCTGCCGGACAGCATTCGTCTCATCGCCGTCAGCCGCAGCGACCCGCCTCCTGCGCTCACGCGTCACACGCTCTCGGGTCGCTTGGTCAGCATGGACGCGCTCCAGTTGCGTCTCACGCTCGAGGAGACTCGGGGGATCGCGCGGCTGCTTGGCACGGCCGATCCAGCAACGGTTGCAGTGCTGCACGAGCGCTCGAACGGCTGGGCCGCCGGGCTAGTCCTGATGCTCCAGGACGTGCGGCACGGCAGGTGGCTCGACGACGACGGCGCCGGCGAGATGAGCCAGAGCGCGTTCGATTATTTCGCCAGCGAGATCTTCGACAAGATCTCCGAGGAAGGTCAGCAGATCTTGCTCGCCACTTCCCGCCTGCCGCAATTTACCGCCCGCGAGGCGGAGCTTGTGAGCGGACGGCCGGCCGCGGGAAAGTTCGTGGATTGGCTCTACCGAAGGCGCCTGTTCGTGGATCGGCGTGGCAGCGCCACGCCGACCTATCGCTATCACGACCTGTTCTGCGAATTCCTATCCGTGATGAGTGGGCGGCGGCACAGCGCGGCCGAGCGCTCCGCCCTGGCGCGACGCGCCGCCGCGCTCTTGATCGAGTCCGACCAGCATGAGGCGGCAGCCCTGCAGCTCGCTGAAGCCGCCGATTGGGACACGCTCTGCGCGCTGATCCGGCGCCGGGCCCCGGCTCTTCTCGCCCAAGGCCGCGGCCAAACCCTACGCGACTGGATCGCGTTGGTGCCTCAGCACCATGACGCGGACCGCTCATGGCTTCGATACTGGCACGGAGCCTCGCTGGTCTGGATCGACCCCCGACGAGCGCAAGCCGTGCTCGCGCAATCCTACGGGGAGTTTACGGCGGAACCGGATGTGGCTGGACGAACCTTATGTGTATCCGGGCTGCTAGAAAGCTACTACTTCGAGCTCGCCGATGACCGCCGCATGGATCCGTGGCTACGGGTCATGGAGCAACTGCTACGAGCCGATCCCGATCTGCCGACGGCAGAGGATGGGGTCCGGGCTTACGCGACCATGGTTGTCGGCCTGACACGTCGCAACCCGGATCATCCTCTTCTGCGTTCCTATGTCGAGCACCTGATCGGCCTGCTGTCGGGACCGGTCGAGGTCAACCATAAAGTGACCGCGGCAGGGCAGATCCTGCAGCATCTGCACTTCCTGCCGGACGAGGAACTTCTACGCAGGGTCAGGCACATCGTGGGTGCGGATCTCGACGATCCGCGAGTCGCACCCATCACCAGGATGCTCTGGTTCTGCCATCTCGGCTATTGTCTGCATCGATTCGGAGATTTCGAGGCGGCGCTCGCAAGCTACGCGCAGTCGCTGCGGATCGGGGAAGAGAGCGGTCTTGCCCAGCTGGAGCCCTTTGTGCGCTTCCTGAGGCAAGGGGCCCTGGTGTCGACAGCCGATGGCAAAGCGGCCGAGCTCAACCTCGTGCGCCTTGAGACGCTGGTCACCGCCGCATCGCCGCTGGCCATCTATCACGGGCTATTGTGGGCCCGCACCGGCGAATGCGTGCGGCATAGACGGTTCGAGCAGGCGCTGCAGTACGGGAAGGATGCGTTGGCTGTCGCCGACCAATCGGGAATGACGTGCTTGTGCGTGCAGTCCAGAGTGAAGCTCGCGCAGATCTGTGCACAGGCGGGCCTCTCCGAGGAGGCCTCGTACTGGGTTGCGCAAACGCGACATCTTCCCGCGCCGAAGAGCTTTTACTATGTGCCGGTCGAGCTGGCGCTCATGGAAGCCTACCTGGCCTGGGCCGCGGGCAACCTCGCCCGCTGCGAAGAGCTGCTCAAGGAAGCGCTAAGGCACGCCAAGACGACTGGCCGGATGAACAACTACCTGGATTGGGTGGGGGGACTGGCAATCCGCTCACGGCTCTACGCCATTGCGCTCGATCGCGGCATCGAGACGGAGTTCGTGCGAGAGGTCGTTCGACGGTATCGGGTTCGCCCGCCAGGCCAGGCCGGTGCGAACTGGCCGTGGCCGATCAAGGTTCACGCATTCGGCAAATTCGAGGTCCTGTTGGACGACCGCCCTCTCGAGTTCGGGCGAAAGGTGCCGCGCAAACCGCTGGCCGTCCTCAAGGTGATCGTTGCGGCGGGCGGATCGGAGGTGCCCGACACGGCGCTGATCGATGCGCTCTGGCCCGAGCTCGACGGGGACGCCGCCTACAACGCGTTGACCGCCGCACTGGCCCGGCTTCGGGTCATTCTCAACGACAAGGAAGCGGTGCGCCAGCACGGCGGGAAGGTCGCATTAAACCGCGCAACGTGTTGGGTTGACTTCTGGCAGTTCGAGCACGAGATCGACTGCGTTGATCGCGCGGATACGCAATCCCTGGGCAATACTCTGGCCCTGTATCGAGGGCCCTTGCTTCCCGACGAGGATGAGGGCTGGGCGATTCCGCCACGCGAGCGTGCTCGCGCCCGATACGTGCAAGCCATGGCGCGACATAGCGAGGCACTCCTGCGCAGCGGAGAGCTTGCACAGACGATCGATTGTCTGGAGCGAGCGCTCGGAGTCGACGCGTTGGTGGAGGGCTTCTACTGCCAACTGATGCGGTGTCATGCCCGAATGGGTCAGTCTGCCGCCGTCGTGGACGTGTATGCGCGGATGCAACGCATCCTGCAAGAGCGCCTCGGGATCGCACCTTCGGCCTCAAGCCGCGCCCTCTACGCTGAGTTACTTGGAGACGGACAGGCGACCCAGTCCCCCACTCCCTCGGCACTCGGCTCCACCGCTTGACCGAACCGCCGCCAGCGGGAATCGGTAAGCAATCCGTTGGTGCAGCTTCCCTAGTCTTCTTCCTCGCGCGATCGGCCCGCGCCCGTTCGTGGCCGCAGATGCGGCACCACATCCACAGCCAGTCGAGGAGAGATGCGATGAGATTCGGGAAATTAGCTGGTTATGTCGCTTCGGCGTTCTTGGCGTCGCTGGCCAACGCCGGCGAGATGCCGAAAGAAGGCAGAATGGACTTCGATCACTGTATGACGGGCAAGTTCGTCGACATCGTCGCGACCCCGCAGCTGCAGGCAGGCTATATCCACGAGAACTACGCCTCCACCATCAGCAACCCGCCCGGAGGTCCGTTCGACCAGCTGGGGGCCCACTGCGCCCCGATCTATCTGCGCCGCGGTAGCGAGATGGCCGTGAACGGCTATTGCAGGTACACAGATGGCGACGGGGATACCTGGGTCATGTCGTTCGTCGACCGGATCGGCCCCGATCACGTAGAGGGGTCCTTCGAACTCACCGTGGGGACGGGAAAATACGAGGGCGCGGCGATACGCGGAACATTCACGCCTGCGAACGGAATTCCACCGGCGGCTCAGCCCGGCGTCTTCCAGCGTTGTACTCGCGTTGTCGGCACCTACCGCCTCCGGTGACATCGGCGCTTTATCGTCCTAGAAGAAGAGCGCCCCACGAGTCACGCCAGACGCCAGCTCGTGACCGCTGGCGTGACTCGTATCGAGAGATCCAATGCGCGCCCCATTGGTCTTCGTGATCCGCATCTACCGGACACGCGGTCAGCTCGCGGGTTTGGTGGAGAACGTACACTCTAAGAGGAAGGCTTTTTTCCTGAACCTCGAAGAGCTCACCGAGCTTCTCAGAACGCAATCCCAATCCTGCTCCGGCTGCAGGCATCCGCAGCGGCGATGGCGGTGAGCGGTCCGGTCGGGTTGATCAGACCAGCGAAGGGGTGCCGGTGTGCCGTGAACTGCACTTGATCCTGCCGGGTGACTGGCGGGTCTCGATCACGAGGTCGGGTACGCAACCACACGATTGAACGCCAGAGCGCGTCAAGGTCGCCCACGGGGCAGGACAACGATGCAAAGCAGGCGCGCGCTGCCGCGCGCCAAGGTCAACTCTTCGCTGTCGACTAAACGTCGGCTAATGAGTCACCCCCACAGCTTGTGCGACCCTCACGGCTTGTGGTGCCACTTCTCTGCTATCAAGGGAACTCCACGATGTTCGTTCTGGGGTTAGCCGGATTCACCGCAGCGCCGATGTCGTCGATCACGTGGTCGATACTGCAGGTGGCATTGAGCCAGACGGTCAAGGTATCGTGCAGCCTTACACCGTGCGTGGCCGGGACTTCGAAGGCATGGTCGGTAACGATATCGACGCCTTGGTTGACGAAGCAGTAGCTGCCCATCCCCCAGGTCTCGTGCACCCGCACGCCGTCGTCCACTTTGTAGGCGGCAAAGCCGTTGACGCCGTCGTGCGACCAGGCTGCCTGGCTGGGTGGGTCGTACGGCAACTCGTTCTGGAAGAAGACGGTCTTGCCGCGCTCGCCATTCCAGATGACGTTGTACTTTTGGTAGTGCTCGACAAACAGGCCGTACGCTTTGACATCGTCGCCCTTGACGACCAAGCCGGTGTCCGCCGTGTTGACAGTCCAACCCACGCCGTTGCCGTGGTCGGCGCGCCAAAGCCAGAGATGGTCGAGCAAGGTGTCGTCGCTATTCACCACCAGGCTCACCGTGGCCTTACCGGCGGCGGCTCCACCGATGCGGAAGAACACGTCCTGCAGCGAAATCGGGTTGTCCGAATGATTGCGTCCGTGCTCGTGCTTGGAGCCATGCTCATCGTGCTTGTCGTAACCGATCTCCAGCAGTACCGGCGAGGTCACCGGACCGGCATCGATCAGCAGCCCCCCGGCTACCCTCACGCCGTCCTCATCCGGGATAGTCATCGCGGGCGTGCCCCGTTGCGGCACCAGCGTCGCATAGCCCATTCCCAGCACCACGGTATTGCGGTGTTTCACCTCGATAGCCTGGCCCAAATGGTAGATGCCAGGGGTTAGGATCAGATGCTTTCCATCCTCGAGCGCGTCATTGATCTTTCTGGCCGAGTCCGTCGGACTGGCGATGAAGAAGTCCCGGATCGGAATGTCCGAGCCTGCCGCCGATCCGCTTTGCCAGGTGGTGCCGACAGAGTTCCGGAGCAGTGCGGGTACGAAGATCTTGTAATCACCCGACGCGTCGAGATGCAAGAAGGGCTTCTCACGGCTCACCTCGGTTCTCGGCAGCGTGGTGTACGGGTTACATGCCGGGTCGGTGCAGGTGCTGAACGACTGGGGAGGAGCACCCACCACACCGGAGAAGACTTGGTTCCAGACACCGTTTGTCCAAGACCCGCCGATGAAGCTGTTGCGTGTGAAGAATTGCTGCTGCGACCCGTTGATGACGTCCCCAGAGAACCTGGAATCGGCCGTGTAACCGCCGCTCGCATAGAACGGACCGTTACCGCCACCCTCATCGTCAGGACAGAAGTCCATGAACGTCAGGACGCCGTTGACATTGACCCGCCGCATCGGCGCCGCCTGTGAGACGGCCCAAAAGTTGCCCGCGCCCCGGCACCCTTGCCCGCCCGCCACGTTGATGGTCAGATTCGACAGTGATCGCCAGAAGTTATTCAACGCAACGCAGTAGCCGGGTGTCAGACATTGGTTGTAGACGTCCCAATGGCCCCAAAAGACCGTATCGGCAGGTGAGGCGCCCAGGCCGGCCACCTCTGTGTAGTACCCCACTTTAAAAATAATCGGCTGGTCAGGACTACCGTAAGTGCCAGGCTTGAACAGCAGTGTGAAGCGCTGCGCGCCAAACTCGTTATGCACCTGCTGAGCATAGATTGCATTGACCGTCGCTTCGATCTCGCTAATCGGCATCGTGGGATCGAAGATCAGCACGTTGGGGCCGAAGTCAGGCTGTCGGCTATGGTGGCCACGATCTTCGTCAGCTAGTACCGCGCTGGGGATATTGAGTGCTAGGGATATCACCAGCATCGCCAAAAGGCGGCTGCCGGCGGCAAAGAGCCGCTGACTCCGAAATTTGAACTGGAACATCTGGGCCTCCCAAGAAGTAACAGTGCGGGACGCGAAATTTTTTTGGAGACGCAGGTAGCGATGATGCCCGCGCTTGCATCCCAAGCTGCAATCGAGAAGTGACCGCACGGGCTTCATGAGGCCATTTCTTCCGGTCACGGGGGCATGGGGAGCTTAAACGCCGCTCTTCCCGAGGAGCACTCTAGCGCCGCGCGAGCGGGTGGTCAATCGCGTGAGTCGGTGCTGAAGACTTCCGGTGTTGCGGGCTTTGCTGGGCCGCTTCCTGAGTCAAGCTCGGGCATGTCGAGGCGCATTCGGGTCCTCGCACGTGCACAGGACGAGCGGGCGCGCTGGCTGAGTCACTCAAGCCGACCTTGGGGCTTTGAGGGTTAGGCCGCTTGGAATAGCGCCAAGGAGTGCGCCGGGGCGCGGGCGTGCAAGTCAGGCCGTGGATGATCACCTGTCGATCGACGATGGCGGCGATGCTCTTCAAGCGCCCGGCACAGCACGGTCCGTGTTCGGTGTCGAGTTCGAGTGCAGTTCAACGCCGGGGAGCCGCGTACGGTTAAGGGCAACGCGGCGACACGGAGCATAGAATCGTTCTAGGAATTCCTGAGCAGTGAGCGAAATCAATTGGCCTGGACGTTGCCTCGCGTGGCGAATGTCGAAGGAGCAAAGGTGACACGCCACGGGCTGGAAACGAGCAGTCCGAGGACCAGCAAGCGCATCACCACCCATGGCCAAGCGCTGAGCCCGCACTCGAGCACGCCAACGTCATTGCGAGGGCTGATGACGGCGTTCCGCGACATCGAGCTAGCGGCTGGGGTCCTGACTTAGATCGGCTTGTAGAAACGCGGCGGTTTCCGGCATCGCGATTCTCACATCAGCCAGCTCCTGTACCTTGGCGGAGAGCCCTGCTCCCTGGCAGTCCAGAACGTGCCCGCCGCCGGTATGATCGTCGCTCAAAAAGTGCAGGTGCCAGCCTGCCACATTGATGCTGCGCGCATAGGGCGGGCTCCAAAACCCCGCGATTTTCCCGGCCTTATCGGTAAATGCGAACTCGGACTGGTGCGCAGTCGCGGCGACAAGTGACTCGGCCGGGGAGGCCTTGCACGCTGCACGGGTCCTAACGCGTTGGAAGCGCCCCTCGATGAGCGCCGCGCAGAACAGATTATTGGTCCGCCGCATTGCGTCGAGCTGAGCGCCAAGATCCTCGAACCCGGTTACGCGATCCAGCGCGAGGACGCGTTCCGCGCGGAACTGGGTGACCACAGCGAAAGGCACTGTTGCGGCGTCCGGGGCTTCCCTGATCGCACCGCTGGCTTGCACCTGGTAGAAATGGCCGTCCAGCGCCAACATCTCGCCGTCGAGTCCGTCGAACGTGCCGAGACCGAAATCGCCGTGCCGCTTGAGCTCGTCGACGGTGACAACCCCGTCATAGACGCCCTTCACCAGCGCGCCGGCCGTGGACACCTGGAACAAGGTCGAATGCTCCACCTCCAACGTGTCGGCCAACGACGACATCACGAAATGCGATAGCGACTCGCCCGTCTGCGCACGCCTCGCCAGCAAGGCCTGCATGAGGGTTTCAGATACGTCACAAGTCAGAGTCGGCACGGCTGACACTCGTCAGATCAGCGCTTGCGGCAACACCTGCTCGCCGAGCGCCTTGTTGTGCGTGTAATCGACCGGGACATCGATCAATACCGGGCCGGGCATTTCCATGGCCTTTCGCAACACCGGTAGGAAATCATCGGCTCGCTCGACAGCGAAGCCTCGCGCGCCAGTTGCTTCCGCAAAGCGGACTGTGTCGATCGGGCCGAAATCCGTGCCGGAACGACGCCCGTATTTCATCTCTTCCTGAAAGCGGACCATGTTATAGCAGCCGTCGCGCCAGATCACATGCACCAAGTTGCAGCGCAGCCGCACCGCGGTCTCCAGCTCCACGGAGGAGAAATGGAAACCACCGTCGCCGGACACGGAGATGACTTTTTCCGCGGGTCGCACCAGACAGGCAGCGATTGCCCACGGCAAGCCGACGCCGAGCGTCTGCTGACCGTTGCTGATGATCATCTGTCGCGGTCGAAAAACTTGGAGGTAACGGGCAATCCAGATGTGAAAGGAGCCCATGTCGAGGCAAAGCGTGACGTCGTCTTCAATGACCGCCTGCAAGTCGGCAACCAAACGGAGCGGATGCACGGGCGAGCCGGTTTCGCGCTTGCCAGCCGCGCGTAGGGAGGCAAGCTCGTCGGTCACGTCTCCAAGCTTCGGCATCTGCTGACTGGACGGGAGGCGTGACGCCAAGGAATTGAGCGTCGCCGAGATGTCACCCACGATTTCGACCGCAGGTCTGTAAGCGGCATCAATGTCGCACGGTACTGCGTCGATGTGTACGATGGGGCGCGAATGCCCCCGATTCCAGAGCGATGGCTCGTACTCGATCGGATCATAGCCAACGGTGATCACCAGATCGGCGCTGTCTAGCAGCCGGTCGGAAGGTTGGTTGTGGAACAGTCCAACGCGACCGCCAAACAGTGCCAACATGTCGCGTGACAGCACACCTGTCCCTTGGAATGTTGTGACGACAGCGCAAGGCCAGATCCGCACCAGCGCCCTGATCGCCATCGCGGAGCTGGGCTCGCTCGCGAGCATGCCGGCCAGCACAACTGGGCGGCGTGCCTGCCGGATCAGTTGCGCGGCCGCCGCAATCGCTTGCTCCGACCCAGCCCCGAGCGCCACGGGTGAGACCGGGGTCACTACGGCGTCCGGCACCGCAGCCTCCATCACGTCATTGGGCAGACCGACGAAGGCAGCACCGGGCCGAGGACTCTCGGCGGCGCGAAAGGCGTTGGCGATGACCTCGCCGATCGCTGCTTCCGACTCCACCTCCACGCTGCTTTTGGAAACGGTTCGCAACAGCGTTGCGGTATCCAGGCTCTGATGCGCCTGTTTGAGGCGAATCGCTCGCGGCACCACGCCGCCGAGCCCAACCACCGGCGAGCCCTCCGAAGTCGCGGTGGCAAACCCGGTGACGAGGTTGGTCGTACCAGGTCCCGACGTGACGAGGCACACCCCTGCTTTGCCAGTCAGCCTACCAATACCCTGGGCAATAAACGAGGCGTTCTGTTCGTGCCGGCACACCACCGTTTGAATGGAGGAATCGTGCAAGGCGTCATAAACACCATCGATCTTCGCGCCGGGCACCCCGAAGACATGCGTAACCTTCTGCGCCTCAAGGTGCTTGACGACTAATTCCGCGCCACTGATGGACATGTTTGTGGCTCCTTTAGATCAAGTGCATCTCACGCGCCGCCGCCGTCAGTTCGTTGCGAAAAGCGGGGTCCGCGATCGCGATGAGGCCGAGCGCACGTTCGGTGGACGACTTGCCGTTGACCTGACACATGCCGTGTTCTGTGACGATGTATTGCGTGTCGATCCGCGGATCGGTTGACGGCCCCTGCAGCCGAGGCACAATCCGCGAGGCCTTGCCGTGCGCGGCGGTCGACGGCGCCACGATGAAAGACAGGCCGCGTTTGGAGTAGTAGGCACCGCGCACGAAATCAAGTTGCCCACCGACGGCGCTAAACTGATGAGCGGCGAGGAACTCGGCGTTGACCTGGCCCATCAGGTCGCATTCGATCATGGCGTTGACCGACACCACGTCGTCATTCGTACCGATTACCCGCGGATCGTTGACATAGTCGGCCGCGCGGCACTCGATGCCGGGATTGTCGTTGATCAGGTCGTAGGTAAGCTGGCCGCCCATGGCGACGTTGAAGATGCTCTTGCCGGGATCGGTGGTCTTGCGACGGTTGGTCACTGCTCCGCAGGCGATCAGGCTGGCGATGCCGTCGCTGAGCAGTTCGGTGTGCACGCCAAGATCCTTGTGGTCCTTGAGCGCGCCGGCGATG
>Ga0335083_10008304_pt1 | contig 12696 bp, 9 predicted proteins | sample Lox_Sample_42_FD_206716 | JGI IMG/M metagenome (GOLD analysis project Ga0335083, IMG submission 206716) | Soil microbial communities from Loxahatchee National Wildlife Refuge, Florida, United States - Lox_Sample_4.2 | ecosystem: Environmental > Terrestrial > Soil > Wetlands | place: USA: Florida...
TTTCTTTTTTCTTGACAGTGGATGCCCGGTAAAAGCACTATTCATACGTTTTAATAACCCGTCTTGGGTCTCACATCCACGGGTGAGCGTGTCCGTCCAAAATGAGCGCCGGGCCCGAGGTCCGGAAGAAACACGGCGAAGCCGACTGAAATAGCGCGGGGAAAGGCCTGCGCCAACGGGAGAGCATGACCATGAAATCTCATCGAGTGCTGTTGCAGATCGCGTTGTTGGTCGTGACATTCTGTGGAGCCGCCTGGGCTCAAACCGGGTCGATAACCGGCACCGTGAAAGATCCCTCCGGCGCCGCGATCTCCGGCGCCACCGTCGTGGTTACCAGTCCCGAACGCGGCATCAGTCGCCAAACCACGACCAACTCGACCGGCGACTACAACGAGTCCGCCCTGTCTCCTGGTTCCTACGACATCATCGTGACTGCTACGGGCTTCAAGAAGTATCAGGCGAAAGGCGTCATTCTGGACGTTTCAGAAAAGGCCCGCGTGGACGTAAGCCTTCAGGTCGGAGCTGCGACGACGGAAGTTGTCGTCGAAGGCACCGACGTCGCCCAAGTCGAGACTCAGTCCTCCGAACTCGCCGGCACCGTCACCGGCAAAGAAATCACCCAGCTTGAATTGAACGGCCGGAATTTTACGTCTCTCGTGACACTCGTTCCCGGAGTAAGCAACCAGACCGGACAAGATGAGCCTTCCGTCGGCATCAATGGAAGCGTCGCATTCAGCATGAACGGCGGCCGCACCGAGTACAACAACTGGGAACTCGACGGCGGCGACAACATGGACAACGGCAGCAACGGCACGTTGAACGTTTATCCGAGTCTCGACGCGATTTCAGAGTTCAAGGTTCTGACCTCCAACTATGGTGCTCAGTATGGCCGCAATGGTTCGGGCACGGTCGAGGTCGAAACCAAGTCGGGCACCAAGGCATTTCACGGAGACGCCTACGAATTTGTCCGCAACGACGCTTTCAACGCGTTGAATTACACCAATATGGTGTCTCACGGCGGCGATGGCGTAGTTGCTCCATACAAGAAAAATGACTTCGGCTACACCATAGGTGGCCCGGTCTACATTCCGGGCGCCTACAACCAGCAAAAGGAAAAGACCTTCTTTTTCTGGTCGCAAGAATGGCGCCGCGAGCGCGTCCCGAATTCCTTTAACGTCCCCGTGCCCTACAGCGCCGAACGAACGGGCAATTTCAATGATGTATGTCCCAATCCGCAATCGGGCTCTTTTGTGGACTGCCCGGTCGATCCCAGCACAGGTACGTACTTCACCGGTAATCAGGTTCCCGTGGATCCGGCTGGATCAGCCCTTCTACCCCTGATACCAGTCGCCACTTCTGACATTGCCGGTGGGGCGTCTTTTGTCAGCAACACGACACAGCCAACGACCTGGCGTGAAGAACTGGTTCGTGTGGATCACAATCTCAACGAGCACAACCGCCTCACTTTTCGCTACATTCATGATTCCTGGAATACTGTCGAGCCGACAACCATTTGGACCGGTTCCGCGTTCCCGACTGTGCAAACGGCATTCAATGGACCCGGGATCAGCTTGGTCGCTCGCTGGACCAGCACCCTTTCGCCGACTCTGCTTAACGAATTCGTCGCTAGCTATACCACCGACCATATCTCGTTCAACTCCCAGGGAGCCTGGCAGCGTCCTTCGAGCCTCTCCGGCGAAATGGGATACCTGTTTAATAACGGTTTCGGAGGAAAATTGCCCGCTATCACCCTGACCGGAGGCGTGGCTTATGGCGGCGGATTTTACGAAGATCCTGACGGGGTTTGGCCTGAAGGCGCATACAACTCCAACCCGACCTACACGTATCGCGACAACATCACCAAAATCGTGGGTCGCCACAACCTGCAGTTTGGCGCCTACTTTGTCGCAGCGCAGAAGAACGAACTAAGCAGCGTTCAGGTAAATGGCTCGCTTACGTTCGATGTTGCGTCGCTCAACACAACTCTGCCGAGCGGCCAAGCCCTCGGTACGGGGAACCCTTTCGCCGACCTGTTGATGGGGAACATCAACAGTTTTACTCAAGGCAGCAATCAATTGAAGTTCTATAACCGGTATAAGATTCTCGAGCCCTACTTCCAGGACGATTGGCGCATTACTGATCGGCTCACTTTGAATCTAGGCCTGCGTCTCAGCCTCTTGGGAACATATCGGGAAAAGTATAAGCACGCCTACAACTGGGATCCGTCAGTCTACAGCGTGGCCAACGCTCCGTTTATTTACGATGGGAATGGAGATGCCCCGGCCAACGCTCCTTCGAATGCCAATCCCGTAGGGACGCCCGGTGCTTTGGTAACTGATATCTCCACCAATCAGGTCATTGGGGATCCTCTTGATGGATTAGTGCAATGCGGCGTAGGAGGCGTAGCGATTGGCTGCTCCAAGGGGCATCTTTTCAACCCCGCTCCACGCATTGGATTTGCGTGGGATCCTCGCGGCAATGGCAAAATGGCGATCCGCGGCGGTTACGGCATCTTCTTCGAGCACAGCAACGGGAATGAGGCCAACACTGAGGGAATGGAAGGGCAGACGTCCCCGTTACTTCAGAGCGTCACCCAGAACAACATCCCCGGATACCTCAACATTGGCAACACCAGCCTGACGGGTGTGGCTCCAGTGTTCCCGTCCAGCTTCTATTCTATCCCGGGTAAGGTTATATGGCCTTACATGCAGCAATGGCATTTTGACATCCAGCAGGAGTTGCCCGGCCACATGGTAACGACGATTTCGTATGTGGGCAGCAAAGGCACGCATCTCGGACGTCAGCTTGACCTGAACCAGCTAATGCCTGTCTCGGCGGCTCAGAACCCCTATAAATCTGGTGAGCCGATTGGCGGAATGATCGACCCGGTCTTAAACCAGCCATCTCATGATGACTGCGGCACGATGACGACCCCCAGCGGAGTTGCCGTAACCGGACAAGCTGCCATCAATCTGGCAGTCGCCTGTGGCGCCGACGCTAACCCATTCCGGCCGTTTTACGGAGTCTCGACGATCACGCGTTTGCAGAGCGCGGCATCCTCCAACTACAACGCGCTCCAGATCTCCGCCCGCAAGAGCATCGGCGGATTGAGCCTCGATGCAGCCTATACTTATAGCCATTCCATCGACGATTCGTCTGATCGGTATGATGGCAATTTCGTGAACTCTTACAATCCGAGCGCCAGCCGTGCGAGTTCGAGCTTCGACGAGCGTCACTTATTGAATGTCGGATGGGTTTACGATCTCCCGTTCTTCAAGAAGGCGGGTCTGAACCATTCTCTCCTGGGAGGCTGGCAGTGGTCCGGGATCGCAAGCTATACCACGGGCACGCCATTCAGTGTAACGAACGGCGCTAATTTCCCTGATAACGCAGGAGTTGGCAATGGGGTTGGAACTGCCTCCTACCCTGATCTCGTAGGCAGCCCGAGCGCTGGAATTCCTCCCTCGAGTCAAACCTCGTCGAACAGCTATGCGAGTTTTCTCTATAACCCGGCTGCATTCGTTGCTCCTCAAGGGCTGACGTTCGGAGACGCGGGTAGAAACATCCTGCGAAATCCCAACCGCACGAACTTCGATATGGCTGTGTTTAAGCACTTTGAAGTGAAAGAGAAGTTGGCCTTCGAATTCCGTGCCGAAGCATTCAACGTCTTCAATCACACGCAATGGCTTCCGATCGCGGGTGACTCCGGCTCCGGAGCGGGTAACAATAGTTCGGGAACAAACTCGTTCAGTTGCTACAGTGGCACGGATAATTCCGCCGGTGGAAGTTGCATCGGTCCGGGTGGTGCCAACCTGCTGCAGATCGGCGGCGCTCACAACGCGCGCATTCTCCAGTTGGGTCTGAAGATGCTCTTCTAAGAACCTGATGATGCATGACAACCAACCGGCCTCGCAAGAGGCCGGTTTCTTTGTCACGATGTGAAGGTATGCGTCTGGGCAGGAAAGCGGCGTCCGCCGCACTAGGGATTCAGTTCACTTCTCAACCGCTTCGAAAGCTTCTCGATTCGCTTCAGTTTCTCGATGACGTCTTTTGGCAGTATTCCTTGGCGTACATCCGCCAAGTCAGTAGGGATGGTCTGAGCCGTGCGAGCCAGATCGTCTGCTTCCCGCTGCAGTTTCGCAACGTCAATGTGTTGCTGGGGCAGTCTGGTTTCGTCCGAAGCCGCCTTCCCGTGATCCGGGTCCAGCGAAGGAGGTGGAGGTGGCGCTCCGGGGATGTAAACATCCTTCATCTGGGCGGCTGCAGGAAACAGGCAAGCGAGCAGGAACAGAGCGAGTAAGGCAGCTTTGATCACGGTACGCCTCCGGGTGGAAACGCAGATTCGCCGCTATTGTACTCTTCGCTATCCGACCGGCACCGACTGCCGTGCGCCTACCGATTCCAGAGCGAGCGCGAGGTCCGCGATAAGATCCTCGGCACTCTCAATCCCCACCGACAGGCGAACCATCTGCTCCGTCACTCCCATCTCTTTCCGCTGCTCAGGCGAAATCATCGCATGCGACGTCAGCACCGGGATCGACACCAGCGACTCCACTCCTCCCAGGCTCGTCGCCAACGTAAACAGACGCATCGCCTCGCTTACGCGCCGCGCGTCCTCGCCTGTGCCCTCCACCTCAAACGTCACCATGCCGCTGCCCCCGCTCATCTGCTCGCGCGCAATGGCATACTCCGAATGGTTCTTCAGCCATGGATAATGCACCCTCCGCACCTTCGCATGCTGCTCCAGAAATTCCGCCACACGCAGCGCATTCTCGTTCTGCCGCGCCACGCGCACCGCCAGCGTCTTCAGCCCGCGAATCAGCATCCACGCAGCGTGCGGATCCATGCAATTCCCCAGCGTTGTTCGCGTCTCCCAAAGTTGCTCCATCAGTTCCTGACTCCCGCACACCACGCCGCAAGTCAGGTCCGCATGCCCACTTAAATATTTCGTCCCCGAATGCATCACCAGATCGATCCCATACTCCGCCGGACGCTGGTTGATCGGCGTTCCGAACGTGCTGTCGATCATGCTGATCACCTTGTGCGCCCGCGCCAGCGCCGCCGCTTTCTTGAAATCCACGACCCGCAAGGACGGATTCGTCGGCGACTCCAGATACAGCATCTTCGTATTCGCCCGGATCGCGCGCTCCGCCTGCGAGAAATCATTGGTATCGACAAACGTAGTCTCAATCCCTACCCGCGGCAGCCACTCCGAAAAAAATTTCACCACCCCGCCATACACGTCCCGCTGCGCAACAATGTGATCCCCAGTCCTCAGCAGCCCAAGAATCGTGCAGGTAATCGCCCCCATGCCCGATGCGAACGTCCGCGCCGCCTCCGTGCCCTCCACCGCGGCAACAGCCTCCTCCGCAGCCGTGATCGTCGGATTTCCCCACCGCGTGTAATACCGATCGGTCGTCGTAACGCGCTGCTGTTCGTCGTTATCGGTTACCTCGAATGTCGACGTCTGAAAAATCGGCGTCCCCACCGGACCATTCTTCTTCTTCAACTCACTCCCGCCATGCACAGCCGCAGTTTCCGGACGACGATTCTTCCTCTTCATGCTCACCTCGCCCCCCAGACTACCCGCGCCGGCAGTCTCTCGCAAGCAGAAGCAACTGTGCGAGCCGGCACGTTCTTCCCTCGTGAACCTTAGTGTCCATCGCGGTTGACGCCTCTTGCCCGTGCTAATGGGGAAATCCGCACCATTTATAATTCCCCCCGCATGGAGCTCGGCCTGAAAACTCGCGTAGCCCTGATCGCCGCTTCCAGTCAGGGAATCGGCCTCGCCACCGCCGAAGCCTTCGCCGCCGAAGGCTGCCGCATCGCCATGTGTTCCCGCAACAATCAGACGTTGCAAGCCGCCGCTGAAAAAATCAGAAAGTATCACAACGCAGAAGTCCTCGCCGAAGCCCTCGACGTCACCGATCCCGCAGCGGTCACCCGCTTCGTCGCCGCCGTCGTCGCCAAATTCGGCGCCGTCGACATCTGCGTCACCAACGCCGGAGGCCCTCCCGCCAAGGGATTCCTCGCCGCCACCCTCGACGACTGGCAAAGCGCCATCGCCGCCAATTTTCTCAGTACCGTTTACCTCGCTCGCGAAGTCATCCCCCACATGCAGCGCAACCGTTGGGGACGCATCATCACCATCACCTCCATCACCACCAAGCAGCCAGTCACCGACCTCGTCCTCTCCAACGCCGTCCGCGCCGCCGTGGTCGGGCTGGTCAAGAGTCTCGCCAACGAATTCGGTAAGGATGGAATCCTCGTCAACAACGTCGCTCCCGGATTCACCGCCACCGACCGCCTGAAGGATTTGGCCAAGTCCCGCTCCGCCGCCTCTGGAAAAAATGAGCAGGAGATTTTCGACGCATGGGCCGCCGACGCCCCCCTCAAGCGTCTAGGCGAACCCCGCGAAGTCGCCGAGACCATTGTCTGGCTCGCCTCCGATCGCGCCGCCTACGTCAGCGGCCAAACAGTTCTGGTGGACGGCGGGATGTACAAAGGTTTGTAGAGCTCGGTTTGTAGAGCTGCTAGGTATCAGGGCACGGCTTCAGCCGTGCCGTAACTAAATGAGTTTGTCATCCTAAAGCGGAGCATGTGCCACACGAAGCGTGGTGCATGCGCAGTCGAGGGATCCCTATAACGCCGGTACTACACAGAGGCCGAAAGGTATTCTCACGATACTTTGATCTGCCGCCGAGCAAAACTGAACGAAGGAATTGAGAGCTAGCAGGTCTTCCGCGCCACGAGGGCTCGAATGAAATTAGCACTTCACCTGACAATCATCGCCACTCTCTCCTGCTTCGCCGTCGCTCAGGCCCGCCCTTTCCCCGGCCCAGACGTGCAGCAGATCTACCATCGTCTCCTCCCGCAAATCGAACAAATCCCCGCCTTCGATCATCACGCCCATCCCGGCTTCGCTGACGATCCCGACGTCGACGCCATGGCGGCTCCGCCCAACGCCAGCTCCGCGCTCCGCACTCGCGACGACAATCCCGAACTCGCCGTCGCTGCCAAGGCCCTCTTTGGATATCCGTACGCCGATCTCTCCCCCGAGCACGCGAAATGGCTGCTCGACAAAAAGACTGAACTCAAAAGACAACTCGCCGGCACCGCCTACTTCAACGCGATTCTCGACAAGCTCAACATCGAGACCTCCGTCGCCAACCGTGCCATGATGCCCAACTACCTCGATCCCAAGCGTTTTGCTTGGGTCTTCTTCGCCGACTCGTTCATGTGGCCGTTCAACAACGAACGCGAGACCGGACGCAATCCCGACGAAGGCGTCTACATCCCGCTGCAGGAAAAAATGCTTCATCGCTGGATGCAGCAGGAAAACATCACAAAACTTCCCGCCACCCTAGCCGATTATCTGAAGTTCATCACCCATGTGCTCGAAGACAATTCACGCCGAGGCGGCATCGCCATGAAGTTCGAGGTCGCCTACTTCCGACCCACCACATTTGGCGATCCCACACGCTCCCAGGCCGAAGATCTCTACGAGCGCTACGTCACCGGCGGAATCCCCACCGAAAAGGACTATCGCACGTTCCAGGACTACATCTTCCGCTACCTCATCACCGAAGGCGGACGCCTCCATCTCCCCGTGCACATTCACACCGCCGTCGGCATCGGCGACTACTTCAATCTCTCGCAAAGTAACATCATGAATCTGGAAAGCGTACTGCGCGACCCGCGCTACGCCTCGACCACGTTCGTCATGATCCACGGCGGATATCCTCTCGAGCGCGAAGCCATCTGGCTCGCCGCCATGAAGAACGTCTACCTCGATTCTTCCTTCGGCGAACTCGCCCAGTACCCCTCCGCTTTCAAAGACACGCTCAAAATGTGGCTCGAAACTTTTCCCGACAAGATCACTTTCGGTACCGACTGTTTCCCTTACAATCAAGTGTTGGGGGCGGAAGAGGCCTATTGGCTGGGTGTGCAGTCGTCCCGCACTGCCTTGGCCGCGGCTCTGGCCGAGATGATTTCCGAAAACGAAATCACCGAAGCGTGCGCTCTAGAACTAGCCCACGCCTACCTCCACGACACAGCAGTCAAATTGTACGAAGGCCGAGTGCACTGACTTCGTATACTTTGTTGGGTGAAGGCGAAAGCGCGGTGCCTCGATGCCCCAGCCGCGAAGCGGCGGAATGAGAAAACTCGGCACGGTAGTGCGGGTAGGATTACCCGAACGAAACTGAGTCCCGAAGGGACGGCACGACACTGCTCGTGCCGCGCGACACTTCATGGCAAGAACGAAATCGAAATCTAAATCGCGCAGGAAATCCGCCCCCGCGAAATCCCGTGCCAAACGTGCCATCCCCGCGCCCGTGCCGCTCCAATACATTCCCTGGAATACTATCCCGCTGGAAGACCTCAACCCGCTCCTGCAACGTCAATTCGTCGTCGGTCAGGAAATCATGCTCGCCCGCGTCCTCCTGAAAAAAGGATGCATCGTCCCTGAGCACAGCCATCACAACGAGCAACTCACCTACATCCTCGAAGGCGCGCTCAAGTTCTGGATTGACGGCAAAGAGATCGTAGTTCATGCCGGCGAGACGCTTTGTATCCCGTCGAATATGCCGCACAAGGCAGAAGCGATGGAAGACACGGTCGACCTCGACGTGTTCGCTCCTCCTCGCGCCGACTGGATCAACCGAACCGACCAATATCTGCGAGGAAAGAAATAGCCCCGTCCCATGACCTCTCTCTCCACTTCTGCGCCGGGCGTGCGTCAAGCCAACTTTCGCTTCCGGTGCATCGCCTGCGCCGATCTCAGCGACAATGCCAGTCAGAATTTCCGTTGCGCCCAGTGCAGAGATCTGCTCGAGATCACCTATCCCGGCTGGAAACAGAATCCGCCCGCCGCAGATGAACTGAAATCTGCCTGGCGCCAGCGCCGCCTCTCCCAATCTGCCACTGATCTCAGTGGAGTCTGGCGCTTCCGCGACCTGCTCCCCGTACTCGAAACGGATACCCATGCCATCACGCTCCGCGAAGGCAACACGCCGCTCTACGAACTTCCGCGCTGCGCCTGCATCACCGGCGTGCCGCGCCTCTTCGCGAAACATCAAGGACTGAATCCCACCGGCTCCTTCAAAGACGCGGGCATGACCGTCGCCGCCACCTTCGCCCGCCGCGCCGGATTTCGCTGGGTCGCCTGCGCCTCCACCGGGAACACCTCCGCATCTATGGCTGCCTATGCCGCTCGTGGAGGCCTGCGCAGCCTCGTACTCGTCCCCGAAGGAAAAATTTCCTGGAGCAAGCTTTCGCAAGCCCTCGACTACGGCGCCGTCACCTGCCAGTTGCGCACCGACTTCGACGGCTGCCTCAGACTTCTCCAGGAATTGGTTCTCCGCGCACCCGTTTACCAGTTGAATTCGATCAACCCGTTTCGTCTCGAAGGTCAAAAGACTCTCGCCATCGAACTGCTCGAACAACTCGACTGGCAGCCGCCAGACCACATCATCGTTCCCGGAGGCAATCTCGGAAACAGTTCCGCCATCGGCAAAGCCCTGCTCGAAATGCGCGATCTTGGCCTGATCTCGCGCCTTCCCAAACTCTCAGTCATTCAAGCCGAGGGCGCCAACGCGCTCGTGCGCACTCTTCGCGAGGCCGCTGGCAAGCGCCTCATCAGCGTTCATGCGGAAACGCGCGCCACCGCCATTCGCATCGGCAATCCCGCATCGTGGAAAAAAGCCGCGCACGTCTTAGAAGAGACCGAAGGCGCATGCGAGCAAGTCACCGAAGTCGAGATCGCTCAAGCCAAGGCGGAAATCGGCGCCGAAGGCATCGGCTGCGAGCCCGCATCAGCGGTCACACTGGCGGGCCTGAAGAAATTGCTGAAGCAAGGCTTTGTGAAGCCAAACGAAACCGTGGTCCTCGTCCTCACCGGAAACTTGTTAAAGGATCCCGACTTCACCATGGAGTTCCATCGCGGCGACTTGTTCAAAGATACGCGGGATGAGCCCGCATCCGCCGCCCTCAACAACTTACGCCGTCCGCCAATTGTGCTGGATGCCAAACTGGAAGCCGTAATCCAGGCGTTGGAACAAGCAGAGAAACCCTGACACGATCTGTCACCCAGCCGCGAAGCGGCGAAAGAGTACAGCCCACGGCGCAAGCCGTGGGTACTACATAGAAAGTGGGCAAGCCCCGAGGGGGCGAAAGAGACGGCATTCTTCGGAACCTGCGCGATTCTTTCAGACGTTCGCCGGTAGTTCTCAAAACTGGGTTTGTTGAAGTCCGCACAAAATATTTGCATGTCCACCAAAACGCTCAACTCAAAACGCTCTCTTCATCTCGCCTTTCCCGCCACCTCGGCCAATCTCGGCCCGGCCTTCGACGCCGCCGCCCTGGCCATGAGTTTCTACATGAAGCTCGATGCTCACTCCGCCACTGAATTCTCCATCACCGCCACCGGACGCGACCGCGAAATCTGCGGCAAACTCGAGAACCATCTCATCCTCACCACGTACCGCGAGGTCCTCGAAGCCGCAGCCCGCCCAGTTACGCCCCTGTCGGTAAAAATCGCCAACGACATCCCCATCGGCAAAGGTTGTGGATCCTCCGCCGCGGCGCGCCTTGCAGGCATCGCCCTCGCCGTTCACTTCGGACGTCTTGATTGGACCGACGCGCAGATCATCGGCGAGGCCTCACGCCGCGAGCATCATCCCGACAACGCCGCCGCCTGCTGGATGGGTGGCCTCATCGTCGCCCGCATGTCCGGAGATCCCGATGCCCCCGACACTCAGCCCGAAGCCCAAGTCGTCTGCATCCGTCCGAAAGGGAAGTGGCCGCTCCTGCTCGCCGTTCCCGATCATGCGCTTTCCACCGAAGCGGCTCGCAACGCCCTTCCCGCCGAGTACTCCCGTGCCGACGCCGTCACCAACATTCAGAATTCCATGCTGTTGCTCGCCGCTTTCATGCGCGGACGCCACGACCTGCTCTCCGTCGCTCTCGACGACCGCATGCACCAGCCCTATCGCGCTCCCCTCTGTCCGCTGCTTCCCCCACTGCAGGAACTGAAAGGGAAGCAAGGCATCCTCGGCGCGGCCCTCAGCGGCGCCGGACCCTCAGTCCTCATCTTTCTCGATCCTCGCGCCTCGCTCGACAAAACGCGCCGTTTCATCGCCGCTCACCTCAAGCGCAGCGGACTCTCCGCCGAACTCCTCTCCACCTCGATCGCCCTCCGCGGCGCCCGCCCTCTGAATTCAAAACTCTGATCCCATCCGCGAAGAGTTTTCTGCTATTGGCCCAAACGTGCCATTTACCCCCGCGCACACCTCGGCGTAGTTTGAACCTTCCCCCCCGAAAGAGCGAAGAGGTTCCAACTTATGTGCGCTGTATGTTCACCAACAGGAGAACTCTCGCGTGGGCGGAGGACCCGCGCCAAATCGCATCCACTTCAGGGAGGGAACAATCCAATGTCAGCCAATGAACAGGTTCTCGTCGAGATGCAAACTTTCCTGCGTGCCCTCGACTCCTATCCCGACCACTTCACTCGGAACCCGAGCCTGACCTTCGAACAATATCTCTGCAGCCTCGTTCCCGACGCAACCTCTTCGCACAACGAGCCCGCTACCTCCGGCTGGCTGGCGGCACAATCCCGTTCATCCGCAGATATTCCACCATCTGCCCGTAATGATCGTAGCCATGCCACGCAATGCTCGTCGCCAATCCCAGCCGCGTGACTTTACCTTCGCCGAACGGACTCCTCACCGTCAAAATCAAGTTCTTCTCGTTAATCGTTGCGATTGCCTTGTGTACGTATTCAAACGAATCTTTCAGATACTTTAGAATATCCGCCTTTGATGTAACCGATGCCGGGCCTGATTCCTCGCCAATATCCACCGGCGGTTTCTCCTCCAGAAGCGCGGCGGCAATCTCGTAATTCACCGCTGCCACATGCTTGATCTGTTCGCCGAATGTGCGCACGCCCTTGAACTCTCCGTTCGTCGGCGCAAATCCAAACTTGTCTTCCGGCATCGCCTCTGCCGTCGGAATAAACTCCATCTCCATATTGCTGACCGTCCGATCCAGCACCTGTGTTACGGTCCGAAGCTCGTCGTTGGGCTTACTTGCCTGCGCCGCGGTCGACATCGCCATCACCAGCAACCCGCACGCAACCAGTCCCAATTCTTTCTTCATGGTCTCCCCCTTAGTCCCTTACTACGGCCGGAGCCATCTTCAACTCCGCCGCCGTCAACCGATGTCGTCGAATGCTTGTCAATCCCACCACCATCGCCAGCGCCGACCACGCCAACGCAGCCGGAACGCCTTCCCTCGCCGCCAACTCTCCCCATACCGCACTGCCTAACGCCATGCCGCCTTGCAATACCAGCAAATACATCGAGAGCGCCCGTGCCCGCATCCATGACGGACACATTGTTTGCGCCACCACATTAAAGCACGCCAGGATCCCGATCCACGCGGCTCCCGCCGTAAACAATACCAGACACAGCCACTCAAATACATGGACCTGCCCAGCCAGGAATGTCATCGCCGCGAACACAACCGTCGCCCCCGCTACCAGTCCGTCCACCGAATATCGCACACGCATGCGCGGCAACACCGCCGCGCCTCCCATCGCTCCCAGTCCAAAACACGTCAACAGGAATCCATATCCCTGCGCCCCATGAGGTTGGCAAACCACCGGAAGCAGCGCCAGCAGCGACGTTGCGCCCACAC
>Ga0335083_10008305_pt1 | contig 12696 bp, 9 predicted proteins | sample Lox_Sample_42_FD_206716 | JGI IMG/M metagenome (GOLD analysis project Ga0335083, IMG submission 206716) | Soil microbial communities from Loxahatchee National Wildlife Refuge, Florida, United States - Lox_Sample_4.2 | ecosystem: Environmental > Terrestrial > Soil > Wetlands | place: USA: Florida...
GGAGGGTCAGACCACGCTTTCAGGGACGGAAAACGTGGTCTGACCCCGTTTCGGTCAGCGGTGGCCGCTCTCGGCCCGCGCGAAGGCGAGCAGGCGGCCGATCTCCTGGGCGTGCGCGCGCGAGGAGCGCAGGAACCAGCGGTGGATCAGCGCCATCGCGACGGCGATGAAGCCGCCGAACAGCGCGATCACCCAGTAGATCGACAGGCCCGAGGCGAGCAGCAGCGAGTACAGCGCGATCATCACCAGGATCGAGGTGTTCTCGTTGAAGTTCTGCACCGCGATCGAGCGCCCGGCGCCGACCAGGTGGTGGCCGCGGTGCTGCAGCAGCGCGTTCATCGGCACCACGAAGAAGCCCGCCAGGGCGCCGATCACCAGGATGATCGGGATCGCCAGCCACACCACGCGCACCGCGTCCATCGCGATCACGATCAGCCCCATCGCGACGCCGATCGGGATCACGCGCACCGCGCGGTCCAGCGGCACGCTGACCGAGGCGAGCACCGCGCCGAGCGCGATGCCGAAGGCCGCCACGCCCTGCAGGATCGCGGCCTGCGACAGGTTGTAGCCCAGCGCCTGCCTCGACCAGTCGATGACGATGAACTGCAGCGTCGCGCCGGCGCCCCAGAACAGCGTCGTCACCGCGAGCGAGATCTGCCCCAGCTTGTCGCGCCAGAGGCGGCGCACGCAGTGCGAGAAGTCGCGCAGCGTCTCCAGCGGGTGCGCCGGCAGCGGCTTGAGCGGCGTGCCGGTGCGCGGGATGTAGAGGTTGAACAGCGCCGCCGCCGCGTAGATCAGGACGATGACGGCGATCGCCGCCTCCGGCGCGGTGTCGATGCCGGTGTCGAACAGCGGCAGCGCGTTGCCGAGCAGCACGTCGGCGACGCGCTGGTTGATCAGCACGCCGCCGGACACGGTGCCGAGGATGATCGAGGCCACGGTGAGGCCCTCGATCCAGCCGTTCGCCATCACCAGCTTGGAGTGCGGCAGGTACTCGGTGAGGATGCCGTACTTGGCCGGCGAGTAGGCCGCGGCGCCGAGCCCGACCAGCGCGTAGGCGGCGAGCGGGTTGACGTCGAACAGCATCAGCGCGCAGCCGACGATCTTGACCGCGTTCGAGATGAACATCACCGCGCCCTTCGGCAGGCGGTCGGCGAAGGCGCCGACGTAGGGCGCGAGCAGCACGTACGACACCACGAAGAAGAACTTCAGGTAGGGCGTGAGCCAGGACGGCGAGTCGGCCTGCGCCAGCAGCGCGATCGACGCGACCAGCAGCGCGTTGTCGGCGAGCGAGGAGAAGAACTGCGCAGCCATGATGATGTAGAAGCCGCTGCCCATGCGGGCGGTCTTATAGCATGGCGCGGCGCGCCGCGCCCGGCCTCGCCGCGCGCGCGCGCCCGCCGCCGCCGGATGACCTTTGACGGCCCGCCGGGTATCCTGCCGCCCATGCCACGACCGATCCGCGCGACGATCCGCGCCGCGGCGCTCGCGCACAATCTGGAGGTGGCGCGGCGCCATGCGGGAGGCGCGCGGGTCTGGGCGGTGGTGAAGGCGAACGCCTACGGCCACGGCCTGCTGCGCGCGGCGCCGGCGCTCGGCGCGGCCGACGGCTTCGCGCTGCTCGATTTCGTCGAGGCGCTGCGGCTGCGCAACGCCGGCGTGACCAAGCCGATCCTGATGCTGGAGGGCTTCTTCAAGCCCGAGGACGTGCCGCTGCTCGGGCGGCACCGGCTGACGCCCGTGGTCCACTGCCGGGAGCAGCTCGAGATTCTGCGGCGCGCCGATCCCGGCGGCCGCATCGACGCCTACCTCAAGGTGAATAGCGGCATGAACCGGCTCGGCTTCACCCTGGACGAGGTGCGCGTGGCGTGGTCGGCGCTGAAGCAGCATCCCGCGATCGACTCCGTCACCCTGATGACGCATTTCGCGGACGCCGACGGCGAGGGCGGCGTCGCCGCGCAGCTGCAGTGGTTCAACGAGCTGGCGCAGCCGTTCGAGGCGCCGCGCTCGCTCGCCAACTCGGCCGCGCTGCTGCGCTTCGCCGAGGAGACGCGCGCCGACTGGGTGCGGCCCGGGATCATGCTCTACGGCTGCTCGCCGTTCTCGTTCCGCAGCGCCGAGGAGCTCGGCCTGCGGCCGGCGATGACGCTCGCCTCCGAGCTGATCGCGCTGCAGCGCCTGCAGCCCGGCGAGCGCGTCGGCTACGGCATGACCTACGAGGCGGCGCACGAGATGACCGTCGGCGTGGTCGCCTGCGGCTACGCCGACGGCTACCCGCGCCACGCGCCTTCGGGCACGCCGGTGCTGGTGGACGGGCGCGAGGCGTCCACCGTGGGCCGGGTCTCGATGGACATGCTGTGCGTGGACGTCACCGCGCTGCCGGCGGCGCGCGTCGGCTCGCCGGTGACGCTGTGGGGCGAGGGCCTGCCGTGCGACCGCGTCGCGGCCTGCGCCGGCACGCTCAGCTACCAGCTGCTGTGCGCGCTCGCTGCGCGCGTGCCGGTGGTCGAAGCGTGAAGCGGCCGAAGTCCCTCTACGTCTGCTCCGAGTGCGGCGCGAGCGCGCTGCAGTGGTTCGGCATCTGCCCGTCGTGCGGCGCCGCCAACACCCTTGCCGAGACGGCCGTCGAGCGGCCGGGCCGGGGCGCCGCCGCGTCGCGCCGGGCGCCGGACTCGATCGCGCTGGGGAGCGTCCAGCTGAGCGAGTCGGGGCGGCTGCCGGCGGGGATCGGCGAGCTCGACCGGGTGCTCGGCGGCGGCCTGGTGGCGGGGCAGGTGGCGCTGATCGGCGGCGACCCGGGCATCGGCAAGTCGACGCTGCTGCTGCAGTGCGTGTCGACGCTCGGCACGGCGTCGCTCTACGTCTCCGGCGAGGAATCGGCGGAGCAGGTGGCGCTGCGCGCGCGGCGCCTCGGCCTCGAGGCGAGCGGGGTGCGGCTGGTCGCCGAGATCCAGCTCGAGCGCATCCTCGCCGCGCTCGAGGCGCAGCGCCCGCGCGTGGCGGTGATCGACTCGATCCAGACGCTCTGGTCGGAGGCGCTGCAGTCGGCGCCGGGGTCGGTGGCGCAGGTGCGCGAGTGCGCGGCGCAGCTCGCGCGCCACGCCAAGAAGAGCGGCACCGCGCTGGTGATCATCGGCCACGTCACCAAGGAAGGCGCCATCGCCGGGCCGCGGGTGCTGGAGCACATCGTCGACACGGTCCTGTATTTCGAGGGCGACCCGCATTCCTCCTTCCGCGTGGTGCGCGCGGTGAAGAACCGCTACGGCGCGGTCAACGAGCTGGGCGTGTTCGCGATGACCGAGACCGGGCTGAAGGCGGTCGCCAATCCCTCGCGCCTGTTCCTGAACACGCACGAGAAGCCGGTCCCCGGATCCTGCGTGCTCGCCACCGTGGAGGGTACGCGGCCGCTGCTGGTCGAGATCCAGGCGCTGGTCGACGCCGCGCACTCGCCGAGCCCGCGCCGGCTGTGCGTGGGGCTGGAGCAGAACCGGCTGGCGCTGCTGCTCGCGGTGCTGCATCGGCACGCCGGCATCGCGACCTGGGAGCAGGACGTGTTCGTGAACGCGGTGGGCGGCGTGCGCATCGGCGAGCCGGCCGCCGACCTTGCGGTGAGCCTGGCGATCGTCTCGTCCCTCACCGACCGCGCGATCGCGGCCGGCACCGCGGTGTTCGGCGAGGTGGGCCTCGCCGGCGAGGTGCGGCCCGCGCCGCGCGGGCAGGACCGGCTGAGGGAGGCGGCGAAGCTCGGCTTCCGCCGCGCGATCGTGCCGGCGGCGAACCGGCCGAAGGCGGCCATCCCCGGGCTGGAGGTGCTCCCGGTGCAGCGCATCGACGAAGCGGTGCGCGCGCTGCGCGATCTCGCCCCGCCCGCCTAGGCGCGGCGGCGGCTCAGTTCGCGTTGAGCAGCAGGTTGGTCCACTCCCGGGCCACCGCGCCGATGCGCGCCTTCGCCTCCTCGGAAGACGAGCGCCTGCTCGTCGTCGGGCAGGACTGCGACTGCCTTCCCGCCGCAGCCCCGGTCAGGGCGTCCCGGAATGCGGCCTCACGCCGCGCCCGGCCGCGCGGGGGCCGCGAGCGCGGCGGCACGCGCGCCGCTGCGCACCGCCGCCTCCAGCGTGGGCGGATACTCCGGGTCGGTGTAGTCGCCGGCGAGGTAGACGCCGGGCAGCGGCGTCCTTTGCGGCGGGTGCGCGAGGCCGGGCAGGCACGCCACGGTGGCGCGTTTCTCGGCGATGACGCGCGACCACTCCGGCGCGGGCAGGCCGGGCAGGGCGGCGGCGAGCTCGGCGTGGCAGCGCGCGGCGAGCTCGTCGTGCTGCAGCTGCTGGTGGTCGCCCTGCGCGCTGATGACGCAGGCGATCAGCCCGCGCTCGCCCGTGAGGCGGCCGCGGTCGAACGCCCACTGCAGCAGGCCGCCCGAGAAGCCGACCATCGGCCGAGGCAGGCGCAGCGCCTCGCCGTACTGCAGGTAGCAGGTATAGATCGGCTGGTACTCGTACTCGGGCGCGGCCTCCGGCAGTAGCGCCTTCAGCTGGTGCGGGCCGACGGCGAGGATCGCGGCGCCGAACTCGCCGCGCAGCGCGCCGAGGTCGCGCACCGGCGCGTTCAGCCTGACGTCCCCGCCCCGGGCGGCCACGTAGGCGCAGGCCGGCTCCGGAAACAGCCGCGACAGGTCCACGCGCGGCAGCAGCAGGTCGCTCGCGCCGGAGCCGCCGTCGAGCGCGTCGCGCAGCACGCGGGCGAACACCCGCGCCGAGGCGAGCTCGGGCGGCGTGTTGAGCGCCGAGACGCAGAGCGGCCGCCAGAGGTAGTGGCCGATCGCGCCGTTCTGGCGGTGCTCGTCGAGGAACTGCTTCACCGTCTTCGCGCCCTCGACTTCGAACGCGCTCCTGCGCAGCCGGGCCATGAAGCGAATCGCGCCCCACCTCTCCGCCAGCGGCAGCTTCCAGGCGGAGACGAGGCCGAGCAGCGTTCCGAGCGGCGCCGGGAGCCGCAGCGACCGGAACGCGAAGCCGTCCGCGTAGCGCAGCTCGAGCGGCAGGCGCAGCAGCGCCTCCGGCGGCACGCCGACCTGGCGCATCAGCCGCAGCAGCTCGGCGTACGCGCCGATCAGGATGTGCTGGCCGTTGTCGAGCTCGCGCCCGCCGGTGCGCACCCGGGGGGCTCCGCGCGTATCTGTTGGGGGGGGGGGTTTTCTCGCCCGCGCCGGGGGGTCCCCCCCGGGGGGGCGCGGCCGCCGGGCACGGGGCCCGACTCGAGCACGGTGACCGGCACGCCGCGCGCGGCGAGCGCCACGGCCGCGGCCATGCCGGCGTAGCCGGCGCCGACGATCGCGACGCGAGGGCTCACGCCGCCCCGGCTACGCCGTGACCCACGTCTTCCAGGCGAGCCACAGCTTGCGCAGCGGCGTGAGCGAAGTGCGCTGCGCCAGCACCCGGAAGCCGTCGCGCTCGATCTCGGCGAGCGTGGCGCAGTAGATCGCCGCCATCACCAGCCCGGCGCGTTGCGCGCGGCGGTCTTGCGGCGGGAGGGTCCGCATCGCCTTCTCGTAGAACGACTCCGCGCGCCGCGCCTGGTATTCCATGAGCTTCGTGAATCGCTCGGTGTGGGAGCCGGAAAGGATGTCCGCCGCGGTGACTCCGAACTGCCGCAGCTCGTCCATCGGCAGGTAGATGCGGTTCTTGCGCGCGTCCTCGCCGACGTCGCGGATGATGTTGGTGAGCTGGAACGCGGTGCCGAGGCACTTCGCGTACTCGAGCGTGCGCGCGTCCGAGTAGCCGAAGATGCCTGCGGCCAGCAGGCCCACCGCGCCGGCGACGTGGTAGCAGTAGCGTTCCAGCGCGGCGAAGTCGAGGTAGCGCGTCTGCGTCAGGTCCATCTCCATGCCGGCGACGATTTCGTTCAGATGCGCTTCCTTCATGCCGAACCTTGCGACGAAGGGCTGCAGCGCCTTGGTCACCGGATGGCCGGGATCGCCCGCGAACAGCCTGCCGACCTCGAGCCGCCACCATGCCAGCTTGGTCGCGGCGAGCTGCGGCTCGGCGCACTCGTCGACCACGTCGTCGACCTCGCGGCAGAACGCGTACAGCGCGGTGATCGCGCGCCTGCGCTCCGGCGGCAGGAACAGGAACGAGTAGTAGAAGCTCGAGCCGCTCGCGGCCGCCTTCTGCTGGCAGTATTCGTCCGGCGTCATGGGAAAACGTGGTCCGTCCCTGTTTTCGGGTTCCTCATAGCGCGCGGGCGAGCAGCAGCGGCCAGTCGAGCCATTGCAGCGTCGGGCGCGCGCGGAACATGTCGTAGCCGGCGCGCTTCTCCAGGATGCGCAGGCCGCCCTGGATCGTGAGCGCGATCTCGGCGCGGATGCGGCCGGAGAGCGCGCCCAGCAGCGGGGCGCCGGAGAGCATCAGGCTGCGCGCCCGGTCGGCCTGGAATTCCATCAGCGCGCGCCAGGCCGCGTCGCAGCGGCGCTCGCGCAGGTGCGCCTCGGTGACGCCGAACGCGCGCATCTCGTCCTGCGGCAGGTAGACGCGGCCTCTGGCCCAGTCGAGCGCCACGTCCTGCCAGAAGTTGATGATCTGGAGCGAGGAGCAGATCGCGTCCGAGCAGCGCAGGTTTGATTCGGTCGTTTGTTTGAAAAGCTGCAGCAGCAGCCGGCCGACGGGGTTCGCCGAGCGGCGGCAGTAGTCGAGCACTTCGGCGTAGTCGGCATAGCGGCTCTTCGTAACGTCCTGCCGGAAAGCGGAAATCAGATCCTCGAACAGGCCGAGCGGAAGCTGGTGGCGGCGGACGATCGCCTCGACCTCCCTGAACAGCGGCTCCCGCGGCGCGTTCCCGGCGCCGATCTCGCGCAGCTGAGCGCCGTATTCGCCCAGCCGCTGCAGCCGCAGCGCGGGCGGGTCGTCGCCCTCGTCGGCGATGTCGTCGGCGCTGCGCGCGAAGCGGTAGATGATGCCGACCGGCTCGCGCAGCGCCCGGGGCAGCAGCAGCGAGGCGACCGGGAAGTTCTCGTAATGGCCGACCGACACGCGCGGGCTATAATACGTTGTTTTTTGTCGGGCTTTTCGAATCGCGAAGGTGGCGGAATTGGTAGACGCACCAGGTTTAGGTCCTGGCGCTAACCGCGTGTGGGTTCGAGTCCCACCCTTCGCACCAGAAACGAGGTGGCCGCAGGAATGACGGTGAACGTGGAAACGCTCGGCACGCTGGAGCGGCGGGTATCGATGTCGGTCGAGGTCGACGAGATCGAGCGCCAGGTCGGCGACCGGCTGAAGCAGCTGTCGCGCAACGTCAAGATGGCGGGGTTCCGCCCTGGCAAGGTGCCGATGAAGCTGCTGGCGCAGCAGTACGGCCCGCAGGTGCGCAGCGAGGTGATCGGCGACGCGGTGCAGAAGGCCTTCAGCGCCGCGGTGAAGGAGGCCAACCTCAAGGTCGCGGGCTACCCGCGCATCGAGAAGAAGGACGGCGCCCCGGACGCGAAGCAGTTCGAGTTCAGCGCCACCTTCGAGGTCTATCCCGAGGTGCGCATCGGCGACGTGGCCGCGACGAAGATCGAGCGTCCCGCGGCGGCGGTGGACGACGCCGCGGTCGAGCGCACCCTCGAGATCCTGCGTAAGCAACGCGTGCGCTACGAGGCGGCGGCGCGCGCCGCCGCGGACGGCGACCGCGTGACGATCGATTTCGAGGGCCGCATCGGCGGCGAGGCGTTCCCGGGCGGCAAGGCCGAGGGCTTCGCGCTGGTGCTGGGCGAACACCGGGTGCTGCCGGAGATGGAGGCGGCCGTGCGCGGCCTCGAGGCCGGCGGGTCGAAGAGCTTCGAGCTGAAGTTCCCGGACGACTACCACGGCAAGGACGTGGCCGGGAAGACCGCCGAGTTCAGGGTCGAGGTGAAGTCGGTCGAGGCGCCGCACCTGCCCGCGCTGGACGCCGATTTTGCGCGTGCGCTCGGCGTCGCGGACGGCGACCTCGCCAAGATGCGCGCCGATGTGCGGGCGAACGTGGAGCGCGAGGTGAAGAAGCGGATCGAGGCGCGGCTGAAGTCGCAGGCGCTGCAGGCGCTGCTCGACGCGGCGCCGATCGAGCTGCCGAAGTCGCTGGTCGAACTGGAGACCCGGCAGATGATCGAGGCCGCGGCGGCCGACCTGAAGGCGCGCGGCCTCAGGATCGAGCAGCTGCCGCTCGATCCGCAGGCGTTCGAGGCGAGCGCGCGGCGCCGCGTCGCGCTCGGGCTGATCGTGGCCGAGCTGGCGCGCGCCGAGAAGCTGCAGCCGAAGCCCGCGGACGTGCGCGCGCTGATCGAGGCCGAGGCGCAGAGCTACGAGCACCCGGCCGAGGTGGTAAAATGGTTCTACATGCAGCCACAGCGGCTGTCCGAGATGGAGAGCCTGGCACTGGAAGGCAACGTGGTGAACTGGGTCTTGTCCAAAGCGAAAGTGGAGGACAGGGCCGTCGCATTCGACGATCTGATGGGCAGCGGCACATGAAGCCCCTCACCTGGAAATCGAGCATGGATGAGCCTCAGGACCTCGGGCTCATCCCGATGGTCATCGAGCAGTCCGGCCGCGGCGAGCGCGCCTACGACATCTATTCGCGGCTGCTGAAGGAGCGCGTGGTGTTCCTGGTCGGGCCGGTGACCGAGGTCACCGCCAACCTGATCGTGGCGCAGCTGCTGTTCCTCGAGTCGGAGAACCCCGACAAGGACATCTTCTTCTACATCAACTCGCCGGGCGGGTCGGTGTCGGCGGGGCTCGCGATCTACGACACCATGCAGTTCATCAAGCCCGACGTGAGCACGCTGTGCATCGGCCAGGCGGCCAGCATGGGCTCGCTGCTGCTCGCCGCGGGCGACAAGGACAAGCGCTTCGTGCTGCCGAACTCGCGGGTCATGATCCACCAGCCGATGGGCGGCTTCTCCGGGCAGGCGACCGACATCGAGATCCACGCCAAGGAGATCCTGTACCTGCGCCAGCGGCTGAACGAGATCCTGGCCAAGCACACCGGCAAGCCGATCGACACCATCGCGCGGGACACCGAGCGCGACTTCTTCATGGGCGCGGACGACGCGGTAAAGTACGGCATCGTGGACAAGGTGCTCGTCTCCCGGGAGCCGGCGTAGATGTCCGAGAAGACCTCCTCGGGCGAGAAGCTGCTGTACTGCTCGTTCTGCGGCAAGAGCCAGCACGAGGTGCGCAAGCTGATCGCGGGCCCGTCGGTGTTCATCTGCGACGAGTGCATCGAGCTGTGCAACGACATCATCCGCGAGGAGACCGCCTCGGACAAGGGCGGCAAGGGCGCCAAGTCCGACCTGCCGACGCCGCACGAGATCCGCAACATCCTCGACCAGTACGTGATCGGCCAGGACGTGGCGAAGAAGATCCTCTCGGTCGCGGTCTACAATCACTACAAGCGGCTCAAGCACCTGTCGAAGAACGACGAGGTCGAGCTGGCGAAGTCGAACATCCTGCTGATCGGGCCGACGGGCTCGGGCAAGACGCTGCTGGCGCAGACGCTGGCGCGGCTGCTGAACGTGCCGTTCGTGATCGCCGACGCCACTACCCTGACCGAGGCTGGCTACGTCGGCGAGGACGTCGAGAACATCATCCAGAAGCTGCTGCAGAACTGCGATTACGACGTCGACAAGGCCAAGCGCGGCATCGTCTACATCGACGAGATCGACAAGATCTCGCGCAAGTCGGACAACCCCTCGATCACGCGCGACGTCTCGGGCGAAGGGGTGCAGCAGGCGCTGCTGAAGCTGATCGAGGGCACGATCGCCTCGGTCCCGCCCCAGGGCGGCCGCAAGCATCCCAACCAGGACTTCGTGCAGGTCGACACCACCAACATCCTGTTCGTCTGCGGCGGCGCCTTCGACGGCTTGGAGAAGATCGTGCGCAACCGCACCGAGAAGACCGGCATCGGCTTTGGCGCCGAGGTGCGCAGCACCAACGACTCCAAGGCGACCTACGACCTGCTGAAGGCAGTGGAGCCGGAGGACCTGATCAAGTACGGCCTGATCCCCGAGTTCGTCGGCCGCATGCCGGTGGTCGCCGCGCTCGAGGAGCTGGACGAGCCGGCGCTGATCGAGATCCTGACGCTGCCGAAGAACGCGCTCATCAAGCAGTACCAGCGCCTGTTCCTGATGGAAGGCGTCGAGCTGGAGGTGCGCACGGCGGCGCTCGGCGCGGTGGCGAAGAGGGCGCTCGCGCGCAAGACCGGCGCGCGCGGCCTGCGCTCGATCCTCGAGCAGGTGCTGCTCGACACGATGTACGAGCTGCCTGCGCTGGAGAACGTCAGCAAGGTCGTGGTCGACGAGCAGATGATCGCCGCGGACGGCAAGCCGCTGCTGATCTACTCCGAGCAGCCGAAAGTCGCCGGCGGCTCGGCTTAAGCTTCTGTCAGAAGGCTTTTTTCCCGGGCTTTCCGCGTTGCGGCAAGGGCTGCTTGCGTGTACGCTTTCCACGTTGATTCCGCCGCGGGTGCCCGCACATGTCTGAGATGAACGAGATTCCCTCCGCAAGCTCCCCGGGCGTGACCCAGTACCCGCTGCTGCCGCTGCGCGACGTAGTGGTGTTCCCGCACATGGTGATCCCGCTGTTCGTCGGCCGCCCGAAATCGATCAAGGCGATGGAGACGGCGATGGAGAGCGGCAAGAGCATCCTGCTGGTGGCGCAGCGCTCGGCCGCCAAGGACGATCCCGGCCCGCAGGACATGCACGAGATCGGCTGCGTCTCCAGCATCCTGCAGATGCTGAAGCTGCCCGACGGCACCGTGAAGGTGCTGGTCGAAGGCGGCAGCCGCGCGCGCATCCGCGAGGCCACCGACCTGAAGACGCACTGGGTCGCCGAGGCCGAGCCGATCCCGGCCGAGGGCGCGCCGCCGCCCGAGGTCGAGGCGATGCGCCGCGCGCTGCTCTCGGCGTTCGACCAGTACGTCAAGCTGAACAAGAAAATCCCGCCCGAGATCCTGACCTCGCTCGCCGGCATCGACGAGGCCGGGCGCCTCGCCGACACGGTGGCCGCGCACCTGCCGCTGAAGCTGGAGCAGAAGCAGCAGGTGCTGGAAATGTTCGAGGTGAAGGCGCGCCTCGAGCACCTGCTGTCGCAGCTCGAGACCGAGATCGACATCCTGCAGGTGGAGAAGCGCATCCGCGGGCGCGTCAAGCGCCAGATGGAGAAGAGCCAGCGCGAGTACTACCTCAACGAGCAGGTCAAGGCGATCCAGAAGGAGCTCGGCGAGGGCGAGGAGGGCGCCGACCTGGAGGAGATGGAGAAGCGCGTGCGGCGCGCGCACATGCCGAAGGACGCGCGGCGCAAGGCCGAGGGCGAGCTGAAGAAGCTGAAGCTGATGTCGCCGATGTCGGCCGAGGCGACGGTGGTGCGCAACTACATCGAGACCCTGGTCAACCTGCCGTGGCGCAAGCGCTCCAAGATCTCGAAGGAGATCGCCAAGGCGCAGGAGGTCCTCGACAAGGACCACTACGGCCTGGAGAAGGTCAAGGAGCGCATCGTCGAGTACCTCGCGGTGCAGACGCGGGTCGACAAGATGAAGGCGCCGATCCTGTGCCTGGTCGGGGCGCCGGGCGTCGGCAAGACCTCGCTGGGGCAGTCGATCGCGCGCGCCACCAACCGCAAGTTCGTGCGCATGTCGCTCGGCGGCATGCGCGACGAGGCCGAGATCCGCGGCCACCGCCGCACCTACATCGGCTCGATGCCTGGCAAGATCCTGCAGAACATGACCAAGGTGGGGGTGCGCAACCCGCTGTTCCTGCTCGACGAGGTCGACAAGCTGGGCCAGGACTGGCGCGGCGACCCGTCCTCGGCGCTGCTCGAGGTGCTCGACCCGGAGCAGAACCACACCTTCACCGACCACTACGTCGAGGTCGAGTACGACCTGTCCGAGGTGATGTTCGTCGCCACGGCGAACACGCTCAACATCCCGCCGCCGCTGCTTGACCGCATGGAGGTGATCCGCCTCTCGGGCTACACCGAGGACGAGAAGCTGAACATCGCCATCAAGTACCTGCTGCCCAAGCAGATGACCAACAACGGCATCAAGGAGGGCGAGCTGCAGGTGTCCGAGTCCGCGGTGCGCGACACCGTGCGCTACTACACGCGCGAGGCCGGCGTGCGCGGCCTGGAGCGCGAGATCTCCAAGATCTGCCGCAAGGCGGTGAAGCAGCTGCTCACCGAGAAGCAGCAGGGCGACGGCAAGGTGAAGCGCATCGCGGTGACGCCGAGGAACCTCGACAAGTTCCTGGGCGTGCGGCGCTACACCTTCGGCATGGCCGAGAAGAAGAACCAGGTCGGGCAGGTCACCGGGCTCGCCTGGACCGAGGTCGGCGGCGAGCTGCTCACCATCGAGACGGTGACCATGCCGGGCAAGGGCAAGACCATCACCACCGGCAAGCTGGGCGAAGTCATGCAGGAGTCGATCCAGGCGGCGCTGTCGGTGGTGCGCAACCGCTCGCGCAGGCTCGGCGTCAACCCGGACTTCTACCAGAAGAACGACATGCACATCCACCTGCCCGAGGGCGCGACGCCGAAGGACGGCCCGAGTGCCGGCATCGGCATCGCCACCTCGATGGTGTCGGTGCTCACCGGCATCCCGGTGCGGGCGGACGTCGCCATGACCGGCGAGATCACGCTGCGCGGCGAGGTGCTGCAGATCGGCGGCCTCAAGGAGAAGCTGCTCGCGGCGCAT
>Ga0335083_10008306_pt1 | contig 12695 bp, 10 predicted proteins | sample Lox_Sample_42_FD_206716 | JGI IMG/M metagenome (GOLD analysis project Ga0335083, IMG submission 206716) | Soil microbial communities from Loxahatchee National Wildlife Refuge, Florida, United States - Lox_Sample_4.2 | ecosystem: Environmental > Terrestrial > Soil > Wetlands | place: USA...
CGCAAAGCGAGCGATATGCATTGTTCGCGCGCATCGCCTGGCACCGCCATACCTCGTTTGAGGGACTGACGGAGAACAAAGCGGAGGTTCAGAAGAGTTAACGGAGTTTAATGATTCGCCCACGCCCGCGGCATGTGCCGGCCGCTACTGTGCCCGGCCTATGCCACGCGCTCGCCTCGCGCTGCTGCGCGCTTGTGCCCGTCAGGCCCTGCCGGCGGGGACCGTGGCGTGCGCCCTCGTGCTCGCCGGCTGCCTCGGGCCCCGCTATCACCACCCGGAGATCCCGCCGCCCCCCGAATGGGCCACACCACCGGATGCGGCGCTGAAGCAGTGGCCCGAGAGCGGCTGGTGGCACGGCTTCAATTCCGCCGACCTCGATACGTTCATCGCGCAGGCCGAGCACACCAACGACGACCTGCGCGCCGCCATCGCGCGCATCCGGGAGGCTGACGCCCAGCGCCGCATCGCCGGCGCGCCGCTGTTGCCGCAGGTCGGCCTGCAGGCCACGGCCACCCGCGCGCGCGCGCCGGTGTCCGGCGAGGGCTTCGTGACCGGGAACGACTTCAACCCGCTCGCGACCGCCAGCTACGAGCTCGACTTCTGGGGCAAGAACCGCGCCGCCTACTCCGCCGCCGCCGCCAGTGAGCGCGCCAGCCGCTACGACCGCACCACCGTGGAGCTGACCGTGGTGGCCGGGGTGGCGACGACCTACTTCCAGGTGCTGGAGCTGCGCGACCGCATCGGGATCGCCACCGCCAACCTCGACAACGCCACCCGGGTGCTCGACGGGCTGCGCCGCGAGCAGCAGGCGGGGCTGGTCACCGCCCTCGACGTCGCGCAGCAGCAGACCGAGGTGGCCACCGTCAACGCCACCCTGCCACCGCTCAGGCAGCAGCTGCGCCAGAGCATCGATGCGCTCGCCATCCTGGTGGGCAGCACCCCCGAGTCGATCGAGGTGACCCACGGCGCGCTCGATGAGGTCGGCCAGCCGCAGGTGCGCCCCGGGCTGCCCTCGGAGCTCCTGGCGCGCCGTCCCGACGTCGCCGAGGCGGAGGCGCAGCTGATCGGCGCCAATGCCGACATCCAGGCTGCGCGCGCGGCCTTCTTCCCCAGCATCTCGCTCACCGCCAACGGCGGGTACGAGAGCTCGGCGCTGCAGAACCTGTTCACTCCGGGCAACCGCGTGTGGGCCCTGGGCGCCGGACTCACCCAGCCGATCTTCCAGGGCGGAGCGCTCGTCGGGCAGTATCGGCTCTCCAAGGCACGCTACCAGGAGCTGCTCGCCGACTACCACAAGGCGGTGATCTCGGCGTTCGCCAACGTCGAGGACGCCCTCATCGCGGTGCAACAGACCGACGAGCTGGTGAGCCGCGAGCGCGAGGCGGCGACCCAGGCGGAGCGTGCCTATCGCTACTCGCAGGCGCAGATGCGCGCCGGCACCATCAACATCCTTACGCTTCTCAACACGCAGACCGCGCTGTTCAGCGCCCGCGATGCCCTGGCGCAGGCCAAGTACTCGCACCTCGCCGCCCTGGTGTCGCTGCACCAGGCGCTCGGCGGGGGCTGGCAGCTCGAAGGGACGCCATGAACCGACGCACGCTCATCCTCATCGCCGGGGCCGTCATCGTCGCTGCCGGCCTGTGGCTGTGGCTCAAGCCGCACCACGCCACGCTCGCCAAGGGGCCGCCGGCCGTGCCGGTGGACGTCGGCACCGCCGAGGCCCGCGACGTGCCGGTGTACGCGCAAGGCCTGGGCACCGTGCAGGCCTTCTACACCGTGCAGGTCACCGCGCGCGTCGACGGCGAGGTCGACAAGATCGGCTTCACCGAGGGGCAGGACGTGAAGAAGGGGGCGCTGCTGGCGCAGATCGACCCGCGCCCGTTCCAGGCCGCGCTCGGGGTGGCGATCGCCACGCGCGACAAGGACAAGGCCCAGCTTGCCAACGCGCAGCTGGACATGGAGCGCTATCAGCAGCTCGCGCCCGAGGACCTGGCCAGCAAGCAGACCGTCGATACCCAGAAGGCGCTGATCGCGCAGCTGGGGGCCCAGATCAAGGGCGACGAGGCCAACATCGACAACGCGCGCACGCAGCTCGACTACACCACCATCCGCTCGCCCATCGACGGGCGCACCGGCATCCGCCTGGTCGACCCGGGCAACATCGTGCGCGCGGCCAGCGCCACCGGCATCGTGGTGGTGACGCAGATCGAGCCGATCACGGTCATCTTCAGCCTCCCGGAAGAGCAGTTCCGCCAGGTCAGCGACGCACTGCACCGCGGCGCGGTGGAGGCGGTGGCGCTCACCCGTGATCGCAGCACCGAGCTCGACCGCGGCACGCTCGAGCTCATCGACAACCAGATCGACCAGACCACCGGCACGCTGCGCCTGAAGGCCGTGATGCCCAACAAGCTGCGCCACCTGTGGCCGGGCCAGTTCGTCACCATGGAAGTGCTGACCAGCATCCAGCACCAGGCGCTCACCATCCCGAGCGAGGCGCTGGAACGCGGGCCGGACGGGCTGTACGCCTACCTGATCGGCGCGGACTCGCACGTCTCGATCGCCCCGATCACCGCCGGGGTCACCGACAAGGGCCGCGTGGTGGTAGAGAAGGGGCTGAAGGCCGGCGATCGCGTGGTGACCAGCAACCAGTACCGCGTGCAGCCGGGGAGCCTCGTCAAGCCCAACGCGCCGCGCACCGATGCCCCGAAGGTCGCCGCCCACGGCACCCCGGAACGGGCGCCGTGAACATCTCCCGCCCCTTCATCGAGCGCCCGGTCGCGACCACGCTGCTGATGGCGGGGCTGTTCCTGGTCGGGCTTGCGGCCTTCCCGTTCCTGCCGGTCGCGCCGCTGCCGCAGATCGACTTCCCGACGCTGCTGGTCACCGCCAACCTCCCCGGCGCCAGCCCCGAGATCATGGCCTCCTCGGTCGCGCAACCGCTCGAGACCCAGTTCGCGCAGATCTCCGGCGTCTCGCAGATGACCTCCACCAGCGTGCTCGGCACCACCCAGATCACGCTGCAGTTCAACCTCGACCGCAACATCGACGCCGCCGCCCAGGACGTGCAGGCCGCCATCGACGCCGCCGGGGGCCAGCTGCCGAAGAACCTGCCCTCGCCGCCCGCCTACCGCAAGGTGAACCCGGCCGACTCGCCGGTCCTGATCCTGGCGGTGCACTCCGAGGCGATGCCGGTCACGCAGGTCGACGACTACGCCGAGACCGTGATCGCCCAGCACCTCTCGCAGCTGCCGGGCGTGGCGCAGGTGACGGTGGGCGGGCAGCAGAAGCCGGCGGTGCGCGTGCAGATCGACCCGGAGAAGCTCGCGGCGGTGGGGCTGCAGCTCGAAGACGTGGCGAACGTCATCACCACTGCCACCGTGAACTCGCCCCAGGGCGCGATCACGGGCCGGGACAAGAACTTCGCCATCTACGACAACGACCAGCTGCTGAAGGCGGCGCCGTGGAACGAGGTGATCCTCGCCTACCGCAACGGGGCGCCGATCCGCATCAAGGACGTCGGGGTCGCGGTGGACGGGCCCGAGAACACCCAGGTGCGCGGCTTCCAGAACGGCAAGGTCGGAATCCTGCTGCTGGTCTACAAGCAGCCCGGCAGCAATGTCATCGACGCGGTCAAGGGCGTCAAGGCCGCCCTGCCGCACATCATGGCCTCGGTGCCACCGTCGCTGAAGGTCGACCAGCTCATCGACCGCACCGTCACCATCCAGGCCTCGGTGAAGGACGTGGAGTTCTCGCTGCTGCTCGCCATCGCGCTGGTGGTGATGGTGATCTTCCTGTTCCTGCGCAGCTTCTGGGCCACCGCTATCCCGGGAGTCACCGTGCCGCTGGCGCTGCTCGGCACCGCGGCGCTCATGTACGTGGTCGGCTACAGCCTCGACAACCTGTCCCTCATGGCGCTCACCATCGCGGTCGGCTTCGTGGTGGACGACGCCATCGTGATGCTGGAGAACATCTACCGCCACATCGAGGACGGGATGGACCCCTACGATGCGGCCATCAAGGGCGCCGGCGAGATCGGCTTCACCATCCTCTCCATCAGCATCTCGCTGGTGGCGGTGTTCATCCCGCTGCTGCTGATGAGCGGCATCGTCGGGCGCCTGTTCCGCGAGTTCGCGGTCACGGTCACCATGACCATCGCGGTCTCGGCGGTGGTGTCGCTGACGCTGTCGCCGATGATGTGCGCGCTGTTCCTGCGCAACGAGAAGGAGGCCGCGCACGGCCGCTTCTACATGACGCTCGAGCGCGGCTTCGACTGGATGGTGCAGCATTACACGCGCGGCCTCGACTTCGTCCTGCGCCACCAGGCCGCCACCCTGCTGAGCTTCCTGATCACGGTGACCCTGGCCGTGGTGCTGTACGCGGTCGTGCCGAAGGGCTTCTTCCCGCAGCAGGACACCGGCATCATCGCCGGCATCACCGATGCCCCGCAGGACGTCTCGTTCAACGCCATGATGCGCCTGCAGCGGCGCCTGGCGGACGCCATCGCCACCGACCCGGCCGTCTCCAGCTACGGCGCCTTCGTCGGCGGCGGCCGGCCGCTCAACAACGGCTTCCTGATCCTGGGCCTCAAGCCGCGCGACCAGCGCGACGCCAGCGCCGACCAGATCATCAACCGCCTGCGGCCCAAGATCGCGCAGGTGTCCGGCGGCACGGTGTTCCTGCAGGCAGCGCAGGACCTCAACGTCGGCGGACGCCTGGCGCGCACCCAGTACCAGTACACCCTGCAGGACTCGAACCTGGAGGAGCTCAACGCCTTTGCGCCGCGCATGCTGGCCGAGCTCAAGAAGCTGCCGCAGCTGCGCGACGTGGCCTCCGACCAGCAGAGCTCGAGCACCAAGCTGCAGCTCACCATCGACCGCGACCAGGCCTCGCGCTTCGGCATCCTGCCGGCACTCATCGACAACACGCTCTATGACGCCTTCGGCCAGCGCCAGGTGACGCAGTACTTCACCCAGCTCAACAGCTACCACGTCGTGCTGGAGGTGAATCCCGAGCTGCTGGGCGACCCGGACTCACTGCGCAAGATCTACATCAGATCGCCGCTCACCAACGAGCAGGTGCCGCTGTCGGTGTTCACCAAGTACGACACCGACCACACCAGCTACCTGTCCATCAACCACCAGGGGCAGTTCCCGGCGGTGACCCTGTCGTTCAACCTCGCCCCGGGCGTCGCGCTCGGCGAGGCGGTCACGGCCATCGGCAAGACGGCGGCCACCATCCACATGCCGCCGGCCATCCAGGGCACCTTCCAGGGCACCGCGCAGGCCTTCCAGGCCTCGCTGAAGACCGCGCCGTTCCTCATCCTCGCCGCGCTGCTCGCGGTCTACATCATCCTCGGGGTGCTGTACGAGAGCTACATCCACCCCCTGACCATCCTCTCGACCCTGCCCTCGGCGGGCGTCGGGGCGCTGCTGATGCTGCTGATCTTCCACTTCGACCTGTCAGTGGTCGGCCTCATCGGCATCATCCTGCTGATCGGCATCGTCAAGAAAAACGGCATCATGATGGTGGACTTCGCCATCCACGCCGAGCGCGAGCAGCACCTGGAGCCGCTGGCTGCGATCCGCCAGGCGTGCCTGCTGCGCTTCCGCCCGATCATGATGACCACCATGGCGGCGCTGCTGGGCGCGCTGCCCCTGATGCTCGGCCATGGCACCGGCTCGGAGCTGCGCCAGCCGCTCGGCTATACAATGGTGGGCGGACTGCTCCTGAGCCAGATGCTGACCCTGTTCACCACCCCCGTGATCTACCTGTACCTCGACCGGCTGGTGGTGCGCTGGGCGCGCAAGCACCCGCAGCAGGAACACGCCGCTGCGGCCGCGACCGGGGCGGCGCGATGAAAATCCTGGTGGTCGAGGACAACGAGCGGGTGGCGCGCTTCGTCACGCGCGGCCTGCAGGAGGCCGGCCACACCACCGACCACGCCGACAACGGCCGCGACGGGATGTTCATGGCCGCCGGCGAGCGCTACGACGTGATCGTCATGGACCGCATGCTGCCGGGCAACATCGACGGCCTGGGCATCATCGAGGCGCTGCGCAAGTCCGGCAACCGCACCCCGATACTCATCCTGAGCGCGCTCAACGACGTCGACGAGCGCATCAAGGGCCTCAAGAGCGGCGGCGATGACTACCTGACCAAGCCGTTCGCGCTCGGGGAGCTCCTGGCGCGCCTGGACGCGCTCGCGCGGCGCGCCGCCGACAATGGCGCCGAGCGCGAACTCACGGTGGGCGACCTGCGCATGGACCTGCTGTCGCGGCGCGTCACGCGTGCCGGCCGCGCCATCACCCTGCAGCCGCGCGAGTTCAAGCTGCTCGAGTACCTGATGCGCCACGCCAACCAGGTGGTGACGCGCACCATGCTGCTGGAGGCGGTGTGGGACTACAATTTCGACCCGCAGACCAACGTGGTGGACGTGCACATCAGCAAGCTGCGCGCCAAGATCGAGCTGGACTCCGAGCGGCCGCTGGTGCGCACCGTGCGCAACGCCGGCTACATGATGACGGAGCATGGCTAGGCTCATCCGTTCCTCGGCCACCGCCTGGGCGGTCGGCTACGTGGTGCTGGGGCTGGCGGCGCTGGCCGCCTTCGCAATCCCCCTGTGGTGGGCCTGGAAGGTCACGATCCTCGCCGGCCGCGAGGAGCTGCTGCGCGACGACGCCCAGCGCCTGAGCGAGGTGTTCGTGCACGAGGGCGTGAACGGCCTCGCCGCCCACATCAACGCGCGGGTCGGCATGCAGATCGCCGGCGAGCGCACGCTGCTGCTCGCCGACGCCGCCTACCAGCCGCTGGCCGGCAACCTGAAGTCCTGGCCGAAGGACCTGGCCGCGCACCCGGGCGTGCAGGCGGCGGTCGCCGACCTGCCCGGCCAGAAGGTCCAGACGCTGTTCATCGAGACCAACCTGCCCGGCGGCTACCACCTGCTGGTGGGGCGCGACCTGGTGCGCTTCCGCCAGCTCGAGCAGCGCTTCACTTTTGGCCTGGTGGCGGCGGTGAGCGTGCTGGTCGGCGTGGGCGCGCTCGGCGCCTTTCTCATCCGCCGCCGGGTGCTGGCGCGCGTGCAGGACATCGGCGCCGCGGTCGGCGGCATCATGCAGGGCGACCTCAGGCGCCGCCTGCCGGTCAGCGGGCTGGAGGAGTTCGCCACCCTGTCGCGCACGCTGAACGGCATGCTGGACCACATCGAGCACCTGATCGCCGGCATCAGCAACGTCTCGAACTCCATCGCCCACGACCTGCGCACGCCGCTGGCCGAGGTGCGCTCGCGCCTCGAGGAACTGGTGCTCACGCGCCCGCCGGCGCCGGAAACCTTCGCCGAGGTCGAGGCGGCGGTGGCCGACGTCGACCGTGTGATGCGCATGTTCAACGCCATGCTGCGGCTGGCGGAGATCGACTCGGGCGCGCGCCGCTCGGGCTTCGTGCGCGTGGATGCGGCGGCGGTGGCCGCCGAGGTGGTCGAGTACTACGAGCCGGCCGCCGAGCAGAAGGGGGTCGTGTTCTCGTTCGAGTCGCAGGGTGAGGCCGCCGTCGCCGGCGACCCCGTGCTGCTGGCGCAGGCGGTCAGCAACCTCATCGACAACTCGCTGAAGTCGGTCCCCGAGCACGGCGCCATCAGGGTCGAGGTCGGCCGCCGGGCCGATGGCGCCATCGAGATCGCGGTGGCGGACGACGGTCCGGGGATCCCGGACGCGGACAAGCCGCGGGTCACCGAGCGCTTCTACCGCGGCGATGCCAGCCGCGGCACCCCGGGGGTCGGGCTCGGGCTCAGCATCGTCGATGCCGTGGCCCGCCTGCACGGCGGGGTGCTGCAGCTGGTCGACAACCACCCCGGGCTGCGCGCCCGCATGGTGCTGCCGCTCGCCGGCTGAGCGGTTTTCCGCAGCGGCGTTGCATCCGCCGCACCTCCCCGCCCGTACATCTCTTCAGTGAGCACTGAAGCCACCCTGCCCGTGCACGCCGCCTCGCTGGCGGCGCTGCTTGCCTCTGCCGCCCTGCCCGCGGCACAGCCCGCGGACGCGCCCGGCTCGCGCGCCTGGCATTTCCAGGTGTCGCTGGATGGCCGGCCGATCGGCTGGCACGACTTCACGCTGGCAGGCACGGCGCAGCAGGGAGAGTTCGCGAGCCACGCACGGCTGAGGGTCACCGCATTTCGGATCCCGGTGTATTCCTACGAGCACCAGGACGAGGAAAGCTGGCGCGGCGGATGTCTGGACCGGATCGATGCACGGACGAGCGAGACCGGTCATGAGTACATCGTGCACGGGCAACAAGTCGAGGACGCCTTCGACGTGCATGGCCCGCAAGGGCCCGCCGCGCTGCAGGGATGCGTGCGCAGCTTCGCCTACTGGAACCCCGCGATCCTCGAGGCCACGCGGCTGCTGAACGCGCAGACCGGCGCCTACGAGGCCGTGCGGGTCTCGCGGCTGGCCGACGGCCCGGTGCGCTGGCGCGGCCGCGACGTCACCGGCCGGCACTACCAGATCTCGACCCCCGGATTCCGGCTGGAGCTGTGGTACTCCGCTGCCGGCGACTGGCTCGCGCTGCGCAGCCATACCCGCGATGGCCGGGTACTCGACTATGAGATTCCTCCCTAGGCTCGCCGCCATGCTGGGACTTGCGCTGCTGGTGGCCTGCCGGGGCCCGGTCCCGGCGCCGCTGCCGCTGGCCGGGCGCGTCGACATCCCGCGGTTCATGGGCGACTGGTACGTGATCGCCTGCATACCGACGCGCATCGAACGCAACGCGTACGCGGCCCGCGAGTCCTACCAGCTGGCGCGCGACGGGCGGGTGCTGGTGACGTTCACCTTCCGCGAGGGCGGCTTCGAGGGGCCGCTGAAGCGCTATTCGCCGGTAGGGTTCGTGGCGCCGGAGGGCAACGGGGCGGTCTGGGGCATGAGGTTCGTGTGGCCGTTCCGCGCCGACTACCGCGTCATGTACGTGGACCGGGACTACACCCAGACGATCATCGGCCGGCAGAAGCGCGACTACGTATGGATCATGGCGCGCAGCCCCACGCTCAGCGACGCCGACTACCAGGCGCTGGTGGGGCGCATCGCACAGGCCGGCTACGAGGTCGGCGCGCTGCGCCGCGTGCCCCAGCCGGCGCCGTGAGCGGCCGCGACCCTGCTTGCGCTGTGCGACGGCCCCATGGCATATACCAACCCGCCACGACCGCCCCATGCAGCCCGGGCACCGCGCAACGCCTGCACCAGTGACAGCCCGATGGGATCCCTGCATGCCTGATTCCAACAGCGCCGCGCCGAGCCCCACGGACCTGGAGGCGCTGCTCGCCCAGGTCGCCCTCGGCAACCGCGCCGCCTTTGGCACCCTCTACCGCAGCACCTGCGACCGGCTGTTCGGCATCTGCGTGCGCGTGCTCAACGAGCGGGCCGAGGCCGAGGAAGCCCTGCAGGAAGTGTTCACCAGCGTCTGGCGCAAGGCCGCCCAGTTCGACCCGGGCAAGGCCAGTGCGCTCAGCTGGCTCGGGATGATGGCGCGCAACAAGGCCATCGACCGCCTGCGGGCGCGCCCGGAGCGCACCACCCTGACCACGCTCGACCTGGCCGCCGAGGTGTCCGATCCCGCAGCCTCGCCGCTGGAGCAGACCGAGGCGCTGGCCGAGGCGCAGCGCCTGAAGCGCTGCCTGGATGACCTCGAGCCGAAGCGCCGCTCGCTGATCCGCGACGCATTCTTCGGGGGCCTCACCTACGAGGAGCTGGCCCGCCGCGCCCAGGCCCCGCTGGGCTCGGTGAAGAGCTGGATCCGGCGCGGGCTGTCGCAGTTGCGGGCCTGCCTCGAATCATGAGCACCGAGCTGCCACAGCCGGAAGACACCCTGCCCCCGGACGACGACCTGCTCGCGGGCGAGCTGGTGTTGGGCGTCCTTTCGGGCGCCGAGCGGGCGAGCGCCCAGGCGCGCGGCGAGCGCGAGCCGGAGTTTGCCGCGCGCATCGTGCGCTGGGAGCGGCACTTCTCCCCATGGCTTTCGGGCTACGCCAGTGTCCGGGCACCCGAGCTGCTGTGGCCGCAGATCTGCCGGCGGCTCGGCTGGGGCGCCGACGCACCCCGCCCCGGGCTGTGGCAGAGCCTCGCGCTGTGGCGCGCCGCGGCCGCCGCCGGCGCGCTCGCCGCGCTGGCGCTGTGGCTCGCGCGTCCGGTCCAGCCCCCAGTCGCGGTGACGACCCCGGCCCAGGAAGCGGCCGCGGCGAAACCGGTCACGACGCTCGCGCACGACGACGGGACGCCCGGCTGGCTGGCGTCCGTGGATCGGACGCGCGGCACCGTGCTGATGGTCCCGGTACCGGGCGCCCCCGATGCGCAGGGGCGCGTCCCGGAGCTGTGGATCATCCCGGCCGGGCAGGCACCGATCTCGCTGGGCCAGGTCTCGATCAGCAAGGCCCACACCGTGGCCGTGCCGGCCGCGGCGCGGATGGACCTCGTCTCCGGCTCGGTGCTCGCCATCACGCTCGAACCGGCCGCCGGCATGCCGCACGCCGCCCCGAGCGGACCGGTGATCGCCAAGGGCCCGATCCAGATCTGAGCGGACTCGCTTCGGGGTCCGCTGCATCCGCGGCAGCGCGCGCGCCGTATTTCCTCCAGGAGCGTCACTGGAGGGACGATGGCGACGAGCGCGCAAATCGCAGGCAAGCCGACGCCGGGGGCACGGCCAGCACTCCGCGGCCGGCTCCGCAGCGCGCTGCTGCGCTGGTTCGACACCGCCGACACCGAGACGGCCGCGGCCGGGGCGGGCCAGGTCGACTGGTGGCGCGCGGCGCCCTTCGTCGCGGTGCACCTCGCCTGCCTGGGCGTGCTGTGGGTCGGAGTGTCGGCCACCGCACTCGGGGTGGCGGCCGCGCTGTACGTGGTGCGCATGTTCGCCATCACCGCCTTCTATCACCGCTACTTCGCGCACCGCACCTTCCGCACCTCGCGCGCGCTGCAGTTCACCTTCGCGCTGATCGGCGCCTCCAGCGTGCAGCGGGGTCCCTTGTGGTGGGCCGCGCATCACCGGCGCCACCACCAGCACGCCGACACCGCGCTCGACCCGCACTCCCCGCGCCTGCAGGGGTTTTTGTGGAGCCACGTCGGCTGGTTCCTCACCGCGGAAGGGTTCCGCACCGACTGGCAGCGGATCCCGGACCTCGCCCGCTACCCGGAGCTGCGCTGGCTCGACCGCTACGACATCGTGGTCCCGGTGGCGCTCGCGACGCTGCTGTTCGTCGCCGGCTGGCTCCTCGAGCGCTATGCGCCGGGACTTCGGACCAGCGGTGCGCAGCTTCTGGTGTGGGGCTTCTTCGTCTCCACGGTGGTGCTGTTCCACGTCACGGTCACCATCAACTCGCTGGCGCACCGCTTCGGCAGCCGCCGCTTCGCGACCCGCGACGACAGCCGCAACAACCTGCTCTTGGCGCTGCTCACCTTCGGGGAGGGCTGGCACAACAACCACCACTTCTTTCCGGGCTCGGCACGCCAGGGCTTCCGCTGGTGGGAACTCGACCTCACCTACTACGGGCTGAGGGCGATGGCGGCCTTAGGTTTGGTGCAGGAGCTGCGGCCGGTGCCGGCGCGCGTGCGCCGCGCCATGGAACGCTGAGCGATGCGCATCGCGGTGGTGGGCTCCGGGATCGCGGGCCTTGCGAGTGCGTACCTGCTGTCGCGCACCCACGAGGTGACGCTGTTCGAATCCGCCGACTACTTCGGCGGCCACACGCACACGCATGATCTGGCCGTGGCCGGCGCGCACTACGCCGTCGATACCGGGTTCATCGTCTTCAATTCCCGCCACTACCCGCTGCTGAGCCGGTTGCTGGCCGAGCTCGGGGTCGCCTCCCAGCCGACCACGATGAGCTTCGCCGTGCACAGCGAGCGCAGCGGACTCGAGTACAACGCCACCTCAGTGCGCGGCCTGTTCTGCCAGCGCCGCAACCTCTGGTCGCCGCGCTTCTACGGGATGCTGCGTGACCTGGTGCGCTTCTACCGCTCAGCGCCCGAGCTCCTGGCCCCGCACGCACCCGAGGTGAGCCTGGGCGAGTACCTGCGCGCGAGCGGCTACGGCGCCGCCTTTTGCGAAGAGCACCTGCTGCCGATGGCGAGCGCCCTGTGGTCGGCGCCCGCGGCGACGGTGCTCGACTTCCCGGCGCGGTTCCTGGTGCGCTTCATGGCGAACCACAACATGCTGCAGTTCACCGGGCGCCCCGGCTGGCGCGTGGTGCGCGGGGGCTCGGCGAGCTACGTGCGGGCGCTGCGGGAGCGCTGGCAGCTTCGCGAGCGCCTCGGCTGCCGCGTGCACGGCCTCAGCCGCGAGCCCCAGGGCGTGACGCTCGAGAGCGACGCGGGGCGCGAGCGCTTCGACCAGGCGGTGCTCGCCTGCCACAGCGACCAGGCGCTGGCGCTGCTGCGCGACCCCAGCCCCGATGAGGCGGCGGTCCTCGGCGCCATCCCCTACCAGCGCAACGAGGTCGTGCTGCACACCGACCGCGCCTTCCTGCCGCGCAACCCGAAGGCCTGGGCAGCCTGGAACGCCCTCGTACCGGCGCAGCCGACGCGGCACTGCACGGTCAGCTACTGCATGAACCTGCTGCAGGGACTGAAGTCCCCCGAGCCCTTCATCGTCACCCTCAATCCGCAGACGCCCATCGAGCCGGGCCGCGTGCTGCGGCGACTGGACTACGCACACCC
>Ga0335083_10008307_pt1 | contig 12695 bp, 13 predicted proteins | sample Lox_Sample_42_FD_206716 | JGI IMG/M metagenome (GOLD analysis project Ga0335083, IMG submission 206716) | Soil microbial communities from Loxahatchee National Wildlife Refuge, Florida, United States - Lox_Sample_4.2 | ecosystem: Environmental > Terrestrial > Soil > Wetlands | place: USA...
TGATGCCGGATCGCGTCGAGACCGGCACCTATCTCATCGCGGCGGCGGCAACCGGCGGGAAGATCCGGCTGAAGGAAACGCGGCCCGACATTCTCGAGTCGGTGTTGCTCAAGCTGGAAGAAGCCGGCGCGTTGCTCACGTTCGGCAAGGATTGGCTCGAGCTCGACATGCAGGGCAAGCGACCGCGCGCGGTCGACATTCGCACTGCGCCCTATCCGGCGTTTCCGACCGACATGCAAGCGCAGTTTCTCGCGATGAACGCGATCGCCGACGGCACGAGCCGCGTGACGGAGACGATCTTCGAGAACCGCTTCATGCACGTCCCCGAGATCAATCGGCTCGGCGCGAAGATCGTGCTCGACGGCAGTACGACCGCGATCGTCACCGGCGTCGAACGTTTGAAGGGCGCGCCGGTCATGGCGACCGACTTGCGCGCGTCGTTCAGCTTGGTCGTGGCGGGGCTGGTCGCGGAAGGCACTACCCTGATCGATCGCATCTACCACATCGATCGCGGCTACGAGTGCATCGAAGAGAAGCTGACGCAGATCGGCGCGCGCGTGCAGCGGCTCAACAGCCGTTGACGAACGAAGACCGTCCGTTCATGAAGAAGTCGACGCCGCAAAGACCGCTGACGATCGCGTTGAACCGCGGTGGGCGGATCCTCGAGGAATGCCTATCGTTGTTGGCGGAAGCCGGCATCGAACCGGCCGAGCAGATCGACGGCAGCCGCAAGCTCGTATTTGCGACGCGAACCGGCGAACGCCTGGTCGTGGTGCGCGGTGACGACGTGCCGACGTACGTCGAATACGGCGCGGCGGATCTCGGTATCACCGGCAAAGACACGTTGCTGGAATACGGCGGGTCGGGATTCTACGAGCGCCTCGATCTGAAGATCGCGCCGTGCCGCATCATGACTGCCGCGCCGATCGGCGCAGCGCTCGGCAATCGGCCGCTGCGCGTGGCGACCAAGTTCGTCAACATCTCGAAGCGCTATTTCGCCGAGCAAGGTCGGCAGGTCGAGATCATCCGCCTCACGGGTGCGATGGAGATCGCCCCGCTGATGGGGCTCGCCGATTGCATCGTCGACATCGTCGAGACCGGCAACACGTTGGTCGCCAACGGACTCGAGGCGCGCGAAGTCATCGCCAACGTCAGTGCGCGCGTCATCGTCAATCGCGCCGCGCAGAAGATGCGCTTCGAGGAGATCGAAGCGTTGCTCGCGCGCCTCGCCAAAGCTGTCAGCACGCGATGAGCCCCTTCGCGATTCGTCGCTTGTCGAGCGCTGCGCCGGACTTCGACGCGGAACTCGCGCGGCTGACGACCTGGGACGTTTCGGAGAACGACGCCGTCACCGTCGCAGCGCGCGACATCGTCGCCGACGTGCGGGCGCGAGGCGACGCGGCATTGCTCGAATACACACGCCGTTTCGATCGCGTATCGGCGGCGAGTGTTGCCGAACTCGAGATCGATCGCGCGGAACTCGCCGCATGTGCAGCAGGCCTACCGGCCGCGGAACGGAACGCGCTCGAAGCAGCCGCGGTCCGCATTCGTGCTTTTCACGAAGCGCAACGCGCGCCGGGATTCGAGATCGTCGATGCGCTCGGCAACCGGTTGGGCAATCGTGTGGCGCCGCTCGATCGCGTCGGCGTGTACGTGCCGGGCGGACAAGCAGCTTATCCGTCGACGGTGCTGATGACGGTCATTCCGGCGCGGGTCGCCGGCGTCCGCGACATCGTCGTGACGGTGCCGACGCCGGACGCCGTGCGTAATCCGTTGGTGCTCGCAGCGATGCACATCGCCGGTGTCGATCGCGTATTCACGGTCGGTGGCGCACAAGCGATCGCGGCGCTCGCGTTCGGCACTTCGACGATCACGCGGGTCGACAAGATCGTCGGCCCGGGCGGCGCATACGTTGCGGCCGCGAAACGTTTGGTGTTCGGGCCCGTCGGCATCGACGTCATTGCCGGGCCGAGCGAGATCCTGGTGATCTCCGACGGCTCCGTCGCGCCGGACTGGATCGCGCTCGATCTGTTCTCGCAGGCGGAACACGACGCGGCGGCGCAAGCGATCCTGCTCACCGACGACGCGGAGCATCTCGCGGCGGTCGAGTCATCCATGCGGCGGTTGCTGCCGACGCTCGATCGTCGCGACACGATCGCGGCGTCGCTCGGGAGCCGCGGCGCGTTGATTCTCACGCGCGATCTCGACGATGCGGTCGCGATCGCGAATCGCATTGCACCGGAACATTTGGAACTCGCCGTCGCGAATCCGGATGCGCTGCTCGGAGCGGTTCGTCACGCCGGCGCGATCTTCGTCGGCGCGTCGACGAGCGAAGCGCTCGGCGACTACGTCGCGGGACCGAGCCACGTGTTGCCGACGTTCGGAACCGCGCGCTTCGCGTCACCGCTCGGCGTGTACGACTTCCAGAAGCGCACATCGATCATCCGGTGCACGCAGCGCGGCGCGGAGGAACTCGGACGTATTGCATCAACGCTCGCCGACGGTGAAGGGTTGGGCGCGCACGCGCGCTCGGCGCAAGCGCGCGTCGGCAGGGATGATCACGACACCTGATCTCAGTGCGGATTCGGCGGCGGGCGTAGGCCTGCCGTCGCGTGAACTTCGAGCCGTTCGCCGTTACGCAGCAACGCGAGTTTGATGTCGCTGCCTGGACCGGCCGACGCAACCTGACGCGTGACGTCGCGCGGATGCGCCGTCGTGTGATCGTTCACGGCGACGATCACGTCGCCGCTCATGAGGCCGGCCTTCGCCGCCGGGCTGTTCGGCACGACGCTGTCGAGGACGACGCCCGCGCTCTTCGCATCGTCTTCGTCGTTGTCGACTTCGATGCCGAGCCAACCGCGCGTGACGTGTCCTTCGGCGATGATCTGATCGAGCACCGTGAGCGCGAGTTTCGCGGGCACCGCGAAGCCGATGCCTTGCGATCCGCCGGACTCGCTGTAGAAGAGCGAGTTGATACCGACGAGATGACCCTTCACATCGATCAATGCGCCGCCCGAGTTACCGGGATTGATCGCCGCGTCGGTCTGCAGGAAATCCTCGTAAGGGCTGTCGCTGAATCCGTATCGACCCTTCGCGCTGATGATGCCCATCGAGACGGTACGGCCGATGCCGAAGGGATTGCCGATCGCGAGCACGATATCGCCGACGCGCGCGTCGTCAGAAGAACCGATCTTGATCGGCTTGAGGCCGGTCGCGTTAGCGCGAATTACGGCGAGGTCGGTCTCCGGATCGGTGCCGATGACTTCGGCGGACGTCGTCTCGTTGTCGAAGAAACTCACGTAGATCTTGTCGGCGTCGGCGATGACGTGCGCGTTCGTCAGGATGTAGCCGTCGCTGCGCACGATGACGCCGGAGCCGAGCAAGCCGTGTCGGTTCGACGAATTCATGGAATCGCACAGCTCGCGGTACCGCGGCAGATCGCAGATGGCATGCATGCGCGTGTCCAACGACTTCGTCGATATGTTGACGACCGACGGCTCGGCGATCGCGACCGCATCGGCGAACCCGACGTCGCGCGCTTTTGGTCGATGCGTCCATGCGACGACGGCGAGGCCGACGAGCGCTCCAACGAGTGCGGCGGTCGTGAAGTAGCGGGCGGTTTGCGCCATGAGAAGACGGCTTCGAGAGTGCGGTACGTGATGAGAGGGGCGCCAGTCTAACAGTCCGTCGGCGCGGTCTCGCAACGCGTGCGGGGCGACGATTGTTTTCGGCGAAACGCCCAGTAAAGTGCTGCTTTTCCCGTCGGTGAGGTCGATGACTCCGGTCGAGCAGTACAACGCGTGCCTGTCACTGCCCGGCTTCGTCGACGATCCCGCACAGCGCGATGCCGTGACGCGCCTCGATGGATTGAGCCGCCGGCTCGTCGAGACGCGCGCGGCCGAAGCGTCGCTCACCAGGCGCCTGAAGGCGCGATTGATCGGTGAACGCCGCGAACTCGTGAAGGGCCTCTACATGTGGGGCGGCGTCGGGCGCGGCAAAACGTTCCTGATGGATCTGTTTTTCGAGTGCTTGCCGTTCCCCGACAAGATGCGGACGCACTTTCACCGATTCATGTACCGCGTGCATCGCGATCTGCGGCGATTGTCGGGGCAAGCGAATCCACTCGAGAGCGTCGCGGCGGGTCTCGCCGGCGAAGCGCGCGTGCTGTGCTTCGACGAGTTCTTCGTGTCGGACATCGGCGACGCGATGATCCTCGGGGAGTTGCTGGCGCATCTGTTTGACAATGGCGTCACGTTGGTGGCGACGTCGAACATCCCGCCGCACTCGTTGTACGAAAACGGTCTGCAGCGGCGGCGGTTTCTACCGGCGATCGATTTGCTCGAACGCAATACCGACGTCCTGAACTTGGACGGCGGAACCGACTATCGATTGCGTCTGCTCGAGCAGGCGCAGACGTATCACGCGCCGCTCGACGATCGCGCCGAACCGTTCCTGGCGGAGCGCTTTGCGACGCTGGCGCCGGATCGGTCGAGCGTCGAAGCGGACATCGATCTCGAGATCGAAGGTCGGCCCATCCGATGCCGTCGTTCGGCGGACGACGTCGCGTGGTTCGACTTCAAGGCGCTCTGCGACGGACCGCGCAGTCAGAACGACTACATCGAACTCGCGCGCATCTACCACGCGGTGCTCGTCAGCAACGTTCCCGTCTTCACGATGAAGACCGAGGACCAGGCGCGGCGCTTCATCAGCCTGGTAGACGAGTTCTACGACCACGACGTCAAGCTGATCGTATCGGCAGAAGCACCGGTCGAAACGTTGTATCGCGGCGAACGGCTGACGTTCGAGTTCGAGCGCACCCGCAGCCGCTTGCTCGAGATGCGATCGCGCGACTATTTGTCGCGCTCGCACCGCGCCTGAAGCCACGCGATTTGTTGTAAAAGCCCAGGTGCTCGGCTAACATGCGCGCTCCCAAAATCCCCGTGCTCGTCGTATCTGTATGAAAACTCTGAGTATTCGTGCGCAGGATGTTCGCCACGATTGGTTCGTGGTCGACGCAGCCGACCGCACGCTTGGCCGGCTGGCGACGGAGATCGCGCATCGGTTGCGCGGCAAGCACAAAGCCGAATACACGCCGAACGTCGATACGGGCGATTTCGTCATCGTGATCAACGCCGAGAAGGTACGTGTCACCGGGCGTAAGTTCACCGACAAGATCTACTACCGCCACACCGAATACCCGGGCGGCATCAAAGGTGTTCCGTTCGAGCGCATGCAGGCCGAGCATCCGGAACGAGTGATCGAAACGGCGGTGCGCGGCATGCTGCCGCACAATCCGCTCGGTCGCGCGATGTTTCGCAAGCTGAAGGTGTACAGCGGCCCGAGTCATCCGCACGCCGCTCAACAGCCGCAGACCTTGGACATTTAATTCATGGCATCAGCTCAGCAGAACTACGGAACCGGTCGACGCAAGACGTCGACGGCGCGCGTCTTCGTCACGGCCGGCAACGGCGAGATCAAAGTCAACGAACGATCGCTCGATCAATACTTCGGCCGTGAGACGGCGCGGATGGTCGTGCGTCAGCCGCTCGAAGTAGTCGAAGCGGCGGAACGCTTCAACGTTTATGTCACGGTGAAAGGCGGCGGCGGGTCGGGCCAAGCGGGAGCGATTCGTCACGGCATTGCGCGCGCGTTGGTGCAGTACGACGAGTCGTTGCGCCAGCCGTTGCGACGCGCCGGTTTCCTCACGCGCGATGCGCGCGAGGTCGAGCGTAAGAAGGTCGGTCTGCGCAAAGCACGTAAGCGTCCGCAGTACTCGAAGCGTTAATCTTCCTCGGATTTTCGTTCGTTGCTCGATGCATGCGTCGGGACGGAATAGTGCTATCCGCCCCTTAGGAAAAATGGTCTCTCGACGTGCCGCGGCCGCTCAGAGAGTCGTGATGATGTGTTAGACTTTTGCGCGGTCGTGGGGTTGGTCAATGGAGCGTGGTGATGAGTGGTGACGGGGTCAACAAACAGCGTCGCTACTTTCTCATCGGTGCCACGTCAGTCGTCGGCGGAGTCGGCATCGTCGGCGCGGCCGTCCCGTTTGTCGCGTCGTGGAGCCCGAGCGCGAAGGCGCGCGCGGCAGGTGCGCCCGTTACGATCGATTTCTCGCGATTGAATCCCGGCGAAATGCTCGGCCCGATTCCGGCGTGGCGTGGCCAGCCGATTTTCGTTTTGTATCGCACGCAAGCGATGCTCGACGAATTGCCGAAACTCGACGCGAGCCGTGCCGATCCGAATTCCGAACGCCCGCAACAACCTGCGTATGCGAAGAACGAATGGCGCTCGCGCCGTCCCGAGTTCGGCATTTACGTCGGGTTGTGCACGCACCTCGGTTGTTCGCCGAAGTATTTCCCGGCAGTGCAACCCGAACCGTTCGACGCGCAATGGGAAGGCGGGTTCTTCTGCCCGTGCCACGGCTCGAGGTTCGACCTCGCCGGACGAGTCGTCAAAGGGGTGCCCGCGCCGGCGAACCTTGTGGTGCCCCCTTATAGCTTCGTCAGCGACAGAGTGGTCACGATCGGCGTCGACGAGGAGAACGCGTGATGCAAGAGCCGCAATCGACTTCGCGTTTCCCTGCGATGTGGACCGCCTTCATGGGCTGGGTCGACCGCCGCTTCCCGGCGACGGAGACCTTCGAATACCACATGTCGAAGTACTACGCGCCGAAGAACTTCAACTTCTGGTACTACTTCGGCGTCATCGCGACGGTCGTGTTGGTGCTGCAGCTCGTCACCGGCATTTGGTTGACGATGAGCTACATTCCGAGCGGCCAGGGCGCTTTCGCGTCGGTCGAATACATCATGCGCGACGTCCAGTTCGGCTGGTTGTTGCGCTATCTGCACACGACCGGTGCGTCGGCGTTCTTCGTCGTGGTGTATCTGCACATGTTCCGCGGCTTGATGTACGGCTCGTACCGAGAACCGCGCGAATTGTTGTGGCTGATCGGCATGGCGATCTTCATCGCGATGATGGCGGAGGGTTTCTTCGGCTATCTGTTGCCGTGGGGCAACATGTCGTACTGGGCGGCGCAGGTCATCGTATCGTTGTTCGGCGCCATTCCGGTGATCGGCGGTGGTCTGATGGAGTGGATACGCGGCGACTTCCTGATCTCCGAGATCACGCTGAACCGCTTTTTCGCGCTGCACGTCGTCGCGCTGCCGCTCGTACTGATCATGTTGGTGTTCGTGCACATCGTCGCGTTGCACCACGTCGGCTCGAACAACCCGGACGGCATCGAGATCAAGAAGAACAAAAACGCCGAAGGCATTCCCGTCGATGGCATCCCGTTCCACCCGTACTACACGATCGGTCACGACTTGCCCGGCATCGTGCTGTTCCTGTTCGTGTTCTGCGCAATCGTCTTCTATCTGCCGGAGATGGGCGGCTACTTCATCGAACGGCCGAACTTCGACGAAGCGAATCCGCTGAAGACGCCGGAACACATCGCACCGGTGTGGTACTACACGCCGTACTACGCGATGTTGCGCGCAGCGACGTATCCGCTCTTCACGCTCGATGCGAAGTTCTGGGGCTTCGTCGTGATGGCGGGTGCAATCGCATTGCCGATGGGCTTGCCGTGGCTCGATCGTAGTCCGGTCAAGTCGATCCGCTACAAGGGCGCGATCTCGAAGACGATGCTCGCAATCTTCGTGGTGAGCTTTTTCATCTTGGGTTACCTCGGCACGATCCCGCCGTCGCCGGGAGCGACCGCGCTCGCGCAGGTCTGCACGATCTTGTACTTCTCCTACTTCGTGCTCATGCCGTGGTACACGCGGGTCGAACGAACGAAGCCGGTACCGGATCGGGTGACGATGCGATGAAACGATCGATCTGGTTGTGCCTGCTGCTCGCTGTCCCGGCATTCGCGGCCGCATCCGAAGGCTCCGATTGGAAGATGGATCCGTTCCATCCGAACATTCAGGACAAGCCGTCGTTGCAGCGCGGAGCGCGGTTGTTCGTCAACTACTGCATGGGTTGTCATTCGCTGAAGTTTCAACGCTACGAGCGCACGGCTGACGACCTCGAAGTGCCGCACGACATCTTCGCGGCAAATCTGATCTTCGCGGACCAGAAGATCGGTAGCCTCATGACCAATGCGATGCCGACCGAAAAATCCAAAGCGTGGTTCGGTGCCGCGCCGCCCGACCTGACCTTGGTCGCGAAGCTGCGCGGCGGCGAATGGCTGTACAACTATTTGCGGACGTTCTACCTCGATCCGTTGCGCCCGTTCGGCGTGAACAACAAGGTATTCCCGAACGTCGCGATGCCGGACCCGTTCCTCGAATTGCAAGGAACGCCGGTCGAAGCGTGCCATCAAGTGCCGAAGATCGCCCCAAACGGCGGTGAAGAGCGTGATCCGCTGGCTCCGGGCGTCGCGATCACGCATGAGCAGTGCGGCTTCATCGACGTCGTGCAGGGCACCGGCAAGCTGACTCCGAAGGAGTTCGATCAGGCGGTGTACGACATCGTCAATTTCCTCTACTACGTGGCCGAACCGGCGCGCTTCGAGCGCGAGCGTCTCGGCATCTACGTTTTGTTGTTCTTGGTGGTGCTGTATGTGTTCACGGCGTTGTTGGGCCGGGAGTACAACAAGGAAGTCCACTGACGGTTCGACCGATTCGCGCGCCTGTGCGAATCCTCGCGACACCGAACGGCTCGTACGCCGTTCCGCAAACTATGGCAATGAGGCGCTGCAATGAGCGTTGTGACTAGACGATCCTCGATGACTTTCTTTTCCGATCCGCGCGACCATTACAGCCATCGCGTTCGCATGGTGTTGGCCGAGAAGGGCGTAACGGTGGATATCGTCGACGTCGATCCGGACAACAAACCCGAGGATCTCGCCGAGATCAATCCGTACAACAGCGTGCCGACGTTGCTCGATCGGGATCTCGTTCTGTACGAGTCCGCCGTCATCATGGAATACCTCGACGAACGCTTCCCGCATCCGCCGCTGTTGCCGGTGTACCCAGTCGCACGCGCACAAAGCCGTCTGCTGATTCATCGGATCGAAAAGGATTGGAGTCACCGCGTCGATCTGTTGATGGCCGGCAAGGGGCGCGAGACGGTGCTGACGCGCGCGCGCACCGAATTGCGCGAGAGCATCATCAGCGTCTCGCCGGTGTTCGCCGAGAAGCCGTTCTTCATGAGCGACGAATTCACGTTGGTCGATTGCTGCGTCACGCCGATCCTGTGGCGTCTGAAGGTGCTCGACATCAAGTTGCCCGAGCGCTCGACGAAGGCGATGCAAAAATACATGACGTCGATGTTCGAACGTCCGTCGTTCCGCGAAAGCCTCACCGAAGCCGAGTTGGAAATGCGAGAGTGACTCCGCATCGCCCGTATTTGCTGCGTGCGATGCACGAGTGGATTCTCGATAACCACTGCACGCCGTACGTGATCGTCAGTACGACACACGCGGGCGTCGAAGTGCCACCGGATCGCGCCGAGAACGGGCGCATCGTTTTGAATCTGTCTCCGACCGCGATCCGCAACTTGTCGATCGGCAACGACCGTCTCGAGTTCGACGGACGCTTCGGTGGGCGCGCGTATCGCGTTGTCGCGCCGATTGGTGCGGTGCTCGCGGTTTACGCGAAGGAAACCGGCGAAGGGATGGCCTTCGAGCCGGGCAACGCCAACGAACAGCCGGCGCCGCGCGAACCGACGCCAGGCGGGCACCTACGCGTGGTCAAGTGAGCGTCGAAACGAGCGCTCAGTCCGTGTATTCGAAGACCTTGACGATCTTTTCGACGCCGTAGACGGTCTGAGTGACCTCGACCGCGTAGCGCGCCTGCTCCTGAGGCACCGATCCCATCAAGTAAACAACGCCATTTTCGGTGGTGACGTCGATACGTGTCGAGTCGATGGCGCCGTGTGCGATGAGTTTGGTTTTGACCTTCGTGGTCAGCCAAGAATCGTTGCTGCGTGCGACCAGCGATATTGGGCCGCCGATCGTCAGTTCGTTGTGCACGCTGCGAACGTTCTCGATGTTCTGCGCCACATCACCTGCCTTCGTTTTCAACTCCTCGGATTCGACTTCGCCGACGAGTAGCACGATTCCGCTGTGGCTGACGACGACGATGTGCGACGACTCGAAACGCGGATCGGAGTCCTTGATCGCTTTGTCGGTGCGATATTCGATCATGTCGTCGCTCCAGACCGTCGCCGGCGTGCGTACGCCGGGATCGTTGCCGGAGAACAATGCACACGCCGATAGCGAAAGGGCGAAGACGAAGAGTTCGAGGAAGCGGAGTTTTCGAATCACGGGACGAATGCGTTTCGTATCCATTCAAAGCGCAGACGGTAGTTTGTCTTCGCGACGGATACGACGTCAAACCGGCACGGCAAATTGTTGGAGTGGCGGTGCGACAGAAAGTGTCGAGCGGCGAGAACGAGTCGATGTTGTTTGCGATGGTCGACGGTATCCGAGCCCGTACCGAAGGTGTCACGGCTTCGATATCGCACTTCCACGAATGCGATCTCGTCTCCATCGAGCATCACCAAATCGATTTCACCGGCGCGGGTCCGATAGTTCCGCGCTAGCGTGCGAAGCCCGCGACGCTCCAGATAGCGTTCGGCCGCGCGCTCGGCTCGTTCGCCGAGTTCCGCGGCGGCGACGCGGCTACGGCGCGACGGTGGGGAGGGCCACGAGCGCGCCATGCTGAACGACGGCCCATGCCGGATCGCGCACGACGATGCCGGGCGCACGAATTTGCAGCTGACCTGTTTCGCCGAGCAATCTGCCGGCGGCATTCGGCAACAGAAGATCGGCGCGATCACACAAGCGATACGCGTCGACACCGAGCGCATACAACGACGTCAACGGCGATCGCGATGCTCCGAACGCGGCGTCCGCTTCGGTGCGAATCGGACTCGGATAGATTTGCCACGGCAGCGCAGTGAGGCGGATCCCGTTCAAGTCGCCGAGATCAGCCGCGGATGTACCGGCGGATTGCGACGTCGCATAGATCGGCACGTCGCTCGCGAAATGAAAAGCCATCGCGGGGCTCAACGCGCGCGACTGAGCAGGGTCGGTGAGTGCGATCAACGCGTCGATGTCCAAACGGCGTCGAGCGGTGAACTCCGGCTTCGAACCGATGACCTTGCTCAGGGCCTCCATGCGTTCGTTGCTCGCGGCGACCAGTAGTGCACTGCCCACGACTTCGGTCACCGCGCGTGCGTCGCGAATCGTACCGACTGTCACGACGGTTCCGCCGAGTTCGACGAATTGCGCCTTGAACGACTCGAGCGCGCGGTTCGACCATTCCAAATCCGACTCCACGACAGCAACGCGTCCGAGTCCGTCGTCGAACACACGTCGCGCGATCGCGCGTGCGTCGTCTTCGATTGCGAGACCGAATTGGAACAGACCGGCGCCGGGCGCCACTCCGTTCGGTAAATAGTTCATTGCAAGGACCGGTACGCGGCGCGCCGGCAAAAGATTGATGTCGACGACGCTTTGTTTGTCGAGCGGGCCGACAATCAGTTGCGCGCCGTCGCCAACCGCTTGCTCGTACAAGCCCGCGATCGGGCTGCCGTTGGTGTCGTAGACGCGAATCTCGCCCGTCGATCCTGCGTGGTAGAACGCTGCCATGAAGCCGTCGCGCAGCGCTTGCCCCGCGTTCGCGAGCGGTCCCGACAGTGGCAGCAGCAACGCGATGTGCGTCGGCGGTGTAACACCGCCGCCTTCGATGACGGTGAGCGCGCGCGGCGGCCAACGCGATGCGGGATGATCGCGATGGCTGCGTCGCCACTCAACGATGGCTGTGCGTTCGGCATCGAGATCGAAGCTGCGCTGCAGTGCGTCTGCGAGTTGCCACCACGCTGTGATGTTGGCGCTTTGATCGGGCGCGGCCGCCAACGCGCTGATCCGATAGGCAGGCGTGCGGTTGACGTCGGACCACGTGCGCTCGACGACGCCTGCGAGTTGCGCATCGTCGGCGCCGCGAATGGTGTACGAATAGTTCATCAGCGCCATGGCAGCGCTCTCGTAGCGCTGCTCCCCTTCGGCGAGATCTGCCGTCGTCAGCGCGAGCGCATTTCGATCCGCGGCGCTTGCCGGCGTCGCCAATGCGATCGCGCGCGTTGCCGCCGCGTAGTCGCGCGCGTCGACGGCCAACGACGCACGCAAGTCGTAGTATGCGAACTGATCGGCAGCATCGAGTCGCGCCGGATCGATCGCGTCGAGCGTACTCGACGCGCGTGCGCGATCGCCGGCCGCGCGGTAAGACTGTGCCGTTGCAATGCGTGAGTCGGCCGCCGACCGACCGGTGCGTCGCGACTGGTCTTGGACTTCGCCGGCCTTCGACGAGGTCGACTGGGCGGATCGATTGGTTTGGGTGACCCCGCATCCCGACATCGTCAGAATTGCGAGCAATCCGCAGCACATCAACGCCAACGTAGGTTTCGTCATGTCGGAAAGTCGGGTCGGAACTCTTTTCATGGTCGCAACACCGATTGGAAACCTCGACGACATCACGGTGCGAGCCGTCGATGTCCTGAAATCGGTAGGGATAGTGGCTGCGGAGGATACCAGACGAAGTGCAGTGCTGTTAGCGCACATTGGCGCTCGCCCCGAGCGTTTGTTGTCGATGCACGACCACAACGAGGGCGAACGTACAGAACAGCTGATGTCGATGCTCCAACAAGGTCACAATGTCGCGGTCATTTCCGACGCGGGTACTCCGCTG
>Ga0335083_10008308_pt1 | contig 12694 bp, 9 predicted proteins | sample Lox_Sample_42_FD_206716 | JGI IMG/M metagenome (GOLD analysis project Ga0335083, IMG submission 206716) | Soil microbial communities from Loxahatchee National Wildlife Refuge, Florida, United States - Lox_Sample_4.2 | ecosystem: Environmental > Terrestrial > Soil > Wetlands | place: USA: Florida...
CGCCGAACATGCCCCACGGCAGCTCCATCTCCGGCAGTTGCTCGCGCCAAAAATCGTAGTGCTCCGAAGCGTAGGCGTAGACTGCTTTGTTGCGCCCGCCGTGAACCTCGAGGTCCGCCTGATGGTCTCCGTCGAGATTGAGCCGGCGAAGCAGCACCGGGCCCGCGACGGGTTCCTTGAAGATGCCGGTCCTGACCTCGCCGGCCAAATAGGGAACCGAGCGGGGCAGGCCCACATTGAGCGAGATGACTTTCATTGGGTGCAGTCCAGCACGGCGGCGCCGTTGATGCGGTCGCTCTTCAGCTCGTTGAGCGCGCGGTTGGCCTCGCGCAGCGGAAACAGGGTCACCTGCGTGCGAATCGGGATTTCGGCGGCGACGCGCAGGAAGTCCTCTCCATCCTTCCGCGTATTATTGGCCACGCTGCGAATCACGCGCTCCTGATAGAGCAGATTGTAATCGAGCGACGGGATTGGGCTCATATGAATGCCTCCCAGCACGAGGATGCCTCCCTTCTTGAGCGCTTTCAGCGCGGCCGGCACCAATTCTCCGGCCGGCGCGAAGACGATCGCCGCATCGAGCTTCGCCGGGGGCTCGGCCGCTGCCTCTCCGGCCCACGCGGCGCCGAGTTGCAGCGCCAGCTGCTGATGCTTTGCTCCGCGCGTGCACGCGTAGACTTCAACGCCCCAGTGCCGCGCCACCTGAATCGCCACATGCGCCGCGGCGCCAAAGCCGTAGAACGCAAGACGCCCGCCCCGCCCGATCCCGGAGAGGCGCAAACACCGGAATCCGATGATTCCCGCACAGAGCAATGGCGCGGCCTGATCGTCCGGAAATCTTTCCGGTATTTCGTACACGAAATCTTCCGGCGCGACTGCGTACTCAGCGTAGCCACCGTCGACCGTGTAGCCCGTGAATTCCGGGTGGTCGCAGAGGTTTTCCATTCCTGCGCGGCAGTACTCGCACGTCTGATCCGTGCGGTGCAGCCAGGCGATCCCGACACGCGTGCCTGGCTTGAAACGCCTTGCGCCCTCGCTAAGCCGTTCGACGACACCCACGATCTGATGCCCGGGAATCACCGGCGATTTGCGGGGCGGCAATTCCCCTTCGACCACGTGCAGGTCGGTCCGGCAGACGCCGCACATCTTCACGCGCACCAGGACTTCACCCCTGCCCGGCCGGGGCGCAGGGACATCGACAAAGTGCAGCGGATTCGTCGCAACCGGCGCGGGTGAATGGAGCAGGCAGGCTTTCATGGGAGTCGAAGCGCTCTCGCGCGTTTCGAACCCACGCTACCACAATTCGCAGATCGCACTGACTGGAAAGCCACGCAGTCCAACGTTCGCGCGATGACCCATCGCGCGGCCAAACCCAATTTCGCGCTCCTCGATGCTTGATATAAACTCGTGCACTCTTTGGGTATCACCACGGAGCATGATGAAACTTCCTCTCCGACGAACGAATCAAAGCAATCTCAGATTGCCCAGCTCCCACATTCTTTCGCCCGAAGCCTCACGCAAGAGCCGGCGACAGCGAGTTCAGTCCACCGCGATTCCGCAATTGCGCTCCGAATCCGAATCGGGCCTGGGGAATTCCGCTGAGAATCTGGGAGGTTTCTTCGCCGAGGTGAAAGCGACGCCAGCTCTCGGCCAGGTGGCCGTGATTTGCGTGACGGCGTGCATCAGCCTCGGGCTTGTCGAGTTCGCGGGCAGGCCGCAGACATTTCTCGCCGTCTTTTCCTCGCCGGCTGGGCCCGATCCCTATTGGGTGCTGCGGCTCAAGGCGTGGTGGGTGGCGTGCATCCTTGTGGGATACGTCGCGCTGCCTGCTCTGGTGATGTCGCTGCTGCCCGGCAAGCGGGTACGCGACTGCCATTTGGGATGGCGAGGGTTTGCGCAGCACTACTGGATCTACGCGGGACTATATGGAGCCGTGTTGCCTCTGATCTGGCTGGTCGCACAAACGCCGTCGTTCTACACGTTCTACCCGATGTATCCCCAGGCGGGACGATCGTGGTCCGATCTGCTGATGTGGGAGGGAATGTACGCGGGGCAATTCATCGCACTGGAATTCTTCTTTCGCGGCTTTCTGGTCGGCGGACTTTCCAAGCACATCGGAGCGCTCGCGGTTCCGGTGTCCGTGATGCCCTACATGATGATCCATTTCTCAAAGCCGCTGCCGGAAGCGGCTGCGTCCGTCGTGGCTGGGCTGGTGCTCGGGTGGCTCGCATGGAAGACGAAGTCGATTTGGGGCGGCGTGTGCGTTCACTGCGCCGTCGCCGCGACGATGGACCTGCTGGCGCTCGCGCAGAAGGGTCAGCTTCCCTGGCTGCACGGCTGAGCGGCAAGGAGAAAAGAGCCGGTTCGAGTGACAAACTACAATGAGAAGACGCGCTCCGCGTTCGTCTGATAGAACTTCTTCTTGTCGGCGTCGCTGATGGGAAGTTCGTCGGTGACCTTCACTTCCTCGGGGACGAACTGATACGGATAGTCCATGGCATACATCACGCGGTCGATTCCGAGCACGGAAATCGCATAGAGGATCGGCGGCTGCCAAGCCATGCCGCTCGTGGTGATGTAGAAATTCTCCTTCAAGTAGTCGCTCGGCTTTCTCTTGAGTTTCGGCACGCCCGCGTAGCGGTTGTTCGAAACCAGCCGCTGGTGCATGAAGTCGATCCGGAAGAACCAATAGGGAAGCCCCTCGCCCAAATGCCCGAGGACGATCTGCAGCTTGGGGAAGCGATCGAACACGCCTGCGACTACCATGCGCAGCGCGTGCAACCCGGTCTCGACCGCGAAGCCGAACACCGCGCCGTCGAGCCCGCGGTCTAGAAACGGGCCGATCATGCGCGGCGAAGGCGTGGTCGGATGAATGTAGACCGGCACGCCGAGAGACTCCGCGGCTTCAAAAATCTCCCAGAACTTCGGATCGTCCAGATATTCACCGTGCGTATGCGAATTGACGATCGCCCCCTTCAGACCGAGCGACTTCACGGCTCGCTGCAGTTCCCTCGCAGCCGCGGCCGGATCCTGCGGCGCGATCGCAGCGAGACCCGCGAAGCGGTCGGGACGCTTGCGAATCGCCTCCCCCAGCTGATCGTTGAAGGAAGTCGATAGGGACACGGCAGTCGACCGATCGAAAATCTGAACGCCCGGCGACGTGATCGAGAGAATCTGCTTAGCGATGCCGGTTGCGTCCATATCGCGAATGCGGAGATCGCCCACGTCCGTCATCTTCTCGCGCACCTGGACGATGCGCGCCCCGTTGTTCGTCAGGTAGAAACCCATCAGGCTTTCGAAGCCGGGATCGTTGTGCGAACCGTCTTCGAGAAGCTTGCGATAGCGCGCGAACAGTTCGGGCGGTGCGTACGCTTCTTCGGTTGCGACACGGAGATACGGAGCGGCTGTCATGGCGATTGCACGCGAGCGAGATTATGCCTGCAAGAAAGCGAAGTGCGAAGGGGTGAATTTCGCGAGCTGAGATGAGAATCGGCCGGCAACGTGCGCCGGCCGATCTCAATCTGTGGTTTGGAGCGCGCTACGCCCAGCTATAGCCGTGCTGCTGCAAAGGCAGCGCGCGAACGCGATGACCGGTGGCGGCAAAGATCGCGTTGGTAATCGCCGGAATCATCGGCGGCAGTGCGGGCTCTCCGAGACCGGTCGGCGGATTATCGGTCTTCAGGAAGAAGACGTCGATATCGGCCGGAGCCTGCGTGATGCGCAGAGGCGGATACTGATGGAAGTTGCTCTGCACCGCGCGTCCCGCATCAATGGTGATCTCATAGCCCATCGCATGGCTCATCCCTTCGATCACGGCGCCCTGCGAGATATTTTGCGCCGCTCCGGGATTGATCACCTGGCTGCCGATATCGCCGACGACCCAAACCTTGTGCACCTTGACCGCCTTGCTCGAGCTCACCTGCACTTCGGCGACCTCCGCGAAGTAACCGCGATGGCTGAAATGGAACGCGACGCCCATCGCCGTGCCGGGAGGCAGCTTGCGCTTGCCCCAACCGGACCGTTCCGCAACCGAGGTCAGCACGGCGCGCATGCGCGGCCCGTCGAACGCCACGGGCGCGAATGCGACCGGCGTTCCCGGCGGCGGCGCTGCCATCGGAAGTGGCGCTGCAGCGAGCAAGTCGAGGCGGAATTGAACGGGGTCCCTGCCCGCCGCGTGCGCGAGCTCGTCGATGAACGACTGCATCACGAACGCGATCGCGTTGCTCCCGGGGGCCCGCATCGCGCCCATCGGAACTCCGCTCGGCATCATCGAGGAGAGCTGCGAGAAGTTGGGAATGAAGCGCGCGGGGAATTCCTCGCCCCCCAGCCCGGCGCTCTGCGCGAAGCGGCCGTTTTCGCCGAATGTGACGAAGTGATTGCGCCACGCGACGATCTTGCCGTTCTTGTCTACGCCGCCCTTCAGGAAATGGAAGCCCGCCGGGCGGTAATAGTCGTGCGCCATGTCTTGCTCGCGCGTCCACAGGAGCTTCACCGGCACGCCAACCTGCTTGGCGATGACGGCCGCCTCCACCATGTAGTCGTCCGTGAGGCGCCGACCGAAGCCGCCGCCGATGCGGGTGAGATGAACGGTGATGTCCTTTTGATCGATGCCAAGCGCCCTGGCGGTTTGGGATAGGCCCGTTGCAGGCGTCTGGCTGGGCGCCCAGACTTCCAGCTTCCCGTCCTTGTAGTAAGCCGAGCAATTCTGCGGCTCGAGCGGAACGTGAGAAAGGAAGGGATACGAGTACGCCGCTTCGACGACATGCGCCGCGGAGCCAAAGGCCGCGTCCGTGTCGCCATCCTTGCGGAGGACCTGGCCGGGCTCCTTCTTGGCGAGCTCGACAGAGGTCGCGGCATAGAGCTGGCTGCTCTGTGCAGCGGTTGGGCCTTCGTCCCACTCGACTTTGAGAGTCTTGTCCCTTGCCGCGCGCGCTTGATACCAGCTGTCGGCAACGATTGCGACGCCTCCAGCGAGCGTGGCCGGGTCCGGACCCGGTGGAACGACAAACACGTGCCGGATGCCGGGCAGCGCCTTGATCTCATCGAGGTTCGCGCTCTTCACCTTGCCGCCGAAGACAGGGCACTTCTCGTAATTGGCGTAGAGCATACCGGGCATGGTGAAATCGATTCCGTAGAGCGGCTTGCCCGTCACGATCTTGTGGATGTCCGGATTAGGCGTGGTCTTGCCGATGATCCGATAATCTTTCGGATCCTTCATCTTCAGCGACTTCGGATCCGGCGGCGGCATCGTGGCGGCTTTCGACGCGAGCTCGCCGTAGGTGAGACTGCGGCCGCTGGGATCGTGGTGTACCCGGCTGGCCGTCGTAGAGCATTCGGATGGCGACACGCCCCATGTCTGCGCTGCGGCAGCGATCAACATCGCGCGGCCGCCGGCGCCGACCTGGCGCAGCGGATCCCAGTTCATCGGCGTCGAAGTGCTGCCGCCCGCGATTTGCAAGCCGTACTTCGCGTTGAGATCGCCCTGCTCCACGCGAACGTCTTTCCAATCTACGTCGAGCTCTTCGGCGATCATCATGGGCAGCATCGCCTTGACGCCCTGACCGATCTCGGGATTCTTGGCGATGATCGTGACGATCCCGTCCGGAGTGATCGTAATAAACGAAGTCGGGAGAAGCGTCACCGGCGGGCCAAACTGCGCGAGCACTTTCTTTCCGAGCGGCTCCGCATAATAGGCAAGCATCATGCCGCCGCCCACGAGGGCGGTGGCGCGCAGGAAGGCGCGGCGATTCATGCCGGCGCTTCGATTCGATTTCGGCGATTCTTGCGGGTCCAATTTCGGCTGTGTCGTGGCCACGGGATCCTCCTTACGCCTTCGCGGACGCGGTCAGGTCCGCATTCGAGGTTTGCGCCGTTCGCTTGGCGTGAAGTTCGGCCGCGCGCTTGACTGCTTTGCGAATCCGGAGGTAGGTGCCGCAGCGGCAGATGTTGCCGTCCATGGCTGCGTCGATGTCGGCGTCCGTGGGGTGAGGATTCTTGGCGAGCAGCGCCGAGGCGGTCATCATCTGGCCGGCTTGGCAGTAGCCGCACTGGGGCACATCAAGCTCGGCCCACGCAACCTGCACCGGGTGAGTTCCATCCTCGGAAAGGCCCTCCAGCGTCGTGATGTGCTTGCCCGCAGCATTTTCAATCGTGGTCGTGCACGAGCGCATGGCTTCGCCGTCGATGTGCACCGTGCAACATCCGCACAGGGCCATCCCGCACCCGTATTTGGTGCCCTTCAGGTCGAGAATGTCGCGGACTACCCACAAGAGCGGGGTATCCCCGGGCGCATCTACCGTCGTGGGCCGCCCGTTCACAGTCAATTTGTAGGACATCGGGTCCACCTCCACCAAAACGCAATCTCGCTCAACGGCGAGCAAGGTAGCACCCGGTTAGAGGCAGTGTCAATCACAGGCGCCCCGCCTCGATCTCATAGCAAACACAGTGTTTCCTGGTGTTTCAGATCGCCTATTGTCGCTGTCACTTTTCGAATCAAGTCGCATAATTTCGCCTTCCGCCGGCCGACGCCCAGCTACCTCGACCGTGAGTGCGCCCCGGAGCACATGCCCCGGTCGTACTATTGGCGCGGTCGGCAGCGGCCACCAAGCTGAGGGGAAGGTCGTGATGTCCCGGAGGCTGCCGTGATCTCAACTTCGATCCGACGAACTCTACTCGCCGCGGCTTTGGGCGCGCTGGCATTCGCCAGTCCATGCAGCAGCCGCGCGCAGAATGCGCTCCCGAACAGCTCAGCTGGCACCGGCGCAACTGGCTCGCAGCCGCAAGGCGCGTCCGTCGATGACGCGCAGCCTGCGCAGCCGATGTCACTCGGCGATCTCGCCCGGATGGTTCGCGCCAGGAAGGAAAGCGCGCCGAAGGCAGTGAAAGTGATCGACGACGAAAACATGCCCCGCAACGGCGGCGGAATCAGCGTGGTGGGCGGTGGCGCGGAGGTGGTCACCGGCGGCTCGGGTGGGAAGATGACCCTTTTGGATTTTTGGGCGTCGTGGTGCGGGCCCTGCCGGCAATCGGTGCCGGATTTGAAGGCATTGCAGCGTACTTACCGAAGCGACGAACTGGAAGTGATCAGCGTCAACGAAGACAAGAACGAAAACGCGGGCCGCAGTTTCGCCGCGGACAACGGCATGAACTGGGACGTCCGCTTCGACCCGCACGGCGAGACGTCGCACCACTGGGGCGTCAGCGCCTTTCCGACATTCATCCTGCTCGACGCGCAAGGCCACGAAGTACAGCGGTTCGTTGGAGAGGATTCGAGCGAATCGCTCGCATCGCGCATCGGGCCTTACGTCCAGAAAGCCCCGAAGGGCAGCTCGTAGACAAAGCTCTTCAGATCGCGCCCTTCGCCATCTGATCGGCAATGTACTCAGCCTGGCGAATCGTCAAGGCGACGATCGTCAGCGTCGGATTCTCGCCGCCGCTCGACGTGAACTGGCTGCCGTCCGATACGAACAGATTCTTGATGTCGTGTGACTGCCCCCAGCGATTCACCACGCCATCCTGCGGTCTTTCCGACATGCGATTCGTGCCCATATTGTGCGTCGAAGGAAACGGCTCGTGGTGCACGGTGCGCTTCGCGCCGATAGATTTGTAGAGCGCGTCCGCCTGCCCAAAAGCGTGCTTCTGCATGGCGACATCGTTCGGATGATCGTCCGAATGCACGTTGGGAATCGCGAGGCCGTACTGATCCTTGCGGCTCGCGTGCAGCGTGATGCGGTTCGTCTCGCGCGGCAAGTCTTCGCCGATCAGCCAGACGCCGGCGATGTTCACGTAGCTGTCTATAATCGAGGCCCGGTCGCGGCCCCACGCATTGGGCACAATGTTCTGCGCGAAGCTGGGCAGGCCCTGCGGCAGCAGCTCCATCTGATACCCGCCGACGAAGCCGCGCTTCGTGTCGAGCCGTGCCTCGTCCATCACGATGCCACTCTGCGCCGTGCCCCGGTACATGTGCACGGGCTTGTCGAAGATCGCGAACACGGTGCTCGTCATGTGCCGCATGTAGTTCTTGCCCACCTGCCCCGAAGAGTTGGCGAGGCCCTGCGGAAACAGGCTCGAAGAGGAATTGAGAAGAAGTCGCGGACTTTCGATCGCGTTTCCCGCGACGGCCACGATGCGCGCCTTTTGCCTGTGCATCGCACCCGTGCGGTCCGCGTAGACGACGCCGGTCACCTTGCCGGACTTGTCGTGCTCGATGCGAAGAACCTGCGATTCGGGGCGGACTTCGGTCTTGCCCGTGGCTTCCGCCTTCGGAATCTCCGTGTAGAGCGTCGACCACTTCGCCTCGAACGTGCAGCCCTGAACGCAGAATCCGGTCTGCTGGCAGGACGCGCGCCCGTCGCGCGGCACCGAATTGATGGCCATGTTCGTGGTCATGAACTGCGTGTAGCCCATCTTCTTCGCGCCCGCAAAAAGCACCTTGCCGTGATTGCTGACGGGCAATCGCGGGATTCCGTGCGTCCCGGTGACGCCCATTTTCAATTCGGCACGGTCGTAATACGGTTCCATCTCTTTCGAATCGATCGGCCAGTCGAGCAGATTCGCGCCCGGGATTGCTCCATAGCGCGTGCGCGGCTTGAATTCATGCTCCTGAAACCGGAGTGCGCAGGCGCCCCAATGGACCGTCGTCCCGCCCACAAGTTTGCAGGTCCACGCCGGCAGATCGGGAGACACCTTCGCCACGTACCACGAGCCGGAGCTTGTCCGCGGATCGAGCCACGTGAACGCACCGAACATCGCGTCCTCATCGTTTTGAAAGTCGGTGGCCTCCATCCGCTTTCCGGCCTCGAGAACCACGGACGAGATCCCCTTCTGCGCGAGTTCGTTCGCCAGCGTGCCGCCGCCGGCGCCCGAGCCGATGATCACCACCACCGATGAATCGTTCAGATCGAATTTCGCAGGCATGGGCGTCCTCAGAGCCAGTTGAGATCGTTGTAGCCGCGATTGATATAACCGCCCTTCGCGGACGACGGGCCCTCGTATCCGAACTTGGGCCAGAGCTCGGGCTGGTTATACAGCGACACGATCGTCGTGCCGTAGACCTTTGTAAAAAACGCGTCGCCCTCGATCTTCTTGATCGCCGCCACGCGTTTCGATTCATCGGCCACGTCCGCGTATGGCTTTCCGGCTGTCGCTTGCGCCCGCCGGTTGAGTTCCGCCACGCCGCCCGCGAGCAGCCGCCGCACCGACGCGTCCTTCGCGGCTCCATCTTCCAGTGGAGAGACTGCCTTCGCATAGAACGAATCGTCGAGCCGATCGTGCGGGAAGAGATCGCGCGTGAGTTTCACCAGTGCGCGCACCTCGTCCGGCTGCAGCTTCGCCGGCTCCGCTCCGGGCGCCTGCGCATCGGCCAGCACGGCTCCGCCGCTCGCCGCGACCGCGGCCACCGTCGCCGCGCCGCCGGCCAGAAAACCGCGCCGCGAGAATCTGCGCGTCCAATTCAGCAGCTTCATCGTTTCCATTCCTCCATGGCGCGCTCACTATAATCCTTCGCTTCGCCCTTGACCAGTCCGGCGTGCCAGGCGCGGGGAACTGCCGCTATAATCGCGTGCTGACCCGGCGACGACTGGGAGTGACTACATGGCCAAGAAGAATTTCAAGGACCTCACCGAGCGCGAAATCCTCGCTCTCGCCATCCAACTCGAGGAAGAGGACAGCCGCGTCTACGGCGATTTTGCCGAAGGTCTCCGCGAAAGCTATCCGGCGACGGCAAAAGACTTCGACGAAATGCAGGCGGAGGAATCGCGTCATCGCCAGCGGCTGATCGATATGTATCGCCAGCGCTTCGGCGAGCACATCCCGCTGATCCGCCGCCAGGACGTGAAGGGATTCCTCGAGCGCCGGCCCGTGTGGCTCGTCCGCCCGCTGGGGATCAATGCCGTCCGCAAGCAGGTGGAAGTGATGGAATTGGAGACGCTGCGCTTCTATGAGCGCGCCCTCGAAAAGGTATCGGACGCTTCGACGCGAAAGCTGCTCGGCGACCTGGCCGACGTGGAGCGCCAACATTCCAAGTTCGCGGAAGGTCTTCAGGAAAAGCGGGCCGCGACCGGCGCCCACAAAGAGGAAGAAAAATCGCGACGCCGCATGTTCATGCTGCAAGTCATTCAGCCTGGCCTGGCTGGATTGATGGACGGCTCCGTCTCGACGCTTGCGCCGATCTTCGCGGCCGCCTTCGCCACGCACAAAAGTTGGGACGCTTTTCTCGTAGGTATGGCCGCCTCCGTTGGCGCCGGAATCTCAATGGCTTTCGCCGAAGCGCTGTCCGACGATGGCTCTCTGACCGGACGCGGACGCCCCATCATCCGCGGATCCGTGACGGGTCTGATGACCGCGCTCGGCGGATTGGGCCATACGTTGCCTTTTCTGATCGCGAGCTTCCACGCGGCGTTCGTGGTTGCCGTGCTCGTGGTCGCGGCCGAACTCGCCATCATCAGCTACGTGCGCCACCGATACATGGACACGCCGCTTCTCTCCTCGGCCTTCCAAGTCATCGTGGGCGGTTCGCTGGTGTTCGCGGTGGGGATACTGATCGGCGGACAGGGATAGACGCGCTATCGCGTCTCGCTGGATCGGATCGACACGGCCACGCCGGCTTCCACCGTAAGGCGCGGAGATCGGCGCATGGTGTCGATGAAGATGCGAACGATTTCGGGATCGAACTGATTGGCTGCGCAACGTTCGAGTTCGGCAAACGCGTCCTCGGGCGTCCGCGCCTTCTTGTAGGTCCGTTCGGATGTGATCGTGTCGTAGGCGTCCGCTACCGCGATCACGCGCGCGCCGTGCGGAATCTGCTCGCCCTCCAGCCGCTTCGGATAGCCCGAGCCGTCGTAGAACTCATGATGGTGGCGGACCATTTCACGAATGCGCACCATCGGCCTCAGCGGTTCCAGAATTCGCGCGCCCAGCTCCGTGTGTGTCTTCATCGTCTCCCACTCGGCGGCGTCGAGCGGGCCGGACTTGTTGAGAATCGTCTCCGGAATTCCAACTTTTCCGATATCGTGCAGCAGTCCGGCGAGACGAATCTCTTCGATTTCGGCCTGGCACATTCCCAGCGCCTGGGCAATCATCACCGCGTAAGCGGATACCTTCTGCGAGTGACCCTGCGTGTAGTGATCTTTCGCGTCGATCGCAAATGCGAGCGAAGTCACCGTTTCGACCACAACCGGAGGCAGCGTCTCGCCGCCCACATCCGTGCTTTGCTCCCGCAGCGAGCGCGTGAACTGCTCCAGTCGGCGATAGATTTCCTCGAACGCCTCGGGGCCCGTGGAAAACAGCCGCTTGAGCGTGACTCCGAGATAGGCTTCCAGTACGTCCTTCTTCCAGCGTTTGCGGTCGCTCGGGTCACCCTGCTCAGCGGTCGAAACCGAGTTGCCGCCTTGGTGCTTGGAGAGATACATCGATGAGTCAGCCACCTGAATCAGTTCCTGCGGCGTTGAACCGTGCACCGGAAACGCCGCGATGCCGAAGCTGGCGGTGATGTTCTTGTCGCGCAGGAGCGGGTCCGACGCGATCCACCCGCGAAGCTTGTTCGCAAGCTGACGGGCCTGCTCCACCGTCGTTTCGGGCATCAGAATCACGAATTCGTCGCCGCCGTATCGAGCCACGACGTCAGACCGCCGGCAATTCTGCTCGAGAATATGGCCAACGCGCTGTAAAACGACGTCGCCTTCCAGGTGGCCGTAGAAGTCGTTCACGAACTTGAAATGGTCGAGATCCATCAGCACCAGGGCGAGCGGCCGGTTGGCGCGCGTCGATCGCTTCCATTCCGACGACAATGCCTCCATCAGGAATCGGTGCGTCTTGACGCCGGTGAGTCCGTCCGTGATCGCCTGTTCCTGCGCCTTCTGGAACGTCAGAGCGTTGTGGAGCGCGCCGGCAAACAGATCCGCCAAAGTCCGAAGCAGCAGCACTTCTTGCTCAGGGAAATCACGAGGCTCCGAGCATTCGATATACAGCACCCCGAGGAACTGCTCACCGTACGTGATGGGCAGCGCTACTCCCGCTGCTGAGCCCGCCAGCACCAGGCGCGGAGTGGACGCGGTCGCTTCACGCACGATCCCAAGCTGGCCGCTGCGCGCGACCTGGCCGATCAGGCCCTCGCCAAGTCCGATGCGGCGCCCGACAGCCTCGCGGCGCGCGCCCGCTTCCGCCTGGACCACCAGTTCCTTGACCGCGTAGTCCAGGATAGCGATACCGAAGTGGTCGTATCCCAGATGTTTTTCCATCTCGGCTGTGATCTTCGCCAGCATTTCGTCGGGGTCGAGGGTCGTGATCGCGTGGCTCGAAACGTTGTTGATCAACATGAGTTGGCGGGATCGCTTCTGCTCTTCGGCAAAGAGCCGCGCGTTCTCCATCGCGATCACGGCCTCGCTGGCCAGCACGCGGAGAAACTCCACGTGCCCTTCATCAAAGGCGCGTTCTTTTGTGCTGTGAACGGCCATCACGCCCACTGCATGATCGTAGAGAATCAGCGGCACCGCGCAGATCGAGCCCACGGCGCGCAGCGGCTCGAAACCGAGGCGCGCGGCCTCCTCGCGGTAACGCTCGCGAATCAGCATAGGCTGCCCGGACCGAACGACGTGCTCAACCATGTGATTTCCCGCGGGGCGCGAGCGCTTCGGCGAGCGCTCCCCCTCGGTGACCTCGATCTCGAACCGGACCTCCGCGGATTTCGGCTGGTAGAAGG
>Ga0335083_10008309_pt1 | contig 12693 bp, 12 predicted proteins | sample Lox_Sample_42_FD_206716 | JGI IMG/M metagenome (GOLD analysis project Ga0335083, IMG submission 206716) | Soil microbial communities from Loxahatchee National Wildlife Refuge, Florida, United States - Lox_Sample_4.2 | ecosystem: Environmental > Terrestrial > Soil > Wetlands | place: USA...
GTGGCGATGGCAGTATGGAGATTACTGAATGCGAATAGCTTCCTTGAGCCGGCGGCAAGGTTCGATCGCGTAAAATCGGTCATATCACGAAATAGTGGAATGGCCTCGGCTACCGCACGGCTCAACCGAACGCCGTGATCTCGTTGGTCGTAGAACAACCTCAATGAGCGCGACGGCTTCACACCATGCTGATTGAGATCCACGAACATCTGCTGGGATCTTTTTAAGCCATCATCCGGGAAAAGGGTGACCGCGATCATCTCATCACCGAGAGACGGACGGCCGCGAAGCGCCTCAATAATACCGGCACGACGATGTTGACCATCGTTGATCAGGATGGTGGCGGACATATCGATTGCCAATGTCCCGACGGACCGTTGACCCAAAACCGGTTGAAATTCAAATGCTCCGTCAATCGTTGCCGAAAGGGCGGAGAGCACATATTCAGCTGCGTTTTCCGTCATATAGCGTGCAATGGCGGGTATACGGGCCCTATTGAGACTGCGTTGTGCACGGAGCTGTATTGGAAGCTCCTCTTCGTCGTAGCGGAACAATCTCTCGACGATCTTTAGCGGTACCATTGCAATGTAGAATGCGCGACCTGCCTGGATGCCGCGGATGGCAGCGAAGAGGTATCTGTTGTCCATGACCCCAAAAAACACACCTGTTTTGTTCTAGCAATTATTGGAGTGAGCTTTGTCGAGGATGATGAGGCGGCGCCTTGTGTACACGGTGGATACACAGACCCGAAAGCTCGCGGTCGACAGGCTGTATTGTATCTCGAAAACAGCGTCTTTCCGCGGGTTTGAATGGTCGGGGAGACAGGATTCGAACCTGCGACCCTCTGCTCCCAAAGCAGATGCGCTACCAGGCTGCGCTACTCCCCGATGCGGCCCGCTTAGCCAAGCCTGCCGCCCATGAAAAGAGGGGCCGCGCACACGGCGCAGCCCCTGTTTCTGTCAACCGACCCTCGGGCCGGAAGATGATTACTTCTTCGCGGCAGCGTTCGCGGGCGCGGCATTGGCCGGCGCAGCCGTGGCGTTGGCGGCGTTCGAAACGGCGTTCGCAGCGTTCGCGGTCGCGTTGGTGGCGGTCGCGTTGGAGGCATTATTGGCTTCAGCCGCCGGCTTACTGCCGCATGCAGCCAGGCTCATCAGCGCAGCAGCAGCGCAGACAACAGCAAACTTGTTCATTCTTTTAGCTCCCATAGCATTTTTGCGCGCCCCCGAAGAGTGCACGTGGCGCCCCATTAGCGGCTGCGCCGCCGAAATCAAGGCATTTATAACCGATCTACTTGAATTGCTGTGGCCGCGGCGAAATATAATTTCCACGAAAGCGCGATTTCAGGAATGGCCCCGGCGCTGTTCAATCGCCTCCTCAGTGGGCATTTGCCAAGGCGCACGCGCTCGGCTAACCGGGCGCGGACTCTCCCGCTTCCCTAATTTTCCAAGGAAAGATTTTTCCGATGGCCGTCCAGTACAGCTTCGTCATGAAGGGGCTCACCAAGACCTTCCCCGGCGCGCAAAAGCCTGTTTTCAACAACATCCACCTGCAGTTCCTGCCCGGCACCAAAATCGCGGTGATCGGCGTTAACGGCGCTGGCAAGTCGACGCTGATGAAAGTGATGGCCGGCATCGACACCGAGTTTCAGGGCGAGGCCTGGGCGGCGGAGGGCATTACCGTCGGCTATCTGCCGCAGGAACCACAGCTCAATCCCAAGAAGAATGTCATCGAAAATGTGAAGGACGGCGTGCGCGACGTCGCCGACCTGGTCGAGCGTTTCAACAAGATCAGCGAGATCATGGGCGATCCGCCCGAGGATGCCGATTTCGATGCGCTCATGACCGAGATGGGCGAGCTGCAGGAAAAGATCGACGCTGTCGACGGCTGGACGCTCGACAATCAGCTCGAGATCGCCATGGAGGCGCTGCGCTGCCCGCCGGGCGACTGGTCGGTGGACAATCTTTCGGGCGGCGAGAAGCGCCGCATCGCGCTTTGCCGCCTGCTGCTCGAAAAGCCCGACATATTGTTGCTCGACGAACCCACCAACCATCTCGACGCCGAAAGCGTCCAGTGGCTGGAGCAGCATCTCATCAACTATGCCGGCAACGTCATCCTCGTTACTCACGACCGCTACTTCCTCGACAATGTCGTGGGCTGGGTGCTTGAGCTTGATCGTGGGCGCGGCATCCCCTTCGAAGGCAACTACTCCGCCTGGCTGGAGGCGAAAGCCAAGCGCATGGAGCAGGAAGAGCGCGAGGAAGCCGGCCGCCAGAAGGCGATCAAGGAAGAGTTGGAGTGGATCCGCCAGTCTCCCAAGGCGCGCCAGACCAAGAGCAAGGCCCGCATCCGCGCCTTCGACGAGCTGGTCGAGAAGCAGGAAGCCCGCACCCCCGGCAAGGCGCAGATCGTCATCCAGACCCCGCCGCGCCTCGGCGGCAAGGTGATCGAGGCCAAGGGCCTCACCAAGAGCTATGGCGACAAGCTGCTGTTCGACGATCTCGAATTCATGCTCCCGCCCGGTGGCATCGTCGGCGTGATCGGCCCCAATGGCGCGGGCAAGTCGACCCTGTTCAAGCTCATCACCGGTGCCGAGAAGCCGGATTCAGGCACGATCGAGGTCGGCGAAACGGTGAAGCTCGGCTTTGTCGACCAGAGCCGCGACGATCTCGACCCCAACAAGAATGTCTGGGAGGAAATTTCCGGCGGCCATGATCTCATGACCATCGGCAAGCACGAGATCCAGACCCGCGCCTATGTCGGCGCCTTCAACTTCAAGGGCGTCGACCAGCAGAAGAAGGTCGGCCTGCTCTCGGGCGGCGAGCGTAACCGCGTCCACATCGCCAAGATGCTGAAGGAGGGCGGCAATGTCCTGCTGCTCGACGAGCCGACCAACGATCTCGACGTCGAGACGCTGCGCGCCCTGGAGGATGCGCTGGAGAGCTTCGCGGGCTGCGCCGTGGTCATCAGCCACGACCGCTTCTTCCTCGACCGTCTCGCGACGCACATCCTCGCCTTTGAAGGCAACAGCCATGTCGAATGGTTCGAAGGCAATTTCGAGATGTATGAGGAAGACAAGCGCCGCCGCCTCGGCGACGCGGCCGACCGCCCGACGCGTCTCGCCTACAAGAAGCTGACGCGCTAGCCGCTTGTGAAGTTGGATATTGTGGGTCAGATGACGGGGGCATGACAAAGGCGCCTCCGTTTCTCGCCCGTCCGGCCTTCCGGACCTCGGACGAAATCGCGCTCGCGCGGCGTGACTGGATTCTCGATGCGATGGAGCGACAGCGCCGGATTTCCCCCGCCGCCAGCGCGCTCATGCGCTGCGAAGGCCTGACCGGCGAGCAGTTCCGCGACCATTTCTATGCGCCGGGGCGGCCTTGCGTGATCGCCGGGGCGATTGCCGACTGGCCGGCGCTGGCCAAATGGACACCGGACTATCTGCGCGAAACGGTCGGCGCGGCGCCGGTCGAGTTTCAGGGCGGGCGCGACGGAGAGGGCGATTTCGAGCTGGCCAAGGACCGGCACAAGCGTGTCGCGCCCTTCGCGGACTATCTCGACCTCATCCAGCGCAATCCCGGCAACGACGCCTATGTGACCGCCTATAACAGCGCCGCGAACCAGACTGCCTTCGCGCCATTGATGGCCGACATTCGTCCGCTGCCGCATTTGCTGGGGCCGGGCGAGGGGATGCTCTGGGTCGGGCCCGCGGGCACGTTCACGCCGCTGCATTTCGACCTCACCAACAATCTGCTGATTCAGATCACCGGGCGGAAACGAGTTTTGCTGGTCTCGCCCCACCAGACAAGGCTGATGGCGCATCATCGCCATGTGTTCAGCGACGTGCACGATCTGGAAGATGCCGCCTGCATGGCCCGCCATCCACAGGCGCGCGAGGTGCGGCCCTATGTCGTGACGCTGGCGCCGGGCGACATGCTGTTCATCCCCGTCGGCTGGTGGCACCAGGTGCGCTCGCTGGACTTCAGCGTGATGATGACCTGCACCAACTTCCTGTGGCCCAACGATGTGTGGCAGGATTATCCGTCGGATCAGGGCTGAGGATCAGGTAGGCGCCCAAATGCCAGACGCGACGACCGGCTTTTGTCTCACCGGCCGCACATATTCGTAAGCCCAGGCCCGACCGCCGCCTATCAGACCGACCTCGACGCGACGATATTCGCTGAGCGCAGGGCGCTCCGGATCGCAATCCTCATAGGCATCCAGCAATGCCCATAGCGACGGATCGTCGAAGGCGAGCAGCTCGCCATGAACGGTGCCGCGCCCGCCCAGGATCAGGCCGGGATAGGCGCCAAGATCATGAAGCCGGCCCCGGACGATCGCCCGCCCCATCCAGCGGGTACGCCGTGCCAATCCAAGCCGCCGATAGCCAATCCCGCCGCGACGGAGCTGGCCATAGACGAAGAGATGGAAACGCTCATTCATAGGGCAGGAACTGCCCGCTGGCCTCGTCGAAAATATGCAGGACGCCATCGGAAATGGCGAAGAAGGCGCCCTTGAGCGCCAGCTTGCCCGCGCGCTCCTTCTCGGCGATCCACGGGAAGGTGCGCAGGTTGGCGATGCTGACCTTGACCGCTTCCTGTTCCATGGCGCGGCCCGCAACCCGGCTGCGATCGTCGCCATGGATCGCGACGACCCGCGCGCGCGCATCGTCAAGCATCGAGATCCAGCCGGCGATGAAGCCGCCTTCGCCGGGCGGGGCGCCATGCAGGTCCTGGGTCAGCGCCGCGCTGCAGCCGCCGCACAGGCCATGGCCCATGACCAGGATTTCCTCGACTCCCAATATCTGGACGGCGAACTCGACCGCCGCGGAGACGCCATGGCGGCCGGGGTTGGTCTCGAACGGTGGGACGAGCGCGGCGACATTGCGCACAACGAAAATCTCGCCGGGATTGGTGTCGAAAATCTCGGTCGGGTCGACCCGGCTGTCCGAGCAGGCGATGACCATGACGCGCGGGCTCTGGCCATCCTTGAGCTCGTCCCAGCGCGCGCGCTGATTCGCCCAGCCCGTCGCGCGAAAGCGCCTATAGCCGTCCAGCATGTCCACGAATGTTACCATGGCCTTGGCTGTGCCGCAGAAGATCGGGACTGGCAAGGGGAGGGCAGGGTCGCTATCTGCACCCCATGAACGACATCTCCTCGGAACCGCAGGGCGCGCGCCCGCGCAAGCCGGACTGGATCCGCGTCAAGGCGCCGGTCAGCGCCGGCTATCAGGCGACACGCGACCTCTTGCGCGCCAAGGGCCTCGCCACCGTGTGCGAGGAAGCGGCCTGCCCGAATATCGGCGAGTGCTGGACGAAGAAGCACGCCACGGTGATGATCCTGGGCGACACCTGCACGCGCGCCTGCGCCTTCTGCAACGTCAAGACCGGCATGCCGATGCCGGTCAATCCGAAGGAGCCGCAGAATCTCGCCGATGCCTGCGCGGAAATGGGCCTGGAGCATATCGTCGTGACCTCGGTCGACCGTGACGATCTGGCCGACGGCGGGGCGGGGCAGTTCGTGAAGGTGATCGAGGCGCTGCGCCGCACGACGCCGGACACGACGATCGAGATCCTGACGCCCGATTTCCGCAACAAGGCCGATGCCGCCATCGAGGCGATCGTCGCCGCGCGGCCGGACGTCTACAACCACAATCTCGAGACCGTGCCGCGCCTCTATCCCACCATCCGCCCCGGCGCGCGCTATTATGCCTCGCTGCGGCTGCTGGAGACGGTGAAGCGGCTCGATCCTTCGATCTTCACCAAGTCGGGCATCATGCTGGGCCTGGGCGAGGAGCGGCTCGAGGTCCATCAGGTCATGGACGACATGCGCTCGGCCGATGTCGATTTCCTGACCATGGGGCAGTATCTGCGCCCGACACCCAAACATGCACCCGTGATCGACTATGTGACGCCCGATGCGTTCAAGGCCTATGCCGCCATCGCTCGTGCCAAGGGCTTCCTTCAGGTCGCGGCGAGTCCGCTCACCCGCTCCAGCTATCATGCCGGCGAGGATTTCGAGCAGATGCGTGCCGCGCGCGAGGCAGCGCTGGCGAAGAAAGCCGGGCATGCCAGGGCATAAGGAAACGCGGCTGCTTCCCTATACGGCAGCGCAGATGTTCGATCTGGTGGCGGATGTAGCTTCCTATCCGCAATTCCTGCCCTGGGTGAGCGCGATCCGCATCCGATCGAACAGCGAGACGGAAATGCTGGCCGACATGATCGTCGGCTTCAAGAGCCTCAAGGAGACCTTCACCTCGCGCGTGGTCAAGGAGCGGCCAGGCCATATCCACATCGACTATATCGACGGCCCGCTCAGATATCTGAACAACGACTGGCGCTTCCACGACGAGGCGGACGGCGTGCGCGTCGATTTCTCGGTCGACTTCGCCTTTAAGAACCGGATTTTCGAGATGCTCGCCGGCCAGATGTTCGACCGCGCGCTGCGCAAGATGATCGGCGCGTTCGAGGCGCGGGCAGCCGAGCTTTACGGCGCCGGCGCATCCGGCAGCAGCAGTTCGAGCGCGCAAAGCGCCGCCTGAAGCCTGATCGAGGCACGACCCTCGTTCGGAAAGCGCCGCAGGTCGGCCACGACATTGTCGCTGTCACTGCCATGTTCGGCGCGGGCGAAGACGACCGTGCCGACCGGCTTCATCTCGCTGCCGCCATCGGGGCCGGCGATACCGGTAATCGAAACGGCGATGTCCGCGCCGCTTTTCTTGAGTGCGCCCTGCGCCATTGCCCAGGCCGTCGCGATGGAGACCGAACCGAATGTGTCGAGCACGTCGTCGCTGACGCCAAGTATGCTGTGCTTGAGATCGTTGGAATAGGTGACGAAGCCGGCTTCGAACACGGCCGAAGAACCCGGGATTTCGGTGAGCGCCGCCGCAACCAGACCGCCCGTACAGCTTTCCGCGACGGCAACCTTGCGTCCAACGTCGCGATTGGCCTCGATCACCCGGCGGGCCAGGGATACCAGCGCCTCGGGGAGGAGCGTCTGCGGTGACTCCAGCGATTCAGCCATTGCGGGCGCCCTTTGATCCCAATGGAGTGAGAATGCAAATGGCGTTTACGATTTTGCGATCAAGATTCCGTTGATAGCCGGATGGTCGCGACTGCCTGCGCCGCGATGCCCTCGCGCCGGCCAGTGAGACCAAGCCGCTCGGTCGTCGTTGCCTTGACGCTCACCCGGTCGACAGGAACGCCCATGATCTCGGCGAGGCGCGCGCGCATGGCGTCGCGATGCGGCCCGATCTTCGGCGCCTCGCAGATGATGGTCAGGTCGGCATGATCGATAATGCCGCCGCGCGCCGCCACGCGCTCGGCGGCGAAGCGCAGGAATGCCTCGGAGCGGGCGCCACGCCATCGCGGATCGGAGGGAGGGAAATGGCTGCCGATGTCGCCCTCGGCGAGCGCGCCGAGGATTGCATCGACCAGCGCATGGATCGCCACATCGGCATCGCTGTGGCCGGAGAGGCCATGGCTGTGCGGAATCAGCAGCCCGCCAAGCCACAGTTCCTCGCCCTCCTCGAGCCGATGCACGTCGAAGCCCATGCCGGTGCGGCTGATAAGATGTCCGGTGAGGAGGCGTTCCATGCGCTCATGATCGCCGGGAAGCGTGATCTTCTCAAGCGCCGCGTCGCCCTCCACCAGCATCACCTCATGGCCAAGCGCCCGCACCATCTGCGCATCGTCGGTTGGCTCCTCGGGACCCGTCCAGGCCTTATGCGCCGCAACCAGCACCTTGAAGTCGAACGCCTGCGGGGTCTGGACGCGGTGCAGGCTCGAACGGTCGACCACGTTACCGGGCGCGTCGATGAGTGTATCGACCACGGGCAGGACCGGCATCGTGGCAACCGCACCTTTGTCGAGCGCGGCGACAAGCCGGTCGATCACCGCTGCGGGAAGGCCCGGGCGGGCGCTGTCATGGACGAGAATATGACTGGGCGGGGCAGGATCGGCCGCCAGTAACCGAAGCGCGTTGCCGACAGAGTTCCGCCGCGCCGCGCCGCCCGCCACGAAACCCACCTGATCGGCAAGCGTTCCAAGCGCCGCGCGTGTCTCCGCTTCGCCATCCGGCGCGATCACAAGCAGCACCTCGTCGATCTTCGGATGCGCCAGGAACGCCGCGACCGAATGCGCCAGCACGCTCTTCCCGCCAAGCATCCGATATTGTTTGGGCATGGCGCCGCCGCTCCGGCTGCCGCTCCCTGCGGCAAGAACGATCGCGGTGAGGCGGGTAATGCTCATCGCCGCCACCTAGCGGAGGCCTCGCTTGCCGACCAGCGGCTTTCGCGCTAAGGGCGCTGCCTGTTTTTTAGGCAATCGATCGCTATATTCCACCCATGACCAAGCTTGCGCCCATCCAGATCGGCCCGGTGACCATCGAGTCCCCGGTGATCCTCGCGCCGATGACCGGCGTGACCGACATGCCGTTCCGCACGCTCGTGCGGCGCTATGGTTCTGGTCTCAACGTGACCGAGATGATCGCCTCGCCAGCAATGATCCGCGAGACGCGCCAGTCGCTGCAGAAGGCCGCGTGGGATGCGGCCGAGGAGCCGGTGTCTCTCCAGCTCGCCGGCTGCGAGCCCGCCGAGATGGCCGAGGCGGCCAAGCTCAACGCCGATCGCGGCGCCGCAATCATCGACATCAACATGGGCTGCCCGGTCAAGAAGGTGGTCAACGGGGACGCCGGCTCGGCGCTGATGCGCGTGCCTGCGCTTGCCGCGGCCCTTATCAAGGCGACGGTCGAGGCGGTCGATGTGCCGGTGACGGTCAAGATGCGCATGGGCTGGTGTCATGACAGTCTCAACGCACCCGAGCTTGCCCATATCGCCGAGGATCTCGGCGCCAGAATGATCACCGTCCATGGCCGCACGCGCAACCAGATGTATCGCGGCGAGGCCGATTGGGCGTTCGTACGCAAGGTCAAGGACGCCGTGAAGGTGCCGGTGATCGTCAACGGCGACATCTGCTCGATCGCCGATGTAGAGAGCGCTCTCGCACAGAGCGGCGCGGACGGCGTGATGATCGGTCGCGGCGCCTATGGGAAACCATGGCTGCTCGGGCAGGTCATGCACTGGCTCGTGACCGGCGAGACGCGGCCCGATCCGACCCTCGCCGAGCAATATGGCGTCATCGTCGCCCATTATCGCGCCATGCTCGCCCATTATGGTGAGCAGACCGGCGTCAACATGGCCCGCAAGCATCTCGGCTGGTATACCAAGGGCCTGCATGGCTCGGCCGAGTTCCGCAATGCGGTCAACCAGGTGCCGGACAGCGCCACCGTACTCGACATGCTTGCGCGCTTCTACGAGCCGCTGATCGGGCGGCCGGACGCGCTTCTGCCAAATGCTCTTTTGAATGCCGCCTGAGCAGCAGCTTACCGCTGCCCTCGCGGCGCTGCCCATGTCGGGCGAACCGCCCAAGAACGTGCGCGACCTGATCGCGGCCCATCCCGTCGCAACGCTGCTCATCGACGGCGACGGACGCATCGCGCTCGCCAATGCCCGCGCGGAATCCCTGCTCAACATGGCACGGTCTGCGCTGCTCGGCAGCGCCATCGGTGACGTCTTGCGCATCGCCGATGCGCAGATGGACAGCGCGATCTGGACCACCGACAAACCACTCTCGGCCTATGACATCGTGGTCCACGCCGGACGCCACGAAGCGGTCGAGATGGACATCCTGATCAACCCGATCTCCGACGACGAACGCTGGCGGATCGTGGCGCTGCATCTTCATGGCCAGAGCCAGGCGATCGGCATCCGCCGCGCCTCGCTCGGCGCCAAGTCTGCGACCGGCGCTGCGGCCATGCTCGCCCATGAAATCAAGAACCCGCTCTCGGGCATTCGCGGCGCCGCCCAGCTGCTCGAGGCGGACACGAAGAAAGCGCTGCGCCCACTCACCAAGCTGATCATGGACGAGGTCGACCGGATTGCCGCGCTGATCGACCGCATGCAGCATTTCACGAGCAGTCAGCCACTCGAGTGCCGGCCGGAAAATATCTATCCGCTGCTCGACCGCTGCATCGAGATTGCCGAAGCGGGCTTCGCGCGCAACTGCCCGATCGCCCGCAATTATGATCCCTCGCTGCCCTTTGCGATGGTCAACGGCGACGCTCTGCTTCAGGTGATGCTCAATCTCGTCAAGAATGCGGTCGAAGCGGTTGCCGACATGGAAGACGGCAAGGTCCAGGTCGCCACCGCCTATCGCCACGGCCTTTCCGTGATGAGCACGCAGGGCAAGGGGCCGGCCCCGTTGCAGATCGAGATCCAGGTGATCGACAATGGCCCGGGTGTCCCGGACACGATCCGCGACGTGCTGTTCAATCCCTTCATTTCTAACAAGCGCAGCGGGCAGGGGCTTGGCCTTGCGCTTGTCGACAAGCTGGTCAGGGACATGAATGGCCTCGTCCAGTATGAGCGGGACAAGAGCGGCGGCCGCTCGATCTTCCGGGTCTTGCTGGCCATGGAGGTGAATTGATGTCGCGGCCGACCGGCAAGATTCTGGTTGTCGATGACGATCCGGCGATCTGTGTCGTTATCTCCGAGGCGCTGAAGCGGCAGGGCCACATCGTACGCACCGTCGGTTCGATCGCGGAGCGGCGCGAGGCGCTGCCAGCCTTCGCGCCGGACCTCCTTGTGACCGATGTCATGCTGCCCGATGGCGATGGGCTCGATGGCGTGCGCGACCTCATCGCCGCCGATCCGCAGCTCAAGGTCATCATCCTCTCGGCGCAGAACACGCTCAACACGGCGGTGCGCGCGACGGGGCAGGGCGCCTTCGAATATCTCCCCAAACCCTTCGACCTCAACGAGCTGACCCGCGCCGTGGCGGAGGCGCTCAGCATTCGCGCCCATAGCAGCGGCGGCGATGCCGAGGATGAGCCGGCGGGCGAGGACTTGCCGCTTCACGGGCGCTCGCCGCAGATGCAGGAGGTCTATCGCACGATCGCGCGCGTGGTCAGCAACGATCTCAACATCCTCGTGCTGGGCGAATCCGGCACCGGCAAGGAGCTGGTCGCCGAGGCGATCCACAATCTGGGCCCGCGCCGCGGCCACCCCTTCGTCGCGATCAACATGGCGGCGATCCCGCGCGAACTCATCGAGGCCGAGCTGTTCGGCTATGAGAAGGGCGCCTTCACCGGCGCGCTCGCCCGCTCGGCCGGCAAGTTCGAACAGGCCGAGGGCGGCACATTGTTCCTCGACGAAATCGGCGACATGCCGATGGAGGCGCAGACGCGGCTGCTGCGTGTCCTGCAGTCGGGCGAGGTGACCACGGTCGGCGGCACGCGTCCGGTCCGCGTCAATGTCCGCATCATCGCGGCGACCAACAAGGATTTGCCGGCGCTGATCGCCGATGCGCGCTTTCGCGAAGATCTGTTCTACCGCCTCAATGTCGTGCCGATCCGGCTGCCGGCCCTGCGCGAGCGCACCGGCGACGTGCCGCTGCTGGCGCGGCATTTCCTGGAGCTGGCGGCGCAGAACGGCCTGCCGCGCAAGACACTGGCGAGCGACGCAGCCGCCCTGCTCGAGCTGCATGACTGGCCCGGCAATGTCCGTGAACTGCAGAACCTGATGCAGCGTCTCACCGTCCTCACGCGCGACAAGGAGATCAGTGCCGTCCATGTCCGCGAGGTGTTGAGCATTTCCGATGTCTCGGGCACCGGGGTACGGCTCATGGGCACCAACGACCTGCGCGAGGCCGTCAGCCGCTGGGCGCGAGATCAGCTCGCCGTGGGCCGCAACAGCGCGGCCATGGATGATCTCCATGAACAGCTGCTCGCGGTGATCGAGCCCGTGCTGCTCGGCGAGGCGCTGGCGGCACTCGACGGCAACCAGATCAAGGCGGCCGCAACACTGGGGATGAACCGCAACACCCTGCGCAAGAAGCTCACCCATTACGATATCGACCCGGCAACGCCGCTGCGCAGCCCCTGAGCCGCTTTCAAGGCGAATATGGGTTCATATAATAGTTCGAACTGTCGTGTTTTCAGCGTCACGGACATGTTGTACGCATGTCACGATGGATCAGGTGACGGCACTGACGTCAGCGACTGAGGCGGCGGCTGGGAGGCCGTTCGCGCTGGGCAGACTCGGCAAGCTTGCCGAGCCGCTGGTGTTGCTGGCGCTTCTGCTCACGGCAAGCCTGACCTGGTGGATCGTCTCACGGCCGCACGAGACGCAGTCGCTGCTGGGGGCGCCGGTCGTGGCCGCACTGCTGATCCTGAATCTGCTCCCGGCACTCGGCCTGCTCGTTCTCGTCGGGCAGCGCATCGCCCGTTATCGCGCCGCGCGTAGCCTGGTCGGCGGCGATGGACGCCTGCATGTTCGGCTCGTCGCGATCTTCTCGGTCATCGCCAGCGTGCCCGTGCTGCTGGTGGTGCTCTTCGCCTCGCTGCTCTTTCAGTATGGCGTGCAGTTCTGGTTCTCCACGGACGCGCGTAACATGCTGCAAAATGCGAGCGATCTGGCGCGCGGCTATTATCAGGACAATATGCGCGACGTCGGCTCGGAAGTCGTCACGATGGCGAGCGACCTGCGCGATTACCTGACGGAATCGGCGATTGGCAGCCCGGCCTTCAAGGAAGGCTATATCTATCAGGTCGCGACGCGGAAGTTGAACCGCTCCTTCGTCATTCAGGTCGGCAAGGATGGCGTCGCGCACACGCTGGCGCCGGTGATCCCGGAAG
>Ga0335083_10008310_pt1 | contig 12693 bp, 10 predicted proteins | sample Lox_Sample_42_FD_206716 | JGI IMG/M metagenome (GOLD analysis project Ga0335083, IMG submission 206716) | Soil microbial communities from Loxahatchee National Wildlife Refuge, Florida, United States - Lox_Sample_4.2 | ecosystem: Environmental > Terrestrial > Soil > Wetlands | place: USA...
CCCGAACATCGTGCGCTGCCCCGATCCTGCGTGCGTGCCGCGCATGATCGAGCTCGTCGAGACGTTGCGCAAAGATCAGGACTCGATCGGCGGCGTGAGCGAGCTCGTCGCGACCGGCATTCCCGCGGGGCTCGGCGAGCCCGTGTTCGACAAGCTCAAGGCCGATCTCGCGAAGGCGCTGTTCAGTCTGCCGGCCGTGCTCGGCGTCGAGTACGGCGTGGGCTTCGCGTGCGCGACGCTGCGCGGCAGCGAAAACAACGACGTTTTCTACACCGAGGGCGCGGGCGACGCGCGCCGCGTGCGCACGCGCACGAACCATCACGGCGGCATGCTCGGCGGCATTTCGTCGGGCATGCCCATCGTGCTGCGCGCCGCCGTCAAACCGACGAGCAGCTTGCCGCGCGAGCAAGAGACGGTGACGGCGAGCGGCGACGCGACGACGATTCGCACGCGCGGCCGTCACGATCCGTGTCTTTTGCCGCGCTTCGTGCCGATGGGTGAAGCGATGATCGCGCTCGTGCTCGCCGATCACTGGCTGCGCTGGTGTGCGCAGAAGTACGCGGTCCCGCGTTAGACTCTTACAAATCGGCTGCGGACGAGCACGTCCGTGCCGCGCGAGATGCTAAGTTCGAAACTAGCGTGTTCTCGCGTTCTCGCTCGATCATGAGTATCGCGTTCGTCGCGGTCGCCTGTGCGACGGCGACGGAGGATCCGAATCCCGGCAGCCTGGCGATGGATCCGAGCGGCACGGGCGGCGGCACGGCGACCGGCGGCACGGCGGATCCGGGCAGCGGCGGCACCGGCGGTTCGATGGGCGACGGATCGGGCAGCGCGGGACCGGTGAGTGGTGGGACCGGCGGCTCGACGGGCGGCAGTGGTGCAACGTCGGGTACGGGCGGCGCCACGATGGCGGGCACCGGAGGCGCGGGCGGCTCGAGCGGCAACACGGGCTCCGGCAGCACCGGCGGCACCGGCGTGGGCGGCTCGAGAACGGGCGGCGCGGGAGGCACGGCGGGCGCAGCAGCCGGCGGCTCCGCGGGACGCGTGAACGGAGTCGGCGGCTCGGCGGGCATGAGCACCGGCGGCTCGAGCGGCAAGGGTGGCGGCGCCGGCATGACGGGCGCCGGCGGGAAGGCGACGGGCGGCAGCGCGGGCACGGCGAGCGGCACCGGCGGCAGCGTGAGCGGCACCGGCGGCACGGGCATGGCCGGCTCGGGGACGAGCGGCGCGGCGGGCAGCGGCACGAGCAGCTGCAGCGCTCCGACCGTGCCCACGAGCTGCAAGGACGCGAGCGACTACTGCGCGGGCTACGCGTACATGACGGGCGACCAGTGCCTCGCGACGTGCGCGAGCGGAACGGCGGGCTGCATTCAGGGCCGCGAGATGCTCTTCGAATGCGTCGCGAGCTGCACGGCGCAAACGCCTGGCACCGGCACCGACACGTCGCACTGGAAGATCGTCAATCAGTGCAACTGAGCGCGCGGCTCAGTGCGCGAGCGCGGGCCTGCCGCCGGCTTTGAGCGCACGGAGGCGCGTTTCCACCGTGCTCACGACGCTCGGCGGCAGCGGTGCGTAATCGAGCGGGCGCGTGAGGCGCTGGCCGTCGTGAACCGCCCACCACACGAACTCCGCGAGCGCCTCGCCGCGACGCGCGTCGGGATTGTCCGCATAGAGCAAGAGGTACGTGTACGCGGAGAGCGGGTACGCCGCTTCGCCCGGCGCCGTCTCGAGCGAAAGCTTCAGCGAATCCGAGGCGGGCATCGCCGCCGCCGCCGCGGCCGCGCTCTCGACGGACGGCAGCACGAAGTGCCCGCCCCGGTTCGCCACCGCGGCGAGCGCCAACCGATTCTGCGTCGCGTAAGCGAGCTCTGTGTAGCCGATCGAGCCCGGCGTGGCCTGGAGCACGCCGGTGACGCCCTCGTTGCCCTTCGCGCCGATGCCGACGGGCCAGCGTAAACTCTTGCCCGCGCCGACGCGGGCGCTCCACTCGCTGCTCGTGAGCGTGAGGTAGCGCGTGAAGAGCGCGGTCGTGCCGCTCCCGTCGGTGCGAAACACGACGCCGATCGCCTGTTCGGGCAGCGCCACGCCGGGGTTCACCGCGGCGAGCGCGGGGTCGTTCCAGCGCGTGATCGCGCCGAGGTAAATGGCCGCGATGAGCGCGGGCGTCAGCTTGAGCGGAGCCGTGAGCCCGGGCAGGTTGTAGCTCAGCACCACGGAGCCGACCGCCGCGGGGATCTCCACGAGCGGCCCGCTCGCGTCGCGCGTCTCGTCGGGCTCGGCCGGGACGTCCGTCGCGCCGAAGTCGACCGTGCGCGCGACGATCTGCCGCACGCCCGCGCCGGAGCCGATCGACTGGTAGTTGATGCGCACGCCCGGCGCGACCGCGCGGTACTCCTCGATCCACTTCGAGTAGAGCGGGTAGGGGAAGGTCGCGCCCGCGCCGTTCAGGGTCACGACGCCGTCATTCGAGCAGGCCACGCCGCTCAGGCAGAGCCAGTGAAGGAGGCTGCGGCGACCGAAAACCCGCACCCGATCGACGGGTGCAGCTTGGCAGGGGCGCCCGTATGCCGAACAGGTGACGATTGCATGACTCCGGCACCTGCCCGCTCCGGGCGAGTTGTGCTGGAATCGGCGCCGCATGAGCGCGGTGTTCGCGAATCGCTGGGTCCTCGTCACGGGAGCCTCGTCCGGGCTCGGAGAAGAGCTCGCCAAACGGCTCGCGCAGCGGGGAGCCCACCTCGTGCTCACGGCACGCCGTGAAGAGCGGCTGCGAAACCTCGCCGCCGATCTCATGCGCGTGAACGGCACGCGCGCGGAGGTCGTCGCCGCGGACCTCTCGCACCCGGACGGCGCCGACCGCGTGCTCGCCGCCGTGCGCGAACGCGAGCTCCACATTTCGCACCTCGTGAACAACGCCGGCTTCGGCAGCGCCGGCGCGTTCGCCGAGCTCGACGCGGGGCGCGAAAGCGCGATGGTCGAGCTCAACGTCGCTTCGGTCGTGCGCCTGACGCGCGGCCTCGTCGGCGGCATGATCGCGACGCGCGACGGCGGCGTGCTCAACGTGGCGTCCACCGCGGCGTTTCAGCCGGTGCCCTTCATGGCGACGTACGCGGCGACCAAGGCGTTCGTCGTGAGCTTCACGCTGGCGCTCGCCGGCGAGCTCGACGGCACGGGCGTGCGCGTGATGGCGCTCTGTCCCGGCCCCGTTCACACCGGGTTCCAAGCCGCCGCCGGCTTCGAGCGGCCCGCGCTGTCGCTCGCGGTGCTCACGGCCAATCGCACGGTGGAGCGCGGGCTCGCGGCGTACGAGCGCGGTGAGCACCTCTACACGCCGGGGCTCGTGAACGGCGTGCAGTCGCTCGCGGCGCGCGTGCTGCCGCACGGGATCGTCACGCGTGCGGCCGCTCGCGCGATGCGCCGTCTCGGGCGCGCGCCGGCGAAGCTCTCGCCCGGCGGCTGAACCCGACGCCGCGGCGACGACTCAGTGCAGCGTGTGCCAGGTGCCGTCGTGCTGGACGCGCGGCACCTCGATTTCACTCGCGGCGGCCGTGGGCAGCGGCGTCGCGGCTTCGGCCGGCGCGCGCTGAAGCACGATGTGAATGCGTGCATTGTCTTCGAGGCGCCGCAGGTCGTCCTCGCGCGCTTCGTCACGCGCCCAGCGAGCGAGCGTCGCGCGCGACCGAGCGCGCCGGCGGCGCCAACCCCAAACGAAAAGCCCCATCACACCCGCCCACACCACCGTGCCGCTGCAGAGGATGGGCCAAAACGTGTAACGCTTGGCCACCTCTTCGCGCCACTCGTGCTCGAGCGTCACGAGATCGACGCCGTACGCTTCGCGCGCCGCCATGTCGAGCGTATGGCCCTGTCCGAGCTCACCCACGAGCGCTCGGAAGCGATGGCGATCCTCCCGCCGAATCAGGTAGCGAACGACGTCGGAGGCCTCGGCGTAGGCGATGGACGCCTTGTTCTCGTCGCTCGGGAACGAACGCTCCACCTGATTGAGCGGCAGCAAGCGGTCCGACAACGTCGCCGTCATCAGCGTGCTCATGCGCTCGAACGACGTCTCACCCGACGCGGTGACGGCAAAGCCCTCGTTGAACCAGCGCGGGATCGGGTGCGGACCGACCGCGTCGGCCAGGGCGAGATGCGCGAGCTCGTGGCGGAAAACCTGCACGATGTCGAAGCTCTCGTTCGGGAAGCGCGGCGTGAGCGTCAAGAGCACCAGGCCGAGCTCCGAGTACGCGACGCCCGACGCGTACTCCGGGTAGGGTGCGCCGCGCGGCGCGAGCGTCGCCATCTCGCCCGGCGTGCGCGCCACGTCGATGCGCACCTTGGCGAGCACCGGCCGGCCGAGCCACTCCTCGAGGTCGCGCTTCGCTTCGTCCGCGGTGGCGATGAGCGGCTCGATGCGCTCGCGCGAGCTCGGGTAATACGTGATGCGGAACCAGCCGCCGTCGTACGTGCTGAAGCCGGGCGCGACGGGCGGCAGCCGCACTTGCTCGTCACCGGTGGCGCGCGGCGCGTCGGCGGGCGGCGGCGAGTCACGACCGGCGTCGACCGGCAACGCCTCCGTGGCGCTCGGCCGGGGGCCGCTGAGCTCGGTGTGGCCCGTGCGGACGTGCGGCAAGCCGTCCCCCGGATCCTCGACCGCGCTCGCACTGCCGCCGAAGAGGAGCAGGGTGAGAAGTAGGAAGAAGCGCGAGACGACGCGAGCCATGGTCTCGGCGATGCCGCGGGCGTCGCCTACCGTCCAAAAAATGTAGGAACGGGAGCCGGCTCAGTCAACTCGCGGGCGTGATGTTCTCAAAGCCACGCGATCGGACCGCCGAGGACGGGGGCGCGCTCGCGAACGGCGGTGCGCACGGCGCCGTGACCGGCGAAAAACCCCGCGAGGACGAGCAACACCCACGCCGGCACACCCGCACGCCTGGCCAGGGTCTGAACTCGGCCGAGCTCGAGCGCCCGGTACGCGAGGGCCGCGATGACGAGGACGCGGCACACGTCGAGGACGCCGTGGTTGTAACCCTCGGCCGAGATGGCACGCAGGAACGGGACGCACCAGGCGATGCCCGCGGCGAGCACGAGCAGTCGCACGAGAAGGCGTCGCGGCCAACCGGCGTCGCGACTCGCCCACGCGACGAGGCGCACCGTCACCACGATGCAGACGAGCACGACGGCGACGGCCAGAAACGCGAAGGTCGCGGCACCGAGCGGGCGGTGGTGTGTCTGAAGTTTCAGGAGCTGCCCGAGGACGGCGACGGGCAACGTCGCGAACGCGGCTCCGAGGAGCACCGGCCGCAGCCGGGCGCCGCTGCCGCGGAGCGCGCGCGCGGCGACGAGCAGGGGGCCGAGCACGAGCGCGGTACCGCCGGCGAGCGCGAGCCAGACGAGGCCGGGGCTCGCGCCTGCCGCCGCGACTCGACGCACGTCAGGCAGGGCCGCAAGCGCGGCCGCGACCGCGCCCAGAGCCAGCGCCGCCGCGGCGCCCGACGACCTGAGCCCAGCGGCGCTCAAACCGGCCTGAGCTCGAGCCGGACGCGATCAGCGACGGGGGTCGGCACCATGTGCTGCTCGAGCAGCCAGCGCACGGCGCGCGCGAGCGTTTCGCGCGCCGGGCGGTGCGTGTAACCGAGGTTCTGCTCCGCCTTCTCGCTCGTGACCCAGACGTACGCGTGGGCGTAGTCGCGCGCGAGCTTGGTGGTCAAGGTCGGCGGCGTGCTCGTGAACTTCGCGTAGAGCTCGAGGACCCAAGCCATGAAGCCGATGGTGAGCGGCCCCTTCGGATCGCTCGGCTCGGCGAGCCCGGTGATGTCGGCGAGCATTTGGAAAAATTGCGTGAACGTGACGTTGTCGCCGCCGAGGATGTAACGCTCGCCCACGTCGCCGACTTCCATCGCGCGGATGTGTCCCATGGCGACGTCTTCGACATCGACCACGGAGATGCCGCCTTCGGAGACGGGCATGTTGAGCCCCGGCGACAGCTTCAAATACTCGACGAGGCTCTGCCCGTTCGGCGTCGGCTTGTAGTCGCCCGGGCCGAAAACGGCGGTCGGAAGCACGCTGACGATCGGCATGCCGGCGGCGACGAGCTCCTGAACCACGTGGTCCGCCTCGACCTTGGCTCTGACGTACGGCTCCTCGTCCACCAGGTTGAACTCGTGCGTCTCGTCCATCGCCTCGGGCGTCGAGATCGTCCCGAGCACGGCGGCGCTGCTCGTGACGACCAGGTTTTCGATCCCACGGCGACGCGCGGCGCCGAAGACCGCGCGCGTCCCCTGCACGGCGGAATCGATCACCTGCTGCGGGTGGGCCGGCATGTACTGGAACGCCGACGCGCAATGATAAAGCTGCGAGCAGCTCGCGAGCGCGCGGTACACGGTGTGCTCCACCGTCACGTCGCCGAATGCGAGCTGACAGAGATCCTCCGGGAGACCTTCGAGGCCGCGCAAATCGGAACCCGCGCGCACGAACGCCTTCACCTTCTCGCCGCGCTCGACGAGCTTGCGGACGAGCGTGCCGCCGATGAGCCCGGTCGCGCCGGTCACCAGGATCCAGGGATTTTTCATGACGGCCCGGTTGTTAGCCGAGCCTTGAGCGGCTGCCAAGCCGGGCCCGACGACAATGCTGTACCATCGCCGGTCCGACCCGTGACGGCTTCCGCCGAGCGCTGGATCCTGCATGCGGACATGGACGCCTTCTACGCGTCCATCGAGCAGCGCGATCACCCGGAACTCCGCGGCAAGCCCGTGATCGTCGGCGCGCAGTCGAAGCGCGGCGTGGTCGCAGCCGCCTCCTACGAGGCGCGTCGATTCGGCGTGCGCTCCGCGATGCCCGGGTTTCGCGCGCGTGAGCTCTGCCCGGACGGCGTGTACCTGCCCTCGAACATCGAGCACTACGCCGCCGTTTCCGCCCAGGTGCACGAGGTGTTCCTGAACTTCACGCCCGAGATCGAGCCAATCGCGCTCGACGAAGCGTTCCTCGACATCACGGGGTCGCTCAAGCTGCTCGGTGAGCCGCGCGCGCTCGCCGCCGATCTCAAGCGGGCGGTGCGTGACGCGACGGCGCTCGACGTGTCGGTCGGGCTCGGCCCGAACAAGCTCGTCGCGAAGCTCGCGTGCACGCTCGGTAAGCCCGACGGACTCGTCGTGGTCGAGCCGGCGGAGGTGCGTGCCTTCGTCGATCCGTTGCCGATCCGAAGGTTGTGGGGCGTGGGACCCGTGCTCGGCGCGAAGCTCGCGTCGCTCGGCGTCGAGACGTTCCTCGATCTTTCGAGCTACGACCCGACCTTGCTCGCGTCGCAGCTCGGCGAGCGCGCGGGCGACCTCCAGCGCCTCGCGCGGGGCGAGGACGATCGGCCCGTTCGCGCGTACCGGGAGCCGAAATCCTACGGCGAAGAGAACACGTTCGAGACCGACGTGAGCGACCGCACCCGGGTGACGGCGGCGCTCACGTCGCACGCCGAGGCCGTCGCGCGGCGCTTGCGGCACGACGACTACGCGGGGCGCACGGTGACCGTCAAAGCGAAGCTCAGCCGCGCGCGCGGCCGGCGCGAGTCGCGCGACGCGAGCGCGGCGACGGAGCCGTTCTACCCGCTCGTCACGCGCAGCCGCACGCTGCGCGAAGCGACGAACGACGGCGCGGTGATCCGCAACGTCGCGGTCGAGCTCTGGGACGAGGCGAAGCTCGCGGAGCCGGTGCGCTTGCTCGGGGTGTCGCTCTCGAACCTCGAGCGCGCCGGCGGGGTGCAGCTCGAGCTCTTCGAAAAACCGAAGAGCAAGCTCGGCGCGACGCTCGACGCCATCACGGAGCGCTTCGGCGAGCGCGCGATTTCACGCGCCGTCGATCGCTACGAAAAGCTCACGCCCGGGCGGACGAAGAAGCGAGGAACTTGAGCCCCATCGCGATCGGCTCGCGCCCCTCGTAACGCGCTTCGAGCGCCTCGAGCTCGGCGGCGAGCTCACGCGCGAGGCCCTGGCCTTCGGGCACGGCGAGCGCCCGCTCGAGCAAGTTCCAGCGCAAGAGCCACTCTTCCGGGTACGCCCGCCCGAGCTCGCGGTGCACGCTCGCGAGCTCGCCGAGCGCCCGTGGCCCCTGCGGCGCGGCAACCACCCGCGCGTAGAGCCGCGTGAGCTCGCGCTCGCGCGCCGGGAGCACGCGCGGTTTCGGCACCCGCACGTCGGGAAACGCCGTCTCGGCGTGATACGTCGGATCGACGGCGCCCGCGTGCGCGGTCACGAACTCTCCGAGCGGGACCAGCGCGTACGACGCGAGCGCGAGCGGCGCGCACCCGGGGAGCTCGATGCGGGCGTCGTCGAGCTCGACGTGGAGCAGGCGCCGGTCCTCGTCGCGCACGCTCCGGCGGAGCGCGCCGCTCACGCTCGCGCCGCTCCGAAAGCGAAACGTCGCGCGACCGTTCGCGTCCACGTACGCGGCAAGAGCGCGTTCATCGAGCGTTTCGAGCCGCGTGCCGCCGGCGAGCGGCCCGGTCACGAACGGCACTTCGTTCGGCCGGACGGCGCGCTGCCGCTCGTGGATCCGGCCGTCCCACGCGACGGCGACGGACTCGGCGAGCACGAGCCACGCCGGTTCCGCGCGGCTCGGTCCGACTTCACGCAGCACACCGAGCAGCCAGGCACCCGACGAAAAACGCAGACTCGCGAGCTCCCGGCTCCGTTCGGCGCGTTCGAGCGCGAGCGCGCCGCCGAGCTCCGCCGCGAGCCGCTTCGACACGCGCTCGAGCACCTCGTGCAAATGCTCGAAGTCGCGCGCGACGAAGAGCTGCGGCTGCGGACGCGTGATGTCGTAGCCGACGTGAATGCACGTCTCGTCGAGCGGGAGCTTCCGCACGTTCGGCGCGTGACACGAGTGGCTCTCCCCGAGCGACGACAAGAGCCCGGCGCCGTACATGCGGTAGTCCGCGACGGAACCGACGAGGCCGTACTCGGCCGTCCACCAGTAGAGGCGCGAAATCCACGCGGCTTCGCTGTCCTCCGGCACGCTCAGAACCGCGGCGGCGAGCTCTTCCTCGACGCGGGCGACGCGCTCCGGCGTCGCGCTCGGATCTTCCTTCACCTCGCTCAGGAGGTAGCTCGCCTGAAACACGCGATCTTCCTCGGGCACGGTGAAGGCTCGCTTGCCGATTTCGCCGATGCGGCGGAGGTAGGCCGCGTAGGCCGGCTCGGTCAGGATGGGCGCGTGGCCGGCGCCTTCGTGGATGATGTCGGGCGCGGGCGTGTAGACGAGGTGCTCGCGCGTGCGCATGTCCGCCGCGATGGGCAAGAGGCCGCGCGCCTGAAATTCCTGGAACGCGCGCGGCGGAATGAAGCCGTCGACGCACACGGCGCCCCAGCCGAAACGCGAGAGTCGCTCGTTCATCTCCGCGATGCTCGGAATGCGGTCGACCGAGATGCCCGTCGCGCTCAGCCCTTCGCGATACGCGGGGTGCGCCGTCTCGCCGAGGCGAGCGCGCATTTGTAGGAGCACGAAGCGCCACACGGCCTGATCGATCGCCGAGTACTCTGCATAATCCTGCTCGACGACGAAGCGCCGGAGGTGAGCGGGGATGCGTGACGACTCAGCGGGCACATTCGAATTCTAGCGCCGATTCGCGGTTCCGGCAGAGGTCGCGCGGGTTTCAACCCGGACGGTGACGAACGCGTTGTGAGGTGCGCGGCGGGGCATTACGCTTCGCGGCATGCGGCTCGCGACGCTCCGGGACGGCTCGCGCGACGGCGCGCTCGTCGTGGTGGCAAAAACGGGCGATCGCTGCGCGCGAGCGGTCGCCGTGGCGCCGACGCTCCAGCGCGCGCTCGACACGTGGGAGCGCTCGCTCGGCGGGCTCGAGGCGCTCGCGGAGCAGCTCGAGACGGACGCGGCCTTCGGGGAGCCGCTCCCCGTGGCGGAGCTCCTCGCACCCTTGCCCCGCGCGTACGAGTGGGTGGACGGCTCGGCGTACCCGAACCACGTGCGGCTCGTGCGGCGGGCACGCGGCGCGGAGCCGCCCGCCGACTGGCGTACGAATCCGCTCGTTTATCAGGGTGGCTCGAGCGCGCTGCTCGGGGCGACGGCGCCGCTCCGGCTGCCGGACCCGGCCTGGGGCATGGATTTCGAGGCCGAAATAGCCGTGATCCTCGCCGACGTGGCCGAGGGCACGCGCGCCGCCGACGCCGAACGCTGCGTGCGGCTCGTGACGATCGCGAACGACGTGACGTACCGCGGGCTCGTCGCGGCCGAGCTCGCCAAAGGGTTCGGTTTCTTCCAGTCGAAGCCGGCCACGGCGTTCGCGCCGTTCGCCGTGACGCCCGACGAGCTCGGCGCCGCGTGGCGCGACGCGCGCGTGTTCATGCGCCTCCGCTCGACGCTGAACGACGTCGTCGTGGGCGACGTCGACACGGGCCCGGAGATGCACTTCTCCTTCGCGGATCTCGTCGAGCACGTGGCGAAGACGCGCGCCTTCGCGGCGGGGACGATCCTCGGCAGCGGCACGGTGTCGAACGCCGCGCCCGAACGCGGTGTGTCGTGCCTGGTGGAACGGCGCGCGCAGGAGACGATCGACCACGGCGCCCCCACGACCGCCTACCTCAAAAAAAATGACCGCATTCGAATCGAGCTCTTCGACGAGCACGGCCGGAGCCCCTGCGGGGCCATCGATCAGGTGGTGATTTGATGCGACTTTACAGCTATTGGCGCTCGAGCTCGGCCTGGCGCGTTCGCATCGCGCTCGCGTGGAAACGGCTGCCTCACGAGCTCGAGCTCGTGCATCTCGGTCAGGGCAAGCAGCACGCCGCGGCGTACGTCGAGCTCAATCCGCTCGCGCAGGTGCCGATGCTCGAGATCGAGGAGAAGGGCGCGCTGCTTCGTCTCACGCAGTCGATGGCGATCATCGAGTATCTCGACGAGCGGTTTCCGGAGCGACCCGTGTTGCCCCGGGACCGCGGCGAGCGAGCGCGCGCGCGACAGCTCGCCGAGATCGTCAACTCCGGCATTCAGCCGATGCAAAACTTGGCGCTCCAGCACGAGCTCGAGCAGGCAAACTTCGACGTGGCTCCGTTGCGCAAGCAAGCGATCACGCGCGGCCTCGGCGCGCTCGAGGCGATTGCGCGCGAGTCGGCCGGACGCTTTCTGGTACGCGATGGTGTGACGTTGGCCGACATTTATCTGGTGCCGCAGCTGTTCTCGGCGCGGCGCTTCGGGGTCGATCTCGAGCCGTTCCCGACCCTCCGTCGCGTCGATGCGGAATGCTCCGCGCTCGCCGAATTCCAGTCTGCTCACCCGAACGCACAGCCGGATTCCGAGCCGCAGGCGTGAGCGCTCGCGGGATGGCTGGCGGGCGAGACGACCGGTAAACTGGGTGACCCTCGACCTTGTGCGCGATGCCCAAGTGGTTCCCATCGTTCAAGCGCGGCGGCGCCGTCGCGGTCGCCGAGAAGGAACCGGTGTCACGCGCGCCGCTGTCGTCGGCCGCCGCGCTCGCGAGCGACGACGACGATCTCGTCGGTAAGAATCTGAACGGCACGTACGTGCTCGAGTCCGTGCTCGGCGAGGGCGGCATGGGCCGCGTGTATCGCGCGCGGCACACGCGCATCGCGAGCAAGCAATTCGCGATCAAGGTGCTGCGGCCCGAATTCACGCGCAATCCCGAGGTGGTCGCGCGCTTTCGGCGCGAGGCGGAGGCGGCGGCGTGCATCTCGCATCCGAACGTGGTCGGCGTCTACGACGTCGACGCGACGCCCGACGGCCATTCGTACCTCGTGTGCGAATACCTGATCGGGCACGATCTCGCGGACGAGATCGCGACGCACGGGCCGCTCGCCATGGCGGAGGCGGTGCACATCGTGGTGCAGGTGTGCAAAGCGCTCGAGGCGGCGCACGCGCGCGGCGTCGTGCACCGCGATTTGAAGCCGCACAACGTGTTCTTGCTGGCGAACGAGCGCGGCGTGATGGCGCCGCGCCCGGCGGTGCGCGTGCTCGATTTCGGGCTCTCGCGCTTCGTCGACGCACCCGGCACGCAGCTCACGCAAACCGGCGTGATCATGGGCACGCCCGCGTACATGGCGCCCGAGCAAGCCGACGGCACGGGCGTCGATCTGCGCACCGACGTGTACGGCCTCGGCGCGGTGCTGTTCGCGGCCGTGTGCGGGCGCCCGCCGTTCGAGGCCGACACGCTGCAGGCCGTGGTGCTCGCCGTCCTCTCGCAAGAAGCGCCGCGCGCGCGCACGATCAACCCCGCCGTGCCGGAGAATCTCGAGCTCGTGATTCAACGCGCGATGTCGCGCCGGCGCGAAGAGCGCTACCAGACGATGGGCGAGCTCCGGCGCGCGCTCGAGCCGTTTCTCGCCGTGGACGAGCTCGAGATCGTCGAGGACGACGGAGCGACGCGCGCGGCCATGCGTTCGTCGCGGTCGCTCCTCGAAGCGGACGCCCGCGCGGTGAGCACGGCGCGCCCGCGCCTCGTTTTTTACGGGGTGCTCGCGCTCGTGCTGCTCATCGCCGGCATCTCGAGCACGCTGCCGGCGCTCGAGCTCGTCACCGGCAAGCTCACGTTCACGCGCCCCGAGGTCGCGCTGTTTCTGGCCGCCGTCGTCGGCACGCTCATCACGCCGACGCTCGTGCTGTTCGCGCGCTTCCGCCGCACGGTGTGGGGCAATCACGCGCGCGTGCTCGGGCTCCTGCACGCGCTGCGCGGCGCGGTCA
>Ga0335083_10008311_pt1 | contig 12692 bp, 11 predicted proteins | sample Lox_Sample_42_FD_206716 | JGI IMG/M metagenome (GOLD analysis project Ga0335083, IMG submission 206716) | Soil microbial communities from Loxahatchee National Wildlife Refuge, Florida, United States - Lox_Sample_4.2 | ecosystem: Environmental > Terrestrial > Soil > Wetlands | place: USA...
TTGGCGGACGCGCGGGGTTTGCGAGGGCAAGACGGAGCGGGCCTCGAGCACCACCAGAATATCGCCGCTGGTTGTGGCGGCGGTCCAGGTCTGCTTTCCGGCGGCCTCAGGCTGGCTCCAAAGCAGACAGGCGCGGCCGGAGCCGCAAGCAAAGGGTTCGGCGGGGGCGGAAGGTTGAGGGCGCCCCGGGTCCCTGGCCACAGCCCACGCGCGGAATTGCTCGAGGCGCTTGGCGCTGTCGTCCGGAGCGGGGACCAGGATCTGCCGCTTCGCCGCGGTGAGTTCGACGTCGATGCCGTCGATCACCCAGCGGAGGTGGTCGGGGTCAAGAGGTTTGATTTCGCGGCCCTCGATTGCTATGGCGAAAGCGACATCGGTGTCCGTCGAGGTGATGCGCAGGCCGGTGGGTGTTTTGGTTCCGGCGACGTGCGGGGTGGACAGCGGCATGTACGGGCCCAGCATAATTGCCTGGCCCGCCAGCCAGGAACAGAATAATATCCCCGTCACGATCGCCCGCGCTGGAGCGGGCATTGGGCTACCTCCTGTCTTCGGCGCTGGCGGATCGCGGAACAAACAGGTCGAGCAGGAACGGGCTGCCCGCCACCGTTTCGCCGCCGGCGGTTTGGAAATCGACGCGAATGCGATTGTGGCAAGTCTTGTCTGCGCCCAGGACGATGTAGAAGCGGTCGGCGTCGCCCGGCGCAATCCGCTGGGCGATGTCGATGGGAATGCGCGCCGGAGCCTTGCCGGCCGTGAAAAACGCCTTATAGGTGTGACTCGCCGGTATCCCCGCGCCCGCCCGTACCTGGAGCGAAACCTGAGTCTCGAACGCCACTGAGCCGCGGCCGCGCGCGGAATTGTAGACGATCTCGCCGCGCACGCTGACGCCGCCGAAATCGCGCAGCCGCTGCGGAAGCAGGGGCAGCAGCGCGATGCGGGCAGTATCGGTAAACGCAGGCAGCGGCACGGTCTTCTTTGCGGGCGCAAACAATGCCACTTCCTGGCCGGAATCCGGCTCCTGGATGGCCAATTCAACAGTCCCGCCGGTAATGTCGCCCCAACCTTCGTTGTGAATGATCAACTCGTTGACCGAATCCCGCTCCACCACCAGCAACGGATCCTCGTCCACGCTCGACGCGAGCACGCTGAGCACCGCCCGCGAAAGCACCATCGTCGAGTTGGTGTTATTCACGATGTTGACCGCGACTTCAGGAAACCTCCACTTGAAGGTCACGCCCATCGGGTTGTAGCCGCGGATCGGCCCTCCGCGCTTAAACAGGTCTAAATAGCCAAGCCGGTAGCCGATATGCTGTGTGTCTCCCTCGATTTCCGCGGCGTATGCGAGCTGGCGTTCCGGCGGGATGTTGTCCTCGCCCATCTGCCGCGCTCCCCATTTCGTATCTACCGCGACTCGCATGCGGGGCGCCGCCTTCGGCGGCATCGTTCTGTCCGCAGCCTCGCGCACGTTTTTCTCAGCCGTTGAAACGGATTTCTCAGCCGTGGGAACGGACGAAACAGAGTCCACGACTGGGTTCACGTCCGGATTGGGAGACGCCGCATCGTCGGTCCGCAGCGTGACGGAGGCGCCAGTCTTCAGCGCAGGGCCCGGCGAGTATTTGGCAATAGCGACCAAAATTATGATAAAGAGGCACAACAGTCCGAAGCCGAAAAAGTAATACTGCTGCACCCGATACTTAAGCCATTGCTGGGGTGATAAGCCGGCTTTCAGCGGCACGTGGCCCATCTCCAGCTCCAGGGCTTTGAGCCTGTCTTTCTCGGGCAACTGGCTCAGGTTGGCGAGAAGCTTTGAATTCCTGCGAACACGAAAAGCAATAATCACCCAAGCCAAAAGGATGACGATCAGGGCGACTAAAGCGAGGGGGTTGGATTTCGCAGCATCAATCGCGGCGCCGGCGGCCTCTAACACTTTGGCCATCAAAACAACCATACACAAGAACTTTTGACATGACAATCCAATTTCCCTCAGGTGTACGCCGGAGACCGGTGTTTCGTGCCAACGCCCGGATCAGTTCCGGGACGGCTTTTCGATGTGATCGACGACGATGACCTGGCGGCTCCCTTTGACCGGCACGAGTTTCAACCCGAGTTGTTGCTCCAGTGCCGTGGACAGTGAAGCCGCAGGCTGAATATCCGCTGGCCCCTCAGGCTGGTCGACAGTGGTGGGCCTCGGAGTGGCCTGATCAGGTAAGTATTCCAACCGGATATCGTACTTTCCTCTAAGGCCCGTCTGATCGATGATCGTACGCCCCGTAGCGCGGGACAGGTATGAACAAAACCCGTCCATGGTAGTTGCACTGGACATGAAGAGCCGGTTAGGTCCGTTTGTTAAGTTGAGCATCAAACGGCACGGCACTCCTCCCTCGAAGGGATCCCAGTCGGGCCTCTCAAGGCGGGATAGCCTGAATAACACTATCGGGGTCATAGTAGTACCAAGTCGTCATTCCCAACGGATTGCACCGCTGGCATCGCCTATACCAGATTGGGCGACCAAGAGTACTAGAAATATACATAGTCGAGAGGCCAGAAAGGGTTCTTTATCCAGTAGCCGTGCGCCGCAGGTGCGGAGTGCTGGTATGTCCCCAAGAGCTGACACCTTCCGCTATAAGGTATGGACCTGGGGTTGTGGCGCCGTTGGTGCCATGAAACATAATCTTTGACAGTCACCTAGTGGAAGCGTATTCTGTCTCCAATCTGGATTCGGTGATGCTGTTTTCTCGAACTGCCCTTGTTGTCGGCGTGGGATGCGCGATCTGTACGGCATCGGCGGCTACAGATCCGTATTGTCCCGCGTATCCCCCGGAGGCGCGGGCACGGTGGCACGCTGCGGAAACAAAACTACGTGCGTTCCGCCAATTCTCCGCGTCACGTGCGACAGCTCCTGGCAAAGCCAAAGCGATTCTGGGCGACGCGTCCAACATGATCGATCAGTACATCTTCGGCAAAATGCAGTCGGACGGCGTTACGCCGGCGCCCGCATCTGGCGATTCCGAATTCCTGCGCCGCGTGTACCTCGACCTCACGGGCCGGCTTCCTACCGTCCCGCAGGCGCAGGACTTCCTGAACAGCACAGATTCCGGCAAACGATCGGCGCTGATCGAGCAACTGCTCGCCTCCGGGCCGTACGTCGATAAGTGGACGCTTTTCTTCGGCAACATTTTCCAGGTGACCAGCGGCTACTACAACTTCGTCTCAATACAGTCGCGCAACCTCTTTAATCAGTACCTCCGGGAATTCGTCTCTAGTGATCGCTCCTACGCCGCAGTGGCACGTGAGATGCTAACGGCGACCTGGCGATACTCCAGCCACCGGACAATACCGTGCTGAACTGGCCCGACTGATCACGTCGAACCGGCAGTTCGCCCGCGCCGCCGTGAACTACATCTGGGCTGCCATTCAAATCTCGACCGCAAGCGCGAGGCCACCTCAGCATTGTGGTCGGACTTCAAGGCGCTCGAAGGCTGCCGGTCGTGGCAAGATCCGCTTCGCCCCGAAGGGCGGCAAGTAGGAGCGAAACATGGCGAACGAGTTAAGCGTCGTCCCGACCAAATCGGCTCCGACAGTTATCACTCTCTCGGATGCGCGGGAACAGGTGCGGGATTACATGCGCCAGGCACGCGCGGCAAACACCATCCGCGGCTACGGCGCCGACTGGCGGCACTTCTGCGGCTGGTGCGGCGAGCGTGGCCTCGCCGCCCTCCCGGCGGCTCCCGACACCATCGCGGCCTACCTCTCCACGTTGGCCGCCTCTCGGAAGCCCGCAACCTTAACGCGCCGGATCTCCGCGATCAGTCAGGCACATCAGCTCGCCGGGCATGAATCCCCGGCCGACGCCGCGCCCGTGAAGCTCGTCATGGCCGGCATCCGCCGGGCGAAGGGCACCGCGCCAGACGCCAAGGTCCCAGCGCTCACCGATAACATCCGCGCTATGATCGCCGCGATGCCGGATGGTCTGCTCGGGGTCCGCGACCGCGCGCTACTACTGGTGGGCTTCATGGGCGCGTTCCGCCGCTCTGAGTTGGTAGGCCTGGACTGGGGCGATTGCACGTTCACCCGCGAGGGCGTTGTACTCAAACTTCGGCGATCAAAGACGGACCAGGAGGGCCTGGGCCGCAAGGTGGCGATCCCGGCCGGCGCGAACGCGGAGACGTGCGCCGTGCGGGCCCTCCAGGCGTGGCGCGAGGCCAGCGGGACTGACGCCGGGCCGATCTTCCGCCCCGTGGACCGTCACCGCCATGTTCACGGAAGCCGGCTCTCCGCCTATGCGGTGGCATTGGTTGTGAAGCGATACGCCGCCGCAGCCGGGCTGGATCCCACCCACTTCGCCGGCCACAGCCTTCGCGCCGGGCTCGCTACTGCTGCCGCCATCGCCGGTGCGTCGGAAAGGTCGATCATGGCCCAGACGGGGCACAAAAGCGTTGGCATGGTCCGCCGGTACATCCGCGACGGCAATCTCTTTCGAGAGAATGCCGCCGGCACACTGCGACTGTGAGTGTCATCCTTGCAGCGGGTCGGTAAATGCCCGTATTGAAGCACCTTCGCTGTGCGCCGGTCTGGCGCCTTGCGCACATGACTCTCCAACTAGCCCGCTTCATTTTCGACCTCTTCCTTGTAGACGTCGGTAATCCAGCAGAACAACCGGAGGGCCAGATCATCCCGGGTCCAGCCTGGCGCGCCAACGGCATCCCGCAGCATTCGCACGACGGGTGCAACTGGTAGGAAACGCTGCTCAATCCGGCCTAAGCGGCCTTCGTACAGCAACTCAAGATTCTTGCGGTCATCAGGAAACCGAATCAGAATGCGATCCAACAGAAAGGGTGCGACGGTCTCGGTACAACCGACTTGCACAACAGCGCAAGCTCTTTCATCGCAGAGGGACAGGCCGAAATCCACGGTCCAATTGAACAGTCCCGCCGCGAGCTTGATCTGCTCCAATGACTGCTGGTCAAGGCGATGCCGAATCACCGCGGACAGACCCGAGAAGCAGTCGTAATCCTTGATGGAACTGAAATCAAGATCGATGGGTGCTCCCGCCCCCTTTAGAAACACGGAGAGTTCGGAGGGCCTCAACTGTTCTTCGATATCGGGATATTCCGCGAGATTAAACCACTCCGAGAACTCAGCGTAGAGTTCGTTCAGGGAATTCCTGATGAAGTCCTTCACTGAGTGCCTGCGAAAACACTGCGCCTCATCATAGCGACCAGTATATGTCCGTCGTGGCGTGGCCTTTTCGACCGAACAATATGATTAAATTCCACGAGGTGACCACTAAAATGGCGTCGCCGCGCGACCCTGGAGACGATACAGATGGTATGAACCGCTGGCGGTGGGAAGAACTGGCCAAGATGCCGAAGGAGCCACTCTTAAGCCAATGCGGCTGCGAAATAGCTACCGATAATCGTGCTTAACGCCCATTGTCTCCGAGCGGGCGTATACTGACCCGAGAGCAGGAGGGAGCATGCAACGCATCTGCATCGCAGCCGTTTTGGTCGCCGCCTTCGTCGCCACGGCGCAGGAGACGCCGAATCCGCAGCGGCTGACCACCGACCACTACTTCGAGCTGGAGCGCGTATCCGGCGCCCAGATTTCGCCCGACGGATCGCGCATCGTATACACACGCCAGATCGCCAATCGCATCGAGGACAAGTGGGATTCGTCGCTGTGGATCATGAACGCCGACGGCTCGCAGCACCGCTTCCTCGCAAGGGGGTCCGCCGCGCGTTGGGCGCCGGACGGCAAGCGCATCCTCTACCTGGCCGAGGGCGAGCCCAAGGGCACCCAGATCTTCGTGCGCTGGATCGAAGCCGATGGCGCTGCCACTCAGGTGACTCACGAAACCGACAAGCTCGGCGATCCATACTGGTCGCCGGATGGCAAGTCGATCGCCTTCACCATGTTCGTCCCCGACCGCCACAAATGGAACATTAATATGCCGCCCGAACCGCAAGGCTCGAAGTGGACCCCTGCTCCGCGCATCGTGCAGTCGCTTCATTACCGGCAGGACCAAGTCGGTTTCCTACAGGATGGCCAGACCCACATCTTCGTCGTGGCCGCCGATGGCGGCGCCGTCCGTCAGGTCACGCGCGGCAACTGGAGCGCCGGGGCGGGCGAGCTTCGCGCCGCCGTCCTGATGGACTGGACTCCGGACAGCAAGTCGATCGTCTTCGAGGCCAATCGCGACGCCAGCGCCGATACCGAATACCAGCGATCGCAGCTTCTCGCGGTGGATGTCGAATCAGGCGTAATCCGCGAGCTCGTGACCAAACCCGGTCAATGGGGCCGTCCGAAGATGTCGCCCGACGGCAAGCTGGTTGCCTTCACCGGCTTCGCCGCGTCTAACCGCACCCACTCCGTGGCCGACCTCTACGTAGTGCCTGCCGCCGGCGGCGAGCCCCGCAAACTCAGCGCCAACTTCGACCGCGATCCGCTCAACCTTGTCTGGGCCCCCGACAGCTCCGGCGTCTACTTCGATGCCGACGACCACGGTGCGCGGAACGTTCAGTTCGCGTCCATCAACGGCGGCGTCCGTTCCGTTACGTCGGGAACCCACATGCTGTCCATGGATTCGGCGTCCAAGGACATGGTCGCCGCGGGAACTGTCACCGATCCCGATCATCCCGCGGAAGTGGTGCGCTTCGCGCTCGGCAAGTCCGGCGCTCCCACCCGCCTCACCAACGTGAACGCGGGCCTGCTCGCCGGCAAGAAGCTTGGCCAAACCGAAACGATCAGTTACAAATCGAGCGGCAACGCCAGCATCCAGGGATGGGTTGTCAAGCCGCCCGACTTCGATCCCGCCAAGAAGTATCCGCTCATCCTCGAAATCCACGGCGGCCCGTTCGGAAACTACAACTACGGCTTCAACTACATGTGGCAGAACTTCGCCGCCAACGATTTCGTCGTACTCTACGTCAACCCGCGCGGCTCCACGGGCTACGGCACGGACTTCTCCGGCGCCATCGACCACAACTATCCGGGCCCCGATTATGACGACCTGATGGCCGGCGTCGATACGGTCGTGGCAAAAGGCTTCGTCGATACCTCGCACATGTACGTGGGCGGATGCAGCGGAGGCGGCGTGCTTTCAAGCTGGGTCATCGGCCACACCGACCGCTTCGCCGCCGCTGCCGTACGCTGCCCCGTGATCGATTGGATGAGCATGGCGGGCCACACCGATATCCCGCTGTTCACCTACAGCTTCTTCCAGAAACCCTTCTGGGAGGACTCCAGCGACTGGCTGTCACACTCGTCGCTTATGTACGCCGGCAAGGTGACCACGCCGACCCTGCTGATGACCGGCGTTCTGGACCGCCGCACGCCCATGCCGCAGACCGAGGAATACTATGCGGCGCTGAAGATGCGCGGCGTTCCCGTCGCCCTGCTGCAGTTCGAGGGCGAATACCACGGCACCGGCTCGAAACCGTCGAACTTTATTCGCACGCAGCTCTACATGATGAGCTGGTTTAAGAAGTTCACACGCGCGAGCGACGGCAAGGCCGTAGCCGCCGAGTAGCCGAACACACCGACCGCAACAGCGAAGAGGCCAGCGGATGCCGTACTCGCGGCCGGTTGCCAAGCTACAGCCAGCTACAGCGGCAGCGTCGCGCGCGGTCATGGCAGCAAGGCCGGCGGCCCGTTTGGCGCTGGACAGGAGGCTTACGGCTGCATCCGTTTGCTCAAGAATAGCTACCGATATTAGTAGTTAACGCCCCGTTGGCTCGACGCTCGGCAAGTTTCGGGTAACGGCGGTAGTCCTTTATGCCTCCATGTTCCCGAAAGAATGCAAAGTAATCTCGGCCGATTCGACGGCGAAGCTCGAAAAGAGAGTGTAGGTTTTTCCCCTTCCCAACTACTCATTGGGTGTATGGAAAGAGGATCGCTGGATGCACGCAGAGACGGAAACATCGTTCCTGGCAAACCTGAATCGGAACATTGGAATTGTCCACCAAGTTTGCCATACCTATTTCCGTCGCGATCCCGTGGAGCGCGAAGACCTCTTCCAGGACATCATGTATCAACTCTGGAAACCACCGAAGAGATGGAGGCGTTTCACCACTTCCGCGACAATCGACGGCTCCTTCGCCAGCCGATGGTCCGGGCACCATGCCTCCAGCATTAGCGTTGCGCTCCGGCTCGTGTCGACGAAGCGCAGCCCAATCATGCGAGCCGCGAAGGTGTAAGAGAGCGCTGGATGCGCCTGTTGGCCCTTCACCGCGACCGCGCGGTAGAGTCCCTGGCGCTACCGACTCCGCGGTTACGTCGATCGCCGGTCCGATCTGCGCGGCGCCATCGTCGGGCGGCAACTGCGCCGCCAGTTCCTGGAAGTAGTGCATGAACTTCTCGAGCGTTGGGGTGTCCAGGTTCTTGATGTCACCGTCCCATCCATCGAAGGCACCGCGATGCGGTGCAAAGACGAGGAATGGCACGCCATGCAGGGCGCCGGGCACGCGTACCAGGACGGGCGAGTACACGAGGTGCCGGATGCACGGGGGGTGCCTCCACCGGCCCTCGGACCCCCGAAGGGCTTGAGCGCCGTCGCGAAGCCCCGCTTCCTTCATGGACGCTTCGCAGTTTATCTTAAACCGCTCGATCACCCGGCGAACGTTCAGGAGAATTACAACCAAGCGGGGGAGGAAGCCATCCAGCAGGCCCAGTGGGCCGACGGCCAGAGCCTGGAAGACCTCCTGGAAATGGTGGGAAATTGGAATCCAGTGGACCTGGCGAACCACCTGGTATATATCAACCCAGGTCTGGACTTCAGGGATCTGCCACACCTGCCGGCGTTGGGCCCGTTGAAAGCAATCCTCCGAGTGCTGACAATATCCAGCCTATTCCTGGAGGGGATGCGCTAAATGAGAAAACAGCTTCAGCCGTGGCTGAAGAGAATGACGGAGCCGATGAGCCCCGCCGCCCAGCGAAATCTTGTGACCGAGATCCCAAAGCCTGGGGTAGTTACGCTGGGTCGTGGCATGACGCTGCGCTGGCCTTTTCGCCCCCGTGGGGAACCTTGCTCATGTGGTTCGGGTATCTCGATATCGTCTCCGGCTCGGAACGCCTCGACTGCTACGATCTCTGGGAAATTCGTGACGGCTATCACGTCACAATCACGAACCGGCTCGCAGATCTACCGCCGTGGTTCAGGCTGCACCCGACCGAGATCCGCAACAGGTTCGTATTCAAGTTGTACGAGCAGATAGAACGAGGCGATTACCCGGAGACTCCGCTGGACGGTCCCAACCTCTGGCGTCTCAAAGCGGGTGACCGTGTCGCCTGGGTGGGGGCGGATCGGCTGGAACGGCGGTCGGTTGATGGAATCTTCGCGATTCTCGATTGCCAGGAGTGCGCGTTGCTCATTGGTGAGGGAGGTGGAGGCGGGCTTGAGGAGTACGCCGCCTTCGGGGCGCCGACGACGGCGGAGGTGAAGCCGGAGGAAGCAAAGCGAATCCAAGGGGCGGTCAAGCTTGCGAAGGAAATCGGCTCACCACCGAGTTGGGCGGAGGCGTGGCGGCTTGGTTGAGCCGCGGGTCCCGAATTCCGGACCGTCTCCCGCCAGCTCCGCTCGCAGCTTGCCCTCTCGCCGGTTAGGCGCCATCACCCTGGAACACCGGTAGCTGCATGGGCTTATGGCGGTAGCCTCCGTGACTTCTGGCCCGTCCGGTTTGGGAAAACCCAAAACGGGGAGTCCTCATTTCCGAAAATCACTGTCGAAATGACCCCACTCACCCAGGATGCCCCGCCACGACGCATAGGTCGCTCAGGATCGTCCGCAGCGGTCGTCCGATAGGCCGGGCACAACGATGGCACAAACGTGATCACTGAAATCTGTGCGAAGCGCCGTGCATCCTGCAACTCGTGCACTCGCCGGTCTTGCCGCTTCGCATCGCCGGCGCCTGGCACTGCCCGCCGTTTTTCGTCTTAGCCCCGCAACGGGGCGCCTTCGATGGCTCACCGCTGGGATTGCCGTGCAACAAACGGCCGCGCGTTTCGTTCATGAAGACGTTCCTCCGGATAATAGACGTGCAATACATCGCGCCAGTTATTGTGCTGGTTGCCCCGGAGCACCAGTCTGACAGAACTGCGTGTGTCTAGGTGCCCCGGACTGGAACATGTCTGGCACGACCGTTCCCGACGCGGAGACGCCGTTCAGCAATTTGCTCGCTTTGCAGCAGAGGATTCTCGCGGTGCAGGGGGTCCTTCGCAGCTTTGATGCCCGTAAAAGCAGCAATGAACACAAGCGTACTCAGGGCCTCGCCGCCGGAGCGGTGGAATCCCGCAAGACGAGCTCAGGATCAATGATAATCTCGTGTTCCACCCTGGTCTTGTCGTTCGGAATGAGCGAATCACAAATGGTGTGCCCGATCTGATCGCGGGGAATGTGCACGGTTGTGAGGGCCGGGTAGCAGAACTGCGCCAAGGTGACATTGTCGAATCCGGTGACCGAAATGTCCTCCGGGACGCGCAGCCCGCGATCGCGAATCTCGCGCATGGCGCCAATCGCCATGAAATCATTCACGCAAACAATCGCGGTCAGTCCGGAATATGCAATCAGTAGGGTCCGAGTGGCACGGCGCCCACCTTCGGGGCTGTCCAAATCGGCCGCCGTATGTACTTCCAGATCGCGATAGCGCGCGGCCGATTCCAATACGACATTCTCACGCTCATTGATTGGCCTCAGCAGGGCATGATGGCCAACGAATCCCAGTTTGCGATGCCCAATGCTGTAAAGATAATCGATCAGCTTCTCCATCCCGCGGCGGTAGTTCACACGGATGTTCGTAATGTTCTGCCGCGGGGTGCCCACATCATAGAACACCACCGGGATGCGGTTTCCGTTCAATTCGTCGATCAATGCAGGATCCATCTCCGAAACGATCGCGGCCAGGCCGGCGACTCGCCGGCCAATCATCAACCGGATACTCGTGACCAGTTGTCCGGAGTTGTAATCGGTATTGGCCATAATGACTTCATAGTCCGCCGCCCGGGCACCAGTTTCGACGGCCTTATAGATATCCAGAAAGAACGGGTTCTCGATATTGGAGACGATTACGCCGATACTGCGACTTTTGCCCCCAGCCAGGTTGCGAGCATGAAGGTTCGGGTGGTATTTGAGCTCCTCTACCGCCCTCATGACGCGGGCCCGGGTGGCGTTCTTCACAAAGGATGCGTTGTTGAGCACCCTGGAAACGGTTGCAGTCGAGACCTTGGCGCGACGCGCAACCTCTTCGAGATTCATTGTTTTCCCATTTTACAGGCCGACCACAGGAAACGCACTCGCGGCGATCTCACCGTGAACGCCGCACGTGGTGGGCATCGATCTAATTCGGTGAGCAGGCGTATGAGCTCGCGAGTCCGGCTGGCCCACGAACATACTTCGGATACTCCGGATACGAGCACATCGGCAGGCTTCGTTCTCCCGCTGTGACCAGGACGGATTTGCCTGGCGCCTTCCCATTCTCCACCCAGTCCATAATCAGGCCGAGGCGGTCATAGGTGTTGGGAATGGGCTGGACCGCAACCTGGTTGCCGTCGCCATCGACGTTGTAGGTTCGGCCATTCAGCCCGTGGTCGGTCTGGGGCAGCACGAAGAAGCGGGCGAAGGAGTCCACCGCCGGCCGGCCCAACGTGTCCAGGACGGATTGATAGTAATCCAGCTGAGCACCGGGTGAGGCCAGTGTATCGTTTGTGCCGATGGCCACGATCAGCTTGCCGCCGCGCTTCCGGAACGCACTCAGGTCGGGATTGGTGGAATCGAGGATCGCCGAGAGTTGCACGCGGCGTTTGTTCAGCGGGCCGCCCTCGACATAGTCCAGTGGATTCGCACCCAGGTCGCGCATCAAAAATGCAACCACGCCCAGAACACCGAGGTGGCTGTGCGTGGGCGCGTTGTCCGCCGCGCCCTCCTGGCCGCGGTATCGTGCGTTGACGATGAGACCACTGCCTGAGGGGTCGGTGTTGGGAACCCACATTCCGAAGCTCTTTACACGATTCGCAAGCGGCATGGCAAAAACGTAAGGCGAGTAGGTGAACTCGAGCGTCGCGATCTGCCCGTCGGTGAGGCAGGCAGCGGCGCTGGTGTCCTGCGGGTTGGGATCGAGATTGTCGGGACACCGCCTTGCCGCCCAGGGGTGGCGATTCGGCGGGCCCTGCTTGACGTCGAAGATGGCACGGCACCCCGCGTAGTTCTGGATCACGCCATCCACGAGTCCATCCAACTTATCGCACTGGCGCATAAATTCGCCGCGAATGGCATTCACTTTGGCAGGCGTCACCCAATTCGCCAACGGCTTCTCCTGAATGCGGATCAATTCGGGCGCCAGCATCAGGGTGGAGAAGTTGACGATCGGCACCTCAGCCGAAACGCCGTCGTAGTCGGCAGGGTAGCGCTGCACCACGGTGAGGGCTTCGCGGCCGCCCTGTGAGTTACCGATGAAGTAATTGAAGCGCGGGCGGGCGCCGTACATCCTCTCCATCAGAACTATAGCCACGTCGTGCGTCTTTTTGAGCTGCATGTAGGCGAGGTTGGCGATGGCTTCGTCGTTCAGCGCCCATGCGTCCGCACCACCCCCGCTGCCACGTGCTCCGAAACTCATCTGGTGGCCCGAGTCGCTGCCGTAAGTCGCGAAGCCCAACTGCAGCAGAGACCAGCCCCCGCGGCCGACGCCGCCGGTCAACCGTGG
>Ga0335083_10008312_pt1 | contig 12691 bp, 13 predicted proteins | sample Lox_Sample_42_FD_206716 | JGI IMG/M metagenome (GOLD analysis project Ga0335083, IMG submission 206716) | Soil microbial communities from Loxahatchee National Wildlife Refuge, Florida, United States - Lox_Sample_4.2 | ecosystem: Environmental > Terrestrial > Soil > Wetlands | place: USA...
CACCGACGACGGAGCGCGGGTCATCGCGAATGCGCGCGACACCGACGTGCTACACGACATGACCGTGCACCCATGGGAGGGACGGCGCGCGAAGATCGCCAACGACGGGTCGACGAACGCGATCGCAGTGTGATGTCCGAGCGTGACCTCCATCCGACGCGCGGGCGCATGCTCTGGCGGGGACTCACCCGTCGCTGCCCGCGCTGCGGCGGCGGCCGGCTGTTCCAGGGCTGGTTCCGCATGACGCCCGACTGCCCGCATTGCGGACTGCACTTCGAGCGCGAGCCCGGCTACTGGGTCGGTGCGGTCGCGATCAACACGACGCTTGTCGGCATCCTCTTCACGATCGTGCTGGTTGCGTGGAGCGCGGCGACGGTCCCCGATATTCCCTGGGTCCCGCTGCTGATTGCCGAAGTTCCGCTGATGGCGATCGGTCCGGCCGCGTTCTATCCGTACTCGAAGACGCTGTGGGTCGCGGTCGACCGGGCGTTTCTCGCCCACCTGTAGCGGAAGCCGGACGGGTCAGGCCGGCCGGAGATCGATCGTGAGCGTGAGCACGCCGTCGACGAACCTCCACGTCGCGTCCGCGAGCATCGCGAAGTCCTGGAAGTCGAGCTGCGCCCGTTCGAGGAACTGCTGGCGCTCGGCCCCGGCAACCGGCGGGAGCGGCCGCTGCCGTACCGCCTCCGCGCGTTCGCGAAAGCGCGCCAGCATCGCGTCGATGTCGAGCTGATCGTCTCCGGCCATCGGCCGCGAACCTAGTCCGCGCGCGCCACGAGCACGCGCGGTCTGCCGGTGAGGTCGTCGCGCACGGCGACGTCGCGATATCCGAGCTCCCGCGCCCGCGCGCCCATGGTTGCTGCCTGGTGCGGGGCGATCTCGCACACGAACGAACCGCCGCGCGCGAGCCACCCGGGTGCGAGTTCCAGCAACGTCTCGATCGACTCGGTTCCCGAAGGACCCGACACCAGTGCGCGACGCGGCTCGTATCCGGATACCTCGCGCGGGAGGTCGCCGAACTCGTGCTCGGCCACATAGGGCGGATTCGAGACGATCAGACGCAGCGCGCCGCGCAGCGCGGGAGGCAGCGGATCGAACCACTCGCCCGCTTCCGCGATCCGCACCCGCGTAGCAGCGCTGCCGGCCACGTTCGCACGCGCGACAGCGAGCGCGTCGTCGCTCACATCCGTCGCCCATACCTCGACGTCGGGCAGCTCGGCCGCGAGTGAGATCGCGATCGCGCCGGAGCCGGTACCGATGTCGGCCACGACCGCCTTCACGGGGCCGCCGACAGTGGCGCGGCTCCGCGCGCGGCGGAGTCCCGCACGCGCCGCCTCTTCGAGCGCCACCTCCACGAGGTATTCCGTCTCCGGGCGCGGGATCAATACTCGCGGGTCGACGAAGAGGTCGAGGTCGCGGAAGCCCCAACCGCCGAGCACGTATTGCAATGGCTCGCCGGTCACGCGCCGCCGCGACATCTCGCGAGCGGCATGCTCGGCTCGCGGGGTCGGGGCCGCGTCCGCGATCTCCAACCATTCGGTCGCCTCGTAACCGGACGCGCTTTCCACGATGAAACGCGCCTCGGTTTCGGGTGAGTTGACACCGGCATCGGCGAGTGCACGCACGATCTCGGCCCGCAACGCGCGCCACGCCACCGGAACCTCGTTACTCACCGCCGAGCTGGCGAGCACGCTCATCGGCCGCCAGCGCGTCGACCACATCGTCGAGCTCACCTTCGAGTACGCGATCGAGAGAATGAATCGTTATCGGGATCCGGTGATCGGTGATCCGGTTCTCCTTGTAGTTGTACGTCCGGATCTTCTCGGAGCGACCGCCACCCTTGACCTGATCGCGGCGCGCCGCGCTCGTTTCGGCGTGCTGGCGCTCCTGTTCCGCCTGCAGCAGGCGCGAGCGGAGGATGCGCATCGCCTTGTCCTTGTTCTGGAGCTGACTCTTCTCGTCCTGGCACGACACCACGAGCCCGGTGGGCTTGTGCGTGATGCGGACGGCCGAGTCCGTGGTGTTCACCGACTGCCCGCCGGGGCCGGTGGCGCGGAACACGTCGATCTCCAGGTCGTTCGGATCGATCTCGACGTCGATGTCCTCGGCCTCGGGCAGTACCGCGACCGTCGCTGCGCTCGTGTGGATGCGACCCTGGCTCTCGGTCGCGGGAACCCTTTGGACCCGGTGCGGGCCGCCCTCGTACTTCAGCCGACCCCAGGCGTCTTCGCCCTTCACGAGGAAGGTGATGTCGCGGTAGCCACCGTGCTCGGACGGCTGGCTCGACAGCACTTCAATCCTGAAACCGTGGCGCTCGGCGAATCGTTGGTACATCCGGTACAAATCGCCGGCCCAGAGATTCGCCTCTTCGCCCCCTTCGGTGCCTTGGATCTCGATGATGACGTTGCGGCCCTCGTTCGGGTCGTGCGGGAGGAGGAGCTCCTTGATCCGCGCTTCGAGCTCGTCGACCTGCGCTTCCTTGTCGGCCAGCTCGGCCTTCCAGGCCTCCCGCTCGGCGGGGTCGGTCGCACCGTCGAGCAGCTCTTGGGCGTCGGCGAGATCCGCCGACGCCCGGCGCCACTCGTCGTAGGCCTCGACGACCGGCTTCAGCTCGCGATGGCGCCGCCCCGCCTCCCGCGACGCGCGCCGGTCCCCCGCGGCATAGATCCGCGGGAGATCCGCCTCGAGCCGATCGAGCTCGTCGGCGAGCGCACCGAGCTGTTCGAACATCGGTCCGGAGGGTACCGGCCGGGCATTTCGTGCCCCGGCCACGTTTTCGCTCAAGTTCGTCTCGGGCGGTGACGAGTACACCGGCAGGTACGGGCTGGGAACCGATGCTTGCCAGGGACGGCGGCATGAACGTACCCAACATCTCTCAGGCGCCGGGCAGCGTGGCCCTGCCTGTCCGGACCGATGCCACCGGTGAGAATGTGGCCCTCCCGCGCGCCCACCGATCCGGTTCGGATCAGGGAACCGGCCGACCCGGCCGCGGCGTCGTCTCTTTCACCCGGCTCGCGTGGTTCGACGCGAACGGCGACGGCAGGATCGATCCACGCAGCGCCACCGCGGGGGGCGATGCGACGCTGCTCGTTCCGGCCGACGGGGTCGACCTCCCGACCTGGTCGCGCGCGGCAAATCCGGTGGGGGCCGCGCGCGCCGGCCGGGACGTCGGGTCGACGGCGCGCCCGACGACGTTGAATGCCGCGCAGGCCGGCCGCGCCGCCGACGCGTACCAGCGCTACGGGCAGACGTCGCCTCACACGACGGCTCCCGCATCGGCCGGTCCGCCCCCGGTTGCACCCGTGCCGGTTGCCTCCGCTCCGGTTGCACCCGCGCCGGTTGCCTCCGCTCCGGTTGCCTCCGCTCCGGTTGCACCCGACGTGGTGGCCGCGGCGGCGGCCACCACCTCGACGTCCGCGGCGGCAAGCGGTCCCTCGGGCCTCAACCCGTAGAGCCGACCGTCTACCGGCCGGCGATGAGGCCCTCGATGCCGCCCGTGGCGACGGCGGTCTGCTCCGCGAAATCGTCGAGCATCTGGTGGAACTGGTCGTTCCCCGACCGGTCTGCCATTGCGCGCGGAATCGCCGGAAACGCGTAGTCGGGTGCGGGGAGCGGCGGGTGATCGGCGGCGGGCTTGCGGGCCATCACCGCGTCGACGACCGGGGCGAGACGGGAGTCCTTCGCCGCGACGTGCTTCTCGTCGCGATCTTTGAATTCCGGCAAAACCTCGCGGCCGAAGAGCTCGAGGGCTTCCATGATGTGCTCGTGGCGGTTCTTGCCGGCCTGGAAGCAGAAGATGACCTGATCGACGCCACACTCCTCGTAGCGCCGTAAGTACTCACGGAGTTGTGCAGGCGTGCCGACCGCGCCGCGCAAACCGCCGATCCCCTGCTCGACGACCTTCGCGCCGAGCCGCTCTTCGTTCTCCGACGCCGCGATCACCGCTTCCGGGTCGTAGCCGTGATCGGAGCGTCGCTGCTGGAACTCGTCCCACACACTCGTGACCGCCGGTTGATGGCGACCGAACACGTAGTAGTGGGCGAGCGAATAGCCGAAGAAGTTCGCACCCTCGATGCCCCGGCGCAGCGCTTCGTCCTCGCGATCGTGACACATGAAGGTCGTGACGCACGCGACGTTCGCATTGACCGCGTCGCCGATCGGAACGGCTTCCTTCTCCAGCGTCGCGTAGTAATCGTCGACCCAGTACTTCGCCTCTTCGGGATCGACGAACGCGAACGCGAGCACACCGATCGCCTTCTGTGCCGCGAGGTGGATCGTTTCACGCCGGCTGCACGCCACCCACAACGGGGGGTGCGGCTTCTGGCGCGGCTTGGGCACGACGTTGCGAGGCGGCATCGTGACGAACTCGCCCGAGTGACCGGTGAACGGCGTCTCGGTCATGCACCTGACCGCGACACGCAAACCCTCCTCCCACATCGCGCGCTTGCGCTCCGGATCGACCATGAAGCCGCCGAGCTCGGCCTCCGACGAAGACTCGCCGGTTCCGAAGTCGGCCCGCCCACCGCTCACGAGGTCGAGCATCGCGATGCGTTCCGCGATCCGAGCCGGGTGGTTGAAAGGCGGCGGCGTCTGCACGATGCCGTGCCCGAGACGGATGTTCTTCGTTCGCTGCGACGCAGCCGCGAGGAACACCTCGGGCGCGCTCGAATGCGAGTACTCCTCGAGGAAGTGGTGTTCGACCTCCCACGCGTACTCGATGCCGAGGGCGTCGGCGAAGGCGATCTGGTCGAGGGCGTCCTGGATCAGCTGATACTCGGATCCCTCGCTCCACGGGCGCGGGAGCTGGTGCTCGTAGAAGACGCCGAACTTCATCGCGTGGCACCTGCCGTCTCGCTCCCGAGGGCGCGGAACTCGTCGAGGAGGACCGCGCGGCGCGGGTGGCCGACGAGTGCGTGTTCGACCTCGGCGGTCGCGGTGCGGACGAAATTCTCGCGGTTGGCCCCGAGCGACTGTTCGAGCGCGGTGTCCCAGAGGGTCCCGATGACCTCGCGGCCGGGGATCTTCGCGCCCGACTCGCCGACGAAGGTCCGGTCGCGCATCTCGGTCAGCGCGGTACGCAGATAATCGACGTGTGGCGCCTCATCGGCGCGTACGTAGCGCACGAGGTCGGCGGCCGCGCCGTCGCCCGCGACGAGCTCGGTGTCGGAGAGGATCTCCTCGGCCCAGGCAAACGTGTGAAAGGCCGAGACTTCGATGAAGAGCAGCCCGACCGTGCGGCGCACCATCATCTCGAGCGAGAGATCGAGATCGGGAAAACGGCGCAGGGCTTCGGCGTTGCGGCGGGCCTCCTCCGGCGTCGGCATCTTGCCGTCCGCCGGGACGATGCCCATGCGAACGAGCATCGCCTGCGTCATGTCCTCAGTGACCGGTCGCTCGAACGCGATGTCGCGTGCTGCGAACCACATCTGCTTGTGGCCCGCTTCCGCCTCGAAGCCGGCCTCGTCGCGCGCATGGGCCTCGAACAGACCGCGCTGGAGGTGATCGACGGCGGTGCCGGTGATGCTCTCGTCGAAATGCCTTTGCATGTCGTCGACTGTCACCGACCGGATCATCGAACCGAATCCCTCGACGGTGCCGATGCGCGTCAACGCGCTGATCGTCGGACCGGGAACCCCTTCGCGCAGGAGGAACTTGGTTTGCGCGACGTTGGGAAACACCTCGGGCCAGAGCGCGATCGGCGCGTCGAGAATGTCGCGATCGAAGCACTCGCGGTGCGCGTCCTGCCACGCCTTGGTGGCGGGCACCCGGTACTTCGTGCGCGGTGACACGTACTCGCCCGCCTCGTCGAAGCCGCCGTGACAGCGGACACCGCCGGCGATGAGCGGCTCGGCGACCGCGTCGCTCGCGAGGAGTTCGACCTCGGACCATTGCACCTGGAGACTGCTCACGATTCAACTGTATACGCTAGAGTTACACTCATGGCAAGCGCGATCGCACCGCGGCCCGGTCCGCGCCAACCGGAGCCGCGACCCGAACCGGGTCGGCCCGAACCTCCTCTTCCCGAATCAGGCGCGCGCCGGCCCGGGCGCAGCCCCGCCCGCCGCCTCGCCGTGTTGCACGCGGCCGCCGAAGCGTTCGCGCAGGCGGGGTACGCGGCGACGTCGATGGAGGAGATCGCGGCGACTGCCGGCATCACCAAGCTGATCGTCTACCGGCATTTCCAGACGAAGGAGACCCTGTACCGGGCCGTGCTCGAGCAGGTGTTCGACCGTCAGGTCGAGCTGTTCCTCGCGAACATCACGAACGGGCTCGAGGCCGAGGGCAGCACGCGCGCCCTGCTCGCCGTCGCCCGGGAATGGCCCGACGGGTTCCGCCTCCTGTGGCGCCACGCGGCGCGTGAGCCCCAGTTCGGCGAATACGCGCTCTCGCTGCGCGACGTCGCCGTGAATGCGGCGCGCGAGGTCGTGACGCCCCGCGTCGCCCCGCCGCTCGCCGAGTGGGCGGCCCAGACCCTCTTCGACCACCTCGTCGACGCCGTTCTCGACTGGCTCGATCACGGCGACGCCGACCACGACGACGACTTCGTGACGCTCGAGACGGCGGCGATCCGCGCCACGGTCGGAGCGTGGGCCGCGTCGTCACCGCTCCTCGCTCGCGCCCCGCGCTGACGCGACCCGGTCACACGGCCGGCGCGACCACCGGAGTGCGCATCCCGACGCGCGAGTCGACGTCGGCGATCTGGTCGGCGGTCATCACCGCGCGGAGCGACGCGATCGCGACCTCGAGCTGGTCGAGATCGGGCTTACGGGTGGTGAGTCGTTGCAAGAGCAATCCGGGCCGCATCGACGCGCGCACGATGCGGTTGTTCATGTGCTTCGCCGACCAGCGGATGACCTCGTAGCTGAGGCCGGCAATGACCGGGACGAGCACGATGCGAGACGCAATGATCACCACGAGGCTCGGTCGAGGAATAACCGAGTACACGATGATCGCGACGACCATAACCGTCAGCAGGAAGTTGGTTCCGCAGCGCACGTGCGCGGTGGAGAACTGCTGCGCCGTTTCGGGTGTGAGCTCGACGCCGTTCTCGTACGCCGCGATCGCCTTGTGCTCGGCGCCGTGGTATTCGAAGACGCGGCGGATGTCGCGTACGCGTGAGATCGCGAGGAGGTACACGACGAAGATCGCGAGGCGCGCGATGCCTTCGGCGATCGGGAAGGAGCCGTGGAACAGGTGCCCGAGTGAGCGGCCGGCCAGGGCCGGCAACACGATGAACAGCGCGCCGAACACGACGACGGCGATCGCGACCGACCATCCCATTGCCTGCTCCGACACCTGCTGATCCTCGGGAACCTGCTGGTTCGCCGACCAGATCAGCGAGCGGTACCCCAGCCCGAGCGACTCGGCCAACGTGGTGACGCCGCGCAGGATCGGAATGTTCCGGTACCGCTCGGCCCACCCGGGGACCTCGCGCGTGTCGACCGTGATCGCACCGTCGGTGCCGCGTACCGCGACGGCCCACGTCGACGCGCCCCGCATCATCACGCCCTCGATCACGGCTTGCCCGCCCATGTAGCGAGGCTCCGACCGGGGCATGCGGCGCTACGCCTTCTTGGTCTTGGCCTTTGCCGCGCGGCGCTGGAAGCGCTCGACGCGGCCCCCGGTGTCGACCAGCTTCTGCTTGCCCGTGTAGAAGGGATGACACTCGGAGCAGAGCTCGGCCCGGAGCTCCGAGCTGGTCGAGCGGGTCACGAACTCGTTCCCGCACGAGCAGTGGACGCGGCACTCGACGTATTCGGGGTGGATGTCGGTCTTCATGATCTGTCCAGTCTATTGGCCCGTCCGCTCGTCAACGGAAGGGCTCAGGTTCCCATTCCCGTCGGCGCCTTCGCGATCTCGGTGAGGAACTGCGCGTTGTTCTTCGTGCTCCGGAGCTTGTCGATCAGCAGCTCGAGCCCGGAACCGCCTTCGAGTGCGCCCAGCACCCGGCGGAGCTTCCAGATCTGCTGTAGGTCGTGGCGGTCGAACAGCAGCTCTTCGTGGCGCGTGCTCGACTGCTCGACGTCGATCGCCGGGAAGATCCGGCGGTCGGCGGTGCGCCGGTCGAGGCGCAGCTCCATGTTCCCGGTGCCCTTGAACTCTTCGAAGATGTGCTCGTCCATCTTGGAGTTCGTCTCCACCAAGGCCGTCGCGAGGATGGTCAACGACCCGCCCTCTTCGACGTTGCGGGCCGCGCCGAAGAACTTCTTCGGCGGGTAGAGGGCACCCGCGTCGATCCCGCCCGACATGATGCGGCCGGAGGCCGGCGCCGCGAGGTTGTACGCGCGCGCGAGACGGGTGATGCCGTCGAGGATGATGACGACGTCCTTCCCGCATTCGACGAGCCGTTTCGCCCGTTCGATCGTCAGCTCGGCGATGTGACAGTGCTCATCGGAGGGCCGGTCGAAGGTGGAGGCGACGACGTCGGCGCGCAAGACGTGCCGGCGCATGTCGGTGACTTCTTCCGGACGCTCGTCGACGAGCAAGACGATGACATGGCACTCGGGGTTGTTGCGTTCGATCGAGTACACGATCTGTTTGAGGATCGTGGTCTTGCCCGCCTTCGGAGGCGACACGATCATGCCGCGCTGACCCTTGCCGATCGGCGCGATGAGATCGATGATCCGGCCGGTGATCTCGCCGGGATTGTCATCGAGCTCGAGGCGAAGCCGCGAATCCGGGAACAGCGGCGTGAGATCCTCGAATCGCACGCGGTTGCGTGCCTCCTCGACGCCGATCTCGTTGATCTGATCGACGCGCACCAGCGCGGGGTACTTCTCGCTGCTTGCGGGCGGGCGGGTCGCGCCCTTGACGTGGTCGCCCTTGCGCAGTCCGAATCGGCGGACCTGAGACGCGGAGACGTACGCATCGTTGCGACCGGCGAGATAGCCCGACGCGCGAAGGAATCCGTAGCCCTCTTCGCGCAGATCGAGCAGGCCTTCGATATCGATGAGCTCACCGCTGTACTCCTCGCCGCGATCGGAGCGAGCCTCGCGGTCGGGTCGCCCGTCGCGCTCGAGGCGGGCGTCGCCCGGACGATCGCGGTCGCGGCCGCGCCGCCGGCGGCGGCGCTTGTTCCCTGTCGCGTCGTCGTCGCGCCACTGCGACTGACCGGACGACGAACGGTCGGTGGTCTCGCCGGCATCGGCGTCGGCGTCGTACGAGCCGGCGGCGCGGGTCGTCTCCGGGGCCGAGGTGAACGACGTCGCCCCTCCCGACACGGGTTCGGCCACCGCGACGTCGCCGTGGCCCGATCCGTTCCCGTTCGACGCCGCGACCGGGTGGCTCTCGCCTTCTTCGCCGCTACCGTTGCCCGGAACCGAGCGCCGCCGGGGCCGGATGAGTGCCATGTCGTCACCCGGCTCTCGGGAGGCGGCCAGTGCGTTCTCCTCGGCGGCGATCGACGCGTAGTCGTCGCCGGAACCGTGAGTCGAGCGCACCTTGCGCGGCGCCTTCGCCGACTCGCCGGCAGGACCGACGGCCGCGCTGACGATGGCGTCGACGAGATCCGCCTTCCGCATGCGACTGACCGACTTCACGCCGAGCGCGGAAGCGATCTCCGAGAGCTGTTCGCGATCCTTCCCGTCCAGTTGTGAACGGTCGAAGGTCTCACTCATGTTCTGCTCCTACCGGCCCGGCTGCGGCGGCGCCTGCAGCGGCCGGAGTGATCCATTGATCGTTGCCAAGTGCCGACGCAACCTGAAACGGCGCCGGCGACGTTTCCCTCGGAAGGTCCCGCACGACCTCACCGAGCGTGAAGCACGAAGAGAGCGAGGTGACCCGGCCCCCTACCACCGAGAAACGTTCTCGGGGCGAGGTCTCGAGGGATCGAACACACCCTATACCCAGGGGCCTTGCGAGTGCATGTCTCCCGACCGAACACTCGGCCGGAGCGAACGATTCCTGAACGTTCGGGAAGCCTACCCGGCGACGAGTCGAGCCATCAGCGTATGCCCGGCCACCGGTGCGCACCCGGCGGTCGCCGGTTCGGTGTACGTGCCCCCCGAGCCGGGCACCACCGAGTCGAACAAGAGATACGGCACCGGTTCGGAACTGTGCGTGCGGGTGTTGCACGGCGTCGCGTGATCCGGCATCAACAGAATGCGATAGGCCTCACCGCGCGATTCGAGCGCGTCGACAATCGGACCTATGACATCGGTGTCCCAGCGCTCGAGCGCGTCGACCTTGATATCGGAACGACCGGCGTGGCCGGCCTCGTCGGTTGCCTCGACGTGGAGCACGAACAGATCGCGGTCGGCGAGCGAGTCGATGCACGCCCGGGCCTGCGCCGCGTAGTCGTTGTCGAATCCGGCGGTCGCCCCGGGAACGTCGACGACCTCGATGCCGGTGAGGACACCGAGGCCCTGCACCAAGTCGACTGCCGACGACATGCGTGCCCGCACGCCGAACGTCGACGCGAACGACGGCAACTCGGGCTTCACGCCTTGCCCCCACAGCCAGATCTGGGTGGCGCTCGAACCCAGCGGAGCCGCGGTGCGGCGCACGACCTCCCGCGACGCGTCCATCAGCGCGTTCAAGTGTCCGGCCGCGGCGCCACTCGGGAACACGGCCGGCCGGCCGGTCAGGTCGTGCGGCGGTACGCAATCCACGTCGGACCACGTGTCCGGGACGACGCAGAGATGGCGATACTCGACACCCGGGTGGAAGCGCACGCCGTTCCGCCCGCCGCCCAGCGCCGTGTCGAGGGCCGCGACGATCGCGTGACTCTGCTCGTTGGTCGGATGCCCGGCCGCGAAGTCGATCATCACGGGCGCGGGATCGTCGGAGAGCGTCACCAGGTTGCAACGGAACGCGACCTCGCCCGGCTGCAGTTCGACGCCCATCGCCGCGGCCTCGATGGGTGCGCGGCCTGTGTGATAGCGCGCAGGATCGAACCCGAGAATCGACATGTTCCCGACGTCGCTGCCCGGCGGGAGTCCGGGCGGGATCACCGACGCGCGCCCGACCTCGGCCCGGGCGGCGAGGGCGGCGAGCCGCGGCATACGCGCGACCTCGAGCGGCGTGCGGTCGTCGAGCTCCGACAACGCGACGTCGGCGCAGCCATCCGGTACGAACACGACGTATTTCATCGGCGCGCATCATACGAGCCCGTACTTCGCGATCCGCAGGCCGCGACGACATGCGCACCCGCGCGGTCGGCGGCGGCCGTAGCCTGAGCCGTCGTGTACCGCTCGTGGATCCTCGCCGTCGCGGTCGCCTGCGCGGCGTGCAGTAGCGGGGCCTCGGGCAAGGCGGCGACGACGACGAACCCGATCCCGCCGACGAGCCCCGCGCCGGCAACCTCCACAACGGCCGCTCCGAGCACGACCGCCGGGAAGCCGCGATCTCCGGCGACGGTGCCGGGTCCGCCGGATCTGGCGCGAGTGCGCGTGTCGCTCACACCGGTGGTGTCGGGGCTCGACAGCCCGGTCGCCGTCGCGTGGCGGCCGCACGACGATCACATGTTCGTGGCCGAGCAACCCGGGCGCGTACGCGTCGTCGATGCGTCGGGACACCTCTCGCCCGACCCCGTGCTGACGGTGGGCCCGTTGTCGCGGGGAAACGAGGAGGGGCTGTTGGGGATCACGTTCTCGCCCGACGGCTCGAAGCTGTACGTCGACTACACCGATCCGTCGAACAACACGCACGTCGACGAATACACGATGCGCGGCGACGCGGTGCTCGCTTCGACGCGCCGGCAGATACTCGTCGTGCAACAGCCGTTCTCGAACCACAAGGGAGGAGAGGTACTCACCGGCCCCGACGGAATGCTGTACATCGGCCTCGGAGACGGCGGTAGCGAGGGCGATCCCGAGCACAACGGGCAGAACCTCGACACCTTGCTGTCGAAGATCCTCCGCATCAACCCCGCCGCGACCGCGACATCGCCGTATTCGGTTCCGGCCGACAATCCGTTCGTCGGAGAAACGGGCGCTCGGCCGGAGACGTGGATGTGGGGCCTGCGCAATCCGTGGCGCTTCTCGTTCGATCGCAACACCGGAGCCCTCTGGATCGGCGACGTCGGCCAGGACCGTTACGAAGAGATCGACTACGCGCGCGCGGGCGAGAAGGGAATCAACTGGGGTTGGAGCGCCCGGGAAGGCTTTCACGAGTTCCGCGGTGCGACGCCTCCCGGCGCACGTGACCCCGTCGTCGAGCTACCGCACTCGGACGGCTGGTGCGCGGTGGTCGGGGGCTACGTGTACCGGGGGCATGCCATTGCGGGGCTCGACGGTGCCTACGTGTTCGGAGACGACTGCCGGCCGCAGATCGTCGCCATCACCGCCACGGGCGGACACTTGCTCGGGCAACGCGACCTCGGTCCGACCGTCGACACGTTGACGAGCTTCGGTCAGGACAACGCCGGCGAGCTGTACGCGGTCGCGCGCGGCGGAACGATCTACCGTCTCACCCCCGGCTGACGGACGCGCCGAGTCGTCAGTAGCTCGCGCGCTTCAATACCGCGGCACCCACGCGGCGAGTGATCGCGTGCGGCGTCACCGCGGAGAGATTCCCCATCACCTTGTTCGCCGCGCCGGGAATCACGATCGCGCGGTTCCTCGCGAGCCCGTCGAGGCCGGCGCGCGCGACCTCGGGTGCTTCCTGCCACAGGAAGCCGGGCAAGTCGGACGCGGGCACGTTGGCACGCTCCTGGAACTCCGTGTGGGTGAAACCGGGGCACAGCACGGTC
>Ga0335083_10008313_pt1 | contig 12691 bp, 9 predicted proteins | sample Lox_Sample_42_FD_206716 | JGI IMG/M metagenome (GOLD analysis project Ga0335083, IMG submission 206716) | Soil microbial communities from Loxahatchee National Wildlife Refuge, Florida, United States - Lox_Sample_4.2 | ecosystem: Environmental > Terrestrial > Soil > Wetlands | place: USA: Florida...
CTCTTCGTCGACGCGAACGGCGCCTACGCGCAGAAGCAAGCGCTGGCGCTCGCCGAGCGCTTCGCCGAGCAAGGCGTCGTCTGGTTCGAAGAGCCGGTCTCGTCCGACGATCTCGCGGGGCTCAGGCTGCTTCGGGATCGGGCGCCGGCGGGCATGGAGATCGCCGCCGGCGAGTACGGCTACGAGAGCGGGTACTTTCGCCGCATGCTCGACGCGGGCGCGGTCGACGTGCTGCAGGCGGACGCGACCCGCTGCGGCGGCGTGAGCGGCTTTCTCGACGCGGCGGCGCTCGCCGACGCCGCGGGGCGGCCGCTTTCGGCCCATTGCGCGCCCGCGCTCCACGCCGTGCTCGGCTGCGCGTGCGAGCGCGTGCGACACCTCGAATATTTTCACGACCACGCGCGCATCGAGCGCGATTGGTTCGACGGCGCGCCGCTGCCGGAGCGAGGCATGCTCGCACCGGATCCGGCGCGGCCGGGTCTCGGCTTCATGCTCCGCGCCGAGCGGGCCGAGAGTCACCGCATCGCCAGCGCCTCGCGCGGCGCCTGACGCGTCACCCCCAAACCGACCGCGACGAGTTGCCCAAAAACACGCGCGCGAGCGCCGCAATGCCCGCGAGCGCGGCGCCCCCGAGCAACAAGCGATGCTCGCTGAGCCAAAGCGACGGGCTCTTGTTCCACGCCACTCGATCGAAATTGCCGTGCGCGCCGCGATCGGCCCGCACCGGCTCCCAGAAATTGTCGGGTTCGTCGGCGTTCTTCTCTTCCGGCAAGAGCACGCCGTCCCACGCCGTCCGCGCGAGGTGCCGGTCCAAGAGCCCCGGGATCACCTTTTCCCCGAGCGTCGCCTCGAGCGTCGTGTAGCCGACTTTGATGGCGCGCCGGTCGTGCTCGATGGCGAACAGAATCGCTTCGGCCGCGACTTCGGGCTGGAAGATGCGGCCCGCGGGTCGCACCTTCTTCTCCATCTTGTTCTTGGTCCACCCGAATTGCGTGGTGTTGAGTGCGGGCATGTGGACGTTCGTCAGGCGTACGTGACTGCCGTCGTGCATGAGCTCGCTCCGCACCGACTCGGTGAAGCCGACGATGGCGTGCTTGCTCGCGCAATAGGCGCTCTGCAGCGGAATCGAGCGGAACGCGAGCGCGGAGCCGACCTGAATGACGACGCCGCGATCGCGCTGCCGCATGCGCCGGAGCGCGGCGTGCGTCCCGTAGACGTTGCCGAGAAACGTGACCTCGACGACGTGCCGGAACTCGTCGACGCTCATCTCGGCGAAGGGGCTGTAAAGCGAGACCATCGCGTTGTTCACCCACACGTCGATGGGCCCGAGCTCGTGTTCCGCGGCCCACGCCGCCGCTTCGACCTCCTCGGCCTGGCTCACGTCGGTCGGCAGGACGAGCGCGCGGCCGCCGAGCTCCTCGACTTCGCGCTGAGCTCCTTCGAGCCCTTCGCGCCCGCGCGCGAGGAGCGCGAGTTTCGCGCCCCGTTGGGCGAGGAGCCGAGCCGTCGCGCGACCGACGCCGCCCGACGCTCCCGTGATGACGACCACCGTGTTTTCGTCGACGCGCATCGAAGCTTCCCTTTCACGCGAAAAAACGCCGCTCTTGCAACCGTCGTGCCCCGAAGAGCGCGACCGCGGCACCTGCTCCGGCGACGAGCGCCGCCCGCGCGAACGCGACCCGACGCGCTCGCCGCCGCCGAGCCACCGTCGCGGCCTCGGGCCGACCTTCGCCCGCCGGAGCGCCCCGCTCGCTCAAGGCGAGCTCGAGCACCTGAGCGGTGTGGAGCGCCACGCGGTCGGTCTGCTGCTCGATCTGTTCGCGGCAGCTGAAGCCGTCCGCGATGACGATCGTTTCGTCCGCGGCTCGGCGCACCGCGGGCAAGAGCGCGCGTTCGCCGCAGGCGACGCTCACGTCGTAATGAGCGTTCGAGCGCTCGTAGCCGAACGCGCCCGCCATGCCGCAGCAACCGGCGTCGAGCTCGTGGTGGTCGAGCCCGAGCGCGTCGTACAGCGCTTTTTCCGCGAAAAGCTGCCCGATTTCCTTGTCGTTCAACGTGTCGAGCGCTTTCTGGTGACAATGGCCCTGAACGAGCGCTCGGCGCTCGAGCGCGGGCGGCGCATACCCGCTCGCGCGTGAACGCAAGAATTCCGAGAGGCTGAGCGTGTTCTTTTGGAGCCGCTTCGCGTCCTCGTCGTTCGGCATCAGATTGGTGAGCTCGTCCTTGAACGCGGCCCAGCAGCTCGGCTCGAGCACGACGATGGGCACGTCGTCCTGGTAGTAAGGCTGGAGCACGCGCAAGACGCCGAGCCAGCGTCGCTTCGCGCGCTCGAGGAAGCCGTAATCGTAGAGCGGCCGGCCGCAGCACACGTCTTCGTCCGGCACGATCACGCGAAACCCCGCGGCTTCGAGCACGCGCGTCGCGGCGACGGCCACGTCCGGCTGGAAGAAGTCGGTGAACGTGTCGGGGAAGAGGACGACCCTCGGCCCGTCGGGGTTCCGGGGCGCGTGCCCGCGAAACCAGGTCTTGAAGCGCACGGGGGCGAACGCCGGGATTCTGCGGCGACGATCGACGCCGCCCAGGAATTTCGCGAGGGCGCCGAGGAGCGGCAGTCGCGTCACGAGGTTCACGAGGGTCGGCGCCAGCGTGAAGAGCCGTGCCCAGCCGTGGATCCAACCGAACGCGTACGCGTGGCGCGGGCGGAGCCGGCCCGCGTAGTAGTGGCTCAAGAACTCGGACTTATAGGTGGCCATGTCCACGTTGACCGGACAATCACCCTTGCAGCCCTTGCAGGAGAGGCAGAGATCGAGCGCGTCCTTCACGGCCTCGCTCTTCCACCCGTCCTCGACGAGCTCGCCGTTCATCATCTCGAAGAGCATGCGGGCTCGCCCCCGCGTCGAATGCTGCTCGTCGCGCGTCACCCGATACGACGGACACATGGTCCCGCCGTGCTCGCGCCGGCACACGCCGACGCCGACGCAGCGGAGCGCCGCGCGCGCGAAGCTGCCGCGATCGTTCGGGTAGCGGAAGTGCGTGTCGGCCTCGGGCGGCTCGTAGTCGCGGCCGAGCCGAAGCTTGTCGGTCATGCCGAGCGGCGCGTGGTCGAGATCGACGAGCTTGCCGGCGTTCATTCGGTTTCGCGGATCCCAGATGCGCTTGAACTCGACGAACGCCTGCATGATTTCAGGGCCGAAAAAGCGCGGCAGAAGCTCGGCGCGCGCCTGCCCGTCCCCGTGCTCGCCCGACGCCACGCCGCCGAACTTCGCGACCAGATCGGCGGCTCGATCGGCGAAGCGGCGGTACTTCTCGATGCCGGTCGCCGAGTAAAGGTCGAAACCGACGCGGCAATGCACGCAGCCTTGGGCGAGGTGACCGTAAAGGGCCGGCTTGTACTCGAACTCGTCGAAGAGCGCGCGGAGCTCGCGGACGTATTCCGGCATGCGAGCGCTCGGCACCGCCGAGTCTTCCCAGCCGGGCCAGCTGTCGGGCTGACCGGGGACCCACGCGGTGCTGCCGAGCCCGCCCTCGCGCACCGCCCAGATCATCTCCTCCTGCTTCGGGTCGTCGTAGAGTTTCGAGTCGACGGGCGCGGCGCCGCCGAGCGTCTTCACGTGCTCGAGCATCCGCCGCGCGAGGGCGTCGCTCTCTTCGCGTGACGCTCCCGCGAACTCGACGAGCAGGAACGCGTGCCCGCGCGGCAACAGCGCCAGACTCGCGCTTTCGTCGCCTTTTTGCCGCACGTAGTCGAAGAGCAGGCGATCGATGCTCTCGCACGCGACGGGCTCGAACGACAGCACTTCGAGGCCGCACTCGGCCGCGACGTCGATGCTTTCGAACCCGAGCATCACCACCGTGCGGGCCGCGGGCGCCGGCACGAGGTGGAGCGTCGCCTCGAGAATCGTGACGAGCGTCGACTCCGAGCCGACGAGCGCGCGTGCCACGTGAAAGCCGTTCTCGGGCAGGAGCGCGTCGAGGTTGTAGCCGGAGACGCGGCGTTCGAGTCGAGGGAACGTCCGCCGGACGGTCTCGCCGTGACGGTCCACGAAGGCTTTCAACGCGGCGTAAATCTCGCCGCGCCGCCCGCCACCCGCGATGATGGCGTCGAGCTCGTCGGGCGCCGTGGCGCCCACGCCGAAGCGCGCGCCGTCGTAGAGCAGCACCTCGAGCGCGTGCGTGTTGTCGCTCGTGCGCAGGCCGAAGCCGTGGTTTTTGCTGAGGAGCGAGTGGCTGCCGCAGGAGTTGTTGCCGAGCATGCCGCCGAGCGTGCAGCGGCTGTGCGTCGCGGGGTCGGGCCCGAAGCGCAAGTCGGCCTCCGACTTGGCCGCGTCTTGCAGCCGATCGAGCACGCAGCCCGGTTCCACGCGCGCGAGCCGCTGCGCGGCGTCGATCGCGACGACGCCGTGCATGTACTTCGAGAAGTCCATGACGACGGCGACGTTGCAGCACTGTCCCGCGAGACTCGTGCCTCCGCCGCGCGACAGGACGGGCACGTCGTGATCGCGCGCGGCGCGCACGGTCGCCTCCACGTCGCGCGCGTGCCGCGGGATGACGACGCCGATCGGCGCTTGGCGGTAGTTCGAGCCATCCGTCGCGTAGAGCGCGCGCGTGCCGCGATCGAAGCGCACTTCGCCGTCGAGGTCACGGCGGAGCGCCGCTTCGAGCGACGCGACGAGCGGTGCGTCGAGGCCCGGCCGCGCGTCGTCCCGGGCGAGGCGCTCGAGGCGGGCGGCTTGCCGCTCGCGGAACACGGGCAACGCGTGCTTGACGCCGAGGAGCGGCGTGTTCATTGGCTGTACGCGATGGTGGAGAGCAGCGCCTCTTCGGCCTGGCGCGAGTCGAGGCGCGTGTGCTGCACGACGATCGGCACGTCGGCTTCGATGACGCTCGCGTAGTCGGTGTCACGCGGGATCGGCTCGGGGTCGCGCAGATCGTTGAAACGCAGGTGCAGGGTGCGGCGCGCGGGGACGGTCACGCGAAACGGACCGCACGGCTCGCGATCGCGAAAAAAGACCGTGATGTTCACGTGCGCGTCGGCGTCGCCCGCGTTCAGCAGGCATGCCGTCTCGTGGCTGGTCATCGTGGGCGCGGGCCCGGTGCTCTGGAGCGGAATGTAGCCCTCTGCAATCGCCCAGCGCGTTCGTCCGATCGCTTGCGCGTTCATTGGGTGTCGTCGTTGCAAGACTCGATCCGCGGAGCCGGCGAACATTTCGGCACGGACGTTGCTCACCAGCGCGCGATGGCAACACGCAAGTCCACGAAGACGACTTCACGCAAGAGCTCCGGCCGGCGCTACGGGGCGAAGGCGCAAGCGAAAGTGGAGCGCAGCATGCACGAGATGAAGCGCGGGGAGCTTCGTTCGGGGCGCTCCGGAGCCGAGGTGAAGAGCCGAAAGCAAGCCATTGCGATCGGTCTCGCCGAGGCGCGTCGCGAAGGCGGCAAAGTGCCCCCGAAGACGCGGAAGACGAGCGCCGGACGCAAGCGCGGGGCTCGGCGCGCGAGCTCGTGAGCGGCCTCGCGCGAGCGTGCGCTCCGCGGTGTGCGCGTCACTTCTGCGCGAGCGGGGCAATCCGTGGCGGCACCGAACGCGCTCGACCGCGCCTGGATGCGTTCAACGCGTGACAGCGGGCGCGGCGATGCCGGCCAAAATCAGCGCCGCGACGCCGTGCGCCGCGTCTCGAACGCGCGGAACGAGTGGGTACGCCCACTCGGGGTACGGCATCGTCGCGGTCGAGATGTCGCGCATCGACACGCCGTCACTCCGGCGCTCGAGCCCGCCGAGGAGCGCGCGGTACGCCTCGTCGGCGTGGGCCTCGAGTTCGGGCGAAAGGTATCCGGCTTCGACGCCCGCGAACAAGGCGTAGGCGACGAGCGCGGTGCCGGAGGTCTCGGGGTAGCTCGCGCGCCCGAGCACGGTGGGAAAAAGTCCGCTCGGCAATTGGTAGCGCAAGACGGACGCTGCGAGCTCGCCCAGGAGAGCCACGAGCTCAGCGCGTCCGTCGTGCGCAGCGGGCAGCGCGGCGAGCACCTCGACGATGCTCGCGAGAACCCAGCCGTTGCCGCGGAGCCAAGTACCGCTCCCCGCGGGGATCGCACGCCGCGCGCGCACCCACCACGCGTGCCGGAAAAGGCCGCTCTCCGCGTCGCGGAGCACGCGTGCGAAGAGAACCGGCTGTTCGGCGGCGAAACGCAAGAGCTCGGCGTCGCTTTGCGCGCGTCCGAAGCGGGCCGCGAAAACGCCGTACATCATGAGCGAGTCGACCCACATCGACTGCGGATACACGCGCGACCACGGCGAAACGCCGAAGTGGTTGAGCCCGCCGTCCCGCGTGGGGCGCGCGGTCCGCAAATAGCGAGCGACGGGCGCGGCGAGCGCCAAGTATTCGGCGCGGCCCGTGAGCGCGTGAAGCTCGAGCGCGGCGAGACCGGGCGGACACTCGTCGCTCCAGGTGACCGCGGAGCGGGCGCGCGCGGCGTGACGAGCGAAGTAAGCTTCGACGAACGGGCGATAGCGCGGTTCACGCAGCCGCTCGTCGAGTCGAAGCAGCGCGTACAAGAGCAACCCTTCGCCCCAACTCCACGCCAGGTGCCGGGCGCGGCGCCGGCGCACCGTGGCATCCGCCAGCTCGACGATCTCTCGCGCGACCACCGCCTGTAACCATAGAGCGACCGCGGCGCGCGTGGCGCATGCAGAATTGTGACGGCTCCCGCGCACGACGAGCTACTTCACGCCTGTCCACCATGCGCCGGCGAAACGAGAGCCTTTCGGCGAACTTCCATCGAGTCGCGTGCTGTCTTTGCGCCGGCGCGCTGCTCGCTTGCTCGTCATCGGGGTCGGGCGCGAGCTCCGGAAACGCCGCGAGCGGCGGAACCGGGACGGGCGGCGCGCTCGCGGCGAACGGCGGCGCTGCGGCGACGACGAACGCGGGACGAGCGGGCGCCGGTCCGAGCGAGGGCGGGGGACGCGGCGGCGCCGGCGGAGCGACGCCGAACGAGACGGCCGGCACGGGTCCCCTCGGCGGCAGTGCAGGAACGCCCGCCGGCAAGGGCGGGACGAGCGGGGCCTCGGGTGGAACCGCAAGCTCGAACGCGGGCAAGGCGGGCACCGGCGCGAGCGGCGCGTCGCAGAACGCAGGTGGCTCGGGCGCGGGCGAGACGGGCGCTGCCGGCAGCGGCGGCGGCGCGTCTCCCGGCACGGGGGATCTCATCGTCGCGCCCACGGGGACCGACGACGCTCCGGGCACGCTCGCGGAACCGACGACGCTCACGAGCGCTCTCACGCGCATCACGGCGGGTCACACGATCTTCGCGCGGGACGGCCGTTACACCTACTCCGACCAGATCACGATCCCGCGCGACAACAGCGGCACGAGCGACGACCTGAAGTCCCTCGTCGCTTACGCGGGTGAACATCCGGTCCTCGACTTTTCGTCGGAGCCGTACGGAACGGGCTCGAACCCGCGCGGACTCCAGCTGAGCGGCAGCTATTGGACGCTGCGCGGGCTCGAGGTCGTGGGAGCGGCCGACAACGGCATTTACGTCGCCGGCAACGGTAACGTCGTCGAAGACTGCGTCACGCACGGCAACCGCGACACCGGGCTCCAGATCGGGCGCGAGAGCTCGGCCGACGCCGACATGACGAGCTGGCCTTCGAACAACCTCATTTTGAATTGCGAGTCCTACGACAACTACGACGCGCCGCCGGGCAGCGGCGAAAACGCCGACGGCTTCGCGGCCAAGCTCACGGTCGGGCCCGGCAACGTCTTTCGCGGCTGCGTTTCCCACAACAACATCGACGACGGCTGGGATCTCTACACCAAGACCGACACGGGACCGATCGGCTCCGTGACGATCGATCAATGCATCTCCTACGGCAACGGCACGTTGACGGACGGCACGACCAACGCGAACGGCGATCGCAACGGTTTCAAGCTCGGCGGCGACGACATTGCCGTCGCTCACGTCGTCACCCGCTCGATCGCCTTCGGGAACGGGAAGAACGGCTTCACCTGGAACAGCAATCCGGGCGCCATCCGTCTCAGCAATGACCTCGCGTTCGACAACGTCGGGGGGAACTTCAAGTTCGGTGACAACTCCACGCCGACGAGCGCCGTCTTCACGAACAACGTCTCGTTCTGGACGTCGACCGCGAACACTCAGGGCGACAAGGCGATCGGCACCGACACGCCGGGCACCAACGCGTGGTGGGACGACTCCACGGGCACCTCGAGCGTCGCGTCGTCCACCATCACGGTGACGGCAGCCGACTTCGCGAGCTCGCTCGTGAGCCCGCAGATCGCGCGCAACGCGGACATGAGCTTGAACTTCGCGGCCTTCGCGCTCGCCAAAGGCAGCGACTTGATCGACGCAGGGGTCGTCCCGCCGGGTGCGCTGCCCTTCGACGCCGCGAGCTATTACGACGGCGCGCCCGACCTCGGCGCCGTCGAATCGCGGTGATGCGGGCGGCTGTTCTCACCGGCAGAGCCCCGATGTTTTGCAAACTTTCAAGGTGAATGGACGGATCGCGGCGTGCGGCGCGTCGCATGACGGAAACGTGCCGCTCGCTGCACTGCGCGGCCTCCCGAGCTCGGCGGAGCCCCGCGAGGTGCGGCATGCCGGGAGCGCGCTAGGGTTACTCTTCGTTCGAAGAGGCTCCCGTGAACGTCTGCGGACTATCGATCCTCACGCGCAAAACCCTGGTGATGCGTCGGTTCGGGGGCGACGCTTGGACACAATTTTTTCGCGAGGTCGCGCGGCGGCACGCGTGTTTCCGCGCGCTCGTCACGGCCGACACGCCGGTGCCGCTGCCCGCGTTCCTCGCGTTTCACGACGAGCTCATGCGCCGCTTCTTCAAGGAGGACAGCGCGTCGTACGTCAAGCTCGGGCGCGACGCGAGTCGCTGGGCCGTGCGCGACGGCCCGCTCAAGGGCTTGCTCGAAGGCAATGATTTGAGCACCGTCGTGGCGTCGCTCCCGAAGTTTCACGGCGCGTACTTCAAGGAAGCGGCGACGTGGTCCGAGGCGTCGGTGACGAGCGACGGCGTCGAGTTCAAGGTGCACGAGCTGCCCGTCTGGCACCCGTACTTCGAGCACTTCATCGTCGGCTACATCGCGGAAATTCTCGAGCTTTATTGCGCGAACCCGATTCGGACGCTGCGTCTCGAGGGCGGTCAGGGCAGGCAATATCACTACCTCCTCCACGGCGCGCCCGAGGCGAGTGAAGGAGCGGCCCCCGAGCGCGGACTCCGCCCGAAGGCCGCCGCAGACGCGCCGGTGCTGTCGAGCCGGGAGCTCGAGGTCCTCTCGCTCGTGGCGCTCGGTCGCACCAACGAAGAGATCGGCATCGTGCTCGGCATTTCGAAGAAGACGGCGCAGCACCACGTCGCTCACGTCTATCGGAAGCTCGGCGTCTCGGGCCGGGTCGGCGCCACCGTCTGGCTCATGGAACGCGGGCTCGCCGGCAACTGAGCTCGCCGTCCCTTGCGTCGTGGCCGCTCGCGAGCGGAACTCCGCGGCTCGAGAGTGCCAATCACCGCGATTGTCGTTGTCGGTTCGGTGCGCCCGACTCCGGTCCTTCCAACTCACGGGGCTTACGTCACCCCGCGCCGGGAAGGCGTTCGAGCGAGCCATGTATGCGTTAATTCTAGTGTTTTCGCGTTGAATAGGCCGCTCTGCCTATTGAGCGTCCCAGGCGTTTCGGTCAGAACCTGGTGTTCCCTGCACGGAGACGCACCGACATGAACTCCACTCATCCGAACATTGATATCGACGCGCTGCTCCCCCGGGGCCGAGCGGCACTCGCGAGCGAGTCCGGGGTTCCTAGCCGCAGCGCTTCACGCTCGGCGTGGATCATCGCCCTGTCGTTCGGTTTCGGGCTCGTGGCGTGCGGCTCGAATGCGCCGGTGCCCGGGGCGGGGGGCGGCAGCGGCGGCACCTCGACGGTCGGTGGCGGCTCCGGAGCCGGAGGCAGCGCGAACGCGGCGCACGGCGGGACCGGAGCGAACGCCGCCGCAGGCACCGCCGCGAGCAGTGGCGGCACGACGGCCATGAGCGGTCCTGGCGGCGTCAGCGGCACGGCGAACGGCGGCGCGAACGCAGGCGGCGTTGCGAACGCGACGGGCAGCGGCGGTCACGAAACGCTCGGCGCGGGCGGCGTCGCCGCGACGGGCGGCGCCGGCACGTCGAGCGGCGGCGGTGCGGCGGGCCTCGCGTCGATGGGAGGCCGCATGGGCGCGGGCGGGGCGAGCGGCTCGGCGAACGGAGGTTCGGGTCCGGCCGCGGGCGCGCCGGCGAGCGGCGGGAGCGCGGGCACCGGCTCGAGCAGCGTGACATGCCCTTCCACCGTGCTGAAGAGCGGCGACACGAACCAGACCGTGCAGGTCGGTTCGGTGAGTCGCACGTACATCCTGCACGTGCCGTCCGCGTACAAGGGAACTTCGGCCGTGCCGCTCGTGGTCGATTTTCACCCGCTCGGCGGCTCCGGGTCTTCGGAAGAGAGCAGCTCGCCGTACAAGGCGCAGACCGATCCGGAAGGCGTCGTGACCGCATACCCGAACGGCGAGAGCGGCCCGTCCGGCGGCGCGTGGAACGTCGGACCGTGCTGCGTCGCCAACGTCGATGACATCGGCTTCGCCAAGGCGCTCGTCGCTCAAGTCGAAACGAAGGCTTGCATCGATACGAAGCGCGTCTACGCGGTCGGCTTTTCGATGGGCGGCGGCATGTCCCACTACGTCGCGTGCCATGCGGCGGACGTGTTCGCTGCCGTCGCCCCGGCCTCGTTCGATCTCCTGACGGAGAACGAAGACGACTGCACGCCGCCGCGACCCATCGCGGAGATCTCGTTTCGCAGCAGCAACGACCCCGTCGTCCCCTACGCCGGCGGCTACTCCCCGGTCGTCACCGGCATGCCGGTCACGTTCCTCGGTGCGGTCGCCACCTTCCAAAAATGGGCCGAAATCAACGGCTGCACCGGCTCACCGACCGCGACGGACAGCAACGATTGCCAGTACTACACGAGCTGTTCGGGCGGCGTCCAAGTCGGGCTCTGCACGATGGATGCGGGCCACGCACCCGGCAATGCGACCATCGGCTGGCCCTTCATCAAGCAGTACACGTTGCCGTGAGCCTCGTTCCCACCCGCGCGCGGCTCAGCTCCGCGGCCGTCGCCCCTTGATGCGGCGCATCGGGAACGCGGGCATCAGCAGATCGAAACGCTTGAAGGCCATCACGTCGTCCACCTGAAATCCCGCTGCTTCGACGGCCGGGAGCGGATCGCGATTCCAGCAGCAGCCTTGCTTGTTCAAGCGGAGCCAGAGCGGATTGCCGACGTCCATCAAAAAGCCGGCGACGGGCGCTTCGCTCCGCACGTGCTCGAGCGCGCGGAGCTCGCCGCCCGGCCGCAGTACGCGGTGGGCTTCGGCGAGCACGCGTTCCACCGACGGGACGCTGCAGAGCACGAGACCGAACACGACCGCGTCGAACGAGCGATCCGGAAACGGCAGCTCCATCCCGCTGCCGGCGCCGGCGCGCACTCGACCTGCGCTCTTCGCCGCCTTCTCTTTGGCGAGCGCGAGGAAATCCTCCTCGGGCTCGATGGCCTCGACTTGGGCGCGGGGGCCGAAGTACTCGAACATGGAGCCCGTGCCGCAGCCGAGGTCGAGCACGCGCCCTTCGAGATCGCCGACGAGCTCGCGCCGAATGTCCGCGAACCCCTGCTCGTCCACGCGTTTCATCATCGTGTCCGCGAACTCGGCGCGCGGGAGTTCCTTCTGGAGCGCCGAGACGGTCTTGCCCGTTTTGATGAAGTGCCCAATTTCCTTGAACATATCGCCTCCTGTCTTCGAGGAAGCTAACGGGCACGGCTCACCGGGTCATGAGGAGTTCTCCCCATGGTCGGACATTTCCCCTTCGGGCAAAAGGCCGTGCTCGACGGCGTAGAGGCTCGCTGCGACGCGGCTCCGCGCGTCGATCTTCGAGTAGATGTGCTCGATGTGATTGCCCGCCGTCTTCGGCGTGATGGCGAGGCGCGCCGCGATTTCTTTGGTCGCGAGTCCGCGCGCCAAGAGGCGCAGCACCTCGACTTCGCGCGCGGTGAGGCCCGCCGGGCCTTCGCGACGTCGCCTCGCGCGGTGACCCGCGGCTTCGAGCACGGCCTCGACGGCGTCAGCCGCGAATTTGCCGGCACGCGCGTCGCTCCGGAGCGTCTTCGCCGCCTCGTCCGGGGAGCGCGCGGGACGATGCGGGCGCGGCTCACGCAGCGCCTGGTACGCGTCGGCCGCGCCGAGCACGCGCGCGTGCACGGAAATGGCGCCGCCCGCCAACCCTTTGGGGTAACCGGAGCCGTCGAGACGCTCGCGGTGCTGCACGGCGAGCTTGCCGAACGGCGCGAGGGCGCGCGACTGGTGCAGCATGCGCTCCGTGATGTACGGGTGCATGCGCACGCGTTCCCACTCGCCGGCCCCGAGCGGGCCGCTCTTGTCCCAAATCGCGTTCGAGATGCCGAGCCGGCCGAAGCCGAGCACCCAGCCCGCGCGCCGGAGCGTGCTCGCGTCGGCTTGCGGCAGGCCGAGCGCGGTGCCGGCGGCCGCGGCGAGCTCGGCGACGGCCGTGGAGTGACCGAGCATGAACGGCGACTTCAGATCGATGAAATTCGCGACGGCCGTGAGCGCGGCGTCGAACTCCGCGTCCGTGAGCAC
>Ga0335083_10008314_pt1 | contig 12690 bp, 10 predicted proteins | sample Lox_Sample_42_FD_206716 | JGI IMG/M metagenome (GOLD analysis project Ga0335083, IMG submission 206716) | Soil microbial communities from Loxahatchee National Wildlife Refuge, Florida, United States - Lox_Sample_4.2 | ecosystem: Environmental > Terrestrial > Soil > Wetlands | place: USA...
GATTGATGAGAGTGGCGTCGCCGCCGAGAGTTTTCATGGCGTCGCGCATGGCCGCTAGATCGACGACGCAGGGGACGCCGGTGAAATCCTGCAGCAGGACGCGGCTGGGCGTGAAAGCGATTTCTTTTTCCGGCTTTGAATTCCTGTTCCACGCGGCGAGGGCCCTGATCTCTTCTTTGGTGACGTTGCGGCCGTCTTCGGTGCGGAGAAGATTCTCCAGAAGAATGCGCAGGGAGAACGGCAGGTGCCGGGTCGAGATGCCCTGCTGATCGAGCGCGTCGAGGCGGTAGATTTCGTATTCTTTATCGCCGACTTTGAGGGTGGAGCGGGAGTTGAAGGAGTTCGCGGACATGTGTGGCCTTTCGGGAGTTGAATCTCTAGTTTAGTCGTTCTGAGCAGCGTGGGTCTATGCGAAGCATCTTCGGGCCTACGTGAAAATTCCCTGCTGGGTTCGTGGTGATGTCGAGTTCCGCGGGGTCCTTCCAGGATGACAAGAAATTGAGGTCATGCCAGGGTGAGAGGTTATTTGGCGCGGAGGAGCAGGACTGGGACGCTTATTTTGTGTTGGACGCGGGTGGCTGTGGTACCGAGGAACATGTCGGCCAAGAATCGGTGGCCGTGAGTGCTCATGGCGACCAGGTCGCATCCCTTGGTCTGGACCCATTTCACGATTTCTTTGGCGGGGTCGCCGAAGGCCAGTTCGGCTTCGGCGGAGATTCCGGCAGACTGGAATTCTTCCTGGATTTTTTTCAGGTAAGCGGTGTCCTCGGAGATTTCGCGGCTGACTGCGTCGGAGCCGTAGGTTCGGGCGGCCCAGCCGTCGGCGACGTGGAGCAGGACGAGGCGGCTGTGCGCGAGTTTCGCCAGATCGCGGATGTGATCGATGATCGCGCGGTCGGTGGGGGTGCCGTCGAGGGTGACCAGGATGGTGGCGTACATGATTGTCCGATCATCCGCCGGTGATGACATGCCAGGCGGCGTGAAGCGAGTCGGGGAGTCCGTAGATATCCATCGCGGTGATGAGGATAGCACTGGCCCATCCGGCGACCAGGAGAAGCCAGCCATTTTTCCAGGCGCCCATGCGCAGGCGCGAACTGGTGAAGTGAAGGAGCGGGAACATGGCAAATGGGAGCTGCAGCGCAAGCACGACCTGACTGAGCGTGAGTAAATCGGTGACGCTGCTGTCGCCGCGGAGGCCGATGATCAGCACGGCGGGAAGGATCGCGAGGGTGCGCGTGATCATGCGGCGAACCCAGGGGCGCATGCGCCAGTGCATGAAGCCTTCCATGACGACCTGCCCGGCGAGCGTTCCGGTGATGGTGCTGCTTTGTCCGCTGGCGAGCAGGGCAATGGCGAATAAAGTACTCGCGACCGTGGTACCGAGCAGTGGAGCCAGAGTGAGGTAAGCGACGCGAATCCAGTCGCTGGATGCGGAGAAATGGATGAGCTGGCCGGTCGAAGTGGCGACGCTTTCTTTGCCGAAGAAGACGGTGGCGGCGAGGACGAGGATGGCGGCGTTGACGAAGAAGGCGACGGTGAGCGCGACGATCGAATCGATGGTGTTGAAGTGGATGGCGCGTCGGATCGAGGGCTCGTCTTTCTGCAGCTTGCGGCTTTGGACCAGGGCGGAATGCAGATAGAGATTGTGCGGCATGACCGTGGCGCCGATGATGCCGATGGCAACGTACATCATGCCGGCGCGGTGAAAGCTTGGCGTGATGAAGGCGTGAGCCATTTCGAAGAAACCGGGCCGGGTCTCCGGCAGTACGAAGATTTCGATGAAATAGCATCCCGCGATGGTCGCGACCAGGACGAGAACGACGGCTTCAATGGTGCGCATGCCGAAGCTTTGCAGCGCGAGCAAGAGAAGAACGTCGAGGCCGGTGATGATGACGGCCCAGAACAGCGGGATATGGAACAGAAGATTTAACGCCACGGCGCTGCCCAGGACCTCGGCGAGGTCGCAGGCGCCGATCGCGAGTTCGCTCATCAGCCAGTTGGGCCAGCGTGTCCAGGCCGGATACCAGTCGCGGCAGCATTGCGCGAGATCTTTGCCCGTCACGACACCCAGCCGCGCCGAGATGATCTGCATGAAGATCGCCATGAGGCTGGCGAGGCCGACGATCCAGAGAAGTCCATATTTGAATTGCGCGCCGGCCTGGAGATCGGTACCCCAATTGCCGGGATCCATGTAGCCGACGCTGACGAGGATGGCGGGCCCGACAAAGGCGCGCCACTGCTCCCAAAAGCCGGCTTCGTGGTGCGGGACGTTGACCGTGCCGTGGGCGCCTTCGAGAGAACGAGGCAGGCCCAGGTCGTCGTTCGGCCGGGAAATCATGTTAGGCAGTATACATGGAATTTAGTTAACTATGGTTAATTACTGAAGACGGACGCCGGATCATGGACTCTGGTCCATGGGTATTCGGAGGCGGCAGCAGTTCCTTGGGAAAGGCCGGGCGGAGGCGCACGGTCGAAGCACACTCTTCTCGCGTGAGAATTCCTGGCGAGGCCTGTTGTGACGGCGGCGTGCGCGGGGTCCTTCGACTTCGGTTGTTCTTCGCGATGAGCCGGCGCCCGGACGCGCTTCGTGCTAACTTTTCTGCGAGCTTACAGTCTTTACGCCCGGGTGGTGCTATGGCTACTGCTGCTTTGTCGAAGCCGGAAGGTGGAATCGGACGTATTACGTCTGTCGATGTGCTGCGCGGGCTGATTATGGCCATCATGGCGATTGACCATACGCGTGATTACTTCACGAATCTGCGATTTGAGCCGGAAAATCTTGCGCATACGTATTACGCGCTGTTTTTTACACGCTGGATTACGCATTTCTGTGCGCCGTTATTTTTCTTTCTGGCCGGAACGGGTGCGTTCTTCTACGGGCAAAGGCGAAGTCCCGCCCAACTCAGCCGTTTCCTGTTGACTCGCGGGCTGTGGCTGATCCTGCTGGAATTTACCGTTGTCTGGACGGGCTGGAGCTTTCAGCTCCCATGGGGATTTTTTGGTGTGATCTGGGCGCTGGGCGCGAGCATGGTGATTCTGGCGGCTCTAGTGAGGATGCCGGTGAAGTGGCTGGCTGCGGTCTGTCTATTGGTGATTGCGACGCACGACTTGCTGGATCCGATACGACCGAAGCAGTTCGGGGACTACGGATGGATTTGGGGAATCCTGCACGTGCGCACGTTTGTTTTTCTGCCGTTTGGAGTGGGGAAGTTTGTGCTGTTCCAGATTGTGCCGTGGTTTGCGGTGATGGGCGCTGGGTATGCGTTTGGCACGCTGTTCAAGCTGGCGCCTGAGGAGCGGCGCAAGTGGATGACGCGGATCGGGCTGGCTGCGGTCGCGCTCTTTATTTTGCTGCGTACGACGAACTTGTATGGGAATCCTCCGGCGGGATTGGGTGGAGTCTCGCAGGGAGATTGGCATGTTCAGCCAACGATTGAGAAGACGATCATCCTGTTTCTGGATGTGGAGAAATATCCGCCGTCGCTGCAGTTCCTGCTGATGACGATCGGACCGGCGATTTTATTGCTGAGCTGGCTCGATAGGCGCGAGGGATTCCGGCCTCTGGTTGTGATTGGGCGGGTACCGTTGTTCTTTTACATTCTGCATATCTATCTGATTCACACGATGGCTGTGGTGGTGGCGCTGGCACGTGGGCAATCGGCCACGTGGCTGACTCACGGAGGGTTCTTTAACGGATATCCGGATGATTATGGATACGGGCTGCCGTTTATTTATCTGATGTGGGCGATTGCCATCGCCATTCTGTATTTTCCGTGCCGGTGGTGGGCCGAGTTGAAGCGGACGCGGAAGGATTGGTGGTTGAGTTACTTGTGAGATCGGAGCTTAGACCTCGGACCTCGGGACTGGCTTCTCCGCCAGCTGGGCTAAAGCTCGGTCTCTCTCTGGCCTTCCGTGAACCTTAAACTCCGCTAACGACAGTGAACACCCCACTTCTGCCGCAAAGAGCGCGGCAGAAATGGGGCACCCGCTGTAGCGATCAGTTCTTGTTACGTGAGACGGGAGAGAGCCAGACTCGTTCTGAGGCGGCCGGACCCAGCGACACGGTGCCTGCCGGAGTCGAGAGGGTTAATGTCTGGTCGTAGTTACGCTCGAGGAGGCGCACCTTTGCGCCGGGGCGGACGCCGCGATGTTCAAGGAATTCGAGAAGCTGGCGGTCTCGTTCGTAGATTCCGCTGACTGAGTAATTGGTTTCGACTTCCGCGTCAGCCAGCAAGACCAGGCCGCGACGGCGGCGGCTGGCTGGACTTTCGAGTTCACTCAAGTTTCCGTGCGGACAAGCGCCGTCGAGGCCCAGCTTGGCCAAAAGTTTGGCTTCGAAATCGGGAGAGACGGCGTGCTCGAGGCGCTCGGCTTCGTCGTGAACTTTCCACCATTCCATGCCGAACATTTCTGAAAGCATGCGCTCGATCAGGTGATGACGGAGGGTGAGCTTGCGCGCGATCTTGCGTCCGGCGGGGGTGAGCCCGACTTCGCCTTTTTCGACGGTGACCAGCCCGTCTTTTTTGAGACGGCGCAGCGCCATGGTGACGGCGGGGGGAGAGACTTTCAACAAGTCGGCGAGGCGCGCGGCGATGACGGTCTCGCCTTCGTTTTCGGCCTCGAGGATCGACTTGAGGTAGTCCTCTTTGGAGACGGTGATCATTTTCAGGGAATTATACGTTGGGTGGGGCGCAGTCTGGCGGGGCGAGGAAATCCCCACTTCTGCCGCAGAGAACGCGGCAGAAATTGGCACCCTGACGTCGCGAATGAACTTGGGAGAAAAAGAAATAAGGACAGTTCGGAGCCCCCGAAACTGTCCCTGGAACCCTCCCGGTTAGAAGGGCAATTGGATGAGTCGAAGGTACTGCCGGGACGTTGCTGCGGGGTTGCAGAAGTGTGAATATCTGATGAATTTCGGTGGCTGATATATTGGTCGGTTCGCAAGAGCTGATCACCACACAGGGCGTGAAGGATCGTTCGATGCCGTTGACCACATCGCGAAAGACGGAGCAGTCGCGGCGGCTGCAGCAGCGGGCGGAGGGGATGATTCCGGGGGGAGTGAATTCTCCGGTGCGCGCGTTCCGCTCGGTGGGCGGAGATGCGCCGTTCATCGTGCGCGGCAAGGGGTCGCACATCTGGGACGCGGATGAGAATGAGTACATCGATTATGTGGGGTCGTGGGGCCCGCTGATTCTGGGGCATGCTGAGCCGAATGTGCTGGATGCGATCCTGGGTGCGGCTTGTAATGGGACGAGCTTTGGGGCTTCGACGCCGTCGGAGGCGGACCTGGCGGAGCTGGTGATCGGCGCGATGCCGAGCATGCAGAAAGTGCGCTTCGTGAGTTCAGGGACGGAAGCGACGATGTCGGCGATCCGGCTGGCGCGGGCTTATACGAAGCGGAAGTACATCATCAAGTTTGAAGGCTGCTATCACGGACACGCGGATTCGCTGCTGGTAAAAGCGGGGTCGGGAGTGGCGACGCTGGGGATTCCGGGATCGGCTGGAGTGCCGGAAGAGTTCACGCAGTTCACGCTGGCGCTGCCATTCAATAATTTGTCGGCGGTCGAGCACGCCTTTTCGAAATTCAAACATCAGATTGCGTGCGTGATCGTCGAGCCGGTTGTGGGAAATATGGGATGCGTGCCGGCGGCGGACGATTATCTTGTCGGGCTGCGGCTGGTGACGGAGCGCGAGCGGGCGGTCTTGATTTTCGATGAAGTGATGACGGGATTTCGCGTGGCGCACGGCGGGGCGCAGGCGCTGTATGGCATCAAGCCGGATCTGACCACGCTGGGAAAAATTATCGGCGGTGGGTTGCCGGTGGGTGCGTACGGAGGACCTTCCGAGATCATGAACCTGGTTGCGCCGCTTGGGCCGATGTATCAGGCGGGGACATTGTCGGGGAATCCGCTGGCGATGGCGGCGGGGTGCGCAATGCTACGGCAGTTGCGGGAGAGGAAAGATGAGATTTATCCGCGGCTGGAGAAGTTGAGCGCGGAGTTAGTGGCGGGAGTTGCAGCGGCGGCGAAGGATGCGGGCGTGACGGTGACGGCGAATCGCGTAGGTTCGATGTTTACGTGGTTTTTTCATCCGGGGCCGGTTACGGATTGGGACATGGCGTCGAAGTCGAAGACGGATTTGTTCGCGAAATTTTTCCGCGGGATGCTGGATTGCGGAGCGTATCTGCCTCCGTCGCAGTATGAGGCGGCGTTTTTGAGTGTGTCGCATACGGACGAGGACGTGGCGCGGACTGTGGCCGGGGCGAAAGAGGCGTTCGGAGCGATGAAGTAGGAGTGGCAGAGATGGTTCGACAGCGGTTGATCTTCGCTCAGCCTGACAATGGTGAAGGAATGTCGGTTAAGCGCGGAGCAGGGGGCGGGTCAGGCAGGTGGGGCCGCCGCTGCCGTTGATGCAGAGTTCGCTGCCGGGGAAGGTGCGGACGTCGAATCCGGCGGCGTTGAGCTTGGCGTTTGTCTTTTTATTTTCTTCGATCGCGAGCAGGCGATTGTTTCCGAGGGAGAGGACGTTGCAGGCCAGCGTGTCGCGCTCGGCGTAGTCGATTTCGATGAAGCGGAAACCGCGGGCCTTGAGAAGCTCAACCGTTTCTACTGCGAGCCACGGCAGATCGACGAGCGCGGTCTTTTCGTCGAGCAGGCTGATCAATGACATCAGGTGGAGGCATTGCGAAGGGCCTGCGCCGTAGGGCAGCGGCGCGCTGAGGACTTCAATGCCGACAGGGGCAAAGAGGGACTGCACCTGGTCGATGCCGGCCGAATTGGTGCGGTAGCCGTTGCCGATGAGCAAAGTTCTCTTGTCGAGCCAGAGAATGTCTCCGGCTTCAGTGGCGCCGGGAGCGGCGATGGCTCCAAAAGTTGGAACGCCCGCGTTCTTGCAGGTTTCTCCGTGATGCACGGCTTCGGCGATGCGGTTGGGTTTGCCGGGACGCATGAGAATCAGGCCGAAGTCGGTGGCGAGAGATGCGTCGTGCGTGTAGACGGCGTCGAGGGAGAGAACGCCAGCGGGTTGGAGATCGATGGTTTCGGCTCCGGCGCGCTTCAGTTCGGTGGTCAGTGCGTCGTGCTGAGCCTGTGCCTGAGCGAAATCTGGGGCGTGGTGGAAGCCGAGTTCGCGCCAGTGCGTCGGGTTCTCCCATCCGGCGGTTTCCGGGGAGCAGATCAGGACGCGCTGAAGCGCGCCGGTCATGGAATGTCCGTTGAAGGCAGTCAGGGTGTGGGTGGGCATGGCTCAGGAGTATTTTACGGATTTTTTCGGGAGTTTAGGAAGTCAAAGTCCGCACTTCCGCCGCAAGAGGCGCGGCAGAAATGGGGCACCCTCGAACGCAGGTGAGAATGCCTGTCGGTGTTCGCAGCGCTGACGGGAATTGCAGATCGTTCGACTGCGGTTGACGTTTGCACAGTATGACCGTTTGGTTTTGGACGACTGTTTACGGTCTCTTACTCTGCACTTTCTGCGGCGGCGAAGGAGACTTCTTCGTCTGCGGGTGGGAGCAACTCGTTCGAGGCGTGTTTATGAGAGGTGCGTTTGTGCAGCCACTGTTTCAGGTGCTTGCGGGCTGCGGGCGAGAGCTTGGTGAAGAAGAGTCCCGCGCGGCCGTGATCGCTGGCCCAGATGATGTCGGCGTGACCTTGCAGCGTGAGATCGGTTCCGGGCAGAGCGCAGTGAAAGGCCACGTTGGAATTCATCGGGACCGGTTCGGTGGCCTGGACTGCCATGCCGTGCTCGCCGATGTCGATACTCATGGTGGCGAGCGGGCCGTTGTCGAGTTCGAGATGGACCAGCGCTTTGATTTCGAAGCGCGGAGATTTGCGTCCAGCGCGCGACGCGGGCTGCGTCGAACGCAGCGCGTCTTTCACCTGCTCGCGGTCGAGCGGGCGGTAAAGAATTCTATGAGCGCCGGATTGGAAAGCTTGTCCGGTGCCGGGCCAGGCTCGGCTGGCGACGGCCAGCAACGTTGGTTTCTGCGCGGGCGGCAACAAGGCGGCCATGCGGATGACTTCGCGCGCGCCGGGGATATCGAAATCAACGATTAAGGAAGTGCAGCGTCCGGCCATCGCCATTTCGAGCGCCTGGTCGCCGGAGGAGCATTTGACGGACTCCATTTCGAGCGATGACAGGCTGGCTAGGAGCGTTTGCAGCGACGTGTTGTCGTGGCAGAGCAGAGCGGCGGTGGAGCGCATGATTAGAAGTTAGAACCCGAGGCGCGAGCAGGTAAGGTCACAGGCGTAATCGGGAGAGTGGTTACCGGCGGGGAATTGGATGGCTCTAAGATGTTGAGGGCATGAGGGTTCGGCTGTGAGACTTTGGTCATTTCGCAGTGTGCCTGGCGAAGTTGGTAAAATGCGTATGTGGCGAACCGAAATCCGAAATCGAACAAGACAGCGGTCAAGGCGGGCGCTGCGATGCATTCGCTGCTTGAAAGCATGGACCAACTGGCGCAGTCTGCCGCCAAGCGGATGACCGCAGATGAGGTTCATGCCACGCGCAAAGAAATTAACGAGTCGATCGACCGCGTTGTTGCTGGTGGGCGGCAACGGCGACGCGAAACTGACTGATCAGTTCTTTTCGTTTTTCCTTGTCCATTTGCCGGTCCAGGCGATTGATGATCTCGACGTAGGTCGATTCTGCTTCTTCGTTTCCTTCCGCCGCCTCGGCGACCAACTGCTTCACCCGCTGCATGTCTTCGCGAAGCTGCCGGGCTCTTCTTCGTGCTGGTAGGTGCGGCCAGGATCGCGGCGGGTTTTCTGCCATTTCGACATATGTGTGCTCTGCTTGCTGTATAACGGCGGACTGACGCCTGGTAGAGGGTCCTTGCGACCGCGCGGCACAATTTATCATCAAATTCCCGACTGCTATAATCAAGAATTGCGCTCATGACAACGAAGCGACTGATACGTTCGACGACGGTTCTGTCGGTGCGACGGAATGGCAGCGTGGTGCTGGCCGGAGACGGGCAGGTCACGCTGGGCGAGTCCGTGATCAAGCATTCGGCGAAGAAGATTCGAAGGCTGTATAACGACAAGATTGTCGCCGGGTTTGCGGGATCGACGGCCGATGCGTTTACGCTGTTCAGCCGATTTGAGGCCAAGCTGGAGCAGTATCACGGGAACCTGGGCCGGGCTGCGGTGGAATTGGCGAAGGACTGGCGAACGGACAAATTCCTGCGGCATCTGGAGGCGCTGCTGCTGGTCTGCGACAAGGAGCAGACTTACCTGCTGAGCGGGCAGGGCGACGTGATCGAACCGGACGGTCCGGTAGCGGCGATCGGCAGCGGCGGCCCTTATGCGCAGGCCGCGGCGCAGGCGCTGGCGGAACATACGCAGCTTTCGGCGCGGCAGATCGCGGAAGAGGCGATGAAGATTGCCGGCAAGATGTGCATTTATACGAACGATCGCGTGGCGGTCGAAGAGTTGTGAAGGATTGTCGCCAGTCGGCTGTCGTTGGTCGTTAGCTAAAAGCTACTCGCCAACGGCCAACGACTGACGGCCGACGACGGAATTATGGCTATCTATTTACCTTCCTCTGCTGAAGAAGAACAGCTTGCGCTGGATGAGCTGACGCCGCGCGAGATTGTGGTGGAACTCGACAAGCACGTGATCGGGCAAAAGGACGCCAAGCGCGCGGTGGCGATCGCGCTGCGCAACCGGATGCGACGGCAAAAACTTGCGCCGGAGCTTGCCGAGGAAATCATCCCCAAAAACATCATCATGATCGGGCCCACGGGCGTGGGCAAGACTGAGATCGCGCGCCGACTGGCGAAGCTGGCGAATTCGCCGTTCCTGAAGGTGGAGGCGTCGAAGTTCACCGAAGTCGGTTACGTCGGGCGCGACGTAGAGTCGATGGTGCGGGACCTGGTCGAGATCGCGATCGACAATGTTCGCGAAGAAAAGCTGGAAGATGTCGCCGACAAGGCGGAGCTGAATGCGGAAGAGCGCCTGCTGGATATTTTGCTGCCGCCCAGTCCGCCGGCGACGCCGACTTCAGCGCCTTCGAATTCCGGTGGAGTGGTGATCGAGGCTGCGACGACAGAATCATCGACTTCTTCGAATCGCACGCGCGAAAAATTGCGGCAGCAGTTGCGCGAAGGCAAACTGGATGAGCGTACGGTTGAAATTGATGTGCGTGAGCGGAATTATCCGTCGTTCGAGATCCTGACGAATCAGGGCGCGGAGGAGATGGACGTCAACATCAAGGACATGTTGCCGAATATCTTCGGGCAGCGCACGAAGAAGCGGAAGATGAAGGTGAACGAGGCGTTCGAATACCTGATCCAGGAAGAAGAGCAGCGGCTGATTGACATGGATCAGGTGACGCGGACGGCTATCGATCGCGTGGAAAATTCCGGGATCGTGTTCCTGGATGAGATCGACAAGATCGCCGGGCGTGAAGGCGGGCACGGACCGGATGTATCGCGCGAGGGCGTGCAGCGCGATATTTTGCCGATTGTTGAAGGGACGACAGTAAACACGCGGTACGGCATGGTGCGGACAGATCATATTTTGTTCGTGGCGGCGGGAGCCTTTCATGTTTCGAAGCCGAGCGACTTGATTCCTGAGTTGCAGGGGCGGTTCCCGATTCGCGTAGAGCTGCAGTCGCTGACGATGGAAGATTTTGTTCGCATCCTGACCGAGCCGAAGTCTTCGCTGGTGAAGCAGTACACGGCACTGCTTGAGACAGAAGGCGTGAAGCTGGAGTTTACGCGCGAAGCGCTGGATGAGATCGCGCACTTCGCTTTCCGCGTGAACGAGAGCACGGAAAACATTGGAGCGCGGCGTCTGCACACGATCATGGAACGCGTGCTGGATGAGCTGAGTTTCGATGCGCCGGAGAAGAAGGGTCAACAGATTACGGTTGACGCCGAATACGTGCGAAAGATGCTGACGGATATCGTGAAGGACCAGGATCTTAGCCGCTACATTTTATAATTCGCTGGGGTGAGGGCGATCGTCCGCCCTGACACCCGAGACCCAGGATCTACTCCTTCAGCTCGACTAGTATCCCGGTCATTTCTTTGTCCCCTACATTTTCAGGAAGATGAACTGCAGCGGGGGTGAAGCGCGAGTCTCCGGCCTTCACGCTCTCAGTCTGCTTCTTTCCGTCTGGCATGGTGAATTGCACATTGGCGTCAGTGAGAAACACGATCACAGGATTCGGATGGCTGTGCATTACGGATTTCTCGTGCGGTCCATAGTGGACCTTCAGGATTCCTCACCTGATCGTTTTCACTGATCACCGAGTAGTGTTCAGGGTCGCTCTTGACGGCATCCTGGGCCGCGAGAAGTGAAACAGAAGTTACACACAACAACGCGCCGCAAATACAAAGTGGCACTCGCATGTTGTTCTCCCTGGCAATTCCTGTGTGGTAAGGCGCGGCAAAGGTATCCCCGGACGGTAGTCTGTCAATGAGAGTCTGGTGAAGCTTGCGCGGCGTGCGCTTGCGCACTTACACTCGCAGGTTCAATCGACATCCTCATGAAAACCATCGATCGCAACCGGCTTGCTTCCCTGATGCAGCGTGAACAGAAGAAGTTTGTGGATGAGCGTCCGAAGTCGAAGGCGCTGTTTGAGCGGGCGAAGAAGTCGCAGCTGGCGGGCGTGCCCATGAACTGGATGGTGAAGTGGGCGGGCGCGTTTCCTCCGTTTGTGAGGGAGGCACAGGGCGCGCATTTTTTTGATGTCGACGGGATTCGGTATATCGATTTGTGCCTTGGGGACACGGGCGCGATGACGGGGCATTCGCCGTTTGCGACGGTGAAGGCGGCGGAAGAGCAGATGCGGCGCGGGATGACGCTGATGCTGCCGGGGGAAGATGGGATTGTCGTCGCCGAGGAATTGCAGAAGCGGTTTCATCTGCCTTACTGGCAGTTCGCGCTGACTGCGACCGATGCGAATCGATTTTCGATTCGTCTGGCGCGGCAGATCACGGGCAGGTCGAAGATTCTGGTCTTCAACTGGTGCTATCACGGCACGGTCGACGAGACCTTCGTGACGCTGCGGAAGGATGGGACGGCGGGGCCGCGGCCGGGGAATGTGGGTCCGGCGGTCGATCCCGCAGTAACGACGAAAGTTGTCGAGTTCAACGATCTTGATGCGCTGGAAAAAGCTCTCGCCACGCGGGATGTCGCATGCGTGCTGGCGGAGCCGGCGATGACGAATGTGGGGATCGTGCATCCGCAGCCGGGATATCACTCGGCAATGTTGGAGTTGACGCGGAAATACGAGACACTGCTGATCATTGACGAGACGCATACGATCTGCGCGGGGCCGGGTGGATTCACCCAGGCGGAACAGCTGGAGCCGGACATGGTCGTGTTCGGCAAGGCCATCGGCGCGGGGATTCCGGGTGCGGCGTACGGATTTACGGAAGAGATCGCTGAGAAGATTGCCGCGAAGCAGGAACTGGAAAATTGCGACGTGGGTGGCATCGGAGGAACGCTGGCAGGGAATGCGCTGTCGCTGGCGGCGATGCGCGCGACGCTGACGAAGGTACTGACGAAGGAAGCGTTCGACCGGATGATCCCGATGGCTGAGCGGTGGGCGGCGGGCGTGGCGAAGGCAATCAAAGATAATGATCTGCCGTGGCATGTCACGCGGCTGGGATGCCGCGCGGAATATATGTTCGGGCCGGAACCGAAGAATGGAGCCGAGGCACACGATGCGATGGACTTTGAG
>Ga0335083_10008315_pt1 | contig 12690 bp, 11 predicted proteins | sample Lox_Sample_42_FD_206716 | JGI IMG/M metagenome (GOLD analysis project Ga0335083, IMG submission 206716) | Soil microbial communities from Loxahatchee National Wildlife Refuge, Florida, United States - Lox_Sample_4.2 | ecosystem: Environmental > Terrestrial > Soil > Wetlands | place: USA...
CACCATGCCGCCCAGGTGCGCGAAATGGGCGACGCTGGCCTCGCGTCCCGATACCCCGAGATAGAGTTCGAGCAGGGCGTACAGGGTCACGAACACCCAGGCCGGCATCGGGATGGGCGGGAAGATCAGCATGACGCGGCGGTGCGGATACGCCAGGCCATAGGCCAGCAGTACGCCGAAGATGCCGCCCGACGCGCCGATGGTCGCCTCCCCGGGGCCGTTGATGAAGTGCTCCACCGCCAGCTGCGCCAGCGCCGCCGACACCACGCACACCAGGTAGTAGGCGGCAAAGCGCCGCGATCCGACCAGGCGCTCGATCTCCGTGCCGAACATCCACAGCGCGAACATGTTGAAGAAGATGTGGAGAAAGCCCTCGTGCAGGAAGGCGTAGCTGACCAGCTGCCACACATGGAAGGGGGCGCCGTAGGTGCCATCCCAGTCCAGCGGCCACAATGCGAAGTTCACGTCGATGACGGCGGTGAAGGCGGTGACCTGCTGCAGCAGGAACACCGCCACGCAGGCCAGCAGGATGTTGCGGACGACGGGCGTCATCCGGCCACCGCGCCCGCTGTGGCGCGCGACATGCGCCGGCGCTCGTTGTCGGTGAGGTAGCGCTTGCGGATGCGGATGGACTGCGGCGTGACCTCCACCAGCTCGTCGTCGGCGATGAATTCCACCGCGTACTCCAGCGTCAGCTCGATCGGCGGCGTCAGCAGGATGGCATCGTCCTTGCCCGCGGCGCGGATGTTGGTGAGCTTCTTGGTCTTGATCGGGTTCACGACCAGATCGTTTTCCCGCGAGTGGATGCCGATGATCATGCCCTCGTAAAGCTTCTCGCCCGGGTTCACGAACATGCGGCCGCGTTCCTGCAGGTACCACAGCGCGTAGGCCACGGCCTCGCCGTGCTCATTGCTGATCAGCACGCCGTTGCGGCGCTCGGCGACTTCGCCCTTCAGCGGCGCGTAACCGTCGAACACATGGCTCATCAGCCCGGAGCCGCGGGTCAGGTTCATGAACTCGCCCTGGAAGCCGATCAGCCCGCGGGCCGGCACGCGGTATTCGATGCGCACCCGGCCGCGGCCGTCCATGGACATGTCGCGCATCTCGGCGCGGCGCGTGCCGAGGGCCTCCATCACGCCGCCCTGGTGCGCTTCCTCCACGTCCACGGTGAGCGCCTCGTAGGGCTCGTGCGTGACGCCGTCGACGTTCTTCAGCAGCACCTGCGGGCGCGATACCGCCAGTTCATAGCCCTCGCGGCGCATGTTCTCGATCAGGATGGTCAGGTGCAGCTCGCCGCGGCCCGACACGCGGAACACGTCGGCATCGGCGGTTTCCTCCACGCGCAGCGCCACGTTGTGCTCCAGTTCGCGCAGCAGGCGTTCGCGGATCTGGCGGCTGGTGACGAATTTGCCCTCGCGGCCGGCCAGCGGCGAGGTGTTCACCTGGAAGTTCATCTGCAGCGTGGGCTCGTCCACGGCGATCGGCGGCAGGCCCGCGGGATGCTCGGGATCGCACAGCGTGATGCCGATGTTGATGTCCTCGACACCGGTGATGGCGACGATGTCGCCGGCGTCGGCGGATTCCACCGGGCCGCGTTCCAGGCCCTTGAAGGCCAGCACCTGCGCGACCTTGCCGGCGCCGCGCTCCTCGTCCCCGTAGCGCAGCACCACGTTTTGTCCGGGCTTGACCGAGCCGCGGCGGATGCGGCCGATGCCAATGCGGCCCACATAGGAATTGTAGTCGAGCGTGGAGACCTGCAGCTGCAGCGGCCCCGCCGCGTCGGCCTGCGGCTCGGGCACGTACCTCAGTATGGCCTCGAACAGCGGCGCCATGTCCGGCTGCTGCTGTGTCTGGTCAAGGCTCGCCCAACCCTGCAGCGCCGAGGCATAGACCACCGGGAAATCCAGCTGCTCGTCCGTGGCGCCCAGCTTGTCGAACAGGTCGAAGGTCTGGTCGATCACCCACCCCGGGCGCGCGCCCGGGCGATCCACCTTGTTCACCACCACGATGGCCTTGTGCCCGAGGCCCAGCGCCTTGCGCGTGACGAAGCGCGTCTGCGGCATCGGGCCTTCCACCGCGTCCACCAGCAGCAGCACGCCATCCACCATGGACAGCACCCGCTCCACCTCGCCGCCGAAATCCGCGTGGCCCGGCGTGTCGACCACGTTGATGCGCACTCCGCCATAGTCGATGGCGCAGTTCTTCGCCAGGATGGTGATGCCGCGCTCCTTCTCGATGGCGTTGGAATCCATGATGCGTTCGCCCACCTTTTCGTGGGCGGCGAAGGTACCGGACTGCTTCAGCAGGCAGTCGACCAGCGTGGTCTTGCCGTGGTCGACGTGGGCGATGATGGCGATGTTGCGGATCGGGCGCGGCATGGGCGGGGTGGGAAGGAAAAAGGGCGGCGAGGTTACCAGTTTCGCCGCGCCAGCGGCTATCGCTGGAAATCCCTGCGGCGGGCAGTGCGCCGTGTCAGCCGCCGACGTCGCGGTTCGCGATGATCCGGCGCAGGAAATGTTTCAGCTGCGTGAATTCCTCGTGCGTGAAGCCGGCGAGGTGGTTGTTGTACACGGCAGCCAAGTGGTGCGGAATCAGCGTGGTCAGCTCGCGGCCCTGTTCGGTTAGCGTCAGTTCCACGACTCGGCGGTCGGTCGAGCTGCGCGTGCGTAGCAACAGCCCCTTGGCCTCGAGGCGATCCAGCATGCGCGTCATCGCGCCGGTATCGGTGTTGAGGTCGCGCGCCAGGCTCGCCGCCGTCGGATTGCCGCCACGCGAAATGATCATCAGCGGCGCCCACTGCACGGAGGTGAGGCCGTGCGGCCGCATCGCGGTCTCCGCGGCGCGCATCAACGTGGATACTGTCGTGCGCAGCAAGTAGCCGATGGATTCCTCGGCCGACCATTGGTCGCCGCGATAGAAATCAGGAATGGGTAACTTTTCTCCGCTCATCTCAGTACAGTATTTGCACGGGCAGTTACGGTCAATCCCAAAATGCGCTTTTTTCAGTTAAAATTCTTCAAATGAGCGTCACCCCCGAGAGCTTCGAATCAGCCTTTGCCAAGGCAGTGGATTTGGGCAACAAGCTGGCGGACAAGGACAAGGACGCCGACCTGTGGGATATCGCGGATGGATTGCTCGCCGGTGCGGTGCAGTACTGGCTGTATTCGCGCCAGCCCTGCGGTGATCCGCGCTGCCAGGATTGCCTGCCAATCAGTACCGCCGAAGCGCGCGTCGAGGAGCTCAAGCGCCTGGTGCGCGAACTGGCTGCCGACAGCGAGTACTACCACACGCCCACCGATTCCAACGCCGGCCGCGCCTGAGGCGCTGCCCGGCCGATTTCCCGGTCGCATGTCCATCCAGACGGAAGTCGTCATCGTCGGTGCCGGTCCCTGCGGGCTGTTCCAGGTGTTCGAGCTGGGACTGCTGGGCATCAAGGCCCACATCCTCGATTCGTTGCCGGTGCCCGGCGGGCAGTGCGCCGAGCTGTATCCGGAAAAGCCCATCTACGACATCCCGGCGTTGCCCTCCGTGGGAGCGCAGGAACTGGTGGACCGGCTGCTGGAACAGATCCGGCCGTTCGGCGCGGAGATGCATTTCGGGCACGAGGTCACCGCGGTGCGCAGGCGCGACGACGGGCGCTTCAACGTGCACACCGCGGGCGGTCTGGAGTTCGACGCGGGCGCGGTGATCATCGCCGGTGGCGTCGGTTCGTTCCAGCCGCGGCGCCTCGGCGTGGAAGGCGCGGAGCATTTCGAGGGCAGCCAGATCGCCTATCGCGTGCGTTCCGCGGCCGAATACCACGGCAAGCGGCTGGTGATTTTCGGCGGCGGCGACTCGGCGCTGGACTGGACGCTGGCGCTGGCCGAGCGCGCGAGCTCGCTGGCGCTGGTGCATCGTCGCGCGGAGTTCCGCGCCGCGCCGGCATCCGTGGCGAAAATGCAGCAGCTGGTGGCGGCCGGCAGGATGCGGCTGCTCGAAGGCACGGCGCAGTCGCTGATCATCGAGAACGCGGCGCTGGCCGGCGTGCGCGTGAAGGACAACGCCGGCGCCACGCACGAGCTGCCGGCCGAGCGGCTGCTGGCCTTCTTCGGCCTCGCGCCCAAGCTCGGGCCGATCGCCGAGTGGGGACTGGAACTCGAAAAGCGCGCGCTGAAAGTCGACACGGAGAAATTCCAGACCAGCGTGCCGGGCATCTTCGCCGTGGGCGACATCAACACCTATCCGGGCAAGAAGAAGCTGATCCTGTCCGGCTTCCATGAGGCCGCGCTGGCGGCTTTCGCGGTGCAGGCGCACCTGTACCCCGGCAAGCGGCAGTTCCTGCAATACACGACCACCAGCCCGGTGATGCACCAGCGGCTGGGCGTCGCCGATCCACCCCCGCAATAGCCATGCTCGCCCCGCTCGCGGAACTGCTGCACCTGCTGGAGCTGGAACCGCTGGAGGTGGACCTGTTCCGCGGCGCCAGCCGTGACATCGGCAGTCCGCAGGTGTTCGGCGGCCAGGTGCTGGGGCAGGCGCTGCACGCGGCGCATGCCACGGTCGAGGGCCGCCAGGTGCATTCGCTGCATGCCTATTTCCTGCGGCGCGGCGACTTCCACGCACCCATCGTCTATCAGGTCGACCGCAGCCGCGACGGCGGCAGTTTTTCCAGCCGCCGCGTGGTGGCGATCCAGCACGGCGCGCAGATCTTCCACATGTCGGCCTCGTTCCAGCAGCCTGAAGCCGGTCTCGAGCACCAGCTGCCGATGCCGCGCGTGCCGCCGCCGGAAGCATTGCCCGATCTGCGCGCAGTGCTGGAAGCACAGGACTTCCCGCTGCCCGATGTCGTGCGGCGCTTCTCCGGCCGCAATTCGCCCTTCGAGTTCCGCAGCGTGCAGCCGCTGAAATTCCCGGATCCCGATCCGGGCGAGCCGCGCCTGGACGTGTGGTTCCGCGCCGTGGACCGTCTGGGCGATGACCCGCGGCGCCATGCCGAGCTGTTGGCCTATGTCTCGGATTACCACCTGATCGGGGCGGCGCTGCGGCCGCACGGCTATTGGCTGGGCAGTCCCGGCATCGTGGTGGCCAGCATCGACCATGCCATGTGGTTCCACCGGCCGATGCGCGTGGATGACTGGCTGCTGTACTGCATCGAAAGTCCCGCCGCGGCGGGCGCACGCGGCTTTTCGCGCGCCAGCATTTTCACCCGCGATGGCGTGCTGGTGGCGAGCACGGCGCAGGAAGGCCTGATGCGCGTCATGCGCAGCTAACCACAGCGATGCGGTGTTGCCGCGCGCTTTATAGCACCTTGCCGGGATTGAGGATGCCGTGCGGATCGAGCGCGTGCTTGATGCGGTGCATGGCGGCCAGTTCCGCCGCTGAAGCGTAGCGCCGCAGTTCATCCACCTTGAGGCGGCCGATGCCATGCTCGGCGCTGAAACTGCCGCCGGACTGCGCGACCAGATCATGGATTGCGCGCCGCAGCGGCGCCTCGCGTTGCGCGAACGCCGCCGCATCGGCTCCCGCGCGCTGGTTGATGTTGAAATGCAGGTTGCCGTCGCCGGCGTGGCCGTAGGCCACGAGGAATCCTTCCGGGGCAAGCCGCGCGACCAGCGCGGCGCCGGCTTCGATGAAACGCGGCAGGTTCGCCACCGGCACGCTGATGTCGTGCTTCAGGCTGGCGCCCGCCTCGCGCTGCGCTTCCGGCACCGATTCCCGCAGGCGCCAGAAGCCGGCGCGCTGGGCGGCACTGGCCGCGATGGCGGCATCGATGACGAGGCCCTGCTCGCCGGCCGCCGCCAGGGCCTGCGCGAGCACCGCATCCAGGTCCTGCGTGCCGCCGCCTTCCAGTTCCACCAGCAGGTACCACGGGCTTGGCGTGACGGCCGGATCGCGTGCGGCGGGAATGTGCTGCAGCACCAGCTGCAGCGCCGCATCCGGCAGCAGTTCGAGTGTCGTGAGCCGGCCATCGCCGGCCGCGCGCAGCCGTTGCAGCAGCTCCAGCGCCGCGGTGGGCGAGGGCACGGCCACCCAGGCGGTGGCGGTGGCCTGCGGCAGCGGAAACAGCTTCAGGCAAGCTGCGGTGATCACCCCCAGCGTGCCCTCGCTGCCGATCAGCAGGCGCGTGAGGTCGTAGCCGGTGTTGTCCTTGGCCAGTGGCGAGAGCTGCGAGATCACGCTGCCGTCGGCCAGCACGGCCTCCAGTCCGAAGGTGAGCTCACGCATCATGCCGTAGCGCAGTACCGCCGTGCCGCCGGCGTTGGTGGCCAGGTTGCCGCCGATCTGGCAGCTGCCCTGCGAACCCAGGCTCAGCGGGAACAGCCGGTCCGCCTGCTGCGCGGCTTCGCGCACCGCGGCCAGCGTGCAGCCGGCTTCGGCCACCAGCGCGAAGTTCTCCGGGTCCACGCCGCGGATGCGGTGCATGCGCCGCAATGCGATCACCACGGCACGCGCATCCATTGGCGTGGCGCCGCCGACATAGCCGGTATTGCCGCCCTGCGGCACTACCGGAATACGCGCCTCATTGCAGAAGGCCAGCACGCGCGCAACCTGCGCGGTGGTTTCCGGCAGCACCACCGCGGCGGCCTTTCCCTGGTACAGGCGGCGATGGTCGACGAGGAAGGGCGCCAGATCCGCGGGCGTGGTGAGCACCGCCTCGCTGCCTGCCAGCTCGGAGAGTTTGCGCGGAAGGTCCATCGGCCGCAGTGTAACCGTCGCGGCGCGGGCGGTTCAGCGGCCTCGCGGTGCGGTTGCCGCCGGTTTCTTCAGCCGCGCGGCTTCAGCGGCGCGGCGGATGGATGCGGCGCGGCGTGTGGTCGCGGGCTTCCACCGGTACCGGCTTGAGGTCCCAGATGACGCCGAACCAGGAAAGCACCTTCAGCATGTAGTAGCTGACGTCGATTTCCCACCAGTAGAAACCCTGCCGCGCGGCATTCGGGTAGTGGTGATGGTTGTTGTGCCAGCCTTCACCCAGCGTGATGACGGCCAGCAGCCAGTTGTTGCGGCTGGTGTCGCCGGTGCGATAGCGCTGCCTGCCGAACACATGCGACAGCGAATTGATGGTGTAAGTGCCGTGGTAGCACAGCACGGTGCTGATGAAGAAGCCCCAGATCAGCATCTGCCAGCCGTTGGTGTTGAGGCCCGGTGCCGTCCTGTGCAGCACCACGCCGAGCAGGAACATGCCGACGCCGAGCATCGTGGGCACGGCGATGTCGAAGCGGTCCAGCCAGCGCAGCTCGCGGAACTTCAGCAGGTCCCTGACGTATTTCAGGTCGGGCGTGAAGCCGCGGTGCGTGAGGAACCAGCCCATGTGCGCGCGCCAGAAGCCCACCTGCGCGGGCGAATGGATGTCGCCCTCCTGGTCGGAATGCGCGTGATGATGCCGGTGGTGCGCGGCCCACCAGATCGGACCGCGCTGCACGGCGGAGGCGCCCAGCACGCCGAAGATGAACTGGCCCAGGCGCGAGGTCTTGAAGGCCTTGTGCGAGAAGTAACGGTGGTACAGGCCGGTGATGGCGAACATGCGCACCACATAGGCGATCAGCGCCGCGACCACGGCCGTCCAGCTGATGCCGACCCAGATCACGGCGAGGCAGGCCAGGTGCATGCCCACGTAAGGAATGATGCGCGCCCAGTCGATCGAATCCGGATTGCGGGCGGTTGGTTCCGCCACGTGCTGCGCGGCGTGCCGGCTGTTATCCAGCCACTTCAGGAATCGCATCGGACGGACACCTCGGTCGAATCTACTGACCCTGGGAAGCTTGGCAATATACGGATTTTCGGGGTCGATTAGAACCGGAAACCGGGGCGGATTCTGCGACGTGGCGCGCGTCGTCGCGCGGGCGCGACGGCCGGCAAAGCGCCGCGCCGCCGGTTTTCGCTATCTGGTTCAGCCGGATTTCTGCAGTGCGGCGATGCGCTCGTCCAGCGGCGGGTGGCTCATGAACAGGCGCGCGATTCCGGCCGCCCCGCCGCCCTTGATGCCGAAGGCAGCCATCTGCGCGGGCAGCGGTTCGTTGGTGGCGGACTTCAGCCGCTGCAGCGCCGCGATCATGTTGCCGGTGCCGGCGGTGTGCGCGCCGCCACGGTCGGCGCGGAACTCGCGCCGCCGCGAGAACCACATGACGATCATGTTGGCGAGGATACCGAGCACGAGTTGCGCCACCATGACAGTGACGAAGTAGGCGATGCCGCGCCCGCGTTCGTTGCGCAGCACGGCCTTGTCGACCAGGTCGCCGATCACGCGCGACAGGAAGAACACGAAGGTGTTCACCACGCCCTGGATGAGGGTCAGCGTCACCATGTCGCCGTTGGCGACATGCGTGAGTTCGTGGCCAAGCACAGCCTCGACTTCGTTCTGGCGCATCGATGCCAGCAGGCCACTGCTCACGGCCACCAGCGCGGCGTTGCGGCGCGCACCGGTGGCGAAGGCGTTGGGCTGCGGCGAATCGAAGATGCCGACCTCCGGCATGGCGATGCCGACCTGTTGCGCCTGCGCGCGCACGGTGTTGAGCAGCCACTGCTCGGTGGGATTGGCCGGCTGCGTGATGACGCGCACGCCCATCGCGCGCTTGGCCATCCACTTGGAAAGCGCCAGCGAGATGAACGCGCCGCCAAAACCGAAGAAGGCTGCCACGGTCAGCAAGCCGCCCAGGCTTTCGCCGTGCTGGTACAGGTACCGGTCGAGGCCCAGCAGCTGAGCCGCCACCGTCAGCACCAGCATCACGGCGAGGTTGGTCGTTATGAGCAGGAAAATGCGTTTCATGGTTTGGTCCGGGAATGATGGGGGCGGACGTCCGGATAACAAGCAGGGGCATGTCCGGCGGCCGCGGGTTCCTCAGTACTGGTCTTCTTCCTCGTCTTCGTCCCAGTCATCGTCCTCATCCTCGTCGTCATCCTCGTCCTCGTCCTCGTCCTCGTCCCAGTCATCGTCCTCATCCTCGTCGAAGTCTTCTTCGTCGTCGTCTTCGTCCTCTTCTTCCTCGTCCTCGACGTCCTCGCCCGCCCAGCCTTCTGGCTCCTCGATGCGCTCCAGGTCCATCTCATGCCAGGTGTCCAGATCCAGCTCCTCGATGTCCCCGTCCAGGTATTCGATCTCGACCAGTTCGGAATCCTCGTCCACGGACAGCACACGGAAGGTTTCGTCCTCCTCCACGTTCTCGTACCACTGGCCTTTGACGGGTTCGTAATCTCTGCCCACAGACTTACCTCTCAAGCTGCCGCCGCAGGATATTAGGTCCAGCGATGGCGGCGGGCAACGGCGGCCGGCTGCTATAGTTGTGCGGACCATATGCAAGGACGTACTCGAAGCCGTGCTGCCGGTCCCTCCCTGCTCGCCGAAGCGCGCCGCGTCGTCGTCAAGGTGGGTTCGGCGCTGCTGGTGGATCAGTCCAGCGGGCGCCTGAACCGGGCCTGGCTTGCGGCGCTGGCGCAGGATCTGCGCCGCATGCGCCGCCGCGGCCAGCAGCTGATCCTCGTCTCCTCCGGCGCGATCGCCCTCGGCCGGCGGCAGCTCGGGCTGCCCAGGGGAGCGCTGGCACTGGAACAGAAACAGGCTGCGGCGGCAGTCGGCCAGATCCGCCTCGCGCACGCTTACAAGGAGTTGCTGGAGGACGAGCACACCGCCGTGGCGCAGGTGCTGCTCACGCTGCAGGACAGCGAGCAGCGCCGGCGCTATCTGAATGCGCGCGCCACGCTCAATGCGCTGCTCGCGCTGGGCGCCATCCCGGTCATCAACGAGAACGACACGGTGGCCACGGCCGAAATCCGCTACGGCGACAACGACCGGCTGGCCGCGCGTGTTGCGCAGATGGCCAGCGCCGACTGCCTGGTGCTGCTTTCGGATGTCGACGGCCTGTACTCGGCCGATCCCAACCGCGAACCGGCGGCCGAATTCTTCCCCGAGGTACGTGGCATCACGCCGCGCATCGAGGCAATGGCCGGCGGTTCCGCGTCGGATGTCGGCTCCGGCGGCATGGCCACGAAGGTCGCCGCCGCGCGCATCGCGCTGGATGCCGGCTGCCGCATGTGCATCGCCCTGGGGCATCCGCTGCATCCGCTGAAGCGGGTGGAAGGCGGCGCGCGCTGCACCTGGTTCATTCCCGCGGCCACGCCCGGCACGGCGCGCAAGCAGTGGATCGCCGGCGCGCTGCAGCCGGCTGGTATCCTGACCATCGATGCGGGCGCCGCCGGCGCGTTGCGGCGCGGGCGCAGCCTGCTGCCGGCCGGCGTGGTCGCCGTCGCCGGCAGTTTCGAGCGTGGCGACGCCGTGGACGTGGTCGATGCCCAGGGCCGTACCGTGGCCCGGGGCCTGACGGCCTATTCCAGCGGCGACGTGGCGCGCATCATGGGCCGGCGCAGCAGCGACATCGAGCAGCTGGTGGGATTCCGCGGCCGCGACGAGGTGGTGCACCGGGACGATCTGGTGCTGCGCGTGGATGCGGAGGAAACAGGAGCAACCGGTACATGAGCAGCAGCAGCGTCGTCGAAGCCCGCAGCGGCGGGCTGGATCTGGTGATGGCCGAACTCGGACAGCGCGCCGCGGCCAGCCGCACCGCGCTGGCATTGTCCTCCGGCGGCCAGCGCGCGGCGGCGCTGCACGCCGCCGCGCGCGCCATTCGCGCGCACGCCGCCGACATCCTTGCCGCCAACGCGAAGGACATGGAAGCGGCGCGCGTCCGCGGGCTTTCGGCCGCCATGCTCGACCGGCTGCAGCTCAACGACAGGCGCGTCGAAGCGATGGCCGCCGGCATCGAACAGATCGCGGCATTGCCCGATCCGGTCGGCGGCGTCGCCGCGGAATGGACCCGCCCGAACGGCCTGGTCATCCAGCGGGTGCGCGTGCCGCTGGGGGTCATCGGCATCATCTACGAGAGCCGTCCGAACGTCACCGCTGATGCGGGCGCGTTGTGCCTGAAGTCCGCCAACCCGGTGATCCTGCGGGGCGGCTCGGAAAGCCGGCTGTCGAGCGCCGCCATCCATGCCTGCCTGGTGGAAGGTCTGCGCGCGGCGCAGCTGCCGGAGGCCGCCATCCAGCTGGTGCCCAGCACCGACCGCGCCGCCGTGGGCATGATGCTCGCGGGCCTGGATCATCACATCGACGTGCTGGTGCCGCGCGGCGGACGCAGCCTGGTCGAGCGCGTGCAGAAGGAGGCCCGCGTGCCCGTGATCGGACACCTGGAGGGACTGTGCCACGTGTACGTGGACCGCGACGCCGACGCGCAGATGGCGCGGGAGGTCGTGGTCAATGCCAAGCTGCGCCGCACCGGCATCTGCGGTGCGGCCGAGACGCTGCTGGTGGATCGCGCCTGCGTACCGGCCATGCTGCCGATGCTGCTGGATGCGCTGGCGGCCGGTGGATGCGAGCTGCGCGGCGATGCCGCGACCCAGGCCGCGGACCGCCGCGTGAAGCCCGCCACCGAACAGGACTGGCGCACCGAATACCTCGACGCCATCATCTCGGTGCGCGTGGTCGACGGCGTGGACGAAGCCATCCGCCACATCGCGACCTATGGTTCCGCGCACACCGATGCCATCGTCACGGCCAATGCCGCCACCGCGGAGAAGTTCCTGCGCGAAGTGGACAGCGCCATCGTGCTGCACAACGCCTCCACGCAGTTTGCCGATGGCGGCGAATTCGGCATGGGCGCCGAAATCGGCATTTCCACCGACCGCTTCCACGCCCGCGGGCCGGTGGGCGTGGAGCAGCTGACCAGCTACAAGTACGTGGTGCGCGGCAGCGGGCAGGTCCGTCCGGGCTGAATCTTGCACGAAATGTGCAGCGACGCTGAAGTCGCCGTCACGTCGCGCCATAAATCCTTTTTAAATCCTTGTTGGAGGCCGCTCCGGAGCTTGTGCGCGGATTTATTTCGCGGCAGCCTTGTCTGAACGAACAGGCCCGCACAGGGCAGGCATCGACCCGGGTGGGCGATGCTACGGGTGGAGGATGCGGTATGGTCAAGAAGATCGTCCTGGTGGTGGCCCTGCTGGCGGTGGGCGTCGCGATCGCGATGTACATGCGCAGCGGTGGTTCGTCCGGCAAGCCGGTGCAGGCCTTCACGCCGCGGACCGACGCGAGCGAGACCGAGCGCATCGCCGACCTCGAGAAGACCGTCGCCACGCTGGTGGATCGCATCAACCTGCTCGAGAGCCACATCGGCCAGCTGGGCAACCGCAGCAGCACCACCCGCCGCACCGCCGACGGCAGCACCGATCCGCGCGGCGACCGCAGAAACGACTTCCGGCAGCAGTTCACCGATGCCAACGGCAACTTCGATCCCGCCAAGATGCGCGACCAGTTCCGCAAGCAGCAGCTGGACCGGCTGGTGCAGGCCGGCTTCACGCAGGACAAGGCGGAGTGGATCGAGCGCCGCGAGCAGGAGCTGGAGCTGCAGCAGCAGCAGGCTCGCTTCGACGCGCAGCGTACCGGCCAGCCGGCCCAGAACGTCGATCCGGAGGCGACGCTGCGCAAGGAGCTGGGCGACGCGGACTACGAGAAATACCTGACGGCCACCGGCCGTCCGACCAATGTGCAGGTGATGGATGTGCTGGCCAGTTCCCCGGCGGAAAAGGCCGGCCTGAAGCCCGGCGACCAGATCGTCTCCTACGCCGGCCAGCGCGTATACGACAACAACGATCTCAACTCACTGGCCCGCCAGGGCACCCCGGGCGAGTCGGTCACCGTGGAAGTGCAGCGTGATGGCCAGACCATAG